>Ga0209754_1002499_pt1 | contig 14402 bp, 12 predicted proteins | sample MesohylBB_FD_187295 | JGI IMG/M metagenome (GOLD analysis project Ga0209754, IMG submission 187295) | Host-associated microbial community of the marine sponge Aplysina aerophoba from Gulf of Piran - sponge mesohyl, lysed by bead beating... | ecosystem: Host-associated > Porifera > Sponge >... | reverse complement strand
ACCTTGCGCTCAACCGTCGCTTCAATCCCCTCCAAAACGCATTGTTGACGCACCCGCTCAACCGTTGCCGTACCGACACCAACACTATCAGCTATCGCCTTGTCTTTGTATCGACCACCAGGACGGTGCGCGTTATCTCACAACAGAATCTGAGCCCGTGAGCGTGATTGAGCCGAACCCTTGCCACGCTTGATACGGTCTTGTAAACACTGCTTCTCATCCTCTGCCAAATGCACGCGGTAAATGTTTCTGCCTGTCTTTTCCATCATCATTATCCTCTATCAATACTCCCCAGTATCAGCTCCAACCAAACGACCAGTTAGGCATGCACGATGAACCTGATTATTGAGGAAGAATTACTGCTCTCAATTAATTGGTGTTGTGTATTGACAATATGACAGAGAATAATGCAAATTAATTACATCAATTCAACGGTGTCGTGATACTAGGGCTTTCGACCGTGCTTGGGCAAATAGCGTTATATTGAATACCGCGCGTCACAAAATCTGCGGCAATAGACTTAGTCATGCCGATTATGGCTGCTTTGGATGCGAAGTACGCAAATCTGTTCGGAACTCCCTTTATCGAAGAAGCAACCGAAGCCATGTTGATAATCGAATCGCCACCGTTTTCGATCATTTTGGGCAGCGCATATTTGATTGAACTGAACATCGCCGTAACATTCAACTCAAATGAAAACACCTAATCCTTTTCGTCGCATTCCAGGACCGGTCCAGCGGCTACGTAACCTGCGCAGTTAAACATCACATCAAGCGGTCCCACTTCGTCCTAAAGTTCTTTGAGCGCTTCGCAATTTGTAACGTCCAAATATCGCCCGCTAACGCCATCGATTGTGCCAAGTTCTTCAAGCGCTGTCTCTTTGATATCGCACGCCACAACTTTTGCGCCATTGGCAACATATGCCTTGAAGCTAGTATCACAAAATCATTGAAATGATGTAGTTTGTTTGCATTATTCTCTGTCAACAGTCAACACCAATTAATTGCGAGCAGTATTTCTTCCTAGTATCTCGCCTTTATCCATCAATTCAATGAAGGCGTGATACTAGCGTGACCGATTCCCTGACCCGCCGCTGAGATCAATGTTTTTTCCGTTTAGCAGAGTTGTCATGTCAGGTTTCGTTTAGCTTGGTTGATATTCCCGACACACACGATCCGGTTGTCGCGTCAAACAAATATGTAAGACCGTCCTTGGCGCCCATTCCGACTGTATCACCTGCATTTGGGGCCTTCTGACCAGATACCCGCGCAACAATTGGGCTTGCGGCTCCGATGTTTACATAAATGAACGACTCAGCTCCCAATCTCTCCACCAATTCAACCTTGCCTTTGATCGGCAATGCAACAGATGAACCTACTTCAATACTTTCCGGTCGAATGCCCACTTTTAAACGTGGCGGCAGCGTTACTATATCTAAGTCAGTCAAGCTAAACCTGCCGCCGGCCACACTAATATAGTCGCCCTCGCGATGAGTTTCTTCAAAAAAGTTCATTTTTGGTGAACCAATAAAACCTGCCACAAACTCGTTCGTGGGTGAGTTATACAACTCCAATGGAGTACCAACTTGCTCAATATTGCCAGCATTAAGAACAACGATCCGATCGGCCATTGTCATGGCTTCGACCTGGTCATGGGTAACGTAGATCATTGTCTTCTTAATACGCCGATGAAGAGCAATAAGCTCCACACGCATGTGGACTCGCAGCTCAGCGTCCAGGTTCGACAGAGGTTCGTCGAAAAGGAAAATCCTAGGCTTTCGGACGATTGCACGACCGATTGCAACCCGCTGTGACTGACCTCCGGACAGTTGTGACGGACGGCGATGCAATAGTTCGTCAAGCTTAAGTGTGGTTGACGCCTCTGCAACAAGCTTTTTGATCTCGTCCTTTGGCATTTTGGTTTGTTGTAGACCGAATGCAATATTGCCGGCGACGGTCATATTGGGATACAAAGCGTAGCTCTGAAATACCATTGCCACCTGGCGCTTGACCGGCACCCAAGTATTGGCAACTTCACCGTTAATCAGCAACTCGCCAGATGAGATCTCCTCGAGTCCAGCAATCAATCGCAACAAAGTGGATTTGCCGCACCCTGACGGGCCGACAAAAACGATCAGTTCTCCTTTGTTGATTTTTATGTTTACATCACGGACCGCTTGGAAATCCCCAAAGTATTTGTTCAGCGATCTTAGTTCTAATTCACTCACAGTATGTACCTCAGATATAATTCTTAGCCTTTGATGCCGGTACTGGCGATGCTTTCAACTATGAAGCGTTGTGCAACTATGAAGACAATGGTCAGCGGCAAAAGCGCCAGGGTAACTGCGGACATCAGGACAGAAAGTTCCACACCCATAGTCACGTTCGAGATCGCGATCATACCAATGGGAAGGGTCATCACTTCGGGGCTTCTGGCAAATACTAATGGCAACAAGAAGTTATTCCAGCTCGTGGTGAACACAATGATCGCCAATGCCGCGATGGGCGGACCCATTTGCGGAAGCGAAATTCGCCAAAAAATTGTCCAATAAGACGCACCGTCTATGAATGCTGCTTCTTCGTATGCTCGCGACTGGCTTTGCATGAACGACCGCATCATCAAAATTGCCAATGGATTAGCAAGACCGGGAACGATAATCGCCCACAGTGTGTTGTGAAGACCGGCCCATGCAATTCCGAAGAATAGGGGGATAATCAACATGGCCGGTGGCACCATCAAACCTGCCAACAAAACCACAAACAAAGTATTTGAACCTGGCATACGCAAGCGGGAAAAAGCAAATGCCGCCATTGCTGATGTGAAAATAACAACTACTGTCGTTACGCTGGCAACGACTAAACTATTCCAGTACATCCGCAGAAACGGTACTGGGCTGTTCAAAAGTTCACGATATGATTCTAAATTTATTCTTTTTGGGAAGAAACTTGGCGGCAACTGATAGGCTTCCGCTGCCGGTCGCATCGATGCCGAAAACATCCAGAGAAATGGAAGTAACATAAAAATTGCGCCGATGAGCAAAATAATTAGTACGCCAGTATTTCGCCAATGGACCGCTTGCATTGCGGAATACAAACGGTCTGCCAACGTCGCATGTGCGGACAGTGACTGAAAGCCGGACATATTACCTCCTGGGCGAAATAGTTTGTGCAATCGCGAACTGTGCTGCAACAACCAGAGAAATTACGATCAGAAGAACCAAGGCCGCCACAGCGCCAGCTCCGCTGTCGCCTGCACCGAAGGCTTCTTCGAACATGTACATAACAACCGAACGTGTCGCATCACCTGGACCACCGTTTGTCATAATGCGGATCGAATCGAAAACCTGCAGACCGCCAATAGTGGCAAAGGTAACAAGGAACAGTAGCACGGGCGCAATAAATGGGACTTTTATGCGCCACAGGATTGTCGATTCAGACGCACCGTCAATTTTCGCAGCTTCCAATAGTGAACGTGGGATACCTTGCAATGCGGCAAGGATAATGATGATGAAGAAGCCAACATTTTTCCAAACATCAACAAGGATAATCGAATACATAGCAACATCTTGATTTGACAGCCAGCCAATCTTGGTGAAACCAAGTTGTTGAACGTAGTAATTTATAACACCTAAATCCGTCGCAAAAAGGAATTTCCAGATGAAAGATACAAATGCAAGCGACATCAGGACGGGCAAGAAATAGGCCAATCTTAGAAAATATAGAATGAAGTTTGGGTAATTGCGATCCATCAAAACCGCCAGAATTAATCCTCCCCCCACATTCCCAACGACCGCCATTGAAATGAAAAAGAAAGTGTTTTTGAATGTTGTCCAGAAACGAGGGTCGCCCAAGACCCACTTGTAGTTCTCAAGACCAACAAAAGTTATATCCAAAGTCAGTCGATTGACTTGAAGAACCGACAACATCAGAGCAGCAACCAAAGGCAGTGCAATGAAAAGCGCATAAAGCAAATAGGCAGGGGCAAGAAACATATAGCCTGCACGCGCCTCTCTTCTTGTTAAGATAGACACGATCGATGACCTTCCGTTCTCGGCGCACCGACCCAAGTTACCTTGGATCGGCGTTGCTTTAGCTTAGCGCGATTGGCGCTCCATCGAGCGACTCATTTCGCTATTCATGGAGGAAATGGTCGTATCAAGATCCTGATTGTTGGTCAGATACGCTTCGAGATGACGCATGAAAATCGATTCCATCTCAGCAAAGTTACCTGGAGAAGGAACTGGGATCGCCGTTTTTGCGCTCTCATAGAAAATTTCAGAGTTGTCTGGGTATGCTGTCCACTTGTCTGTGGTTGCGAAACGACGCCACGACGGGATTGAAACGCCTGAGTCTGCCAGTTCTTGTTGGTAAACTTCACCGGTCAGTTCCAGAACAAATTCCCAAGCAAGGTCAGGGTTATCGGAAGCTGTTGTTACACCAACTCCACCGATGCCAAATACGGTTGAATTTGACTTGTTGCGAGGAAAGTTTGCTACGCCCAAATTTTCGATTCCAGCGGCCTTGAGGCCATTCGTTGGCCAGTGACCAGCTGTCGACATTGCGAGTAGACCTGCTCCCAGTTTGTCGTCCTGGAATCCAGGCACTTCAAATGCGGCGGTCGAACCGTCAACGTGGATCAAGTCGTGCATAAACTGCAGCGATTCACGGAATTCAGGTTGAGTGACCGTAACTTCCGTCCAGCTCCTGTCAAGATAACCGGTGTTGTTGGTCAGCAGCCATGGTTGCAGACCGAAGTTGCCCCCAGGCAAAGCAAAACCAAAGCGAGTGACGTTGCCGTTGTCGTCACGCACCGTCAGCGCTTTCGCAGTTTCTCGGAAGTCGTTCCATGTCCAATCATCTGCAGGGTATGCAATACCGGCTTCATCAAACATGTCTTGGTTGTAGAAAACTACGATGTTGTTCCACTCAGTAGGGAAGTAGTTAAGTTCGCCCGAAACGCGAGAACGCATTCCCGCAAGGAGATTAGGTTCAATTTCGTCAAATACCGCGGCGGCATCTGGGTTTTCTTGCACGAGACTGTCGAGGTTAAGCAGTAGGCCGTTTCCGGCAACTTCTTCAAACCCTTCGATTGCGGTCGCGAACACGTCGATGTTGGTGCCCGCTGCAATCTCGTTGAAGAATGAGTTTGAATATTCACCCCAACCGTTCATTGCTGACCCGAACATTGGTACAACTTTCACGTTCGGATAGCGTGCTGCGAACCGTTCAATTGCAAGATCCGTTGAAGCGATGATTTGTGGGTTGTCCCACTGATACACGGTCAGTGTTGCTTCGATGTCGGCCGGAATGTCAGCCGCTGTCGCGTTAAACGCGAACAAAGAAACGGCGGTAGCCAGTGCTAGTTTAAGCTTCATGATATCCTCCTTATGATGCTTTCTAAAAATTTGAATGTAGATTGTTTCCTTCAATCGAGACCCGCAGTATCTGACCCGCGGTAACGACCGCAAAATCGTTGTTAACGATTGCTGCGCCTGCCTTCTGTAATGCCGTTAAGTCAAAAGTTGCTTTGCAAATCATTAGTGTGGTGAGCTCTAGCTGACCGCCTTCAACGGATAGCGTTGCTTCACCCTCGTCAATCTCGATCGACCCCCACGACTGGCCGTTAGACCAGATCGTTTTGTATGAAACTTTGGCACTGGTGGCTGGGTTGAAGCCCAAAAACTTTTTGGCGGCGTCAAATTCGAAACCGGAAAGAACCAAAAGTGCAGCGTAAGATGCCATTGATCTTGCATAATTCGAGCCACACTCAATTTCGTTCCAAGGGTTTCGATTGTCGCCGCGATATCTATCACGAACTGCCTTAAATACTTCGAAGCCCTTCTCAAGCTCGCCAATCATCATCAGTTGGGTACCGAATGCATACTCAAATCCATGCATGGTTTCTTGCGAATAGGGCACTGGAATGCGTGGGCGGCGGGCACCTTCTGGCCACTCACACATAACTGTCCCAGCCTCATCACCCATCCCAAACACACGACAAGGATTGGCGGCGTCACCTAGGCGGTGTTTGAAGTTGTGCTTGTAGATTGAAAGAACCGCTTTTTTGAACTTGTCCTCATCAAAGACTGAATCAAGGCCATAAAGTGCGCAATGCCATTCTGCCAATACTTGGTCAATCTCACACCCATCCCCGATCTGATATTTCAATTCATTGGTTTCGTCAGACCAGTACATTCCATAGATATCAGCGTCAATAATTCCAACATGACCTTTCGTCGTGTCGTATTTATCAAGAATGCTCTTGTCGTCTAAATCAATTTTTTGAATGAAATACTCGCCGTTAAACAGGTGCTCGTTTGTCCACTTTCGGCCACGTTCATATATCTCTCGATATTGCGCCGCGGCGTCTGAATCCCCAATTGCCTCTGCCATCTTTGCACCCGCCTGTAGTGCAGCTAGGTAAAAGCCATTTAACCAGCTATTTGGCCCGAACAATTCCATGTCCAACGTGTGATGTTGGCGACCCGTCATAACACCAGTCTGGTCCGGATCCCAACTGTCGTAGTTTTCAGAATGCCAAGCATATTCCAACGCAGCTTTGGTGGTTGGCCACATCTTTTTCAGCCAAACAATTTCACCAAACAATTTGAAATCCCGATAAGTTTTTAATACATTGCCCATTTGACCATCAACACAAGGGCGCGCCAGCCCAGTTCCAATGCCTAAAGGCAATTTCAAACGGAATGCCATTCCGCCACCGTCTGGCACTTGATTAAATTTGTAATCCGCTTCTCGCATCGACCGTTCAAGATCTGGGAACAGGAAGGGCAATACCTGCTGATAGTTCCAAACGTGAGTACAAGAACCTTCGCAACAGCCTGAGTCTGGGTGACAGCCCTCCCACCCATAAAAAGTTCCATCTTGAAGACGCATAGTTGTGGCTGTTTTGACTATTGAAAGATTCGCCGAAATCGCATCAATGACCTCGACCGGTGCTGTTGTGCCGATCAAAAGTTCCTTCAAGCGTTTGGTGCGATCAAGAGCGTAATCCCACTTGTCAAAAGCTTCCTCGGCCACACTCTCGGCGCCGGACCATTCACTCGCGTAGTAATTCGTCCAGACTTCCGGTACTGGCTTCTGCTCGTCTAGTAATCCGGATTGTTCGTCCCAATATTTTGTTACATTGGGCACGAACCACGAAATTATGTAACGGATTTTTTTCGACTGCCCAGGCTTTATTGTCACGTGACTAGCCAAAACGCCATGCTCCGAATTACTTAGCGGCATTTCGGCCGCTTTTTCCCCATCGACACCGTAAAACCGGTCCTTCAAATTGCCGGGGGCGGAGATGTCTTGCCAATAAACCTCCATCGTATCAAACCAGCTTCCGCGAAATGTATTCCGCTGAAAGCTTGTATCCGCGTGATCTGTCGCCAAGCATAACTCGCCGTAGTCAACCGACGTTTTCTTACAAATGGCACGCCCTGTCAGACTGGTTTGAGATCCGGTCTTGGCATCAACAACAGCTTCCTTGAATGGGAAACCGATACAGCCATAAATCGAATAGTCGATGTCTTTTTCGCTGCTATTTGTGATTTCAACCTCAAAGTGCGCCGCCGGCATCGATGAAATACGCGACTCAAGCGGGACAAATGGTGAGAACGCTTCCATTTTAACGCTACCTGGAAACCGAACATCCTTAAAGCTTAATTCAGCAACTGGGTATGGCCCTTGCAACGATGTCTCATTGAACCATGGGAAACCCGCCATTGTTTCACGCCTTGGGCCAAAACCAAACGTGTTGTACGGGGTGCCTTGCAATTCGCCAGCAGCATTACCTTTATATTCGCCGTTTAGGAGCCGAATATCAATTAGTTGATCACCACGCATAGCCTTGACTGCAAAATGGGTGAAGCCATTCAAGCTGCCTTTTGCAGGGCGATTGTAGATTTCCCAATCTTTCAATCGACCATCTGCGCCAATTCCGATTGAGCCTGCTCCAATACCGCCCAAGGGGAACGTGGCATATCGTGTTGCCTCACCGTCATAGGTAAAATAGTCTTTTGACATTTTCGGTGTTACACAGGGCTATCGCATTTAAACTTTGATGAGTCCGAAACCCGGACTTGTCCAAGAATGACACCGGTTTCCGTGGCAAAGGCCCGGACTAGATAAAGGGGCGAGCGTTTTTTTTGGGGGGGGGTAAAGGATGTACCGACATGGCCGTCTTTGGCCGTGAAAAGGAAGAGTTCCTCAGGTCGTTTCTTAAGTTGAAACTTGGTATCCCCAGTCATGATGCGTTTTCCAACCTGTTCAGAAACTTAATGTGAGTGTTATTACATCCATCAATTTACGCATAATATTTCTTCAATTTTCACAAGAATTTACTTGTTTGCATTACAATGTCAAGTTAAAAATAATAACTAATACGATTAAATGTCGTTTCTAAAAAGTGTTACGAAAATGGCGACCAAACATCAAAATGACCTTGATAAAGATTTTGTCAAAGGTTTGTATTGGGCCGGAATTCCAACCTTTTTCAAATGTGAACAATCTTCTGAACCCACTAAGTGTGACATCGCCCTTGTGGGTGTTCCTCACTCAACTGGCAATGGAACAACACTGAGAGACCAACATTTGGGACCCCGAGCCGTACGTGATATTTCGGGGTTAGGACGCCGAGTACATTTAGATTTCAACCTTAATCCTTGGCAATGCTGTCGGATTTTTGATTTTGGTGATGTCCCTTTACCCGAAGGTAACAATAACGAGGCCTCAATAAAGCATATAACCAATTATTTTGTGACTCTTGACCGAGCTGAAACCCGAACTGTTGCCATTGGAGGTGACCATTCAATTACTGGAGGTATTCTGCGGGCTATGGGCGGCAAAGCCTCAAAATTATCTCAGGGGGAACCTGTTGCATTGCTTCATATTGACGCACATACAGATACCTTCTTGCATCTGGAACACTTTCTGGGAGCGCGGCAATCGGCTGCGCACTGGGGCGCCCAGCTCGTCAAGGAGGGACATATTAACGCGAATGCCTCAACCCAAATTGGTATCCGCGGCAATCCCCGGTCTTTGGATTGGTATGAACCAAGCATTGAGCTCGGGTACAAGCTGATAACCAAACAGGACTATGATACTCTCGGTGAAGCGGCATGCTGCAGAGTCATACGTGAGCGAATCGCCGATAAACCAGTCTATATTACGTTTGACCTTGATAGTCTTGACGCCTCAATTGCCCCAGGTGTTGCCAATCTGGAGCCAGGAATTCCGGGCTTTAACATGCAGCAAGCCGTCGGACTATTGCGGTCTGTTCGAGGCCTCAATATCATTGGAGGTGATGTGGTATGCCTCATGCCAACAGCTGATAATCCTAATAAAGTGACAGCCATGGTCGCCATGAATATCATGTTTGAAATACTTGCCTTAATCACTGATTATTTGCAATCTCAAAGGAACGAACTCTAATTGTAATCATTTCCTGAATATCTCATTTGAATACACCACATCCACATATTAATCATGGTGCTTAAACAAACCGATAATTTGACCCCGATGATGGAACAATATCTGGCTATAAAAAGCCAGTATGAGCATGCCTTGCTCTTTTATCAAATGGGTGATTTTTATGAAATGTTTTTTGACGATGCCATTGCCGCGGCTGAGGCCCTGGATATTGCGTTGACTAAACGGGGTAAAACCAATAAGACCGATATTCCAATGTGTGGCGTACCAGTTCATTCAGCAGATCACTATCTCCAAATGTTAATCCGCAAAGGATTTCGGGTCGCGGTCTGTGTCCAAACTGAAACACCGGCCGAAGCTAAATCAAGAGGACATAAAGCCGTTGTTCAACGTGAAGTTATCAGGTTGATCACACCTGGCACTTTGACTGAAGATTCACTCCTTGATGCCAAAAAGCCCAATTATATTGCCGCCGTCCATAATATTCGCAATCTCTTTTCTCTCGCTTGGGCGGATATTTCCTCGGGCGAACTCCACGTTTGTAATTTTCCTCAAGTTAAACTCGCACCGCAACTCGCTCGTATATCTCCCAATGAAATCCTTTATCCCGAATCATTACCGGCACAGATTATCTCAACCTTGCAAGAAAACTGTGAATCTCTCACTCCCTTTACCGATATTCACTTTGACAGTCAGGCGGGCAAAAAACGTATCCACGATTTATTTAAGGTGAGTTCACTTGATGCTTTCGGCAACATCAAGCGCTCAGATTGTGCCTCCATCGGTGCTCTGATTGCTTATATTGAGATGACCCAACAGGGAAAGCTTCCAGTTTTGCAACCTCCCCAATGTGAACGGCATGAGCACGCTATGCAAATTGACACCGCGACATGGAAGAACCTGGAAATTATACACAATCTATCAGGAGAGCGAAGCAACACTCTGATTTCTGTTCTCGATGATACCCTGACTGCAGGTGGAGCAAGACTGTTGGAGAAATGGCTCAAAACACCCACAACCAACATTGGTATTATTACCAAGCGACAGAACGAAGTAAAACTATTTCTGGCCCACGCTGACTTCCGCTCCCGACTCCGGACAAAACTTCGTAAGATTCCTGACCTACACCGTTCCCTCTCGCGACTCGGACTTGAGCGTGGAAGTCCAAGGGATATGAAAGCGATTCAAACGGGATTAACTCAAGCTTTGAGTGTGCGTCATGATGTCCTGTCGCTTGAACTGCTTTCGGAGGCACGAAAGGTTGAGATGGATGTGATTTTGTCCTTAAAAGATATGTCAATGGAATTGCAGGATGCTCTTGTTGACCAGCCACCGATAACCACAAAAGAGGGTGGCTATATCAAAAAAGGATATAATGAAGAACTTGATGAAATTCGTCTTCTACGTGATCAAGCACGCCACTTTATTGCTGAATTGGAAAAAAAGTATGTCAAATTAACCGGTATTAGCAGTTTAAAAATTCGGTTCAACAACATGCTGAGTTATTACATTGAAACACCCTCATCCTATTTTGAAAAAATGGCTACAGAGCCTTTGTCAGATATCTTCATTCACCGCCAATCAACCGTAAACAAAGCCCGGTTTAATACCCAAGAACTTTCCGAATTACAAACGAAAATCTTTAATGCTGAATTGAATAAAATCACTCTTGAACAGAGTCTCTTTGACAGCTTCCGCCACGACATACTTAATCAATCCGCGGCTATACTGGCTGTTGGACAAACGATTTCGGAGTTGGACGTTATCGGAAGTATGGCTGAAATTGCTGCCAATAATAATTGGTGTCAACCCATTTTAAATGATGACATTGCTATTGACATACGGAGCGGGCGTCATCCTGTTGTAGAAAAGTCTTTGGCACGTGAAGGTCACAATCCATTCATCGCCAATGATTGCCAATTAAAACACGACTCACGCATTACCCTCTTAACTGGACCTAATATGGCCGGCAAGTCAACTTATCTACGACAAAACGCCCTCATTGTATTACTCGCTCAAATTGGCTCCTACGTTCCTGCCAAAGAAGCCAAAATCGGCATTGTATCGCAGTTGTACTCGCGAGTCGGCGCCGCCGATGATCTCGCTAGAGGGCGGTCTACATTTATGGTCGAAATGATTGAAACAGCCGCCATTTTGAACACAGCAGATAGTCGTGCACTCGTGATTCTTGATGAGGTCGGTCGTGGAACTGCCACTTATGATGGATTATCCATTGCTTGGGCTACACTTGAGTACCTCCATAACAAAATTAACTGTCGGACACTCTTTGCCACGCACTATCATGAACTCACACACTTATCCGATAAGCTTAAGCGAATAACTAATGCGACCGTTCGGGTTAAAGAGTGGGAGGGTGATGTTATATTCCTGCATGAGGTTGTTGATGGCATCGCTAGCCGTTCCTATGGCATTCAAGTAGCCCAACTCGCCGGCTTGCCAAAGCCTGTTATCAATCGAGCAAATTTTATTCTTGACCGATTGGAAAATGAACAGGAAAAACCCAAGGGAATTAACTTTGACCTTCCCTTATTTGCCCCATTATTTGAAGAGGTGCCGCCTCCCGAACCTGAGATCACAGCCCTTGAAGAGAAAATTAAGGAAGTAAATCCAGATAATCTCACCCCCATTGGAGCCCTACAGCTCATCTATGAATTGAAGGAACTTAACACCAAAAATTAGTCAGATTGTGGGGTATCTGATTCGCCTACACCTGGTGAATCCTGTTCTGGTTCTGCGTCTGGTGACGGCTCGGGCTCCTCACTCGGTATACATTCAGCAACTCCGACTTTAGCGGGACGCAACAGACGAGTATGGAATATGAAGCCTGTCTGCCGAACTTCTGTGATTTGTCCATCACTAAATCCTGGAACTGGAGCATAATAAAGTGCTTCATGTAAGTTATGATCAAATAGATCACCGGTTTTTGGATTGATTTCTTGAATGTGATTACGTTTCAGAGTTTCTTGAAATTCACGATAAACGGCTTCAATGCCTTCAACCCAGGCAGCGATGTTATCGGAACTACTATTTTGCTTACCCGCTTCAATGGCCCGAAGTAAGTTGTCATAACTTCCAAGGATTTCTCGAGCGAGCTTCACACCATCATACTTCCGTTCGGAACTGATTTTGTTCTCAAGCCGTTTAGTTTTATCCCTTTCAATTGACAGATTGAGGAGGAACTTTTGATTCTCTTCCTTGAGTTTACCAATTTTTCCGTTAAAGAAGTTTGACCAATAGCTCGCAAGAGCTTCGCCTAAATTCTGCATGGTGTCATCCACTTCATTGACAGAATCCGAGGTATCTTTCGTATCTGTTGAATCATTTTTCTCAGAAATATCAGCTTGTTTTTCGCTATTCATTGTCTTTACTGTTTGTTTGATCGAGTTAAGTTTGTTCAGCAACAAGTTTGCTAACAAGTTGAGCTGTGTAATCAACAATCGGCACAACCCGGCCGTAATTCAATCTTGTGGGACCAATCACTCCGATTGCACCAATTATTTTTCCTTCGGCATTAATATAAGGTGTAGCAACTAGAGTTGAACCCCACATTGAAAATAGTTTGTTTTCCGAGCCGATGTAAATTTTAACACCTTGCCCTCCCTCAATGAGTTCCAATATGTTTGCTATTTCTTTTTTCTTTTCAAGGTCGTCAAACAAGGATTTAATTTGCTTGAAGTCAACTTCTTTATCATCATCCTCAAGCAGTTTTGCTCGCCCTCTTACAATCAATCGGTCCGAGTAACCAGGATGGCGGTCCCAGATGGCCGCGCCCTTTTCAATAAGCTCCGCTGCTAATTCATCAAGCTCAAATTTCCGATCTGAAATATCTTCTTGAATGAGCACTTGGAGATCAATGATACTTTCGCCATTCACAAAGGAGTTGACATAGTTAGCAGCTTCTCGAAGAGAAGCTTGAGTAATACCCCTTGGTGGTGTAAACACTCTATTTTCAATCGTCCCATCGGCTAACACAAGAACAACAAGGGCCTGATTTTCATTGAGCAAGACAAAGTCCACTTGTTTGACTCTTTCCTCATGCTTAGGCATGAGAACTAAACTTGCCCCATTGGTCAACAGTGAAAGAATTGTCCCGACTTTATCCATGGTGTCGGACAGCGGATGGTTGTCAAGATTAAGTCTGGCGAACTCTTCTTTTTCTTCCGGCTTAATATCACCGACTTCCAATAGTTCATCAACAAACAATCGCAACCCTAGATTGGTGGGCACCCGGCCAGATGAAACATGCGGACTTGTCAATAAACCGAGCAATTCCAGATCATGCATGATATTACGGACAGTCGCGGGCGAAACATTCATGTCTAAATCCCTTGCCAATGTCCTAGAGCCAACTGGCATTCCATGAGTGAGAAATGATTCGACTAAGCGCGAAAAAACGTGTCGATTGCGTTGGTCTAACTCTTCAAACAATTTCAATTCAATCATTATTCAAATCGTCTTTTTTTAAACGAAGGATACTAAAAATAATACTCCTTTTGTTAAAAAAGTCATTTTCAGAGAAACTTAATTTTTTATTGATTATTGACTTCTAAACCGTCCCGTTTGAGTTATCCAATAAATTCACTGTCGTTAGGTGCAAATTTTGTTGAGTTGTATGTTTCTCATATTGCGACATTTTAGTCAAATCAAGATTATTTGTTCTGTTCATATTGTTTTCCTATTTTCAAGTACTTTAATATAAAAGGCGATATTTCCCACTACAATAGGGCTTGAGCTAGAGCGCCGTGTAAAAAGGGGCATCGCTGCTCCCTTTCTACCTGGCGCCTTGAGGGAAATTCACAAATGGCAGAGAGAAAATGTCTAAAAAGTCGTTTTCTCCCTCGCAATTAAAACAGCACCAATTATCGTGAATTGGGTTAACCACCCCGCAACTAGGAAAATTGACAGGGAAATTGCTAAAGTTCTATACCGAACTTCTTGAACATTAAT
>Ga0209754_1002497_pt1 | contig 14433 bp, 11 predicted proteins | sample MesohylBB_FD_187295 | JGI IMG/M metagenome (GOLD analysis project Ga0209754, IMG submission 187295) | Host-associated microbial community of the marine sponge Aplysina aerophoba from Gulf of Piran - sponge mesohyl, lysed by bead beating... | ecosystem: Host-associated > Porifera > Sponge >... | reverse complement strand
GATCGGCTCGCTCTTGATCCCGCAGATGAAGAAGCAGGGCTATGACGCGCCCTTCGCGGTGGCGATTACGGCATGCTCCTCCGTAATGGGCGTCATCATTCCGCCCTCGATTCTCATGGTCGTCTGGGGCGGGCTGATGTCGGTCTCGATCGGCGGGCTCTTCCTGGCGGGCGTCGTGCCGGGAGTGCTGATTGCAGGCTCCCAGATGCTGACGGTCTATATCTACGCCAGGCGCCGGGGCTACCCGGTTTACGCCCGTTCCACCCTCATCGAGCTTATGGTGGCTGCGGCAAGCGCGTCGCTGGCGCTGATGACGCCCCTGATTATCGTCGGCGGAATTGTCGGCGGTTTCTTCACGCCGACCGAAGCCTCCGTGGTGGCGGTGGTCTATTCGCTGATCCTCGGCACCGTCATTTACCGCTCGGTCGCGCTGCCGGCGCTGCCGGGCATTCTCTATGACAGCGCCCGGTTCGCTGCGATCTCGCTGTTCTGCATCGGCACCGCCTCGGCCTTCGGCTGGTGCCTGGCGTTTTTCAAGATCCCGGCCGCACTTGTCGGTCAGATCGAGGCGATGGGGCTCGGGCTGATCGGCACCGGCATCATGTGCGCGCTTGCTTTCCTGATCATCGGTATGTTCATCGACGCGATCCCGGCGATCATCATCCTGGGCACGGTGTTGTTCCCGGTGACCCAGCATGTCGGCATGCACCCGATCCACTTCGCGATCATCGGCGTCATCAGCCTGGCCTTCGGGCTCGTCACCCCGCCCTACGGGCTCTGCCTGCTGATCGCCGCCGCCATCGGGCGGATCCGGGTGATCGACGCGCTCAGGGACGTCGCGATCATCCTGTTACCCATGATCTTCGTGCTCGGTATCGTGATCGCCCTTCCCGATGCGATCCTGTCCTTGCCGCGCTGGGTTATGCCGAGATTCATCAATTGATACGCCACTGAGCAGGGAGCAGATCATGGAACGCTACAAGATCGAGCCCCTCGCGGACGGATTCGGGGCCGAGGTCACCGGCCTCGACCTCGCCGCCGAGACCGGCGCGGACGAGATGGCTGCGCTGCGTCGGCGGTTTCACGACAGCCAGCTCATGGTGATCCGCAACCAGAAGATCGAACCTCGGCGCTTCCTGTGGTTCGCCCGGCATTTCGGACGCCCGCAACCGCATATCGCCGCTCACCTGCGCCACAAGGAGGTGCCCGAGATTCTGCCGCTTTCCAACATCTTCGTCGATGACAAGCCGACCGGGATCTTCGACGGCGCCGCATTCTGGCATCAGGACATGGCTTATGAGGATGTGGCTTCCAACGCCACGATCGTCCATGCGATCAAGGTGCCGGACCGGGGCGGCGAGACGCTGTTCGCCGATATGCGGGCGGCCTATGACGCACTTGAGCCCGGGATACGCAAACGCATTGCGGGCCTGGTCGCGTGCCATCGCTACGGCAACCGCGCTGACGAGGACTACAACACCCGCACCAAGGCCATGGAATTGACAGCGGAGGAGCAAGAGCAGGTGCGTGACGTTTTTCACCCGCTGGTGCTCGCGCATCCGGTTACGGGTCGTCCCGCACTCTACGGCGCCGCTTCCACGTCGCGGGGCATTCGGGGCCTGGAGGATGCCGAGGCGCGCGCGCTGCTCGATGCGCTCGCCGAACATGCGTCGCAGGACCGTTTCGTGCACGCCCATCGGTACCGGCCCGGCGATATCGTGCTCTGGGACAATTTCTCGCTGATGCATAAAGCCACGCTGATCGACCGCGCGAGCGGGCCGGGGACGCAGCGCTACCTGCACCGGATCAGCACCAAGGACTTACCGGCGACAGCCTGATATTCGGGGCTGGCGTTTCAAGCCCCAGTGAGCGTCTTCGGCCTTGCGAGCCGCCCCCCTACAGGTCGCCGTCTGCCTTCATCATGTCGAGGGAGCGGGCGAAGGCGTCCACGGTGGCGTCGATCTCGGCTTCGCCGTGGGTGGCGGAGATGGTGCCGCCGGGCCAGCCGGTCAGGTCCACGCCGTGCACATTCATCGCGAGGCGGAGCTTCTGCGCCGCGCCCGGCGCGTTGCCGCGGAGCTCCTCGTAGCCGCAGGCGAACGGGTCGAACGTGTCCGGCGAGACATCCGCCCGCCCGTTGGGGTTGGTGAAGATATGGAAGACCGAGAAGGTGCCGTAGGCCGCCCACGGAACGCCGGCGGCCCGGATGGCGTCGTTCAGGCCCGCGCGCAGGCGCTCGCCCGTCGCATTGGCGCGCTCGCAGGCGCCCGTCGCATCCAGCTTCGTCAGCGCCGCAAGACCGGCGGCCGCGGCCACCGGATTGGCGTTGTAGGTGCCCTGGTGGCCGACCTTCTCGATGCCCTTCTCGCGGGTAACGTCGAAATCGAGCCGCTCGAAGAAGTCGGCCCGCCCGACGACCGCCCCGCCCGGCAGGCCGCCCGAGACGATCTTGGCAAAGGCGGTGAGGTCCGGGCGGATGCCGTAATGGCCCTGCGCGCCGCCGGGGGACACGCGGAAGCCCGTCACCACCTCGTCGAAGATGAGCGCCGTGCCGTTCGCGGCGGTCGCCTCGCGCAGTCCTTCGAGGAAGGCCGGAGAGGTCGGCACCATGCCGGTAGAGGAACCGGTCGGCTCCAGGATGGCAGCGGCAATATCTCCAGCGGCCAGCGCCGCCCGCGCGCCGTCCAGATCCTCCGGATCGACCAGCACCGTGCTCTCGGCGATGCCGGGCACGAGCCCGACGGCCGAGGAGCCGTCGAAATGCGAGTTCTGACCGGACGCCATATGGTCGTGCCAGCCGTGAAAGTGGGTGCGCACCCGCAGGATCTTCGTGCGCCCCGACAAGGTCCGCGCAAGGCGAAGCGCGAGCAGCGTCGCTTCCGTGCCGGAGGAGGTGAAGCGCACTTTCTCCGCCGAGGGAACCAACGACTGGATCTTCTGCGCCCAGCGCAACTCGCCTGTATGGCTCGCGCCGAAATGCGTGCCGCAGGCGAGCGCGTCGGCGACCGCCGCCACCACATCCGGGTCGTTGTGGCCGAGCAGCAGCGCGCCGTGGCCGCCGAAATAATCGATATATTCATTGCCATCGACATCCCATTTGCGCGGGCCCTGGGCGCGCTCGACATAGATGCCGTAGGGCTCCAGCCGGCGGCTGTCATGGGTGATGCCGGAGGGAAATGTGCGGCTGGCCTCGTCGAACAGCTTCGCGCTGGTCGGCGTCTTTTGCCTGTAGGCGGCCAGGATGCCGGAATTGCTGAGCGGGGCGTCGGGCATGGCAGTCACACTCCGTCGAGTTTGTAGAAGCGCCGCGCAGTGCCGGCGAACAGGTCGGCCTTTTCGCCGTCGGACGCGCCGGCGGCAAGTTTCTTGAAGGCGTTCCACATTACAGCATAGCTGCAGGACGCCTTGTCCACGGGGAAATTGCTTTCGAACATGCAGCGCGAGGGGCCGAACGCCTCGATGCAGGTGTCGATATAGGGCTTCCACACGGAGGCGAGCGTGTCGGAGTCGGGCGCCCGGTCCTGCTTGTGGAAGTCGAACCCGTAGACTTTCATGCCGAGGCCGCCGAGCTTGACATGGACGTTTTCGCACGCCGCGATGGCCCGGATGCCAGCCTGCCAGCCGGGGAAAATCTCGTCGTGCCGCCCGGCATAGGGGCCGATGCCGAGCGGTCCGCCGACATGGTTCAGCACAATCCGGGCGTTCGGGAAGGCGCTCGCCAGACCGACGACATCCTCAAGCTGCGTGTGGTAGAGCCACGCCTCGAAGGTGAGGTCCAGCGCAGCGAGCCTGGCGAAGCCCTCGCGGAAGGCTGCATCGCGGAAGAGCCCCGGCGGCGGGTTGGTGTGGCTGTTGCGCACATCCGGGCTCGGGTCGTATCCGGCGGCGTGGCGGATGCCGCGGAAGCGCCCGTTGCCGGCGGCGATCTCGGCCTGCAGCACGTCTTCGGCCGCGGCGCCCAGGGTGAGGTCGGCGAAGCCGACGATGCCGGCGCAGGCCGCCGTTTCTCCATAGCGTCCGGACGCGCTCATCGCGGCCGTACCGTTGACGAACTCGACCTCTCCTACCGGCGCTTCGGCCTTGGGGCCTCCGCCCCGGTACATCGCTCCGCATTCGATAAACACCGTCGCGCGGACATTGTGGCCGCTGCCGGTGTCTTCCAGCAGCTCGTGCAGCAGGTAGCGATGGAAGGGGAAATCCCACAGATGATGGTGCGGATCGACGATCGGCAAATCCGGCTCCAGAATCTCTTCCTCTGTCGTGGCGAGCCAGGCGTCGTCAATGGCGGTCATCCGCGACTCGACGGAGTTTGCAGTCATTCCAGTCCGATCTCCTCTCTCACCCCCGGCTCCAGCGCCGCATGGAGCTTGACCAGCCGATCGTAGCACTTGGCCTGGTAACGGAAATGCGGCTGACGGAAGCGGCATCCCGTCAGCATGACATCGACATCGCCGGCCGCATTGGCCTTCAGGAACGGCCAGTAAACCTCGCGCGCCATCTCCAGCAGCGCGGCGACGGCGGGACCCGGCTCCTCCCATTCGCCGTCCACGCCGGACAGGTCGTCCGCGCGGCGCACCCAGGCGTCGGTGCGCGGCGCGCGGGCGCGCATGACGGCCATCGGCGTCGGATCGATGCCGAGCGTCTTCAACTGGCCGAACAGCGCGAGATCGGCGACCGAGGGGCGTGTGCCGAACAGGAACCGCCCGTTGGCGACCGTCGTCTCCAGCGCGTCGAGGATGCGCAGGTAACTCGCCTCGAAGAGCGGCGCCGCTTCCGGCGTGCAGCCGAGAAACCCCATGCGCTCGACCTGCCGCTCCCGGAAAGGCCGGGCGGCCGCGGCGAGTTCGCCGGCGTCGAGGTCGCTGCGGGCGTCGTCCATCACCCAGAGCGCGGCAAAGTCCGCATCCTCCGAGGCTCCGAAGCGGTAGTGGAAGAGGCATTTGGACAGCCATTCGTCGGCCATGTCCTCGATCAGCCAGGCGAGGAAGCGGTCGCGCGAGCGCTCGGGCAGCAGCGAGCGCCCGTCCTCATGCCGGCCTTCCAGCTCTTCCAGTATGGGTGTGCTGTCGGTCCTGAGCTCGCCGTTCGGGAATTCGAGCACCGGCGTCAATTGCGGGCGGACATGGGCGAGCGGCTCGTACATCTGCACGAAGCGGCAGACCCAGCGGCAGGGCAGCCGGCGGTAGCGCAGCGCCGCCCGGAGCTTGACGGTGTAAGGCGACGCCTCCACGCCGTAGAGGATATAGGGACGCCCGCCCGGCTCGCCGTCCGTTCCGGTCAATGGGACAGAATCTGGCTGAGGAACAGCCTGGTCCGCTCAGATTGCGGATTGTTGAAGAAGGCTTCCGGCTCGTTCTGCTCCACGATCTGGCCTTCGTCCATGAATATGATGCGGTGCGCGACCTGGCGGGCGAAGCCCATCTCGTGCGAGACGACGAGCATGGTCATGCCGCTTTCGGCCAGATCGACCATGACGTCGAGCACTTCCTTGATCATTTCCGGGTCGAGGGCGGATGTCGGCTCGTCGAACAGCATGATGCGCGGCTGCATGCACAGCGAGCGCGCGATCGCTACCCTCTGCTGCTGGCCGCCGGAGAGCTGCCCCGGATATTTCAGCGCCTGGTCGCCGATCTTCACCCGTTCCAGGTAGTAGCGCGCCCGTTCCTCGGCTTCCTTCTTCGGCTCGCGCCGGACCCAGATCGGCGCGAGCGTGCAGTTCTCGATCACCGAGAGGTGGGGAAAGAGGTTGAATTGCTGGAAGCACATGCCGACTTCGGAGCGGATCCGGTCGATGTTCTTGAGGTCGGAAGACAGCTCCGTGCCCTCTACGAAAATCGTGCCCGTCTGGTGGTTCTCCAGCGCGTTGATGCAGCGGATGAGCGTGGACTTGCCGGACCCGGACGGCCCGCAAACGACGATGCGCTCGCCGCGAAAGACGGAAAGATTGATGTCGCGAAGGACATGGAAGTCGCCGAACCACTTGTTCATACCGGCGATCTCGATGGCGCTCTCTCCCGATGCCGTCCCCGATGCCGTCGTGGCGCGGCGTGCTTCGTCCCGTTCGGTTGCGGCATCGGTCATGGGCCCGGCCCTTCCCTATCGGTGTCCGACATCGAGGTTACGCTCCAGATACATCGAATAGCGCGACATGGCGAAACAGAAGATGAAGAAGAACAGCGCGATGAAGCCGTAAAGCTCCCACACGATGCCATTCCAGTTCTGGTCGGCGCGGATCGGCTGCAGCAGGCCCACCGGGTCCAGCAGCCCGATGATGATGACGAGGGTCGTGTCCTTGAACAGGCCGATGAAGGTGTTGACGATCCCCGGGATGGAAATCTTGAGCGCCTGCGGCAGGATGATGAGGCGCATCGACTTCCAGTAGTCCAGCCCGAGGGAATCGGCGGCCTCGTACTGCCCTCTGGGCAGCCCCGCGAGCCCACCGCGGATGACCTCCGCCATGTATGCTGAGGCGAAGGCGGTCACCATGATGACCACGCGCAGGATCAGGTCGAATTCCGTGCCGGGCGGCAGGAAGTAGGAGAGCAGCAGCCAGGCGACGAACAGCAGCGTGATCAGCGGTACGCCGCGAATGAACTCGATGAACCCGACGCAGACCGCCTTGATGAGGATCAGGTTGGACTGCCGCCCGAGCGCGAGCACGATCCCGATGGGCAGCGAGCCTGCAATACCGGAAACACCGATGATGCTGGACAGCAGGAAACCGCCGAGCCTGGCGGACTCCACCGGCTCGAGGCCGATGACCAGCACGGCGCTCAGCGCATCCTCGAAGGCGGTTACGCCGAACAGCCACCAGAGCGCCGTGGCGAGGATTCCCGTGCCGACAGCCGCCAGGGAAGCGATCCCTTCGTCCAGTCTTCCGCCCGCAAGCGACGGCAGGAAGCGGACACAGGCCCAGCCGATGGCGGGACCGACGACGACGCCGACAGGTCCCCAGAGGGAGCCGCCCCAGATCAGCCAGTAAGCGAGAAGCGGGTAAAGCGCGCTGAAGATGAGCAGCTTGCGCGGTGCGGAACTGAACAGCGCAGGCCAGATCGCAACGAACAGCAGCACGAAGGCCACGACCGGCCGCCAGCGCAGATCGTCCGGATAGAACCCGAACACGAACTGCATGAAGCGTTCGTTGATGACGGCGAGACACGCGCCGTCGTCCACTTCCCGGCACCCCTGCAGCGAGGACGCGTTCCAGACCGAGTCCAGGAACAGCCAGGGCACGACCATGGCGAGGATATAGGCGACGAAGGCGAGCGACAGCAGGGTCGCGACCGAATTGAAGATGCCCGAGAACAGGTTGTCCCGCGCCCATCCGAGTGCGCCGCCCGTCCTTACGGGCGGCGGCGACGGCGGGATTTGCCGCTCGGCAACGAATGCGACGGGCCTTTCGCCGGCCATCTCAGCGCTCCTTCAGGCTGGCGCGTCGGTTGTAGGCGTTCATGGCCCCGGAAATCGTCAGCGAGGCCGCCAGGTAGAACGCCATCAGGAGCAGGATGCACTCCATCTCGCGGCCCGTCTGATTCAACGTGATGCCGCCGAGCGTCCCGGTGGCGTCCATGTATCCGACAGCGATGGCGAGCGATGAGTTCTTGGTCAGATTGAGGAACTGGCTGATGAGCGGCGGCACGATGACGCGAAGCGCCTGAGGCAGCACGACGAGGCTCATGGTCCGCCCGGGCCTGAGGCCGAGCGCATGGGCCGCTTCCGTCTGGCCCTTGCTGATCGCGAGGATGCCGGCGCGCACGATCTCGGCGATGAAGGCGCCGGTATAGACCGAGAGCGCGAGCCACAAGCCGATCAGGCTGTCGCGCATATAGATGCCGCCCTTGAAATTGAAGCCCTTGAGGGCGGGAAGTTCCAGCGAGATCGGCGAGCCCATGGCGAAGAACGCGAGCAGGACCGGGACGGTGAGAATTGCGAGCCGGACCCGGAACACCGGTAGTATCTGGCCGGTCGCCGCCTGCCGGACCCTGGCCCAGCGGCCGAAATACCAGGCTGCGGCTAACGACAGCAGCAGCACTGCGCCAACTACTGCCGAACCTGCTTCGAAGACCGGGGCCGGGATGTAGAAGCCCCTGTTGGTGATGAAGACGCTGTCGAACAGGAGGCCGCTCATCGCATCCTCGCCCCGGAACGACCTGATGCCCGGAAGGGCTTCGTTGACGATGGCGACCGTGAACAGGATCCAGATAAGGACCGGAATGTTGCGGACCGTCTCGATATAGACCGTCATCAGCCGCGCGACGACCCAGTTCCGGGACAGCCGGAGCACACCCGCGAAAATGCCGATGACCGTCGCGGTAATGCAGCCCATGATCGCGACGAGGATCGTGTTGATAATGCCGACAAGGGCGGCGCGCCCGTGCGTGGACGTCGAATCGTAGTCGAGCAGATGCTGGTTGATGTCGTAGGCGGAGGTTTCGAAGATGAAACCGAAATCGATGTCCTTACCCAGCGCCGCCAGGTTCCGGACTGCGTTGTCTATCGCCCATGCGAAGGCCAGCATGATGACGACCAGCGCAAAGATCTGAATCGTGTAGGAACGATATCTGGTGTCGTAGAGGAGCTGCCTGACGCGAAACGGTTCCGGAGGCGGCTGCCCTGTACTGGACATGCGTCACAGTTCCCCGCTAAACGCGGCCGACGGCCTCGCCGTTCGAAGGCCCCCGGCCCGGACAAAGAAAGGGCGCTTCCTCATGGAAGCGCCCTTCGCAATGTAGTGCTTACCGGAACGGCGGGGCGTAGAGAATGCCGCCCTTGGTCCAGAGCTGGTTCAGCCCGCGGGCCAGGCCGATAGCGGTGTTCTCGCCGATATGCTTCTCGAAGATCTCACCGTAGTTGCCGCCGGCCTTGATCGCGTGGACGGCCCAGTCGGCGGAGAGGCCGAGCATCTCGCCGTAGTTGCCCTCGACGCCCAGCAGGCGCTTGACCTCGGGGTCCTTGGTGTCGGCAGAGGCCATGCTGTCCACGTTCGCCGCCGTGATGCCTTTCTCCTCGGCGATGATGAGACCGTTCAGCACCCAGCGCACGATGTCGCCCCAGGCGTTGTCTCCGTGGCGGACCAGCGGGCCGAGCGGCTCCTTGGAGATGATTTCCGGCAGGATCACATGGTCACCCGGGTTCTCGAAGGTGGCGCGGGTCGCGGCCAGGCCGGAAGCGTCCGTGGTGTACACGTCGCAGGCATTCGACAGATATTTCTGCTGCGCCTCGGCGTTGGTCTCGATCGGCACCGGCTCGTAGTTCATGTTGTTGGCGCGGAAATAGTCGGCCAGGTTGAGCTCGGTCGTGGTGCCGGTCTGGATGCAGACCGTCGCGCCGTCGAGTTCGGTGGCGGACGTAACACCCATGTCCTTGCGGATCATGAAGCCCTGGCCGTCATAATAGTTGACGCCCAGGAACGAGAATTTCAGATCGACGTCCCGGCTCAGCGTCCAGGTCGTGTTCCGGTACAGCACGTCGACTTCGCCCGAGGCGAGCGCCGTGAAGCGCGTCTTGCCGGTCGTCGGCGTGAACTTGATTGCATTCGGGTCGCCGAACACGGCCGCGGCCGTCGCGCGGCAGAAGGTGACGTCGAAGCCGTCCCAGTTGCCGTCGGAGTCCGTGAACGCGAAGCCGGCGAGGCCGGTGGAAACGCCGCACTGGATGAAGCCCTTGGCCTTCACGTCGTCCAGCGTCGCTCCGTGGGCCCCGACGGAGAACGCCGCGGCCGCAGCAGCGGCAACCAATGTCGTTGTTAATTTCATGGGGTCTTGTTCTCCCGTTCGAGTTCGGTGCTCTACCGCGCGGAATTCCAGCGTGTCCCCCCTCCTCAAGGCCACTCGTGAATACCGAACGCGGACTGCATGCGCATGATACCTGTCGGTATGCCGCTCGGCAACCGGATTGCCCCCGGTGTCGTTGGCAGATGATGTGCCCGGCTCCGGTACGCTATGTTGCATGGGAGCGTTGTAACGGGGAGAGGGCGATGACGGACGCTGTGCTGGTTTCGGTGGACGGCGGGGTGGGGGTGCTGACGCTCAACCGGCCCGACAAGTTCAACTGCATCTCGACCGGGCTTCTGGATGGGCTCAGAGACGGCATGGACCGGTTCGAGGCCGACCCGGCGGTGCGCGCCGTGCTGCTGAACGCCAGCGGCAAGCAGTTCTGCACCGGCGCCGACCTCGACGAGGTGCTGGACCGGCGCAAGTCCGCCGAGACGCTCACGCCCTTCATCGGCGCCATCCACGAGGTGACGCGCCGCTTCGAGGTCTCGCCGCTGCCGGTGGTGGCGGCGGTGCAGGGGTTGGCGCTCGCCGGCGGCATGGAGATCGTCGTCGCCTGCGACACGGTGTTCGCCGCCGAGAGCGCGCGCATCGGCTGCCAGCACGCCCGCTACGGCCTGCCGCCGGGCGGCGGCGGCACGCAAAGGCTCGCCCGTCTGGTCGGCCTGCGCCGGGCGCTCGACCTCATGTTCACCGCCCGCTGGCTCGACTCCGCCGAGGCGGAGCGCTGGGGCCTCTTCAACCATGTCGTGCCGGACGAGGAACTGGACGCCCGCGCGCGCGCCTATTGCGCCGACCTCGCCGCCAAGAGCCGCCACGGCCTGGCCTTCATGAAGGGCATGGCGCGGCGCGGCCTCGAAGGGCCGCTCGAAGTCGGCCTCGCGCTGGAGCGCGGCGCGGTCGTGGCCGCCCTTCAGCACAGCGACGTGGCCGAGGGCCTCGACGCCTTCCAGTCGCGGCGCGAGCCGGTCTTCCCGTAAGCAGGAGCCTCCGTTTCATGCAGCTCGAATTCACCGCCGAGGAACGCGCCTTCGCCGAGGAGGTCGATGCCTTCTTCCGGGCCAACCTGGACCCCCGGCTCTCCGAGCAGGTCAAGCGCAACCCCTCCTATGTCTCCAAGGAGGACATGCGGCGCTGGCAGAAGGCGCTCTACGAGCAGGGCTGGATCGCGCCCAACTGGCCCGAGGAGCATGGCGGCACCGGCTGGACGCCGACGCAGAAGTTCATCTTCGAGGAAGCCTATCAGCGCTACTACGCGCCCCGGCTCTCGCCCTTCGGGCTGATGATGGTGGGGCCGGTGATCTACACCTTCGGCAGCGAGGAGCAGAAGGCCGAGCACCTGCCGGCGATCCTGAAGAGCGACCGCTTCTGGTGCCAGGGCTACTCCGAGCCCGGCTCCGGCTCCGACCTCGCCTCGCTGAAGACGCGCGCTGTGCGCGACGGCGACGAGTATGTCGTCAACGGCTCGAAGATCTGGACCAGCAGCGCGCACAATGCCGACTGGATCTTCGCGCTGGTGCGCACCGACACGGAAGCCGCAAAGCAGCAGCAGGGCATCTCCTTCCTGCTGATCGACATGAAGACGCCCGGCATCGAGGTGAGCCCGATTATCTCCATGGACGGCGGGCATTATCTGAACCAGGTGTTCTTCACAGATGTGCGCGTGCCGGTTTCAAACCGCATCGGCGAGGAGAACAAGGGCTGGACCTACGCCAAGTTCCTGCTCGGCAACGAGCGCGCGGGCGTTGCCGGCGTCTCCAAGTCGCGCATGAAGGTGGACCGGCTGAAGGAGATCGCGCAGACGGAGACCGGCACGGACGGGGGCAAGCTCGGCGAGGACACGGCCTTCCGCGCCCGCCTCGGCGAGATCGAGGCAAGGCTCGGCGCGCTGGAGATCGTCAATCTGCGCACGCTGGCGGCGGAGGAGAAGGGTGGCGGCGTCGGGCCGGAAGCCTCGATCCTCAAGATCTGCGGCACCGAGATCGAGCAGGCGCTCAACGAAATGCTGATCGAGGCGGTCGGCGTCGATGCCGTCCCCTATTCGCTGGAATGGACCCGCCTCGACACCAATGAGGAGCCGCCCATCGCCGACCGGGCCATCGGCCTGATGAGCGAGCATCTGCTGAAGCGGGCCGCGACGATCTACGGCGGGTCGAACGAGATCCAGCGCAACATCGTCGCCAAGCACGTGCTGGGGCTTTGAGCGCGATGGCCATCGTCCACCACGGCTCCCACTGGGGCGCCTTCCGGGCCGAGACGTCGGAGGGGCGCGTCACCGGCGCGCTGCCCTTCGCCAAGGACCCCGAACCTTCCCCCATCGTGACCTCGATTCCGGACGCCGTGCATCACCGCTCGCGCATAGAGGGACCGATGGCGCGGCGCGGCTGGCTGGACGGCGACGGCGGAGAGGGGCGCGGTCGCGATTCCTATGTGCCGCTCGACTGGGACCGGGCGGTCGATCTCATCGCGGGGGAGGTCGCGCGCGTCGGCCGCGATTTCGGCAACGCCTCGATCTTCGCCGGCTCCTACGGCTGGGCGAGCGCCGGGCGCTTTCACCATGCGAAGAGCCAGCTGCAGCGCTTCCTGAACATGGCGGGCGGCTTCACCAGCCAGCTGCACAATTACAGCTATGCGGCGGGCCTCGCCGTGCTGCCGCACATACTGGGCGGCGTGGAGGCGGCGGCGGGCCCCGTCACGGACTGGCCCTCCATCGTCGAGAACACCGGGCTGATGGTGTCCTTCGGCGGCCTGCCGGTGAAGAACGCGCAGGTCGATTCCGGCGGCAATGGCGAGCATGCCGCGGCCGCCTATATCCGCGAAGCGCGGGCGCAGGGCGTGCGCTTCGTTGCCATCTCGCCGCTCGGCGACGACCTGCCGCCGGACCTGGGCGGGGAATGGATCGCGATCCGCCCCGGCACCGACACCGCCATGATGCTGGCCCTCTCGCAGGTGCTGCTGGCGGAAGGGCTGGCCGACCGGGCGTTCCTGGAGCGCTATTGCACGGGCGCGGCGGCCTTCGAGGCCTCGCTGGAAGGCCGGACGCCGGAATGGGCCGAGGGGATTACCGGCGTGCCGGCCGCGCGCATCCGCTCGCTCGCCCGCGAGATGGCGGCCGCGCGCACCATGATTTCGACCGCCTGGGCCCTGCAGCGCGGCGACCATGGGGAGCAGCCCTTCTGGGCGACGGTGGCGCTCGCGGCCTGCCTCGGGCAGATCGGCCTGGCCGGCGGCGGCTTCGGCTTCGGCTACGGGTGCGTCTCCGGCATCGGCGCGCCGCGCCACGGCCTCTCCGGGCCGACTTTCCCGATCGGGCCGAACCCGGTCGATGACTTCATACCCGTCTCGCGCATTGCGGACATGCTGCTCGATCCGGGCGGGGCCTACGATTTCAACGGCGAGCGGCGGCGCTATCCGGATACGCGCCTCGTCTATTGGGCAGGCGGCAACCCGTTCCACCACCACCAGGACATCAACCGGCTGATCCGCGCCTTCCGCCAGCCGGAAACCGTGGTCGTCCACGACCCCTGGTGGACGGCAACCGCGCGCCATGCCGATATCGTCGTGCCGGCGACCACGACGCTCGAGCGCAACGACATCGCCGCCGGCAGGCGGGACCGCTTCTGGCTCGCCATGCACCGCGCCATCGACCCGGTTGGCCGGGCGCGCAACGACCACGACGTCTTCGCCGATATCGCCGACCGGCTCGGCTTCCGCGAGCGCTTCACCGAGGGCCTCGGCGAGATGGAGTGGTTGCGGCGCATGTATGACGAGGCCTGCGGGCGCGCGGCCGAACGAGGGCTCAACCTGCCGGACTTCGACGCCTTCTGGGACGAGGGGCATGTGGAACTGCCGCGGCCGGCGCGCCCGCGCATCCTGTTCGAGGGCTTCCGCAAGGGCGAGGAGGCGCTGGCGACGCCATCGGGGAAGATCGAGCTCTATTCCGAGCATGTGGCGGGCTTCGGCTATGAGGACTGCCCCGGCTATCCGGCCTGGCTGCCGCCGAAGGAATGGCTCGGCGCGGAGGCCGCACAGCAATGGCCGCTGCACCTGATCTCGAACCAGCCGGCAACGCGCCTCCACGCGCAGCTCGACCAGGGCCGCGTCTCGCAGGCGAGCAAGGTGCAGGGCCGCGAGCCGATCCGGCTGAACCCGGCAGACGCCGCCGCGCGCGGCATCGCGGACGGGGACGTGGTGCGCGTGTTCAACACCCGCGGCGCGCTGCTTGCGGGCGCGGTGCTGAGCGACGAGGTTGTGCCCGGAGTGGCCGTGCTCGCGACCGGGGCCTGGTACGACCCTGCCGACCCTGCGGAGCCGGACAGTCTCGACAAGCACGGCAACCCCAATGTGCTGACCGCCGACCGCGGCACCTCGAAGCTCGGCCAGGGGCCGAGCGCGATGAGCGCGCTGGTCGAGGTCGAGCGCTTCGAGGGCGAGCTGCCCCCCGTCACCGCCTTCGAGCCCCCCGACATCGCTGCATGAGCGCATCTGGGCCGCTTGCCGGGCTCAGGGTGCTGGAGATTGCCGGCGTCGGGCCGGGGCCGCATTGCGCCATGCTGCTGGCCGACATGGGCGCGGACGTGCTGCGCATCGACCGGGTGCGGGCGCGCTACCGCGTCCATGCGCGCACCGACCTGCTGAATCGCGGCCGCCGCTCGGTTGC
>Ga0209754_1002485_pt1 | contig 14513 bp, 9 predicted proteins | sample MesohylBB_FD_187295 | JGI IMG/M metagenome (GOLD analysis project Ga0209754, IMG submission 187295) | Host-associated microbial community of the marine sponge Aplysina aerophoba from Gulf of Piran - sponge mesohyl, lysed by bead beating... | ecosystem: Host-associated > Porifera > Sponge >... | reverse complement strand
GGTGGTAATGCTAAACTAATCCATCTCCAGTGAAGAATTTCCAGACCGGGGTTTTCATGGTTTGGCTTGAGTACTGCGGTTGGTCCGGCTGCTTCAATCAGTGATTTGGCATGTCTTTTTAAGAATTTATCGATATTTTCGCCAGGTTTAGTATTAAAGTTTAGAACTGAATTGGGATTATCCCTAATACCCAATTCTTTATAACGTTGTTCTAAGTGGTCAAGGATTTCCTGGTTTTGGTATGGCTTAATACAACACTTTCTGAAAGAACCTATGTTTGAAAAGGGTGCAACTAATACCTCGGAATAGGCAAGTCCCCTACGGGTCGATAAAACTATCCCTTCAGAATTTTCCTGCTGCAAATTGATCTCTGCTTCTTGGTTATTTGAAAAATTGATTAATCTTCTTGTGATTCAGATTCATAGGCTAAAAAGGTTAGCTCATCTAAACTATAACTTTTAATTGGTTTATTAGGTTTGAGGGCTAATCTTTCCCAAGCTTGACCAATTTTACCTCCGTCAATTTCACTTTGATCAAATAACATCCTAATTTGATCAATTACCCAATCTGATAATCCCATTTCTGTATGACCAAACACTGCTAAGTTATCAAATCTTTCTAGATATGGGGTTTCATATAGAGACTGAAATATATATGCATTCGGTTGGAACCATTGACCATTAACCTTAGACAAAAAACTAACCCATTGTAATATCAAATCTTCACTTGATAATTTGCTTAACTCAATATTATCAACATTTATGAATGCGTTCCAATCTGAATATAAATCTACCCACTCCAATGGGCTTTTTGGTATTTTTCCTCCAATGGGCCAAGGGACAATACGATCACTTGTTTCCGTCCAAATAATGCCCAACGAGGGTTCCACAAATCTCAAGCTGTGATCAATTTCAATTTGATCCTTAAATTGTTGTTCAATTTCTAAAGCAAGTAAATACTCTCTAGAAGCAGATTGGTATTCTTGACCTTTACCAAATTCATCAAGTGACTTTCTGGAGAATTCATAATTGTTTGACCAATGAATTGTAATTCTAGGATTTTCAAATGTTTTAGAACTGACCTTCCGGGGGCTGACCGTACCAATTCCTGGTTTACCAGTAATATATATTTCTTCATTGGCGATATTGTTCATTTGACCAACATAAAGGCTTTCTTCAGAGGGGTTCTCCAGAATAATTCTTAAAAAATCGATAATAGCAGAGAAATACTCATTTTCTTTTTCATTATTCCTCCATTTATCAAAGAAATTTTGAAGGTCTCGAAAGGTGTAATGATCAATATTATGTGGAGTATTAGTAAATAAACTGGTTAGTTTGTCTTGATCCGAATTTCCTACCCATGACTTTGAAAATCTTTGAATTAATTTACCAAAATTTGGTTGATCTCCCTGATAATCTTTACCAAGATAAGGAGGTGTCCAGTACATTAATTTATTTAAAGGTATACCTTTAATTTCAAAAACTTGAGAAGCCGGTATTGTCTTTTTCCGAATTGATTGACCTAAAATTTCTGATTGCTCAATAATCTTATCCAAAAGACCACCATCAATGAATACGGAGTTTCGTGTAAATTCCCGATAGAAAGATGTGCTTAAGGCAACATCAGTATTTTTTACATCACCAGTCAAGATATATACCAACCGAGGATGGTACAACATTCGAAGGGTGAGTAGTAATTCTCTTGTTCTGTTAACCTGCATGTCAAGGTCATCAATGGGGAGTACAATTAATCCATCATGTGGGAGTTTATTTGAGTGCTCGAGGTGTTTTAATATTATATTAATGAACTGAATCCATTTGCGTTTGAGTTTCTGCCATTCAATTTGTTGTTCTGCTTGCCAAAGAAAAAAATCATCAAGATCCTTTTCAGACTTTCTTGCTAATAATCCTGTGGTCCAACCCACAGTAACGGTTCTTTGTAGCTCTTGATAAATTTGTTGGATAGAAACTTTGGTATCGCAACAATTATACTTTTTTTTGGATATGTGGTTAACCCAAGGTGTAAATGCTTGGATAATCCAACTGAAAATAGGTAATTCAGGTGGTATTGGGTCAAAATCAAGCGGTTGTAAAGCTCTAACAACAGAAGACATTCCGTCCCAAGGATTTGAAGAGTCTTTGGTATTCTTATCTAAGTTTTCCCATCCATAAATTAGTGTCAGTAAAAAGGAGGTTTTCCCAGCCCCTCTTTTTCCTTCGATCAATATAACATTATTCCCTTTTCCTTGATCAATAATAGCCCACAAATCTTTTTTCTTATTGTCATTTATTGAGGTTGAAACACGCTTAATCTCTTTTAGAAGGTTATTTATATCTCTAACTTTAGTTTTTTGGTCTTCTGTAAGTTCCTTTTCATCTAATGGGTTGGTATCATAAGCCGGAGTAATTGAACTATTATGTTCAGATTGATTATCTGTTGGTGCCAATTTTTTTCCAATATTTTCGGTTACAGTATTATTTACCCTAGCGGGTGGATTTAACACCTTATCCTATAGCCTTATTTCTAGGGGGTCAAGTCAAAATTAATTCTTCAGTGACAACATAGTGTCCGAACCAAAATACTAAAATAGTTATCAAATCCCTTGCTATACAGGGTTTTGATTTGCGAATTTTGCTGTCAAGATTAGTTTTTCAACTGATTTATGCCGTCAAAAGACCTTTTTGGACGCCAATGCGACAATTCTTTGAGGGGCGGACATGAGACAAACGGCTACTTGATAATAACTTGGTGATATGGGAATTGAGAACATTATGTTGGACACCAAATCCCGTGATGATATTCCAGAACTGGTCATTGGTCTTCAACATCTGTATACCAACACGTTTTTGCGAGAACGATTGTTTGCTCTCTTGGAGAAGGGCGTTGTTTATTGAGCGTCAATCACAAATTGGGTCGTACAGTGATGCACTTACAGATCTTGGTGATGGGGGTGATGAAGCAGGGATTAGGATGTAATTTTGACCGTCTTCATAAACTGGTCAATGTCCACAAGTATGTCCCCCTGTTTTTGAGTTATAGTGACGTGTTTGAGAGTAAGGGTTTTACGTATCAGTCGGTGGTTGATAAAGTCACTCTGTTGACTCCTGAAGTGTTGGTTGAAGTGAGTAAACCGGTGAATGAGAGTGGTCATGGCGTTTCCAAAAAAAGTTGAATAACATGTTGTGCGGTCGGTGTCCTGACTTTGACACTTAAGCGCTTAAAACACCTATTCTATGGGGTACCCTCTATAAATTAGGCACTACCATGGAATAAGGCGCATGACAAACTTTAGAATGAGGAGCTGCCGGTGATTTAATAAAAATGAAAAAGCGAAAATGGGGGGGGTAAAGTGTCAAACTCAGGAATCCGTCGCCGACGATGATTTACGTCAATTTGGATATAGCAAAGATGGTAAGTTTATGTAAAGCTTTACATAAACTTACCATCCCTTATGAAAAGTTAGAGAGGCAAGTTCATAACCGCCAAGTGGATACTATTCTGAAATGGAATCAGGCAACTATTTACTTTTCCCTAGAGTATTTAAACAAATTCCCGATGTCCGGCCCCCACCGAAACTTTAGTGTGTCGTTAATTGTTCTAAACGAATGGCGAAAAAATATCTGCAGCCTCCACTCACGCTCTATTCTGTACTCTTCTGGTTTTTGACGGTATTTACGTTCAGAGGCTTCACTTGGAGTAAGTTCATGATCAACTTCAATAGTCTTTCCGTATTCCATTTTGATCCAATTAATCATTACAAAATCTTTATTAAGCAGTTTCTTTATGACCTCGTCGCGCAGCTTTAAGGGATTTTGGACTTCAAGCAAAGTATGACTATCGCTACCGCGGTCAAAAGATCGGGCTCCATTGACAGATTCGCTAAAACTCATGAAGAATGCAGGTTGCCCAGGATATTCATCAAAGGCATCGCGGTTCATCCCACTCGTGCCACGAACCCTATGAGTTCCGACTCCTTCAAGATTATCTTCTCCTTCTAGTTCTCGGAACCACTTATGAGAACGGAACCAGAGATTCCCTTGAAGATAACTTTTTGCAACACCATCTTTCTTTGTAACAGCTCGGAACAGTTTCTGGGTTGGCGTTATAATACTTTTTCTCACTAGGACTAAAGTTTCTGGTGTGGCAATATGGATTTGTCTATTAAGTGATTCATCAAACCAACCACAACTAATTAATTCTTTTGATCCTACACGTTTAATATCCAATACATGCATTTCAGGACCACCATCTTTCGATTCGACAATATCACCTACAATAAATGAATTTGACATAATAAAAACTCCACAATTCAGTTTATATTTTGAATATAACTTATCATTAACCAAGGTTGGAAGGGAGCATCAATTAAATCTTAAAGCACCCTTTATAATAATTACCCACAATTCCTAGTATTTTTTCGGCTTGAGGCATTGAAATTAAACAATCAGTAATTCCAATCATTCCATGCAAGTTTCGAAAATTAGCAATAACAATTGGAGTATAAAGCCCTTTGATTAGTTTTTATCTCTATCTATCCAGGAAGCAACAATAAACAAATACTATGTCAATTGATGAAAGTTTGTAGGAACTACTGTTACCTAGCAAGCTTGCAACCGGGACTCTCAATAACCTAAAGTGTCCAAAAAGCCTTATGGTTAGAACCATCTGTTCATCTGAGGAAAAAATGAGGATGCCTATTATTGAAACCATAACAGTATCTATACCTCCTTGTTCCTATTCATCCCATTTGAAAAGTTATGAGAGGAAAGTTCATAACCGTCAAGTGGATACTATTCTGAAATGGAATCAGGCAACATGTTACTGTTCACTTGAAATTTTCTCTTGAAATTTCAAACAGATTCCCGAAATCCCGTCCCCACCGAAACTTTAGAGTGTCATTTATTGTTCTAAACGACTGACGAAATAATATCTGTAGCCTCCACTCACACTCTATTCTGTACTTTTCTGGTTTTTGACGGTATTTACGTTCAGATGCTTCACTTGGAGTAAGTTCATGATCAACTTCAATAGTCTTCCCGTATTCCATTTTGATCCAATTAATCTTTACAAATTTGTGATTAAGCAGTATATTCCTAATCTCGTCGCGCAGCTTAATAGGATTTTGGACTTCAAGTAACGTATGACTTTCGCTACCGCGGTCAAAAGATCGGGCTCCTTCAACAGTTTCACTAAAACTCATGAAAAATGCAGGGTACCGAAGATATTCATCAGAGATATTGCGGTTCATTTTATCTCCGCCTTCTATTTTTCGAAACCACTTATGTGAATGGAACCAGACATTCCCATCTTTGTAACTTTTTATCATTCCATCTCTATTCGGAACGGCACGGAATAATTTCTGAGTTGGTGTTATAGCACTTTTTCTCACTAGAACGTAACTACTCAGGTAGTCAAAATAGCCCTTTTACTTGTTAGATTCCTGTTGATATTTTAGTTTAACATTTTTAAACTAATACCAATCGTCAAAAAAAAGTCAAGCAGTAAATATTTTCCCTAATCTGCGACCAAAATTAAGCAACTAGGATATTTTATCAGCTCTGGCAATCTTTGATTTCCCTTTCACTTTGGCGGACTAATAAACAGCTTTTTGGCCCTCTTTTGGCAGTCTTTTTTCACTCTTTTCCCCACCACTGACCACATTTAGTCTCCGTCGCAATCCATACACATACACCTCTCCTGTCCTGACGGAACGGGCTTTTTTTGGGTATATTATATGGGGTTAAGTCCTATCAATTTATCATACACAGAAGACAACGCATCGCATCCCATAACAGATTGACATCCGTCGGATTGTGTACATCCGTTTCAACGACAAAGGAATCACGCCGCCCTTGCAATGTTTCGTCAGGCGCTTTGTGGGATACTTTGTGACCACACTCAACAATCAGCTGATTCACCGCGTCCAATAAACCGGGCGACAACAGGGTGACATTATCAATCACCGACTGGAAGGAATAACGGTTTTATCCTAGTTGTTAGAATGCCCAAGAAACGCACGAACAGACTCATGACGATTGACCACATCGTGAAGACGGTCAAAGTCGCAATCCACACCCCACCTCCATTCAATGCGTCATGGCACGGTTCCTGTTCAGTCGGGAGGAGGGGGTGAAAGTATGTCCACGGGGAACAATGGTGGTAATTGGTGCCAAAAAGAGCACTTTTGAGTCACACAATCAGGGCCAAAATAACTATTTATTATGACGAAAAGCGAACCAGGCGCAAAATATTGCCAGAACTGATAAATAACCCAATATTTTAATTTAGTTCGCTGATCAGGGTCAGGCAACACTTATTGCTTTCAGTAAAACCGATCCGGTACAGGCAGCTGAAATACGCCAGACCAAGTACCAGCGTACGGCCCTGGTTGACATCGGCAATCTCTGTGAGCTGCTGACGGGAACCTTTGCACCACCTGAAGGATCAGGGTAATAACCCGCATGAATCCCCGGCTTCTCAATTAGAACATCCTGACCCTACTGGTTTCCCTTGCTCTCCTTGGCGGGTTTACGAGAATCATTCTCCTGGAGTAACTACTCAGGTAGTATCAGTGACGGATTAGTGAAGCATCATCGGCTGAACAAGGTATCTTGTGGAGGGCTGGTATTTTAAGTGTCAGGAGTGGGTGCCTCGGAAGCAAACTGTACCATCAGTTCACCCGGATTGGTTCCCACGATATCAAGTGCGTTCAACCTGTGTTTGCGGGTGTTCTCTCACACATTGCGTCGAACCGCAAAGTCTCGTGCTCAGGCTGCGGTTTAAAAGCTTCCCGAGATTTTCTGCTTGAGTTTCAAAGGGCGTAGATCTCGCTCATCCAGATTATTGGTAGCGGGGACAAGGGGGTTATGGAGACACTGTAGAGTATCCTCACGATGATGATAGAAGCGGAGGACCAAATTATGACTTGGTTGCCGGCGTTTGCACCACGACCCTTTAGGGATAATGGGTAAAGTTAGTTTTGGTAGAGACCATCTTGCACAATGTCTGAAGTCAAGAATCAGGGGAGTCTTATGGGAGTTGAACATTTTGTAAGCAAATATGTAAATGGAATTGCATATATTAACGGTTTGGAATCCTTCTGTTCGTTATTGAAAAAGGGTTATTATTGAACTTTCCATCATTTTAGCTCCAAGCACATAAATATATTGTATTGCAAATGAGTTCTGTTCTCGTCATAATAGTCGTAAGTTATACACGATTAACATTATAGGTGATACAGTAGGTTTGATGGTTGGGAAACGATTGACCTTTACAACCCTGATTAGGACAACGAAGTAGGAATAGCATAAGATTATGAAAATTACTGAAAGCGAAGCAGAAGTTGCAATCAACTTACAGTTGACGGCTTGCGGTTGGGAAATTGACCCGAGGAAATTCAATCGAAATGTTTACAAGCAACAAGCCCGAACACCTGAACAAAATAATAAATTAGGTTCGTTAAGACCTGATTATGTGCTTTATGCTTATAATGATTCAAATAAAGCATCAGTCGTCATTGAGGCCAAAAAACCTGGCAAATCAATGTCCGATGCTTTGAGAGATGGAATTGATAAGTACGCAAAAAAAATAAATGCTCCAATTGTTATTGCTTCTGATGGGTGGAGGGTAAAAACATGGCACTTAGAGCGTAATGAACCATTATTTATTAATGGACGAGAGGTTGATGAATTATTCAGCCCTGAATTAGTGAGGAGATTTATTCCAGATAATAATTTCAGTAGTTTTTCTAAAGAAGTTCCAATAGGAAAAGTTGAATTGCTAAACAAGTTTAAGAAGGCAAACAGCATTTTAAATCAAGAAGGTTTTTCAGCAGGTATAGAAAGGTTTTCTGAATTCGCTAATTTGATGTTTATAAAGTTGGTTATGGAGGTGGGGGGGGGGTAAGGAATCCTCGGGATTTTCTTGGAATGATATTGAAACGAAACAAGGGAATGAATTACTGAGTTCAGTTAAATCTAAGCTGAAGGAACTCAAAAATGAGTATGGCCCTCTATTTAAACAAACAAAAATAACTAGTCCCAAAAACATGGAAAGACTCGTTGAGATACTGTCGTCTTTTCATTTATCTTCCGTCAATGATGACATTAAAGGTATGGCTTTCGAACATTTTATCCATTCTTATACCCGAGGAGCCAAAAATGATTTAGGACAATATTTTACACCTCGACATATTGTCAGGCATATTGTTCAGCTACTAGACCCCCAAATTGGTGAAACCATTTATGACCCTTTTTGTGGAACTGGCGGAATGCTCATTGAATGTTTTAGATATCTTAACCAAAGAATATCCGACCCAAAAGATAAACAATTACTTAAGTCGGAAACCTTGTATGGAAGAGACTTAAGTGATGTTGCTAGAATTGCCATGATGAATATGATTATGTTTGGCGACGGGCATTCAAATATTGAACGTGGAGATTCTTTTGAACTATTAGGTGAAACAAAACAAAAATATGATATTGTTATTACAAACATACCCTTTTCGCAGAAGACAGAATTTTATGCTGGTTATCCGATAATCCCGACAAATGCCAATAATGGTAATAGTATTGCTGTCCAACATTGTCTTGAAAGTCTAAAAACAAACGAAACAGCAAGAGCAGCCATCATTGTTCCAGTAGGATTTTTGTATAAAGATGAGCTAGTTAAAGAACGAAAATATATTTTGGATAAATGGAAACTTGAACGAGTAGTAGAGCTATCACCAAAATGCTTTCAGCCCTATACAGAAACTCAAACTGCCGTCCTTTTTATTAGACGGGCACAATTAAAAACGACTTCATATATTTATAATCGTGTTAAAAATGATGGTTTTAGCCAAGATGGCTATAGAATTCCTATTCCAGGAGAGAATGACCTAGATAAGATAATTGATGACCAGGTTAATGAAGAGTACCAAAATGACGATTTTGATAATTTCAACTTCAAGAAAATATTTTATGTCAAGAAAGGAGCAGATAATTTAGAATTGGGCGATGTTGCAAAAATAACCTCTGGCACAGGTAAAATAAGTCCGAAGACAAAACTTGGAGATGTCAATAATGGTATCCATCCCATAATGATGGTTGCTGACCTTGCGAAACGCCATATAGATTATTTCCTGACGGAAAGTAAATACAAAATAACAGCTAAAGCTGTTAAAATGAAAAAACCTTATTTATTTCCAAAAAACACTACGCTAATTCCAACAACTGGTAAAGCATCACTTAAAAACCATCGGTCCTTACTTGGAATAAATTCTTATGCAACAAGTACTCTAACGGGTATTGAACCAAAAGATGATCGCATTCACCCATATTGTCTGTTCTATTTTTTTCTTACCTTTGATATCGAAGATATTACTTATGATTTAGGTTATCCGGGAATTTCTGCCTCTTCACTTAAAAAGATACAAATACCGAATTATTCAATATCACAACAAAATGCTATTATTGAAAAAATTAGTGAAGCTATTGATTTACAAAAGTCCCTCAAACAAAGGCATTTGGATTTAATCGGATTAAATTTTGAATATGCATAATCAAGTAATTCCTGTTGATGATTTAGTTTGACATTTTTATACTAATACCAATTGTCAAATAAAAGTTGAGCAGTGATTATTTTCAGAACATATGAAACGTCTCTCCTAAGCCGCTTGATAGGCTGACGTCACCCCACCCGTTCCGTATGGTTCGCGTCTGAAAGAACTCGTGGTGTATCGTGGGATTGCACAACTGATTCCTCGGCGGCACATCAGCCACGTTATTGCCACCATAACCGATGCTCGGCTGTCCCAAGGAACCATTCCCACGATGATGCAGTCGTTCGCCCCACGCATTGCGGTCCATGACCATTGGCCTTCATATCGGTGTCATCAACCCGATGCTCACCATGCTGTTTGGCTCATCGTGTGCGCGAATGTAAGGGATTGGCCGAGAGCGATGCAACATGGGCCAAGACGATGGCTGCTCTGCTCTATAGAATCATCCGTTTGGACCAACGGTGTTCTCCTCTATCGGCCACGATCATAGCGCCGATAGAAACACGCTGTGACCGCATTGTAAAAGCGGGTCTTCGTGACCATAATCATCTTGACCTCTTGTCCAAAAAGGGTTGAGGCGACCACGCCGGCGACCCGTTCATAACTTGGCCCGCCGCTTCGACCATCATCGTGATGACACTCTGCGGTGTCTCCATAACCCGCTTGTCCCGGCCACCAATAATCTGGCTGAGCGCGATCTCTGCCATTTGAAACTTAAACAGAAGATATCGGAGCGTTTTCGAACCGAAGCTGGAGTACGAGACTTCGCGGTTTGACGCAGTGTGTTATAGATCACCCGCAAACGAAGGTTGAACGCACTGGATGTCTTGGGAACCAATCCAGATGAAATGATGTACGGTTTGCTTTCGATGCACCCGCTCCTGAAACTTACAATACCGGTCCTCCACAAGATCCTTGTTCAGCCGATGAGGCTTTACTAATCTGTTACTAATACTACCTGAGTAGTTACAAAAGGTAATTATATACATAGGTAACATTTTTCCCAAAATTTCTAATCATCTTCATATTCAATTTCGTAATCCTTAACCAACATCCCAGCTAGTTCATCTGGGGTAGTTGGTATATGTATTTTCTCAATCATTTCTCTTGCTGATAGTTGGTATTTATTGTTGGGTAATTTGATTGGTGTTTTCTCAATCATTTTGTTTTTTGTTTTTCATGTTTGACTCTCGCTTTATATTAGTAGTTCAATTATTTAGATTATTTTGATGGTTATTATGAAAAAATCCATGGCTTGTTTCCTAGCATTTCTTCTTGTAAGCTCTCCAATATATGCTGATTGGGCATCCGAAATAATGACTGATGCAATGTCTGATGAGAAAAGCTTATTTATTTATTATTACCCAAATTCCGTATTGGATTCCGTAAGAATATTATGTCATGAAGATGTAACTGTGGTTGGATTTAGAGTCCCCGATGAAGAAAGAATCAATGATAATAGTGTTCAATATAGGTTTGATAAAGAGCCTGCTGAGAGAATGATAATGGACATAATCCCAGGCGGAGAAATGGCAATGTTTGTACATAAATCCAAGGGAGTGGTCAAAACCGATGAAACCCTTAACTTTATTAAGAACATGTTGTCAAAAAATCGACTTCTACTTCGTGTTTCCACAGAAAACTTATATACAGATATTGAAGTCGATCTAATCGGACTTTCTGATCATTTAGAACCTAACTTAGAACTTTGTGGCGTGAAGTTCTGATTGGGAATTTGGATTACTGTAGGTGATCGTCTAATTGTTAGAGAATATTGGGGTTAGTATATTTTAATAAAATAACGGGGAACCGAAGTACCCTGTTACTCATTTTAATAATTTTATCTACAGAGACTTTACCACGCCCACTGCAGATTAATTAAGGGACTTACATACAAAGGTAGATAACAGGTTGAACCCCTCATATAAATCCTATACAAGCCAACTTACCCTGATAATTGAAGGCATTCCGCCTTTGATAAAACCCCGGGAGGGGTTTTGGTCGGAAAGGAGGTGAAACCTTATGGCTAGAGTCTCTTTGCCCACTATGACGGGTGGGATAAGACCTAGAAGCCCGTTTGTGAAGCCTTTCGGCATAGTTTTATCAGGGTGGGTTGGGTTATCTACCTAGTGTCCGAGGGTCCTCTAAAATCTCTCAAGTAGTGCCAACCCTTCTATTTTAGAGGGGTGAACCCGCCACACACCAACACTCAATCTCCAGCATGTTGATCAGAGCAACCAAAACAGGAACCACTAATGACGGTTCATCACTCATAACCAAGCGACTGGTCGAGAACTCACGGCATGGTCAATCGGTCAAGCCAATGACCTTGCCGCGGGCAACGACACGTTTTGCCTGTTCGGATAACGCAACCCTCCATGTTCGCACGACCGCGACACCGGATGAAATCCAAACCAAGATCGATCAGGACATGGGACTATCACCACCGCTCGTAAATGGACGCACAGTCAGTAGATTGACCGGAAATTGATGCGGTACAAGGCGGGATGAAACCCACATGACACTCAGAACATTATTGAGGGACTCAAGTGCCGGGAGTGCCACTTAGTAGTGCCCCTTGAATTTTAACACCCCATTTCTATTGGCTTTTGAGCACTTAATGTTAAAGATGGGCTAAGATATCAATTTAATAATTTAGTGGGAATGCCTGAAACCACCACAAACTACTTGAATATCCAAAAGGTGGAATTATGTTAACTTAGATATGGCAAAATTATTTTTGTATAGTGGTTTGCTTGATTTGCTATGAACATCCAAACCAAATTTTATCAAGAGAAAGAAAAATAATGAATTATAAAAAGACTGTATTTGTCGCTTTTGCGATTGAAGATGAAACATATAGAAATTTATTAAAAGGTCAATCGTTATATACAAACTCACCGTTTGAATATATAGATATGTCAGTTAAAACTGCTTACGAAACTGACTGGAAAAATAAAGTAATAACACGAATACGTCGATCTGATGGGGTCATTGCATTAGTTAGCAAAAATTCACTTACTTCCCTTGGGCAGAAATGGGAAATTGAATGCGCTAAATCAGAAGATAAGAACATTTTAGGAATTTGGTGTAGCAAAGATGATTGTACGAAAATTAATGGGGTCAAAACAGTGGATTGGAGTTGGGATGCAATTAAGCATTTCATCAATAGTTTATAAGGGACATGATTATGAGAAAAGCCTTATTGGTTGGGATAAATTGCTATGATCATTTTCCTCAACTTTTTGGTTGTAATAATGATGCTTCATCTGTAGAATCAGTCTTGAGTAGGAATCAGGATGGTTCAAAAAACTTTGAGTGCAAATTGTTGTTGGGCTCACAACCAGAACAAAAAATTTGCCGCAGTAAATTAAAAGACCAAATAGAAGAACTGTTTAAAGCTGATGGTGAAATTGCATTATTCTATTTTGCCGGTCATGGACATATTGAAGTAACAGGAGGATATTTACTTACTTCTGATGCTAAGAGGGGGGATGAGGGGATTCCACTATCAGAAATTCTAAAATTTGCGAATGAATCCAAATCGAATAACAAAATTATAATTCTTGATAGTTGCCATTCAGGAATAGCTGGAAATTCAATTGAAAACCAACATTTAGCATCTTTATCAGAAGGTGTTACTTTTCTAACTGCTTCAACTGAAAACCAATATGCAGCAGAAGAGAATGGACAAGGAGTCTTCACGTCTCTTTTAGTTGACGCATTAAATGGTAGTGCTGCCAACCTAACAGGTGATATTTCTATCGGGAGTATTTATGCACATATAGATCAATCACTTGGAGCATGGGAACAGCGACCAGTTTTTAAAACCAACGTCAAGCAGTTTGTTTCATTAAGAAAAACAAAACCGGCAATTGATATAGAGGACTTAAAAAAGATTTCATCCTTTTTTCCCACTCCTGATTTTTCTTTCAAATTGGACCCAACTTTTGAACCAGAAATGAAAGGTCGAGATGAGGGAATGCCTAAACCAATAGAAAAGAACACAAGAATATTTTCCATTCTTCAAAAATACAATCGTCTAAATTTACTAATACCAGTTGAAGCACCTCACATGTGGCATGCCGCAATGAAAAGCAAATCATGTAAACTTACAGCGCTAGGGGAACACTACAGAATGCTTTGTCATAAAGATAGAATTTAAGGATATTTTTGAGTGCTAGTATCACATCACTTCAACGGTGTTGTGATACTAGGCCGGTTGAAGAGCTCAATCACACTCAGACCTGAAGACTGAACAGCTTGTTCTATCCACTTTTGAAGTTCACTGACTATCCGGGTGCGATTCTCAGATTGCGACATTTCAATCAATTCAGGCTGCCTTTTTTCTCATAATATTGTCTCCAGTTATCATTGTCTGGGTCTCGGGTATCAATCTCCTTCACAATCCATTTCCAAGCCTGTTCAAAACGCTTGGATTTCCTCAGTGAACGGAAATTCAAAACCGCTTGACCCCCTTCCATTCCCCAGTGCATGCCGGAACGCTTCATCCGCTCCCCGATAGGGGTCCGGTTCGTCGCCTCAACGATGCCCGAACCGATTGGTAACCCCTTCGCTTTCAACACCGCATAATTCATCCGGTGACGGTGCGTCCGAAAGTATGTCAGAATCACAGTGAGTTCTTTTTTTGCCGTCGCCGTCTTGGCTCGGTCTCGCAGACCACGAATGGCTCCAATGACGCGTGTGACACCAGTCTCTTTATTCCGCAGGATATGCCGATTGTTGTGATACCAGCGCTCCTTCGCATGTGCATATTCAGAGGCCTTCGACAAATGTGTACAGGCATGAAAAAAATCGAGAACTTCCGCATCCGAGGATAAATGACTGAGATACGACCAATTATCGGGCGCACCATCCGCAATGGTCACAACGGTTAAATCCGGTTGCTTTCGTACAACCGCCGCAAGTTCCTGCGAGAGCCAGTGCTTCAGGGATAACTTATTCTTCTCCG
>Ga0209754_1002472_pt1 | contig 14567 bp, 12 predicted proteins | sample MesohylBB_FD_187295 | JGI IMG/M metagenome (GOLD analysis project Ga0209754, IMG submission 187295) | Host-associated microbial community of the marine sponge Aplysina aerophoba from Gulf of Piran - sponge mesohyl, lysed by bead beating... | ecosystem: Host-associated > Porifera > Sponge >... | reverse complement strand
CCTCGAGCCGTTCCTCGTCGAGGCTCGGCGCGTGCTCGCGCCGACGGGGAGCCTCTACCTGCACCTCGACTACCGCGAGGTGCACTACGCGAAGGTGCTGGCCGACGAGGTCTTTGGTCGGGCCAACTTCGTGAACGAGATCATCTGGGCGTACGACTATGGCGCGCGCCCGAAGCGTCGCTGGCCGGCGAAGCACGACAACATCCTGTTCTACGCGAAGGACGCCGCGCAGAATCTCTTCAACGTCGACGACATCGAGCGCATCCCGTACATGGCCCCTGGCCTCGTCGGCCCAGAGAAGGCCGCGCGCGGTAAGCTCCCGACCGACACGTGGTGGCACACCATCGTCAGCCCGACGGGCCGCGAGAAGCTGGGCTACCCCACGCAGAAGCCGCTAGGCGTCCTCGAACGCATCGTCCGCGCCTCCTCGCCTCCGGGCGGGCTCGTCGCGGACTTCGTCGCGGGGTCCGGCACGACGGGGGAGGCGGCGCTCCGCCACGGCCGCCGCTTCGTGCTGGCCGACTGCTTGCCGGAGGCGTACGAGGTGATGCGTCGGCGGTTTGCAGAGTGCAAGGGCGTGGCGTTCCGCGAAGGGGTCGAGGCCTGATGACGGGTCCCGTCGCCGCTGACCTGCTCGCCTTCGCCCTCTCCCTCGCCGACGCCGCCGACGCCGTCGCTATGCGGGACTATCGCACCGAGCACGCCGTCGAGCGCAAGGACGACGGGACGTTCGTGACGCCCGCCGACCGCGAGATCGAGGCGCTGCTGCGCGAGCGCATCGCCGAGGCGTACCCGGAACACGCCGTGTCGGGCGAGGAGCAGGGCGATGCCGGGGGTGCGGACGCCGACGCGCGCTGGATCGTCGACCCGATCGACGGGACGCATAACTACATGCGCGGCGTGCCGATCTGGGCCACGCTCATCGCCCTCGAGCGCAACGGGACGGTCGAGCTTGGTGTCGTGTCGGCGCCGGCGCTCGGCACGCGCTGGTGGGCGGGGCGTGGACTCGGTGCTTACCGAGGGTCGACCGATGGCCGCGCCGGCGCCGGAGAGCGCATCCGGGTCTCCGATGTCGCGACGCTCGATGAGGCGCAGGTCGTCGTCGGCGACATTGTCTCGACGCTCCATCGCTGGCCGGGCGCACAGGCGCTCCTCGACGATGCCTGGCGCGTCAGGGCGCCGGGCGACTTCTGGGGCTTCTGCCTGCTCGCGGAAGGCGCCGCCGAGGTGATGCTGGAAGGCGTCGACCTGTACCCGTGGGACCTCGCCGCGCTCATCCCCATCGTCGAGGAGGCCGGCGGCCGCCTCACGGACGCCGAGGGCGGCTCGCTGCAGGGCTCCGGCGCGGTTGTCGCATCGAACGGGCGGCTCCACGACGAGGTCACGCAACGCTTGGCAGGGGGAACCTCGACATAATCCCGCGCAGTGACGTTTGCGATGCTCACGATACCGCGTCGCAAACGCTACAATCCGGTCAGCGCCGCGCCCGTCCGACGCGTGTGGCCCGTTTGGCGTACCTCCCCGCGTGCGACAGTTGAGGAGCCCTCGATGCTCACGAACGTGCTCTCGCGACGGCGGCCCGCCGCCATCCTCGCCGCCTCGGGCGTCCTCGCGCTGGTGTTCTTCCTGCTCATGACCGGGCGGGCGCATGCCCAGGAGGTCGAGGCCGAGGTCGCGTTCATCCTCAACACGTTCTCGTTCCTGATCTGGGGCGCGCTGGTGATGTGGATGTGCGCCGGCTTCACGATGCTCGAGTCGGGCTCGGTGCGCACCAAGAACGCGTCGATGATCTGCCTCAAGAACATCGGCCTCTACTCGATCGCCGGGCTCGCGTACTTCTTCATCGGCTACAACCTCATGTACGTCGACATCGTCGGCGGCGTGATCGGCTCCTTCAACCTGCTCTACGGCCCGACGTCGCAGGAGATCGCGCTCGTGGGCGGCGATGGCAACGCCGCTGCCGTCGTCGGGAGCGCCGACTACTCGACGATGTCGGACTGGTTCTTCCAGATGGTGTTCGTGGCGACGGCGGCCTCGATCGTGTCCGGGGCGCTGGCCGAGCGAGTCAGGATGTGGACGTTCTTCCTGTTCGTCCTGATCCTCACCGCGATCATCTACCCCATCGTCGGCGCGTGGACGTGGGGTGGCGGCTGGCTGGACGAGCTCGGGTTCCAGGACTTCGCCGGCTCGACGATTGTGCACGGCGTCGGCGGCTGGGCCGCGCTCGCCGGCATCCTCGTGGTCGGTCCGAGGCTCGGCAAGTTCCGCGCCGACGGCACGCCGCGGCCGACGCCGCCGTCGAACATCCTCGTCGTGACGCTGGGCGTGTTCATCCTGTGGTTCGGGTGGTTCGGCTTCAACGGCGGTTCGCAGCTCGCGCTGGGGAGCGCAGGCGACGCGGTCGCGATGAGCCACGTGCTGGTCAACACGAACCTCGCGGCGTGCGCCGGCGTGATGGCCGCGCTCGCCGGGTCGCGCTACATCCTCGGCCGCATGGACCTGTTCGCGGGGCTCAACGGCGCGATCGCCGGCCTCGTCTCCATCACCGCCGGACCCGACATCACCGAGCACTACTGGGCGGTGATCATCGGCGCCATGGGCGGCCTGGTCTGCACCGCCGGGATCAAGCTCTTCGAGCGCCTGCAGCTCGACGACGTCGTCGGCGCGGTGCCCGCGCACCTCTTCGCCGGCATCTGGGGCACCCTCGCCGCCTCGATCGTGGCGGGCGCGGACATCGGCGTGCAGGTGCTCGGCGTCGTCTCCATTGGCGTGTTCGTGTTCGGGACGTCGTGGTTGCTGTGGCAGGCGCTCGCGAGGACGCTGCAGGTGCGCGTCGCCCCGGCGGTCGAGCGGATCGGGCAGGACTCGGGCGAACTCGGGCTGGAGGCGTACCCCGAGTTCGTGCTGATGCCCGAGGAGTTCTACGACGACGGCGAGGAGTAGCCGCGGGGCCTATCCCGCCGCGGCCACCTCCGCCACGTCCAGCTCGAAGTCCTCGATCACCGGGTTGGCGAGCAGGCGCTCGCACATCTCCCGCGCCGCCGTCTCGGCCGACGCAGCGTCGGGGGCGTCGAGGGTGACCTCGATGCGCTTGCCGACCCGGACCGACTGCACGGCGTCGTAGCCCAGGTCGCGCAGGCCGCCGGCGACGGCGAGGCCCTGCGGGTCGTTGACGAGCGGCTTGAGCATCACGCGGATGCTCGCCAGGTACATCGTCACGAGGCGTCCGGGAGCGGCTCGCCGGTGATCAGGCGGTACGCCTCGGTGTAGCGCTCGGAGCTGGCCTCGACGACCTCGGGGGGTAGCTCGGGGGCGGGCGGCTCGCGGTTCCAGCCGGTGTCGCTCGCCCAGTCGCGGACGTACTGCTTGTCGAACGAAGGCTGCCCGTGGCCGGCCTCGTAGCCTGCCATCGGCCAGAAGCGCGAGGAGTCGGGCGTCAGCGCCTCGTCTATGAGCGTGATCTCGCCGTCGATGATGCCGAACTCGAACTTCGTGTCGGCGATGATGATGCCGCGCTCCTCGGCGACACCGGCGGCGTAGCGGTAGAGCGCGAGCGACCGCAACTTCACGACGTTCGCCGTGTCCTCGCCGATGAGGTCGATGACCTCCTCGAAGGTCATCGGCATGTCATGGCCCGTCTCGGCCTTGGTGGTGGGGGTGAAGATCGGGTCGGGGAGCATCTGCGACTCGACGAGCCCCTCGGGCAGGACGATGCCGCAGACCGAGCCCGACCGGCGGTACTCGGACCAACCCGAGCCGGTGATGTAGCCGCGCACGACGCACTCGACGAGGATCGGCTCCGCCTTGCGCACGATCATCGAACGCCCCGCCAGCCCTGCCTCACCGGCGTTCACTGAGGTGCCGCCGAGGGTGAGCGTGTCGCCGGCCTCGACGACCGAGATCATGTGGTTGGGGACCACGTCGGCGGTGCGGTTGAACCAGTGCTCGGAGAGCCGCGTCAGCACCTCGCCCTTGCGGGGGACGGGGGTCGGCATCACCACGTCGTACGTGGAGACGCGGTCAGTGGCGACCATCAGCAGGCGGTCGTCGCCGAGGTCGTAGAGCTCACGGACCTTGCCCTCGTGCAGCTTCCCCGGCAGGTCGCTGCGCACCATCACTCCGGTCATCGTCTGTCCTCTCCGTGGCTACTTCGGTCGCTCGTCATGCGTGTGCTAGGTGAGTCCGATGCGGGCGAACGTCGCGTCGACGTGGTCCAGGTACGCCTCGACGTCGAACAGCGCCTCGAGCGCGTCGGCGTCCAGGAGCTCGGCCACCTCGTCGTCGGCCTGGAGCAGGCCGAGCAGCGGCGTCTCCTCGCCGTGCGCCTGAAGCGAGCGGCGCTGCACGATGGCGTACGCGGCCTCGCGGCTCAGCCCGGCCTCGATGAGCGCGAGCAGGACCTTCTGCGAGAACACGAGGCCTTGTGTGGCGTCCAGGTTGCGGCGCATGCGCTCCGGGTAGATCTCGAGGCCCGCCATGATGCCGGTGAAGATGTGCAGCATGTACGACAGCAGCCCCGTGGCGTCGGGGAAGATGATGCGCTCGACCGAGCTGTGCGAGATGTCACGCTCATGCCAGAGCGCGACATCCTCGAGGCCGGCCTGCGAGTAGCCGCGCAGCGTGCGCGCGAGTCCCGCGACGCGCTCGCACAGCTCCGGGTTGCGCTTGTGGGGCATCGAGGAGGAGCCCGTCTGTCCCTCGGCGAACGGCTCCGCGACCTCGCTGATCTCGGTGCGCTGGAGCCCGCGGATCTCGGTCGCGAACTTCTCGAGCGATGCTCCGACGCCGGCGAGCACCGAGAGGAAGAAGGCGTGGCGGTCACGCTGGATGACCTGTGTGGTCACCTCGGCGACACGCAGGCCGAGCAGGCGACAGGCCCGCTCCTCGACCTCGGGCGGCACGGTCGCGTGCGTGCCGACGGGACCCGACATCTGCCCGACCGCCACGGTGTCGCGGGCGAGCTGAAGCCGCTCGGTGTGGCGGTCCAACTCGGCGACCCAGACGGCGAGCTTGAGCCCGAACGTCGTCGGCTCGGCGTGCATGCCGTGGGTGCGGCCGGCGCAGACCGTGCGCTTGTGCTCGACCGCGCGCCGTGCGACCGCGTCGCGCAGGGCGCGGACTTGCCCCATGATCACGTCGGTCGCCGCGACGAGCTGCAGCGAGGTGGCCGTGTCCCACACGTCGTTCGAGGTCAGCCCGTAGTGCACCCAGCGCGACTCCTCGCCGAGCGAGTCGGCGACGGAGCGGAGGAACGCGGTCACGTCGTGGTGGGTCTCCTGGATGTAGCGGTCGATGTCGTCGACGTTGATGCGCGCGTCCTCGGTGATCCGTTCGGCGTCCTCGGACGGCACGACGCCCATCTCGGACCATGCCTGGGTGACGGCGATCTCGACCTCGAGCCAGCGCTGGAACTTGTAGCCGTCGGTCCAGATGTCAGCGATCTCGGGGCGGGAGTAGCGAGGGATCATCGGCCGCCCCTAGTCGTCCGCGAACTCTTCGCGGACCGGCGAGAACGCCTCGATCAGCGTGACCGCGTCCAGCGCGACGACGTGGTGCGGCACGTCGCCGGGGATGAGGTAGGAGTCGCCCGGCCCGAGCTCCTGGTCGAGGTCGCCAATGCGGAAGTGGACGCGACCGGAGGCGACGTGGCCGACCTGCTCGTGCGGGTGCGTGTGCTCGGGCACCTCGGCGCTGGGCGCGATGCGGATCTCGACGAACGTGATGCGGTCGCCCGAGACCAGCGTGCGGCGCACGACGCCGGGGAACTGGTCGACGGGATTGAGAGCGTCGTAGCTGCGGGTGCGAGGTTCGGTCATCGGTCCTCGGTGGGCGCGTGCAGTGTCAGCGCCGCGCTTGCTCCTCACGGTAGGCGTCGAGCGCCTGCGCGATGTCCGGGTGGCTGAGCGCGAGGATGCGCGCGGCGTAGACGGCAGCGTTGCGCGCGCCCCACGTGCCCACCGCCATGGTAGCGACCGGCACCCCGGGCGGCATCTGCACGATCGCGTGCAGCGCGTCGACGCCACCGAGCGCCGAGGAGGCGAGCGGTACGCCGATGACGGGCAGCGGCGTATACGCGGCGATCACGCCGGGCAGCGCTGCCGCGCCGCCCGCGCCCGCCACGATCACCTCGATGCCCGCGTCCTTCGCGCCCACTGAGTAGTCGCGCACGACGTCGGGTGTGCGGTGCGCCGACATGACGTGCTGGTCGTAGGGGATGCCGAGGCGTTCTAGCAACTCGCCGCACCCGGACATCGCCTCCTCGTCGGAGCGCGAGCCCATCAGGATGGCGACAAGCGGGGTGGCGTTGCTGTCGGTCGTCATCGTGAAGCCCTCATCTCATGGTCCCTCCGCCGAGCATCGGGTCGGGCCCGGCGATAATCTGCGCCAGGTCGCGGCACACCGCAGCGCGTTCGTGGCGGTCGGCGAACGCGGCGCCGCCCATCGTTTCCTCGGTGATGTGGAGGTTGGCGCGCACCGCGGCGGCGAGGGCGTCCTGGTCGGCCTCGCGGACGCGGCGCAGGACCTCCTCGTCGCGGACGCGGATGTTGCGGATCACGAACTCGCGCTCGCCCTCCAGGCTTTGCAGCACGGCGTCGACCATGCCCTCGACGTGACGCCACGCGGCGACGAAGTGGAGGCACGGGGTGCTGATGCGCGTCGACTTCGTGGACCAGAAGTGCTCCTCGAGCGACTGGCGGCACTCCGGCATCGGGCAGCGCAGCGGTGACGGGCTCATCGTGCTCCTACAGGCCTCGCCCGCTCGCTACCGAGCCGGCCCGGCGATGTCCGTGCGGTAGTGCGCGCCGTCGAAGTGGATGCGGCCCACGTTGTCGTAGGCGCGCTCACGCGCCTCGCCGAGCGTCGGCGCCTTCGCGACCACGCACAACACCCGGCCGCCCGAGGTGACCAGCGTCCCGTCGGCGTCGCGAGCCGCGCCCGCCAGGAAGACCTGCACATCGTCGTCTACATCCTCGACGCCTGTGATCGGCTTGCCTGTCTCGTAGCTGCCCGGGTAGCCGCCCGAAGCCATCACCACGCCGACGGTCGCGTCGTCGTCCCAGGCGACCGGCACCTCGGCGAGATGGCCGTGCGCGACGCCTTCGCAGATGGCGAGCAGGTCCGACGTCAGTCGCGGCAGCAGCGCCTCGGCCTCGGGGTCGCCCATGCGGCAGTTGAACTCGATCACCCTCGGGCCGTCCGCGGTGATCATCATGCCCGGATACAGCACGCCACGGTACTCGCGACGCGAGGCGGCGAGGGCAGCGACGGCGCGCTCGGTCACCTCGCGCTGGATCCATGTCGCGTCGTCGTCGGCGAGCCAGCCGGGCGGTGAGTAGACGCCCATGCCGCCGGTGTTGGGGCCCTCGTCGCCGTCGAACACGGGCTTGTGGTCGCAACTGAAGGGCATGTGAGCGACGGTCGTGCCGTCGGTGAACGCGTGCGCCGAGGTCTCCGGGCCGCTCAGGCGCTCCTCGATGAGCACCCGCGCGCCGGCGTCGCCGAACGCGCGCCCGAGCATCGCCGCCTCGATCGCGGCGACAGCCTCCTCGGTGGTGTCGCACACGACGACGCCCTTGCCGGCGGCGAGGCCGTCGGCCTTGACCACGCACGGGCCGGGGCGGCTGTACGCGTAGGCGATCGCCATGTCGAAGTCCTCGAACATGGCGGCGCGGCCCGAGGGGATGCCCGCCCCGGCCATGAGCTCCTTCGCGAACGACTTCGACCACTCGATCTCGGCCGCGGCGCGCGAGGGGCCGAACACCGGCACCCCTTCGTCGCGCAGCGCGTCCGCGACGCCGGCCGCGAGCGGCGCCTCCGGCCCGACCACGACGAGGTCGGCGCGCAGCTCTTGAGCCGCCGCGACGACGGCCCCGGCGTGATCGATGTCGAGCCCCTCGACGGTGTCGCCGTACTCGGATATGCCGGGGTTGCCGGGCGCGCTGGTGAGCGTGCCGAGGTCCGGCGACTGCGCGAGCTTCCACGCGATGGCGTGCTCGCGGCCTCCGCTGCCGAGGAGCAGGACGTTCGTGCTCATCGACGGTATGTCCCGCGGGCTCGCACTCGCGCTACTCCCACTCGATCGTGCCGGGCGGCTTCGAGGTGATGTCGTAGACCACGCGGTTGACCTCGGGCACCTCGTTGACGATGCGGCGGGAGATGCTGGCGAGGAGGTCGTAGGGGAGGCGCGCCCAGTCGGCTGTCATCGCGTCCTCGGCGGTCACGCAGCGCAGTGCGACGCAGAAGCCGTACGTGCGGCCGTCGCCCTGGACGCCGACGGTGCGCGTATCGGTGAGCACGGCGAACGACTGCCAGAGGTCGTAGTACATCGCCGCGCCCTTGATCTCGTCCATCACGATCCAGTCGGCGCGACGCAGGATGTCGAGCTTGGGAGGGGTGACCTCGCCGATCACGCGGATCGCGAGGCCGGGGCCGGGGTACGGCTGGCGGTACACCATCTCGTCGGGCAGCCCGAGCTCGGTGCCGACTCGCCGCACCTCGTCCTTGAAGAGGTTGCGCAGCGGCTCGATGAGCGAGAGTTCCATGTCCTTCGGCAGCCCGCCGACGTTGTGGTGTGTCTTGATCTTCGCGGTCGCACTCGTGCCGGTGGAGGCTGACTCGATGACATCGGGGTACGTCGTGCCCTGGACGATGTAGTTGACGGCGCCGATGCCGCGCGCCTGCTCCTCGAAGACCCGGATGAACGTCTCGCCGATGCGGATGCGCTTTGTCTCGGGGTTCGTCACCTCGGCGAGGTCGCCGAGGAAGCGGTCGGAGGCGTTCACGTGGCGGAGGTCGATCGACATGTGCTCGCGGAACGTCGAGACGACGCGCTCGGGCTCCTCGGCGCGCATCAGGCCGTTGTCGACGAAGATGCACGTGAGCTGGTCGCCGACGGCGGCGTGCACGATGGCGGCCGCGACCGCCGAGTCGACCCCGCCGGAGAGCGCGCAGATCACGCGACCATCGCCCACCTGCCGCTCGATCGTGCTCACCGACTCGTCGATGAACGAGGCGGCGGTCCAGTCGCCGGAGCAGCCCGCGACCTCGAAGAGGAAGTTGTGCAGCAACTGGTCGCCCTGCGGGGTGTGCACCACCTCCGGGTGGAACTGGATCCCGAGGTGTCCCGCCTCGTCGGCCATCGCGGCCACGGGCGAATCGTCGGAATGGGCGACGGCGCGGAAGCCCGGCGGCATGTCCACGATACGGTCGGAGTGCGACATCCACACCGGCATGCTGGCCGGCAGGTCGTGGAGGAGCGGGTTGCCGGGCTCGGAGAGCGTGATCACGGCGTGGCCGTACTCGCGCCGCGAGGCCGGGGCGACGCGGCCACCGAGCACGTGCGCGAGCAGCTGCATGCCGTAGCAGATGCCGAGCACGGGCAGCCGCGACCCGACGACGTAAGATGGCAGTGTCGGTGCGCCCTCGTCGTAGACAGACGCGGGGCCACCGGAGAGCACGAAGCCCTTCACCTTGAGGTGCGAGAGCTTCCCGGGTGGCGTGTCCCAGGGGACGAGCTCGGAGTAGACGCCCGCTTCGCGGATGCGCCGCGTGATGAGCATCGAGTACTGCGAGCCGTAGTCGAGGACGACCACGGTCTCGGGCGCGTTGGGCGCGGGCGTGAGCAGTTGGCCCGGCTCGCGCGCCTCGGCGATCTCGAGGTATGTGCTGACCTCGCTGTCGCCTGACGTGCGGATACGATCGCCGGTGGGAGCCGCCGTTGGAGCGGCCAGTGGAGTCGCGTCGGTAGCCTCGGCCATCGAGCCCTGAGTGTGCGGGGAGCCCGTCGAGGTCAAATCGTATCGGCGCGCTATAGTCCGGTCAACGAACGATGTCCGTGGAAGGGCGTGCAAGCGCGTGCACCAGCAACATAACAACCGATGGACCGTTGCCTCCCGCGCCCCCCGACGCATCCTGACGCCGCTGTGACCATCCTCGGCCCCAAACACGTCGACAGGATCGTGCGAGCGCTGCGGGCGGGCGAGGTCGTGGGTATCCCGACCGACACCGTCTACGGCCTCGCAGCCATGCCGAACGACGCGGATGCGGTGAGCAAGCTGGCGGGGCTCAAGGGCCGCTCCGACCAGCAGCCGATCGCCGTGCTCTTCGACGAAATCGAGGGTGTCGCGCCGTACGTCGAAGACGCGTCCGCTCTGGCTCGCATGGCGCGGTTCTGGCCGGGCGCGCTCACCGCCATCCTGCGCGCGCGCGACGGCCTCGCGACGGCCGCGTTGACCCGACTCGGCACGCTTGGCATGCGCCAGCCCGACGACGACCTCGCGCGTTCGGTGATCCGGGCGTGCGGCGGGGCGTTGGCGGTGAGCAGCGCGAACCGCACCGGCGAGCCGCCCGCCCTGAGCGCCGAGGAGGTGGCAGCGGCGTTCGGCGACGCGATGCTCGTGCTCGACGGGGGCCCGCGCCCCGGCGGGACCGCCTCGACGGTGGTCAACCTCGCGGTGGACCCGCCCGAGGTGTTGCGCGAGGGGCCCATCGATGCCGCGGAGGTGCTGGCGGCGGTGACGGAGTCGAGGCTCTCAGGCCGCTAGCGCGATCACCATTCCGCCGTGGTGCCTGGACAACGGCTGCCGTGGCGAGCCGCAGCGGTTGGGGACTGCACCGAAGTGGCGCTCCATGGACTGGGGCTGCATCATCCTGACTCCTGAGGGCGCCGAAGGATGAGTTGATGAGTGCCAGCTTGAAGTCGGTCGCGGGCGTCTTCCTGGTCACGCTGACGCTGATCGCGCTGGTGGGATGCACCTCGGAACTCTCTCCCACAGCGACGCCCGAACTCGCCGCGACCGCTTCGCCGGCGACTGCGTCGTCCGCTGCCACGCCCACACCCACAGCTACTTCCGGACCCACGGCCGCCCTGACCGAGGGGAAGGGCGGCAAGTTCGCTCCCGAACCCACCGCCACCCCGGCGGCGGGGAAGGGCGACAAGCCCGCTCCCGAACCCACCGCCACCCCGGCACCGGCGGCCACCGACCTCGACACGCCACTGCTGCTCGACCCCGCGGTGGTGCGCGGCACGCTCAGCAACGGGCTCACGTACTACATCAGGGCGAACCAGGAGCCGCGCGAGCGCGCGCAGCTGTCACTGGTGGTGAGGGCCGGCTCGGTCCTCGAGGAGGAAGCGCAGCGTGGGCTGGCCCACTTCGTCGAGCACATGGCCTTCAACGGCACCGAGCGCTTCGAGAAGCAGGAGATCATCGACTATCTCGAGTCGATCGGCAGCAGCTTCGGTCCGGACCTGAACGCCGGCACCGGCTTCGACACCACGACGTACTGGCTGGAGATTCCAACCAACGATCCCGAGATCGTCGAGACCGCGTTCCAGATCCTCAGCGACTGGGCCTACGCGATCACCTTCGCGCCCGAGGAGGTCGAGTTGGAGCGCGGGGTGGTGCTGGAGGAGTGGCGCCTGTTCCAGGGGTTCTCCTCGCGCTTCCAGACCAACCTGCTCCCCTTGCTCTTCGGCGCCTCGCGGTACGCCGAACGCAGGCCGATCGGCCTGCCCGAAGTCATCGAGACCGCACCCGTGGAGCAGTTGCGGGCGTACTACGAGCGCTGGTACCGCCCCAACCTCATGGCCGTAGTCGCCGTGGGGGACTTCGACCCGGAGGTGATGGAAGCGAAGGTCCGGCAGCACTTCGCGCCGCCCCCGGAGGGCGATGCCTACCAGGAGCGCGCCACCGTCGCCGATCCCACCCATCGGCCCAGCTTCGGTGTCCCCGACAACGACGCCCCGCTCGTCGACGTATTCACGGACCCGGAGGCGCCCATCACGCAGCTCACGCTGGTGCGCAAGGCGACGCCTGAAACAGGCCGGGACGCCGCTGCATTCCGGCGGTCCGCAACGGAACGGCTTGCGTTCATGATGCTGAACGCCCGGCTGTTCGAGCGCGGCCAGGCCGCCGATCCCCCGTACCTGCTGTCCCAGACGGGACGCTCGAGGTTCGTCGAACCGCTGGACATCCTGACCTTCACCATTCTCGTGGAGCAGGACGGCGTCGAGCGCGGATTCACGGCGGTGCTGGAGGAGTTGCAGCGGATCCGGCAACACGGCTTCACGAACGCCGAGCTGGCCCGCGAGAAGATCAACCTGCTGAGCTCGATCGAGAGCGCGTACAAGCAGCGAGACCAGCAGCCCTCGCCCCGGCTCGCCGCCGCCTACCGGAACCACTTCGTGAGCGGTACGCCCGCACCCGGCATCGAGGTGGAGTGGGAGCTGTACCAGGCGTTGTTGCCGCAGGTCTCGCTGGCGGACGTCGATGCTATTGGCGCTTCCTGGAGCGACGCCGGGAACACTGTGCTGCTCGTGCTGGGCCCCGAGGCGATCGACCCCACCGGGGGCGAGGTACTGGAGGTGGCGCTGCAGTCGCAACTCGATGGCGCCGACGCGCTGGTCGTCGAGCCCTACGCCGAGACCTCCGACGACGTCCCCCTGCTCGCGACCATCCCGACGCCGGGCAGCATCACCGGGGAAGAGCGGATCGAATCGGTCGATGCCGTGCGCTGGACGCTGTCGAACGGCATCACCGTCATCGCCCGGCAGACCGACTTCCGGAACGACGAGGTATTGTTCGCTGCCTTCAGCCCCGGCGGCCACTCGCTGGTCGAGGACGCGGACCACGTGTCTGCCGTGTACGCCGCCACGCTCGTCGACGGCAGCGGCGTCGGTCCCCACGACAGCGTGACGCTCGACAGGCTGCTCACGGGCAAGCGTGTCTCGGTGTCCCCGTACATCGGCGAGCTGTCCGAGGGGTTCAACGGGCGGTCCTCCCCCGAGGACCTGGAGACCCTGTTCCAGCTCGTCGCGCTGTACGCGACCGCGCCGCGGCTTGATCCGGCCTACTTCTCGCTCGTCCAGGCGCAGCTACGCAGCTCCGCCGAGGCCCGGGCTACCCAACCCGACGCCTTGCTCTACGACACCGTGAACACGCTGCTGAGCCAGCATCACCACCGTCGGCGCCCCCTGACCCTCGAGTTGGTGGACGAACTGAACGAGGAGCGCGCGGCAGCGATCTACGCGGACCGGTTCGCGGACCTGGGCGACGCGACCTTCGTGTTCGTCGGCGCCTTCGACTGGGACGAGTTGCGCTCGCTGAGCGCCACCTATCTCGCCAGCCTCCCGACCGCGGGACGGGCCGAGGAGTGGCGCGATGTCGGGGTCGACCCGCCGGACGGGATCGAGGACGAAGTCGTCCGCAGCGGCATCGAGCCGCGCAGCAACACCATCTGGGTGTTCACCGGGGATGCGGAGTGGAGCCCCGAGGAAGCGCTGGCGCTCCAGGTCGCCGGCGAGATGCTCGGGACTCGCTTGCGCGAGCGGGTACGCGAACAGCTGGGCGGCACCTACAGCATCAGCGTGAGTGCGCACCTCGGGGTGCAGCCCAACGAGGAGTACCAGGTCGCGATCATTTTCGGGAGCGACCCTGCCCGCGTGGACGAGCTGCTCGACGCGATTGCGGTGGAGCTCGACTGGCTGCGCGAGGGCGGTGAGCAACGATACCTGGACACGGCCAGGGAACTGCTCCGCACCGCGCGCGAAGAGCAGTTACGGGAGAACGGGTTCTGGCTCGGCCAGATCCAGGCAATGACCCGGCATGGCGAGTCGTTCGAGGAGATCAACCGCTTCGACGAACGGCTCGACGCGCTGACGCTGGAGGAAGTCGCTGCCGCGGCCCGGCGCGCCCTGGCGGACGACCGCTACGTACGCGTCGTGCTGCTCCCGGAAGACAACTAGAGCAACGGCCCCGGCGGGTTGCTGCGCGGAGGTCGGCGGTCCCTCGCGTCGCCGTGTGCTGGTGCTCTCATCAACGCGCTTGCCTGCTGGTGCACGCTGCGGATGCGCCGGCCACCCCGATCGACGCCTTGCAAGCACGCGCTGCTCAGCCCAGGCGTGGCTCGCAAACGAGCGATCATGAACGCCTACGACGCGAGCGACAGGGGATCGCGCACGACTGGTAGAATCCACATTGAATCAACGCCACTGATGGTGGCATCGAGTTGAACGTCTCTCGAACTGGCGGGGGGAAGAGACGTGAGTCTTCGTGGGCCCAGACCACGGCTAGCTTCGCTGGCTGCCGGCTCGCTGGCGGCTGCGTTCGCCGCACTCCTCGTGCTGCTCGGGAGCGCGCTACCGCTCCGCGCGAGCGACGTCACGCTCCCCGGTCCGTCGGACCTGTGCGCAGCCGAGAGCGGCAGCACGGTAACCGTCCGCTGGGCGTCGGTGACCGGCGCAGACTCCTACGAGACACGCTGGGCGATGGTCGGCGGTCCCGAGGAGGTCGTGGACTGGAGCCAGGAGACGGCGCGGACCGTGTCCGGGGCAGAGGACAGCATGTCCAGCCTTGCGACCGGGACGCAGTGGAAGGTGCGCGTGCGCGCCGGCGTGAACGCGGCGTTCAGCACCTCCTCCTCCGAGCTCTACTTCGTCGTCGGGGAGGCCGCGGGGTGCGGCTCGACGGGTCGTGGCGGGCTCGGTAACTCCGAGGACCGTGGAGACCCTGGAGCCGGGGCTGCCACCGACACACGGCTCGCGTCGCTCAGCATCGGCGGCGTGGACA
>Ga0209754_1002471_pt1 | contig 14574 bp, 7 predicted proteins | sample MesohylBB_FD_187295 | JGI IMG/M metagenome (GOLD analysis project Ga0209754, IMG submission 187295) | Host-associated microbial community of the marine sponge Aplysina aerophoba from Gulf of Piran - sponge mesohyl, lysed by bead beating... | ecosystem: Host-associated > Porifera > Sponge >... | reverse complement strand
TGCTTTCACTCCTTTGGACTTAATATATTCTAAAGTTCGGTGAAGATGATTACAAGCTTCATAATGAACTGTAAGCACATCAGCTCCTAAATTGATAAATAAATCCAAATAACGATCAGGATTAACAATCATCAAGTGAATATCTAATGGTTTCGTAGCCGTTTTGGCTATGGCTTTTATAATCGGAGTACCAAATGAAATGTTCGGGACAAACATCCCATCCATAATGTCTAAGTGAAACCAGTCTGCCTTAGACTCGTTGACCATCATGCATTCCTGTTTTAATTTTCCAAAATCGGCTGCCAGTATTGATGGTGCAATCAACATGGGTAAAAAGAATTATGGAAATAAAATTACTAAAACTTAAATGTGCTAGAAATCTTAAACCAATTACTCACTCCTTTTGGGTTTTTTAAACGGTCTTTGGTTGCTCGAATATCTCTTTCCCTGATGAGGTGGCCTTGAAGATCTATTATTATTACTCTTACTACTCTTGAATGGTGGTTGATAATCATCTGGTTTGGGGAGCAATACACGTCTTGAAACCTTCATCTTTTTGGTTCGAGGATCAATCCCCATATATTTCACATCCAGCTCTTGCCCGATTCTCAATACAGAATGCACATCTCGGACTCTTCCCCAGATAAGTTCAGAAATATGTAGAAGGATTTCTTTTCCTGGAACAAATTCAACCACAGCACCAAATTCGATGATTTTAATCACTTTTACGTTATAGACTTTTCCGACTTCGGGTTCAAAAATGATGTTTTTAATTTGTTTTATTGCATGATCTATTTTTCCTTGGTTCACCCCAAGTATCTCTACAATTCCTTGTTCATCAACCTCATCAATAACGATGGTGGTTTCACTTTCTTTTTGAATTTCCTGGATTATTTTTCCACCTGGTCCAATAACTGATCCAATGGAATCTTTAGGGATAGTCATTTTGATGATTTTAGGAGCATGCGGCTTCACTTGTTTTCGTGGGGAGTCAATGACCTTCTTCATTTGATTGAGAATGTGAAGTCGGCCATCTCTTGCTTGTTGAAGTGCTTTGCCAAGAATATCATAACTAAGCCCATCAATTTTAATATCCATTTGACAAGCGGTAATGCCATCTTCTGTTCCAGTAACCTTAAAATCCATATCACCTAAGTGGTCCTCATCACCTAGTATATCAGATAAAATTATGTGCTTATCATCACTGCTGACCAAACCCATAGCAATTCCCGATATAGGCTTTTTCAATTGGACGCCTGCATCCATCAAAGCGATAGATGAGGCACAAACCGTTGCCATTGAAGAAGATCCATTGGATTCAAGGATATCAGAAACAACTCTAACAGTGTAAGGACAATCCTCGGGAATAAGATTTTTTAAAGCCCGTTGAGCCAAATTCCCATGACCTATTTCTCTTCTAGAAGTCCCTCTCAGGGGTCTAGCTTCACCAGTTGAAAATGGCGGAAAATTATAGTGGAGATAAAATTTTTCTTCTCCTTGAATAGTGGGAAGATCTATAATATTGGCTTCTCGAGAAGTTCCGAGAGTGGTCGTAGCCAAAGCTTGAGTCTCGCCCCTAGTAAAAATAGCAGACCCATGAGTACCATGCAAATAATCAGCCTCACACCAGATATCTCGAATATCGGTAGATTTTCGTCCATCAAGCCTCTTCCCTTTATTGAGCATTAGTTCTCTAATGGCAGTCTTTTTGACTTTATTTAAGTAATAATCAAACTGATCGGCTTTATTTTCTAATTCTTCATCAGAGAATTTTTGCAGAAATTCTTGGTTTACCTCTTCAAATTTTTCTTTTCGATCTGATTTTGAAAGACCTTTTTGAGCAATCTTGTAATACTTTTTGTAAAGAGCAGAATTGATTTCTTCTTCAAGTTGAACATCGGTTTCAAATTGTTGGTATTCCCTAACAGGCTTTTCACCGGCTTTTTTCACCAGAGCATTTTGCGCTTCAATATGTGTTTTGATAGCTTGATGACCAAACTCTATCGCTTCAATCATATCAGCTTCTGAAATTTCTTTGAATTCTCCTTCGACCATCATTACGGAATCTTGGCTTGCCCCAATGATGATATCTATATCTGATTCTGCCAATTGGGATAGACTAGGGTTTAGGACATATTGCCCTTCAACTCGACCTACCCGAACTTCCGAAACTCGATGTTTGAGAGGAATGTCTGATAGAGCAATGGCGGTTGAGGCAGCCAATCCAGCAAGAAAATCCGGAATGACTTCATCATCGTGAGACATCAGCTGAATCATCACCTGTGTCTCAGCATGGTAATCTGAAGGGAAAAGTGGACGAAGCATACGGTCAATCAACCGCATGGTTAGAATTTCTTCCGCAGAAGGGCGTGCTTCTCTTTTAAAGAATCCACCGGGAAATCTTCCCGCGGCTGCAAATTTTTCTCTATAATCAACGGTAAGTGGAAGAAAATCCACATCACTTTGATTTCTAGCCGAAACCACTGTAGCCAACAAAGTGCAGTTTTTCATTGTAACGACCACAGAACCATCAGCTTGTTTGGCTAGTTTGCCTGTTTCAAGAGTGATGATCTGTCCGTCTGGTTGAGTGATTTCTTGTCGATATGTTTTTGGAATCATATTAAATATGTGTTATCTACCATGAGGTGTTAAATTTTGGCAGTAGTCTAGAAAGGGCAAGTAAAAACTGAAAACGCGGAACTTCTTATTTACGAAGTCCAAGTTTTTTTATAATGGAGCGATATCTATTGATATCTACTGAAATTAGATAGTTCAGAAGCCCTCTTCTCTTTCCGACTAATCTTATCAGCGAACGCTTGGTATTGAAATCTTTGTGATTTCTTTCAAGGTGTTCGGAAAGATTTTTGATGCGATTGGTCAATAGAGCAATCTGAACTTCTGGTAATCCAGTATTTATCTGAGATTTTCCATAATCTTTGAAAATCTCTTGTTTAACTTCCTTTGTTAAATACATTTTACTTTTTCTGTCTTTTTTCTGTCTTTTTTATTCGCTGGCAAATATAGGAAAAAATTTAAATGTAAAAAGTCATCTTTCAAACTTAGATTTAAAAGCCAATAGAAAGGATATGATGGTCTATTGACGAATTTCTCTATTGTAAACTAGGTCTAAATAGAGATTTATTTTATCTTTGAGTTGGGTACGAACAACTATAAAATCAAGAAAACCTTTTTCTAATTGAAATTCTGCTGTTTGGAATCCTTCGGGAAGGTCTTTGCCCACGGTATCTTTTACTACTCTTGGTCCAGCAAAAGCAATCAAGGCTCCGGGTTCAGCGATATTGATATCACCTAGCATTGCGAACGATGCTGTGGTTCCCCCTGTGGTTGGGTTGGTACATAAAGAAATATATGGAATTCTAGCTTCAGCTAGTTCAACTAGTTTTGCAGAAGTTTTAGCCATCTGCATCAGTGAAGTTGCTGATTCCATCATGCGAGCACCGCCTGATTTAGCAATCGAAAGTAAAGGCAGATTATTTTCGATACAATAATCGACTGCTCGGGCAAATTTTTCTCCCACTACTGAACCCATTGATCCACCTATAAATTCAAAATCCATAGCACCGATGACTAGTGGTTCTGCTTTTGATAATCCTACAGCTATTTTGATAGCATCATCAAGCCCCGTTTTTTTATGTGCTTCTTTTAGTCGATCCTTGTAGGTCTTTCGATCCGAAAAGTTTAAAAAATCAGTGGGTAAAATTTCTGTGAATAACTCTTCATAAATTTGATCATCAAACAGATAATCAAAATATGTTTTGCTTCCAATACGCATATGATGTCCATCTTCACGGCTGACAAAGAAGTTGTGGCTTAATTCTTCTTTATTAACAATTTTCCCGGAAGGAGTCTTGTACCATAAACCATCGGGAATTTTTTTCTTTTCCTCAGTTTTGGTTAGAATTCCTTTAGATCTCCTTCTGAACCACATGAACAATCAATCGGTTTATATTGTAAATTTATCTCTATAATTAGAACGTAAGCACTAGAGGGTATTGACGTTATTGAGGGTATGGAATACATGTTGTAGTTTCTCCCCTAGGGATAACTCACCAGATCTTAGCCATTTTCTTGGGTCATAGTACTTTTTATTGGGAGAATTCGGACCGTCCGGATTGCCAATCTGAGTTTTCAAATAATCTGCTTTATGATTAAAATAATCTCTTACGCCACTCATAAAGGCGTATTGTAAATCTGTATCAATGTTCATTTTTATCACACCGTAACCAATGGCTTCTTCTATTTCTTGAGCAGTTGAACCTGAACCTCCGTGGAATACAAAATCAATGAAGTTATTTGGAAGACCAAATTTTTGGGTTATATACTCCTGTGAGTTTTTAAGAATTGTTGGTTTCAAAACCACATTCCCGGGTCGATAAACTCCATGTACATTTCCGAAAGAGGCAGCTACGATAAATTGATTACTAATCTGGCTTAATTCTGAATAGGCATATGCTACTTCAGAAGGTTGGGTATATAGTTTAGACGTATCAACTTCTGAATTATCAATGCCATCTTCTTCTCCTCCGGTTACTCCTAATTCAATTTCAAGAGTCATTCCCATTTTAGAAATTCTTCTGAAATACTCTTTGCAAATGGCGATATTCTCCTCTAGCGGCTCGGCAGATAAATCAATCATATGGGAGGAGAACAGAGACTCTCCATTAGTTTCAAAAAATTCTTCATTGGCTTTTATTAGTCCATCTAACCAGGGCAGTAATTTTTTATTGCAATGATCGGTATGTAGAATAACTGTTGCTCCATAGGCGTTAGCTAGACCTCGCACCACTTTTGCTCCGGCAATTGCTCCGGCAATTGTTGCTTTTTCATCTTTATTTGATAATCCTTTACCGGCCATTGAGTACGATCCGCCATGTGAAAATTGAATAATCACGGGACTATTGATTTTCGATGCAGTCTCAAGTACAGCATTAATGGAATTTGAACCAACCACATTTACTGCGGGCAACGCAAAAGCGTTAGTTTTGGCTAGTTGAAAAATTCTTTGTACTTCTTTTCCAGTAACAACACCGGAGGTTATGGTTTCAACCATATTGTGATTTTCGGCAAAGTTAAAAAGTTTTGATTCAGAAAGAAATTTCTTAAGGAGGTGGATTTTTCTTATTTAATCTATATTCTGATCAAATTACAATGCTTTTAAATTATGAATTTGATGACCATAAATTGTAGTGAAGAAATACAACATTTCTCATCAGCTATACATAAAAATAACAACCGTTATCCTTATTGATGTTTCACAATTCTTTGTGATTTTTTCTTATAGGATTTTATACGATTCAGATAGTTATATTACTCAATTAATTTATAAATTAACTACTTCACGACAAAGTGAGTAGACCCTTTGTTTTTTATTCTTTCTTTTAAAAATGTTTCAAATTTCATTGTTTTGTTTTTTTATAGTTTATCAATATGCATAAAACTCAACTTTATCTAGTGAAGTATAATCAGCGACATCCAAATCGCTATCCAACACAAAGATAATGCCCATATTCTGTTTTTTTGACTATTTTTTAATGAAAATAGAATTATACCCTTTAAACATTAAAGTTACTCATAGAAAATTTAATGCCTAAGTTGTTTAGCCGTAGAGTAGACATATAAACTTGTTGAGTAAATATAGTGTTTAAATGGTATTACTTGGAATAATGCAGTAAGCAGCAAGGAAAATATTTGCCCTAAATAGTATAGGATATAAAAAATATCGTTGTTTTTTTAAAAAATGGGGAATTTTTTATTCTTCACAATTGGTAAATCTGGGTTTATGGTTATCTACTAGTTTGGAATTGCTTGAAAATGACGCACAAGAGAATACATTGGTTACATTCCACCCACTTAAATTTTGGTTAAAATTAGTAGAACCATTAAACATAGAATTCATATCGGTTACATTACTTACATTCCAAGTACTGATATCTTGGTTGAATCTTCCTCCTTCATCATAATTGGAGAACATTCCATTCATAAGGGTTACATTACTTACATTCCAACCACCGATATTTTGATTGAAATTATGGGCTTCTCTAAACATATTCCTCATATCGATTACTTTGCTCACATCCCAATTACCGATATCACGATTAAAAGCAGAAGCTTGGTTGAACATAGAATTCATACTGATGACATTCGAAGTATCCCAGGTGCTGATATCTTCGTTGAACAGGTATTTATTGCGAAATAATCCGTTCATATTAGTGACATAGGTAGTTACTATTTTATCCACACTTTTCCCTAGACTGATTCTTTGTTTGAGCATAAAATCATCAACGATTAGATAATCTACTACACCATTTTCGCCTCCATAATCTATCCATGCTTCTCTTCCTACAACATCACGTTGCGAAAGACCAGATTTAACTTTTATGGTAACTCCATTGGAATCAAGTTCGATGAAATTTTCACTGGGGATGAGCCATCGTACACCTAGATAACAGGTACTGGTAACGGTAATGGTTACCGAATTACTCAATCTACTAAAAGTTCCGCAATCTCCTGTCCATTTATAGATAGTGCTGTCCGGTTTGGGGTATGCTGTAACTGTAAATTGCTCTCCATGTTTTATATATTTGGGTGCTGTGATTGTCCCTCCTATATCCGATACTGTAAAAACAAAGTATTTTACTTTGTCAAAATGCACACCAACAGAACAACTTTTGGTAGCAGTGAATTGAATAGTTTCTCGGTTATTGGAGAAATTCCCGCAACTTCCTGACCATGAACTTATTTCATAGTTTGTACTTGGGGTTGCTGTTATACTGACTGATTGACCATGTTCCACTGATTCAATGCCGGCACTAATTGTCCCACCATCACTAGCGGAGGTAGTGATGGTATAAGATAATTTTTCAAAGCTTACATTGATAGAGCAATTTTTTGATGCAGTAAATCTTACTGGGTTATCTGATGAACTAAATGTTCCGCAATTCCCAGACCATGAGGCAATTTGATAGCCTGTATTAGGTTTTGCAGTAATACTTACAGATTCTCCATGAATTACATTTTGATTGGGGGTAATAGAACCTCCCGTTCCTGCATTAGTATTGATGGTATAAGATACTTTTTCAAAAGAGACCGATAGTGAACAACTTTTTGATGCAGTAAAGGTTGCGGTATTCGTTGATTTGGAAAATGTCCCGCAAGTTCCTGACCATGCCTTTATTTGGTATTTATCGTTAGGAGTAGCTGTGATATTAACTGATTCTCCATGAATTACATTTTGATTTGGGGTGATAGTCCCACCATTACCTGTACTGGTGGTAATCGTATAGGATGTCTTTTCAAAGCTTACACTGATAGAGCAATTTTTTGATGCAGTAAAGCTTACTGGATTGGTCGATTGGTCAAAATTTCCGCAATTCCCAGACCATGAGGCAATTTGATAGCCTGTATTAGGTTTTGCGGTAATACTTACGGATTCTCCATCTTTGATATTTTGATTGGGGGTGATGGTCCCACCATTACCTGCACTAGTGGTAATCGTATAGGATGTCTTTTCAAAGCTTACACTGATAGAGCAATTTTTTGATGCAGTAAAGCTTACTGGATTGGTCGATTGGTCAAAATTTCCACAATTCCCAGACCATGAGGCAATTTGATAACCTGTATTGGGGGTAGCAGATATACTTGCGGATTCGCCATGTTGGACATTTTGATTGCTTGTTATCGTCCCTCCATTACCAGCTGAGGTTGAAATGGTGTAGGATGATTTTTCAAAAGAAACACTGACAGAACAATTTTTAGATGCAGTAAATCTTACTATACTGGTAGATTTTTCAAAAGTTCCACAATTACCAGACCATGAGGCTATTTGATAGCCTGTATTGGGGGTAGCAGATATACTTACGGATTCACCATGATTTACATTTTGATTTGATGTAATTGAACCCCCATCACCAGCTGAGGTAGTAATGGTATAGGATAATTTTTCAAAAGAAACACTGATAGAACAATTTTTTGATGCAGTAAACGTTGCGGTATTTATTGATTTAGAAAATGTCCCACAATTCCCAGACCATGAGGATATTTGATAACCAGCATTGGGGGTAGCAGATATACTTACGGATTCACCATGTACAACATTTTGATTTTGGGTAATAGTTCCTCCATCACCAGCTGAGGTAGTGATGAGATAGGGTATCTTTTCAAAGGCTACACTGATAGAACAATTTTTAGTGGCTATAAACCTAGCTGGATTGGTTTCTTTATTAAAAGTTCCGCAATCTCCTGACCATGATGCTATTTGATAACCAGTATCTGCTGTAGCAGTAATGAACACTCTTGCTCTAGCTACTACTTTTATATCTTTTATAATAGATCCCCCTTCACCGGCACTAGTGGTGATGGTATGTATTATTTTTTGAAATTTTGCTCTCACATAACATTTTTTTGTTACAGTGAAAGTGATGGTATTACCATTTTTTGAAAATCGTCCACAATTACTTTTCATGCTTTTCAATTCATATCCACCATATCCGGCATTGGGTGTTGCTGTGATACTTATGAATTCTCCATGTTTTACTGATTGATTTTCTGTGATTGTTCCCCCATCATTGGCATTAGTGGTTATCGTATAAGTTTTCTTTTCAAAGGCTACATTGATAGCACAATCTTTGGTTGCTGTAAAAGTTGCGGGATTGGTTGAACTTGTAAAAGTTCCACAAGACCCTGACCAGGATGCTATTTGATAACCTGTACTTGGTGTGGCAGTGATGCTTACCGATTCACCATGTTCTGCTGATTGATTTTCTGTGATTGTTCCGCCTATACCTGCATTTGTAGTAATGGTATAAGTTACTTTTTCAAAAGAAACACTTATAGAACAATTTTTTGTTGCTGTAAAAGTGGCGGGATTGGTTGAACTTGTAAAAGTTCCACAAGACCCTGACCATGAGGTTATTTGATAGCCTGTATCAGGAGTTGCAGTAATTCTGACTGTTTCACCATCTTCCGCACGCTGATTTTGGGTAATAGAACCACCAGTTCCTGCAGATGTAGTAATGGTATAAGAGATTTTTTCAATGGTTTTTAGTTCAAAAGAAACACTGATAGAACAATTTTTTGATGCTGTAAAAGTGGCGGGATTGGTTGATTTGGTGAAAGTCCCACAATTCCCAGACCATGATTGTATTTGATAACTAGTACTGGGTGTGGCGGTGATGCTTACCGATTCTCCATGTTTTACAGATTGATTTCCAGTGATAGTTCCGCCTGTACCTGCAGTTGTGGTGATGGTATAGGATACCTTTTCAAAGGCTACACTGATGGAACAATCTTTGGTAGCAGTAACGGAGACTGGATTCGTACTCTTGCTATAGGTACCGCAAGTTCCACTCCACGATTGTATTTGATAACCCGTACTTGGCGTGGCGGTGATGCTTACCGATTCTCCATGTTTTACAGATTGATTCTCCGTGATTTCTCCACCTGTATCTGCATTTGTGGTAATGGTATAGGATACTTTTTCAAAAGATACACTAATAGAACAATCTTTGGTTGCGGTAAAAGTTGCAGGGTTTGTTGATTTGGTGAATGTCCCACAATTACCTGACCAGGATGCTATTTGATAACCTGTACTTGGTGTGGCAGTGATGCTGACGGTTGTACCATGTTCGGCAGATTGATTTTGGGTGATGGTTCCACCTGTACCTGCCGTTGTGGTGATGGAATAGGATACTTTTTCAAAGGTTATACTAATAGAGCAATCTTTGGTTGCTGTGAAGGTTGCTGGATTGGTAGATTTGTCGAAGCTTCCACAGGTTCCTCCCCAGGATTGTACTTGATAACCCGTACTTGGCAACGCGGTGATGCTTACCGATTCTCCATGTTTTACAGATTGATTTCCAGTGATGGTTCCACCGGTGCCTGCATTGGTGGTAATCGTATGAGTTACCTTTTCAAAGGATACACTGATAGAACAATCTTTGGTAGCAGTAAAGGAAACTGGATTGGTGTTTTTGTTATAGGTTCCACAAGTTCCTCCCCAGGATTGTACTTGATAACCTGTACTTGGTGTAGCAGTGATGCTTACCGATTCTCCATGTTTTACAGATTGATTTCCAGTGATGGATCCACCTGTACCTGCATTGGTAGTAATCGTATAGGATACCTTTTCAAAGGCTACACTGATAAAACAATCTTTGGTAGCGGTAATAGAAATTGGATTGGTACTCTTGGTATAAGTGCCACAAGTTCCTCCCCAGGATTGTACTTGATAGCCCGTACTGGGTGTAGCAGTGATACTTACCGATTCACCATGTTTTACCGATTGATTTCCAGTTATAGTTCCGCCTGTCCCAGCGGTTGTGGTAATCGTATACGCTACCTTTTCAAAGGCCACACTAATAGAACAACTCTTGGATGCGGTAATGGAAACTGGATTGGTACTCTTGGTATAAGTGCCACAAGTTCCTGACCAGGATGCTATTTGATAACCTGTACTTGGTGTGGCAGTGATGCTTACCGATTCCCCATGTTTTACAGATTGATTTCCAGTGATGGTTCCACCTATACCAGCGGTTGTGGTGATGGTATAGGATACCTTTTCAAAGGCTACACTGATAGAACAATCTTTGCTAGCGGTAATAGAAACTGGATTGGTACTCTTGGTATAAGTGCCACAAGTTCCTGACCAGGATGCTATTTGATAATCTGTATTGGGGGTGGCAATGATACTTACTGATTCTCCATGTTTCACCTTTTGATTTTCGGATATTGTACCCCCATCCCCAGCCGAAGTGGTGATACCATACACCTTCTTTTCAAAAGATACATTGATAGAGCAATCCTTAATTGCTTGAAAAATAATAGGATTAGTTGATTTATTAAAAACTCCACAAGACCCCGACCAGGATGCGATTTTATAACCTACATCAGCAGTAGCAGTGATACTTACTGATTCTCCGTGTTCTACCTTTTGACTTTCGGTTATTGTTCCTCCATTTCCAGCCGAGGTGGTAATGGTGCGTGGTACTTTTAAAAAGCTTGCCTGGATATGACAATCTCCAATGACTGGAATAGTTATTTGTGGATAGCTGAAATCGGATAGGGGCGCGCATCCACTGCTCAATCTCTTCCAATTACCGAATGAATATCCATCATTGGCTTTTGTTGTAAGACGGATTTCTTCCCCAGAGGTTTTGCTGATAGTGCCTGATGGTGTGGTACTTCCCCCATCTGTAGAGGATATTTTGATGGTGTATTGGGGGGTTTCAAAATGAACATTAAGGGTACAATCTTTTGTGGCACGAAATGAAATGGTTTGTTCATTTGGGGAAAATTCACCACAAGTTCCTCCCCATCTTTTAATCTTATAATAGGTATCAGGAGTGGCTGTAATTTCCACCTCTTGACCATGGGGAACTTTTTCACTAAATGTCGTTACCTGTCCCCCATCATTAGATTCAGTAGTTATGGTATAAGTGAGTAATTGAAAATTCGCATGTAAAGAACAATCTCTTACCACCTTAAAATTAGCGATAGAATAAGTACTATCAAAAGGACTATCATTGATAGAAGATAATTCTGGACATCCTGTTAAATCCCATGAGGTAAATCTATACCCATTGTCAGATATAGCAACAAATTCTGCTGCTTGGCCTTTTTTTTTGGAAAGCGTTTGGGGATATTGAATTTGTCCTCCTGATGATGCAGTTGCTTGGATGGTATATAATTGATCATTGATATCTTCATCCCCATTATCGGTAATATCCTGATTATTTTTGTTGATATCATCATTGGTAGTATCTTTTGTCGTTTCTTCCTTTTTTGTATTATCAGAATTAGTAGGCGTATTGGATGAATAGATGTTGGTCGAAGGGGTTAGTTCGGTTTCTTTATCATCTGTGGTTTCCGATGTTTCACTTGTATTCTCATCATTTTTTGTTGTCTGGTCAATATTGGTTTCATTATCGATAATTTTCTCAAAAATCGCTTGTAATGAACAATTTCCTATAACCATAAGGTTTATCGTTTCATTGGTCTTATCAGTTAAATCAGGACATCCTGTATCGTTTGTTTTCCATTGGCTTAATGTATAATTTTCTTGGGGGATCGCTTTAAAAGAAATCTTTTTTCCATAATGTGCAGTAATAGTATTGGGCTCATCAATAGTTCCCCCAAGGGTGGCACTGCCTACAATTTCATAGGTTATTAATGTAAATACACCTTTAATTGTGCAATCTTCATCTATGGTAAAAGACACGGATGAATCTGCCGATGGCAGTTTCGTTAGTTTATCATCAAATTCCCCGCAGGTTCCTTCCCAGTTATTGAAATAATAGTGCTTATCAGCAGTGGCAGTAATCTCTATTGTATCTCCTTGTGAAAAAGGATTTTCTTGATTTCCTTTTTCTGAGGATGAAATTTCTATAGTACCCCCTTCACTAGGTATGATGGTAATGGTACGCACAGCTTGTTCAAAGGTCGCTTCCAAATGACAATTCCCTTGTACTACAAAAGTCAATTTGGGCTCTGAAGAATTTTTGATTTCAGGGCATGAGTATTGATCGGTTTCAGAATTGTTGCCCGTCACGGGCTTTGTTGTCCATCCAATGAATTTATAACCTTGTTCAGGTATTGCTTCTATAACCACTTCTTCACCTACTAGGTGGCTCACCTGTACTTTTTTGGATAATTTTTTTTCGAGAACACTTTCCGGATGATGTATTTGACCTCCTTGGGTAGATGTAGCGGTGATTTTATAGATTATCTTTTCAAATTCCACTCCTAATTGACAATTTTTTGAGGGAGTAAAGATTATTTCTAAATTATCTTGTTCAAAAGTGCCACAATCTCCTGTCCAATCCGTTAATTGAAAATGTTTTTTGGGTATAGCAGTTATTTTTACTGTTTGACCATTACCTATATTTTCCTTTTTTATGGTTCCTCCCTGTCCATCATAGGTAATGTTTACAGTAAATTGAGTTATCGGTGGTATGATAGGAGGAATAGGCTCAAGTTCATCTTTATTACAAGAAAATAAAATCAGCAGTGTAAGAATGATGGTAAATAATGAATATTGATTAGCTCGTAGCATTATTGAAAGTTGATTGTATGTAGTTTAATGTTTGTTTGGGTGATATCAGTATCCATTGAAAAACTTTCAAAAAAGAACTGATAAAAAACCATAAGATGAATTGCACCCTCAATAATCTATTTTAGAAAATTGGGGTCCATGTCCTAGCTTATGGAAAGAAGAAAGCAAGACTTTTGTAGACTCTGTTAAAGAGCACCATAAAAAGTAGATTGCTTGATATTTTGGGTGTGTTACCCTGGTCCTAATGGAAAAATTGGGGGGGGGTAATCGCACTAAGGAAAATATGGTGATACTTTTTACTGAAGAAAGCAAGGGGTAATACTCTGTTCAGCACTGAAATAATCATGCAGATATAATAAATTTATAATCAAAGATATGTTAAATTACTGTTTTATTCTTAAAAGATTTGGCAAATGTAATAAATCTATTAAAACGGAAGGCTCTAATCACTTTGTTGTGGAATGAAACAAAAGGTTTAACTATATATTAGAAAATAAATAAAAAAGTCATTCCTTTTAACTATCTTTGTATTGAGACTTTTAAAAGAGAGTAATAATATTTTTAAATGCGTGCACTATAATGTCTGTTAGAACAATTGTTCATTTTAGATGTCGTTTAAGTGGTGATAAAAGAGATTATCGACTATTAAACGAAATGTCCGGTGCCTATAGATACCTCTATAATCAGGCATTAAATCATCTATTGAAACAATACCAAGAAAGTATCAACGATACCCGAAAAACTGGAAAATGCGATTATTCTTATCAAGATTTGGGGAAATGGTATACCCAGCATAAGAAGGAGGAAGCCATTTGGTTATCTCGTTATTCGCCAGCTAAACCAAATTGATTTTAAAGGATTTATCTGTTGCTTTTAAGGAGTATGTAAAAGGAAAAAGAGGCAAGCCGAAATTCAAATCAAAAAGACAAAAGCAGAGTTTTCCGATCACTTTATACCAAAGAGAGATCAAAGAAAACGAAAATGGCAATGGCTATCTTTTATTAAAAAGAGGACTTTTTATCCAAATAAGAGGATATAAGAAACAGATTTGCCGTTATAGTAAGCCCAGGTTTTTACAAGGGCGTATCGTCAAAGAAATTACCGATAGAAGTAATCCGGAGAATAGAAAAAGACAGAATAAATATAAAGAGAATAAGTGGTATTTGTCTATTCAGTGTGAAGTAGATGCTGTTGAAAAACAAATAGAACATATAGATAATATCGTAGGTATAGATAGAACCGAGCTTGCGAGCTAGACGTTCCCCTACTTCCGTAAGGAACCATAATTAGCCTTAGTCAAATGTAGGTCAAGTAGCCGATAGTAATGGACAACTTCATTTTCTAGCTGACACCAAGAAGGAAGAAAAAAGGATGAAAGTTCTTCAAAAAAGAAGGGCGAAAAAACAACATGGCAGTAATAAAGCCTACAAAACGAATATCCTTATAGCCAAGAAACACAAAAAAATAAGAAACAAAAGAAATGATGCACTAAGAAAAATATGCAA
>Ga0209754_1002469_pt1 | contig 14578 bp, 12 predicted proteins | sample MesohylBB_FD_187295 | JGI IMG/M metagenome (GOLD analysis project Ga0209754, IMG submission 187295) | Host-associated microbial community of the marine sponge Aplysina aerophoba from Gulf of Piran - sponge mesohyl, lysed by bead beating... | ecosystem: Host-associated > Porifera > Sponge >... | reverse complement strand
CTGCCCGCATGAGCTCGCCGCCCTTACTCCCTTCCATCGTTCGGGCCTTCGTCGCTCCCGCAACTACTATGCCCTCTGCTGACTTCTGCGCCGCGGTCACGGCCCTTGCGAACCGCTCAGTCCCTCTCCGGGACACGACGCAGACCTCCCGAGGTAAGACCAGCCGCCTTCACCGCGCACCCGCCGAATTTACCTCCACGGCCCTTGATGACTATGGACTTCGCGATCATTTGCCCGCTCGTCCGGCCGCACAGGCCTCATATCCGGTTCTTGTTCATCGGGTCGCGGCTTTGCTACGCGCTTCCTTCAGACCATGCCTCGCGACATCGCCCTTGCGCTTCGCTAATACTTCACCGCCATCGGGTTGTATAGGGGACTCGCACCCCCAAGCTGCTGTTCATGCTCGGCACACAAAAAAAACCCGGAACCTGATTTCTCAAGCCCCGGGCTTCAAAGGAAAGCAATATAGGATGAACTCAGTTAACGATGATGGATACGTTACAGACTGTTATGTGGAAACAATCAAGAGGCATCATTACAAAGACTTTCCTTCGGTTTAGATCTAGTCGTTAACATCTAGGGTAGCCGTTGGCTTAGCCTCGTTAAATAAGTTGCAGAGTTTCTCTTCTTGAAAATCAGCTACAGCTACTTTAGGATCAGTCTGAGAAACTTCAATAAAGTCCACATCGCCTTCAGTCGTAACAGCGCCTTCAGCATCGGTGACTTCTGTAACGAGATCATCCGAATCATTAGGTGTTAACGTTCCTCCTACGTTAGTATCATCGGTATCGGAGACAGTAGTACCGGCAGCTCTCGGAGCTGGCATAGTTGGAGTAATATCTTCATTTTCATAAATACCAACTACTTCCGTCGAACCTACTGTGTCACCGGTAAAGGTCTTAGGAGTAGTTACAGCGGTGCCGGTGGTACCGCCCGCAGAAGTTCCTGTAACGGTTGTCCGAACGTAACACTTTACAGCACCAGGCAAAGAATCGAGCCTGACACAGAGCTTCCTTAACGTTGTTGTTGAGGTAGCACCATCACTGATACGACCAGAACCACCGGTGGCGGCCAAACGTTCAGCTGTCACTATCACTTTCTTCACTGCCCGCCAATCGCCTTTTATCATGGAAGGAGCAGTACCTACTTCGCATTCACGCCACAGGTCACGTCTATCAACAGGTTCTGACCAAGAACCCCTCATATCCATTTTACCAACAACCTTTCCTTCGGTGAAGCTTGCAGATGTTGTCGTTCGCGTTGGAGTATCTAGCTCAGGTGTGCTATTTTCCGAGGCGGGTGGCATAATACCCCTGCCCGTTTTTATAAAGAGCAAACCTTCGTGCATTTCGTCGGTTCCATCTCCATTAGCATCATACTCAAAACCTGCAAAATACTTGGCATCGTCACTACACTTTACTTCTTCTATCTGATTACTAGGAAAAGCAGCTTGGGCCTTTGTAAAACTCGTAAGACTTTCAGGTCCCGGAAAAGCTGCTTCATCCATCAACAAAGAACTATCACAGGCAAGCTTCCCCGATGGTGCTCCCCAGTTAACCAAGAAGGGATAACTGTATTCACGCGTACTGGAATCACCGTCTTCACCTGAATCACCGTCTTCACCTGGAGGTCCTTCTGGTCCTGTTGGTCCCGGGGGCCCTGCTTCGCCGTCGTCACCGGTGCAGGAAGTACCCATTATTCCTACTGTCATGCATAACAGTAAGATCAAAAAAAGATTATATAATCTCATATCTATAAATCCTCCTTATAAAATATCTTAAATTCTTGTAAAGCACCTATTCATTAGAACTATGTAAATCCGTTCCATCTTTCGATTAGTATTTTAATTGGTTTTTGCAGAAAAAGTCAAGATGTTTCCTTGAAAATAAATCGGTGGAATTTTTTTTTGATATACAAAAGTTACACCTCTTCACGCTTGATGTTCACGAAACCCTTTATTTACAGGGTGATTGTGTGCTTATAGACTTCCACCATGGAACCCGAATCACCGGAATCAATATCGGTCACCGAGTTGCTGATGCCGGCAAAAGCCAGTCCGGTGGTCACAAAAACTGTTACACGACCAACCGCTTGTTCGACTCCCCCACGCGCAGAAACAATCCACGAAAACTCCGATTCGGCAGTTTCATCCAAACCTTCAGGATCAAGCTTGTTGGTTGATGCTGACACGTTGGTCAACGCCCCGTCAAGCTCCATTCTCAGGGTCAAGCCACCAACATCGAATTTTCTCCCTACAAGAACGCCGCCGACAAAACCCGTATCGTCATATCTGGAAACCGTGCCGGGATTACCCCAGTCAGCAAATCCATCAATATCTAATATACGGTTTCTCATAAAGCCGGGACCGATAAAGACCCCCGCGTATTTGGTGAAGCTTACAAGTTCAGGTTTGCTTTGTGCAGGATCATTCCCGCTTTCGCTCTCCGTGGGACCATCTGGTACGCCACCTGCGAAACCGGTATTTGGAATGATCAAACAAGCAAGCAAAAAAACTGCCAAGCCCCCTGCCAGAAGTTTTGCCCTGCCGTTTTCTACACTTAAGAAACTTACAAAGGAATTAGCAGTCTTCTTCATATGAGTTCTCCTAGGTGGTTCAGCATTTTCGGTATGTTGCCGGGCATGTTTCCGCCAGCCTGCGCCATCTCGGCACCCCCGCCCCCTTTTCCGCCTACAATTCCGGCAAGTTCCTTTACGATTTTTCCAGCATGATACCTGCCGACAAGATCCTTGGTAATACCCACAAGAATAAAAACCCGGCCTCCGTTCTCCGTGACGAGCACAGCAACCCCGTTATCCATTTTCCCTTTCAGGTAATCCCAAAGAGAACGCAGTTCTGCAGGTTTCGAAACAGGAACTTTGACCCGAAGCAGATTAACTCCTCCTATATCCTCAACTTTATCAATCAGCCCGGCGGCCGTTTCTACAAGAGTCCTCGCCCTGAAAGATTCGATTTCCGCCTGGAGCCGGGCACTTTCATCAATCATTCCGGCAAGTCTAGAAAGAAGTTCGGAGCGGGGGGCGTTAAGAGTGGTGGAAAATTCGTTCAGGATGTTTTCCTGTCCTTTCATGTAATTCCATGCCGCCTGTCCGCTTACGGCCTCAATCCTCCTTACCCCCGCAGAAGACGCGCTCTCGGACACTATTTTCACCATTCCTATCTCGCCCGAGGCCCTAACGTGGGTTCCACCGCAGAGCTCCTTGCTGTAGTCCCCTATCATTACCACCCTCACCCTGTCGCCGTACTTCTCTTCAAATATAGCGGTGGCCCCATCCTTTATGGCCTCATCGTACGATACATCTTCTTTTGTCACAACCGCATCGTCACGCCTTATTCTCTCGTTAATGATCTGTTCTATGGAATCGAGCTGTTGTTTCTCGATCGAGGAATAGTGGCTGAAATCAAACCTGAACCTGTCGGGCCCGACGAACGATCCTGCCTGGTTGACGTGATTCCCTAGGACTTCTTTTAAAACGGCGTGAAGCACATGTGTTGAGGTGTGGTGGGCCATGACTCCCTGCCTGAACACGGGGTCAACCTCCATGTGCACCTGGTCACCGACCTTCGCATTTCCCTTCTCGATAACGACATTGTGAATGAAAAACGTGGGGGTAAGTTTTTTTGTATCGAGGACTTTCGCGCGAAATCCCGGCCCGGCAATTTCACCCCTGTCCCCGATCTGTCCGCCCGACTCCCCGTAAAAAGGGGTGATGTCGGTAATTATCTGGGCTTCCTGGCCCTCCCAGGCGGTGTCGGAAACCTCTCCTTGGTTTATTATTCCAGCAACCGCACCTTCGGAAGAGAGGGTCTTGTAGCCAACAAATTCTGTTGTCATCTCTCCGGCAAGCTCAAGTAAAACAGACGTAAGGCCGTTTTCTCCGTCGCCACGGGCTTTTCTTGACTTGGTTCTCTGTCTCTCCATTTCCTTCTCAAAGCCCTGGAGGTCAATATCTATACCCTCGTTTTTAGTTATGTCTTCAGTTAGGTCGACCGGAAACCCGTATGTATCGTAGAGACTGAAAACCACCTTGCCTGGGAGCTTCTTCTTTTTCCCGAGCTTTGCGATTTCCTGATTAAGGAGTTCAAGTCCTCTGTCCACCGTCTCGAGGAATCTCTCCTCCTCGCTTTTTACAACTTGGGAGACAAAATCCCCCTTTTCCCTGATCTCAGGATACGCATCCGCCATGATCCCCTGAACCGCGGGCAGGACCCTGTAGATAAAGGGTTCGTCTATCCCCAGAAACTTGGAGTGGCGGACGGCTCTTCTGAGTATTCTCCTAAGAACGTATCCCCTACCTTCGTTTGACGGGAATACTCCGTCCGAGATGAGAAAGGCGAGCGCTCTTGAGTGATCCGCTATAACCCTCATCGCAACCTCGGTCGAGCGGTCGGTGGAATAATCTCTTCCGGAAAGCTCCTCTATCTTGCTTATTATCCCTCTTAGAAGGTCGGTCTCATAGTTGCTCCGCGCTCCCTGAAGAACCGCTGCAAGTCTTTCAAGTCCAAGCCCCGTGTCGATGCTGGGACGAGGAAGAGGCGTCATCTCTCCTTTCTCGTTTCTCTCAAACTGCATGAACACGAGATTCCAGAGTTCAAGGTAACGATCGCACTCGCATCCGACGGCGCATCCGGCTTTGCCGCAGCCAAGCGATTCTCCCTGGTCTATCAGTATCTCGGAACACGGACCGCACGGACCCGTATCCCCCATTGACCAGAAATTGTCTTTCTCCCCCATCCTTACGATTCTTTTCTTCGTAACACCGACATCTTTGTTCCAGATCTCGAAAGCTTCGTCGTCATCTTTATAAACGGTGACCCAGAGTTTTTCCTTGGGAAGCCCGTAAACGTTGGTCATAAGGTCCCATCCATAATTGATGGCTCCTTCCTTGAAGTAGTCGCCAAAGGAGAAATTGCCGAGCATTTCAAAAAAAGTGTGGTGTCTCGCCGTATAACCGACATTGTCAAGATCGTTGTGCTTTCCCCCGGCCCTGAGGCACTTCTGGGAAGAGACCGCCCTTTTGAAATCCCTGGTCTCGTTCCCCGTGAAAACATTTTTGAACTGAACCATCCCGGCGTTGGTAAAAAGTAGGGTCGGATCGTTCTCCGGTATAAGAGTGGAACTGCGCACCGGTTCGTGCCCCCTCGCGGAGAAATACTCGATAAATTTTCTTCTAACCTCGTATCCTTTCATCTAGCAACCCCTCGGGACGCAAAACGGCAAGCCTCAACTGTCTGCAAAGCCGGTTGTTCAGCCCGGGTGAAAGAATATAACAGGAATGGTAGAAAACTGAATTGAAAGAGCAGAGTGAAGCAAGGAAAGAGTGCTATCTTCCGGTTCGCTGCAACGCTTCTTCCTCAACCCCGGTAACGGCGTAACAGAGATCACCACCGACTTTTTCACGTCTCACTTCGAGATAATCGCTCGCGCCCTCGCGGAAACCGGTCGTAACAAACACACTCCAAGCCCTCGCCCCGTCGCAAAGAGCCTTGGCCTCGTCTACAAAGGGTTTTGCAAGCGCGAAGACATCCGATTCGCCTGACACCGACAAGTCAGCCGAGGAAATGCCCATCTTAAGCTTTATATCCGACCGGGCAGAGACTCTCTCTCCATCGACCACCCCGGCGAAAAGCTGCATCATCTCAACCGCGCAGCATACGCAATTGAGTTTTGCAGCGGGTCCGGGATCTGGATTGGAGTTGGTGAAAAAAGCCACGACCTCATCACGGAGTATAGCCTCTACGGTTCCTCCGAAGGAGCTTATAGTGGTTGAAACGGATTTTCTGTAATCAGCCGTAAGAGAGTTAACGCTGGATGGCGAGACATCTTTAATCAGGCCGTCAAAATCCGCAATCTTTACGACGAGTATGCTGATATCCATCTTCTTTCTCTCGGAATCCGCAACTTCGGTAACGGCAGGGGGAGTCTCTTGTTCAGGTTCGGCATCCTCTTCATCAGAAACATGCACGATTTCCACCAGACCCTCATCAAAAAAATCTTCGGGGGCCTCAAATGAAGAAGCCTCGGAAGATCGCTCCTGGCTTAAGACTATCTTCGGACGGAAATCCGCCTGCAGTTCAGCGGAACGGTCAAAGTCCGCATCCCCCGAATCCTCCGTGTCGTCCCGGTCGGCCGATCCGCCTTCAAGCGAAGAGGCCATTTCGTTGAATTCACGGCAGAGCCACTGAACCCCTGCCCCCGTGATGAGCGAAGATCGCCCATCCAGACGAACCGAGTAATCTCCGCTGGCAACAGAACCTACAGCTTCAGAGAATTCCCCTAGAAATCTGAATGCCCGATCACTTATAAAGCGTATTAGGGAGGTAAAAACAACTGCTATCAGGGAAGCGAAAATAAGACTCCAGAGCAAAGCGTCAAGGTAGAACTTCTCGCCGACAGAGCTTCTAAGCCCCAAAAGGACAGTCTTTCCCTCAGGTCCCTTGAGAGTGAGTTTCTCAAAACCCTTGTCATCCTGAAAACCGAAACTCTTCTCAAGCACCCCGTTATGATCAAGGAGCCTTACGTACCCTACATCGTTTCTCGTATCAAGAACGCTTCTTGCGCGGTCGGCGAAAAACTCCTCCTCGCCGAACACTTCTTCCATCTCCGCGACTCTGAGGTCGGCGTATCTCTCCGGAAAATAAAAATACTGGAACGCGAAGACCGCCAGAAATGAAAGCAGAAGACAGAGAATAAATACGGGGAAGAATGGAACTAGATTGAAAGATTTCTTCGGGTTTTTCAAAGGACTCAAGGTAAATTCCCGTCTAACTTATCCAGAAGGACAACATGCCGGCAAAGGTGCTAGTAATTATAATAGGAGAAAAACAAAAAACTAGTTTTACGGGGAATCTGTCAGGCAGGAACTACGGAAACTTTTGTTCTGCCCTTTCCGGATTTCTGAAATTTCACAACCCCGTCAGACATTGCGAATATCGTGTAATCCTTTCCAAGCCCAACGTTCAGACCAGGCTTAATGCTGGTGCCACGCTGCCTTACTATTATGTTCCCCTTGACAACCGGCTGGCCTCCGAATTTCTTTACGCCGAGCCTTCTGCCTATTGAATCCCTTCCGTTTTTGGAACTTCCGCCGCCTTTTTTAGTTGCCATGCTTACTCGCCTCCGCGAATCAAGCGCTTATACTCGTAATCTCGACGCTGGTCAGGTTCTGGCGATGGCCCGCCTTTTTCCTGTACCCTTTCCTTCTTTTGAACTTGAAGACCACTATCTTCTCGCCCTTTTTCTGCCTCACTATTCTACCCTCAACCCTGGCACTTTCAACAACAGGGCTGCCCACCTTAACGTCCTCTTCGTCGGCGGACACAAGCAGAACTTCCTCAAAGTTCACCTCTTCGCCGGGTTCGCCGGAGATTTTTTCTATATCAATAATGTCACCCGGCTTGACTATATACTGTTTTCCACCGGTTTTTATAACAGCGTGCATAAGATCCTCCGCACTTTATGGAAGCACTATTTTGCCTGTTAAAAAATTCTTTTGTCAAATGCCGCCCTGAAGATTCCATGTCCTGAGGCTGGTGTAGCGGGACCCCCGGGATCCAAGATCACTTTGAACAATTCCGACTCTTGTAATGGAGAACTCCGTTCCGTCCGGTCGAGGAATTTTTCTGATTCCCTCGAAATCCCCTCTGATCCTGCCCAGAGTCACGTGCGGGATGAATTTTCTTTTTTCCATCTCAAACCCGTTCTGCAGGACCGCACTCTGCACTTTGTCAAAAAGAGACTGGAACTGCTCGCTTTTCACAAGACCCAAGGCCAACACTCTGGGATTTCTCGAACCCGGAAACAGGCAAAAATCGTCAAATCCGGACTCAACACTCCCTGAGCCGCAAACCGCGGAACCTACATCGGCTAATATGTCCTCAAGGCACGATTCATCAACATCTCCAAGAAACCTGAGCGTGACGTGGAGTTTCTCCCTCGGCTCCCACCTTACGCCTCGAAGAAAACTCCTAAGCGACTGGACGTAGCGAAAAAGTACGTCTTTTGTTTCCTCGGGAAGAAAGGCCGCGATAAAAAGTCTCAAGAGCAAAGCCCTCCCATCCGCTACTTCACGCACCAAGTGGAAAACGAATCATTTTTGCCCCGGGAAAGCGGAAGCTTGTTCTCACCGTTTAAGTACATGATATATATCTGTCTTTTCCCCAGCCTTTTTGAAGAGAAAGTGATGTAGTGACCATCGGGAGACCACGAGGGATGCTCGTTTCTTCCCGAAGAGGTAAGCCTCTGCTGACCCCGGCCGTCAGGTCCTACGGCGTAGATGTCGGCCTCGGATTTTTTTACTTTCACAAACACTATGCGGTTAACCGAAGGGCTTGGAGACCAGACCGGGTCGGTATTGTAACCTTCCGAGGTAATTCTTACCGCTCGACCCCCCTCGGAACTTATCACGTATATGTTCGGCGCTCCCGCCCGATCCGACACAAAGGCAATTTTTCTGCTGTCGGGAGACCAAGTGGGGGAGATATCTATGGAGGGAGACTTGGTAAGTCGCTTGAGTATTTCCCCCGAGGACGAAGCTATGTATATGTCTCCGTTACGGCTAAACGCCATACGCCTGCCGTCTGGGGACCAGCTTGGAGAATTGTCGAGGTGAATTCCACGGGTTATTCTCTCGCCCTCGGCGGGAAGGCGGGTGGCTTTGAAATTCAGTAAGTAGACATCATGGTCCCAGCTTCTGTCGGAAGTGAAAACCACCTGGCTTCCGTCAGGCGAACAGTCCGGAGAGAGAACCGAAGATCCGTGATTGGTAAGCCTTTTTGCGCTGTGTCCATCGTAATCCATGATAAAGAGATCACTTCCATGACCATCCCTCCTGACAAATACGATCTCGGAGTCAAAAAACCCGTCGAGACCGGCAAGCTCCCTCATAAGTTCGCCCGCAAACTTGTGCACCACGTTCCTTATGTGACGCGGAGACGCCACGTATTTCCTTCTCATGCGCTCCTGCCTGCCGGGCACATCATAAACTATGAGATCGTAAGAGACCTCCCGAGGCGAGACATCGAAATTTCCGCTCACCAGATATCTGGTTTTCTGAGCATCTAAATATTCGAAATCTATATCTTCAAAGGGGGATGAAAACAGGATGTTCACTTGGCGGACATCAAAAAGGGCGGCGTTGGTAAGATCGTTCTTCAGGACATCGGTGAAATTCTTCCCGTATACGCTTAAATCCCCCTTGGCCTTAAGCACCGCGACGGCAATCGGTATTTTTTTTATCGGAGAAGCAACCGGGGGAAGCTGTATCTGCGCAGTCGTCAGGCAAGGAAGAAACAAGAGCGTAAAGAAAACCGCAAGCGCTGATCTCATCTTTGGAAATTATATACTTGACTAACCATCGTGTAGCCTTGTATCAATTTCACGGTTCGCAGGAGTCTGTCTACTACCAGAACGCTCCTCCCCGTGCAGTTGCGCCATTCCCAGACGCCTTATGTTTATCGCGGCGTTTGTGTCCGCGTTGGACACAAACCCGCAACTCACACACTGGAACCGCGCTTGGGTTTTACGGTTCTCTTTTTCTGCGTATCCGCAGCGCGAACACGTCTGACTCGTGTATGCGGGATTTACTTCTATTAACCTCCCGCACTTGTACTCAAGATTTCTTCTAATTCCCCCGAAGGCTGTATCAAGCATTGCCCTGTTAAGTCCCGCCTTCTGCTTCACGTTTTTTCCCGGATTCTCTACAGTACCCTTTGCGGAAGCGGTCATGTTCTTAACCTTGAGGTCCTCCACGACCATCGTTCCGCATTTCCCGGAAATTTCTTTCGTAGTCTGATGAACCCAGTTCTTGCGGACATTGGCTATCTCTCTGCTTGCCTTCGCAAGTTTCTTCTTCGTGTCCTTCCGCCTGTTTGACCCCTTTACCTGCCTTGCCATCCTTCGCTGATACCGCTTTCGCCTTGCTTCTTTTTTCTTTAAATCGGGCAGGAAATAGAAATGTCCATCCGAGGTGGCAATCTGGCGTGCGTTCATATCAACTCCAAGAACCTCGCCGTCGCCCATTTTTTCTTCCACTTCAATCTCGAAAGAGACAAAGGCCCTCCACCTGTGCCCATCATAGCGAAGCACTGCCTGTTTCGGAGTACCACTCTCCCAAGGATTGCCTCCTCTGCGGGTCAACGTTACCCACCCGACTAGTGGAATAAGAAGTGAAGAATACTTTTCGTTGACCTTTCGTATTCTGACCCCGGCGGAACCTGGTATGGTGAAACTTGGGGCGGTTCTCTTTCTGCTCCTGGGCTTCGGAAAGCCTTTTTTGCCAGCCATCGCCTCTTTTAGCGCGTCCGCAAAATGCTTGAGGGTGTGCTTGACCGGGTTGGCGGGAAGTTCAAGCATCCAGTCCGTCTCATGCCTTAGCTTCGTAAACTCCACCCCGAGAGAGAAATAACTGGTCTGCGGTCGCTCCGCCTTGCCCTTTTTGAACGCCTGGTAGTCGGCAAGGTTCTTCTCCCGAAAATGATTCCAGACATACCGGCAGGCTCCCGCTATCTGGAACATTTTCTTTGCCTTTACCTTAGTTGCGGGCAGAACGACAAACTCTACCGTACGTATCTCCTTAGTCATCTTTGATGTCAGGTTAGCCAAGTATGTAATCCCCTCATCTTTTCTTCTTCCTAGGCCCCGAGGCCGCAAACCGGACAGCGGTCTCGCGGCAAAAATACATACCGAGACAAACCTTCAGTCAATCAGTTCAACGTTCCAGTAAGACATGTCGACAAAGTTCAGAAAAGGCTCCCACTCCTCATACCTCACGGTTTTGAAATGGAGGTTGGAAAAAATACTGGCAGCGGGCTTCACAGGTTTGGCGAGCAGTTTCATGTTCGCCTGCATAGGAGTCCTTCCTCCCTTTTTCCTGTTGCACTTAACGCAACAGCACACTATGTTGTCCCAGGTACTTCTTCCGCCCATTGACCGCGGAATCACATGGTCGAGGGTAAGATCTCTTTTCGGAAAAGCCTTCGCGCAGTACTGGCATGTGTCCGCGTCCCTTCTGAAAATGTTTATCCTGTTGAACTTAGGCTGCTTTCTGTGATACCCCTCATACCGAACGAGAATTATCACTCGGGGAGCCTTTATGACGCTGGTAACGGTCCTCACGCAGTCGTCAGCGTCGACCGAACGGATATCCTTCCACGAATCGAAGTCAAAGGTTTCATACTCCCTGTTTACAGCCTTTGCGGCACCACCGTATAGAAGGATAAAGGCCCTTTTCAGGCTCGTTACTGAGACAGGGACGAAAAACCTATTCAAAACCAGTACCGGTGACTGAAGCATATTAGCCGACTAATTTACCGGCTTGCCGGGGTTATTCAAGCACACGACGGCACTTTTATTTTCCTTAACTGTTCGTTAAAATTGTCATCGCCTTACCAAAAGGAAGTCCCTTAACATGGAAGTGAAAACCAACTTGCTGATTCAGATAATCCTCTGCGCAACACTTTTTCTGTCCATATTCCTTCTCGCAAGATCGAACTCCGAAGCGGAAAAAGAACTTGAACCCGGAAGAGAGAAGAAGTAAATGTTCCCTGAACTTCTCAGAATAGGCGATTTTCAGATTACCTCCTTCGGGGCGATGGTCGCCGCCTCCTTTCTTGTCGCTTTCTGGGTTTCCGGGCTGGAATTTGAAAGAAAAGGAATGTCCAGGAAACTTCACGAACACGGTTTTCTTGCCTGTCTTGTGGGAGGCATACTCGGGGCCAAGCTTCTTTTCCTGATCGAGAACGTTCCCCTAAGCGACCTTATCTCCTACCCCATGCACTATTTTCTTCTAAGAGGAGGACTTACCTTCTACGGGGGATTTTTTCTGGCTCTCTTCGCCTTTTTCGTACTAACAAAAAAGCATAAAGAAAGTTTCTGGAAAGTTCTTGACGCTACCGCCCCGGCTCTCGCAATAGGCTACGCGACTGGAAGGGTCGGCTGTCTTCTGGTTGGAGACGATTACGGAATCGCCTCCACACTTCCCTGGGCGATGCCGTTTCCAAAGGGTTCCCCTCCGACACTTGAGGCGGTTCATCCAACTCAGATTTATGAAACGATCATAATGTCGCTTGTGTTCTTAGCATTGTGGAAGCTAAGAAAGAAAGACAGGCCTATCGGCTGGCTCGCCAGCATATATCTGGGACTCGCGGGTCTTGAAAGGTTTTTTATCGAGTTCATAAGAAATACCACTGAAAGCCCGATATCTGGCCTTTCGGTAGCGCAGATAATGGCGCTTGCACTGATTCTTATTGGAGCGCTTAAATACATATCTCTACGCAAACACAAAAAAGCGTCTTGAACCCGCAATTTTGCCACTACGCATGAAGACGATCCGGATAACCAGACCGACCGGAAACGAAGTCTTAGCCGCAGTGTCCGGGGTTCTTTTTTCCGCATCCCTTTTTTCAAGCACTCTCGGCGTACTGGGCTGGGTATGCTTTGCCCCAATGCTTCTGGCGCTTCAGGGAAAAAGCGCTTCGCAGTCACTTCGACTGGGCATGATATCCGGGACATCCATGAATCTCGTCTCGCTTTACTGGCTCGTCGGAACTCTCAACAGGTTCGGGGAAATCCCTTTAGTCCCAAGCATGGCGGCCGTGTTCCTGTTCTGCGTGTATTCATCGCTTCAGTTCGGAATTTTCACCTGGTATATATCGAGATTTGGACTCTGCCGGGGAAAAAGTGTCGCAAACGCGCTCATGATTTCTTTTGCCTGGGTGGTCACAGAGTTTTTCTTCCCGGTCCTCTTTCCCTACGGAATAGGAGTCTCCCAAGGCTATTACCCGAAGGTAATACAGGTGGTTGACACTCTCGGGGTGAACTTTCTGGGGTTCCTGATGTTTTTTGTAAACGTATCGGTCTTCTACCTCGTTGACGACTTGCGGCGGAGAAAAAAACCTGCGCTCGCCGCACCTGCAATCTCGATTGCCACAATCGCAATCGTGCTCGGCTACGGGTCCTTCAGAATAAACGAAATTGAGAATTTCCTTGCGACGGAGCCCCGGGTGGAAATCGGGATGGTTCAGGCGAATTTTGATTACGCGGAAAAAAATCTCGACAATGAACCGATCATAACGGAAAAGCACAGGGAGATGTCGCGAAGACTCCCGGAGGCAGAACTCGTGATCTGGCCGGAGACATCGGTTCAGCACTGGTTCCCCAAAGACAAATCGTCATACAGAATTGAAGACCAAACAGACATAGTGCCGACGGGGTACGCAGCTCACTTTCTCATCGGAGGGCTCTCCTTTACCCAGGATCCTGCCCTGCTTGAGGACGGCTGGGACGAAGAGGACCACAGAAAATACAACACGGCCTTCCTAGTCGACTCCCAAAGCAACATCCTCGGCCACTACAGCAAAACCCGGCTTTTTCTTTTGGGCGAATATTTCCCTTGGATAAACGAGGAGCTCAAGTTCCTGAAAAGGGTCTTCCCCATGATGGGAGACCTCACTCCGGGAGAGAGCCTCAGAGTACTTGAGATTCCGGAAAAGAACATGAGGATAGGACCCCTTATATGTTATGAGGACATAGTGGCGAAGATTTCGAGTGACTACGTGAAAATGGGAGCCAACCTGCTCGTTAACCTCACAAACGACGCGTGGTTCGGAAGGAGTATCGCTCCCTACCAGCATCTGCTCCTCTCAATTCCTAGGGCAGTTGAAACGCGCCGTTACCTGGTAAGATCAACAAACAGCGGTATAAGCGCGATCGTATCTCCAACAGGGAAAATCGAAGCCCGCACGGGCATATTCACTGAGGAGAACCTGAAGGGAGAGGTTGTTCTGATTGATTCGCTTGAAACTCTCTACACGAAAGTAGGAGACATCTTCGCGTGGATAGCCCTTGCGGTAACGATTCTTTTCGTCGCGAAAAACTACCTAAGAAGAAAATATGCTGACTAGCAATCGAAATCCGTCGCCGTCTTGAGTTTAGATCAACGAAACAGCGACTAAGCGGATGGAGTTAATTCGACTGCGAAACGGGGACTGAAAACCTGACCGGTAACTCTTGCTCCGTGAATACCGTTTATAAGATAGTTGTAGTGTTCGTTCTTATCCACATCATAAGCGCTAAGAACTATATTGTCTTCTTCAGTACAGCGAAGCGAATAAGGTTCAATGCACCTTGTATATCTTTCGTAGTCCAGATCCACGCAAAGCAGATTGGAAGCGGCAAAACGGATGATTTCGATATAGGTTTGAGTCACAACAGGAATCGGCAAGCGCAACGTACGTTCTCGTATAGCCTCTTCGCCTTCATCTCCAATATACGCAGCAGGAATTCGTGGTGAAGTTCCGTCGTGAAGCCACTCAAAGAAAATTGGCAGTTCGTCCCAGAAGGTTACAAACGGAGGCAAAGCGGGCAACTGATGTGACAGCATCTGCGCCCACCTGCTTTCTAGAAAAAGCCTATTAATTTCAAGTTGAGCGAAAACGGGAAAATCAAGATTCTTAAACTCGCACTTCTGACGGAGCACGTCATCTAATACCGTAGTAGCGGGCCGCGCCTCAGGATTGCGAAACAGGTTGACTACATCGTACAAATCACGGGGTCGCCCC
>Ga0209754_1002454_pt1 | contig 14679 bp, 13 predicted proteins | sample MesohylBB_FD_187295 | JGI IMG/M metagenome (GOLD analysis project Ga0209754, IMG submission 187295) | Host-associated microbial community of the marine sponge Aplysina aerophoba from Gulf of Piran - sponge mesohyl, lysed by bead beating... | ecosystem: Host-associated > Porifera > Sponge >... | reverse complement strand
CAGATCGTGGAAATCGACGACCAGCCGTGCGAGCGACGGCCCGTCGGGCCTCGCATCGCCCCAGGGAACCAGCAGTTCGTAGGCCTGGCCGCGATAGCGCATGTCGGCCGCCAGACGGATTTGGCGTGCGTCCTCCGCAATGCCGTCCGCGGCCAGCAGCGCATGGCCTTCCTCGACCAGATCCGCCGCCAGGCCGGCCAGCACCGGCAGCGCGTCCTTATCGGCATCGAGCAGGCGCGAGCGCGCCACATCGTGTGCGATGTCCGCAGTCAGTATGCCGCGCGCCGAGAAGGTGCCGGGGTCGCGCGGGAACACCACCTCGCCGATCTCCAGTTCTTCCGCGAGACTGACGGCGTGCAGGCCGCCGGCGCCGCCGAATGCGGCGATGGCGAAGTCGCGCGGGTCCGCGCCCTTTTCGAACAGGCTGAGCTTGATGGCGGACGCCATATGCGCGTTGACGACCGCAAGGATGCCCTCTGCCGCTTCCTCCACGCCGAGTCCGAGCGGACCCGCCACCCGCTCCGCAACCGCGGCGCGCGCTAGACCCGCATCCAGCTTCAGCGCGCCGCCGAGGAAAAAGTCCGGGTCCAGCCGGCCGAGCACGATATTGGCGTCGGTGACGGTCGGCTCTGCGCCGCCCTTTCCGTAGGCGGCGGGTCCCGGGTCGGCGCCCGCGCTTCGTGGCCCCACGCTGAGCGCCCCGCCGGCGGCCACGGAGGCGATGGACCCGCCGCCGGCCCCGATGGTGCGCATCTCCACCATCGGAAGGCGCACCGGCAGGCCGTCGATCTCGCCCTCGGTCACGACCGTGCCCTCGCCGTCCCGGACCACCGATACATCGAAGCTGGTACCGCCCATATCGACCGCCACCAGGTTGGGCTGCCGGAGCGTCCGCGAGAGTTCGGCCGCCGCCATTGCCCCGCCCGAAGGCCCCGAGAGCAGCAGCCGGACGGGCAGCCGCGCCGCCTGGGCCGGCGTCGTCACCCCTCCGTTGGACTGGACGAGATAGAGGCGCGCATCCAGTCCGGCCTCGCGGAGCCTTGCCTCCAGCCGTTCCAGATAGACGCGCACCACCGGCACGAGCAGCGCGTTGAGCACAGTGGTCGAAGCCCGCTCGTACTCGCGGATCTCGGGGCTGACCTCCGAAGAGAGCGACACGGGCATGCCGGGCGCCGCCTTCGCCAGTATCTCTGCGACACGGCGTTCATGCGCCGGATCGCGGTAGGCATGAAGAAACGCAACGGCGACCGCACCGATGTCTGCCTCCGACAGGTCCCGCGCGACACGCGCGACCGCTTCCTCGTCGAGCGGCGCCTCCTCGCTGCCGTCCCAGCGCATCCGCCCTTCCACGCCGTAGCGCCGGTCCCGCGGGACAAGCACGGTCTGCGGCGTCGGCTTCAGCGTATAGGGCTCGCGGCGCACATGCCGGCCGATTTCCAGCACATCCGCGAACCCTTCGTTGGCGATCAGCGCGCCGTCAGGCAGCTTGCGCTCGAGAACGGCATTGGTGGCGATGGTCGTGCCGTGCAGGATGAACCCGACCTCGCCCGGCTCGAAGCCGACGCGTTCCGCCGCTTCGGCAATCCCCCCGAGCAGGCCCTCGGACGGATCCGCCGGCGTAGTCGGGGTCTTGAGGGCATAGACCGCGCCGGTCTGCCCATCGAGAACCATCAGGTCCGTGAAGGTACCGCCGACGTCGACGCCTATGCGGTATTTCATCAGTTCAGTCGCCCCTCAGGTGTCGGACGGGAAACGGCGGCGGATTTCGGCCACCTGCTCCGGGGTAAGCGGACGGGTCCTCATGCCATGGAGGGCGAGGAACAGCTTGGCCGTTTCCTCCAGTTCCTCCGTGGCATAGACGGCGTCAGCCAAAGACTTACCTGCCACCACGGGCCCGTGATTGGCCAGCAGCACAGCGTGATGGTCGGAGGCCATCTCGCGCACCGCCCCGGCAAGGTCGATGTCGCCCGGCGGAAAATAGGGAACGAGCGGCAGCGTGCCCACCCGCATAGCGTAGTAGGCCGTCAACGGAGGCAGCACATTCGCCTCGTCGATACCGTCCAGGCAGCTCACCGCGACCGAATGCGTCGAGTGCAGATGGACGACCGCTCCCGCTTTCGGCCGGCGCTCATACATGGCGATATGCAGGAAGGCCTCCTTTGTCGGCGCATCGCCCGAGACGAGGTTTCCGGCGGCGTCCAACCGTGAAATCCGCGCGGAGTCCAAGTCGCCCATGCTGGAGCCGGTCGGCGTCATCAGCCAGCCATCGTCCAGCCGGACGCTGATATTTCCGGTCGAGCCGAAGGTCAGGCCCCGATCGAACAGCGACTTGGCCATGCTCGCAATCCGGTCCCGCAGCTTTGCCTCGCTCACGGCAGCATCCCCAATGCGTTGGCGAAAAACGTCTTCGAGCCGAAATTTCCGGACTTGAGCGCGAGTGCGAGCGGCCTGTCGCCCACGGCCTCGGTCCACGGAACGCCGGGTGCGATTTCAGGGCCAATGCGCAAGACGGTCACCCCAAGGGCCGAGACGACGGCACCGGCCGTCTCGCCCCCGGCGACAACAAACCGAGAGAAGCCGTTGCCAGAAAGCACGGCGGCAATCCTCTCGAAGGCGGATTCGAACATGCGCCCCGCCTGCTCTACGCCATAGCGCGCCTGCACCGCCGAGACCTCCTCCGGCCCGGCAGAGGCATAGACGAGTATCGGCTCGTCGGCCGGGCGGGCGAGCGCCCAGGCTATGGCGTCCTCGACTTCTCCGGACCCTGCGGCCAGCCCGTCGGGATCGAGCTTGCGGGCGGGCCAGAGGCCCTTGACGGCCGCGATCTGAGCCCTGGTGGCGGCTGAGCAACTGCCGGCCAGCACGACCTCCCGGCCTGCGGTCTCCGGCAAGGCCGGCGGGGACCCGGCGGAAAGCAGGCCCGACCTGCGGAAGTTCTCCGGCAGGCCCATGCCGATACCCGACCCGCCGGTGACCAGCTTGTGGTCCGAAGCCGCCTCGCCGATCAGGCGCAAGTCGGCGTCCGCAACAGCGTCGATAACTCCGTATCGCACCCCGTCGGCCTTCAGCGCCGCAATCCGGGACAGGATGCACTCGACACCTGCGCTCACATCCTGCAGCGGCACCAGCCCCACCCGGCCCCGCGACTGCGCGGCCATCAGCCGGACGAGGCTGGAGTCGCGCATGGGCGTCAGCGGGTGGTCCTTCATCGGCGATTCGGAGAGCAGCATGTCGCCGACATACAGGTATCCCCGGTAAACCGTGCGCCCGTTGGTTGGAAAGGCGGGGCAGACCAACGCAAAGTCGGCGTCGAGCGCATCCGCCAGCGCATCGGCCACGGGGCCAATATTGCCATTCCGGGTGGAGTCGAAGGTGGAGCAGTATTTGAAGACGACCTGCCGGGCGCCGGCCTTTCGGAGCCAGTGGAGCGCCTCCAGCGACCGGCTTACCGCCTCGTCCACCGCCGCGGTTCGCGACTTGAGAGCCACCACAACCGCCTCCGCATCGCCGATATCCGTTCCGCCGCCCGGCACGCCGACGGTCTGCACCGTCTTCACGCCCTCCTTGACCCAGGTGCCGGCAAGGTCCGTGGCGCCGGTAAAGTCATCGGCAATCGCGCCCAGCACGATACTCATGCAGCGGCCTCCGGACCCGTATCGCCCAGGATGTACGCCGCCGTCAGTGCAAGTAGCCCCTGAGCCGATGGTAGCTCTCGACCTGCTCCGGCGTGAGCTCGCGGGTGACTTCGATATGCGCAAGCAGGTGGATCGCCCTCAATTCCCCCTGCATGGCCCCAAGATGCCCGGTCACCTGCGTCACGTTGGCGGCTGTCGCCCCGCCCGACGCGAACAGGCCGGCCAGGTGACGCTCCGCCGCCAGGATGGTCTCGCCCTTCGCGACCGCCTGCGCCTTCATCCTCTTGTAAACCGCCTCAATGCGGCGGAGCTGCTCGCCGCCAAGGCCGAGTTCCGCCTCGAGTTCGAGAAGGTGCCTCGGCCCCGGAAAGCGGTTGAGCTCCGCCGCCCGCGCAAGACCCATGCCGTCGCCTTCCCGCAACTCACGCACCTCCTCCGCTGTCAGGCTCGGGATTTCGGTGCTTTGTCCGTGCGCATATCGCGAGGTCCCGTGTGAATGCTGCGCCGTCGCCGAAACCGAGGCCAAGGCGAATACGCCAACCAGTACAAGAGACTTGAGCAAGTCCGTCGCAGTCTTCATCGGTCGCCTCCGCGTTGGGCGCAAGTTCGAATAATGGCGAATATGCCCGCCCCCCGCTCCGCAGGCCAGACCGCATCGCATCGGCGGCGCCGGCCGGGGCCGAAATTCCGTTGCCGCAGGAGGCGGCGGGTGCTCAGGCCCGTGCCGCGGCGTATGAGGTTAGCGTCTCCGTCCAGTCGGGGAACCGGTCTCTAGGCCGCGCGGCTCAGTGGCGGCGGGGCCGTCGGTTCGCGCGCTGCGCGGCGCTGGCGGCGCTCCTCGCGCGGACACACGCCGAAGAACTGCCTGTAATTCTTCGAGAAATGCGAGGTCGATCCGAAACCGCAGGCGACGGCGATCCAAGTCACCGGCATCTGCGTCTCAATCAACAATTGGCGCGCCCGCGTGAGGCGCATTCGCAAATACCAGCGCGCCGGCGTCGAATCCAGATAGCGCCGGAACAACCGCTCGAGCTGGCGCGGCGAGACATTGGCCGCGCGGGCGATCTCAACCAGCGAAAGGCGATCCTCGCGATGCTCGGCCATGGCGGTCAGCGCTTTCACCAGCACCGGATGGCTTGTCCGGAGCCAAGCCTGGTGTGGCAGGTAGCGCTCGTCGCGGCCGCTGCGGACGCGGTCATGGAGGAGCTGGCCGGCCACCGCTGCCGTGAGCTCGGACCCGAATCGCCACGAAATGTCCTGGAGGACCATATCGCAGGCCGCCGCCCCGCCCGTGCAGGTGAACCGGTCCCGGTCGATCTCGAACAGCGCCGCCCGCAGGTCGATATCGGGGAAGCGCTCGGCGAAGCCGTCCAGGCTCTCCCAGTGGATGGTACAGCGCCGGTCGCGCAACAGACCGGCCCGCGCAAGCACATAGGCGCCGGTGCAGGCCGCGCCCACATGCGCGCCGTCCCGCGCCCAGCGGCGCAGCAGCGCAAGCGCGGCCGGGTCCTCGTACGACCAGCCGTCCACGCCGCCGCAGACGACGACATTCTCCGGGCGCTGGATGCGCTCGGCCGGCTCGTCCGCCGCGACCGCCACACCGCAGCTGGAGCGCACCGGCGCACCCTCAGGCGTCACGACGCGCCAGCTGTAATGCGGACGCTCCGCAACGTAGTTCGCAAGGCGCAAAGGCTCGACCAACGCCGTGAAACTCGAGAGTGAGAAGTTCGGAATCGGAAGGAGTGTCACCTCAACAGGTGCGCCGTCGCTTCCGCGGAAGACCTGATCGCCAGCCATCGGCCGACTCCGGCAAGATGTTCCTAAAGTCCAAATGACGCCGCGTTGGCGGCTTGTCAATCGGTTCCGTGTGCGGTGGAAACGAATTTCTGTCGTATCGCCCGCGAAACTCGTCGCGAACGGGCGCATTCTGCTTCGACTGCGCGCCGAATCTGGTATCCCGATTCCCGTTGCGGAGGCGCGAAGCCCATGCCCCTCGACAATACCCTGAGCCTCGATTCCCGCTACCGCAGAGACCAAGCGGTGAGTGTGGACCAGTCCGACCGCGTCGTGCCCTTCAACCTGAGGCAGAGCGGGCCGACGCCAACCGAATTGCTGATCTCAACCCGGGTCCGCAAATCGCCCTACTGGCATCTGAGCCATGAGGCCGGCTGCTGGCGGGCGACCGTCTATAATCGCGTCTATCACCCGCGCGGCTATGTGCGCCCGGAAGACGGCGGAGCGTCGGTCGAATACGAAGCGCTGACCAAGCATGTGACGATGTGGAACGTGGCGGTCGAGCGGCAGATCCGCGTCAAGGGCCCGGACGCCGAACGTTTCGTGAATTATGTCATTACCCGTGACGCTGCCCGCATCCAACCGATGCATGGCAAGTATGTCATCCTCTGCAATGAGAAGGGCGGCATACTCAACGACCCCGTGCTGTTACGACTGGCCGAGGACGAGTTCTGGTTCTCGCTGTCGGACAGCGACATTCTGTTCTGGCTCCAAGGCGTCAATGTCGGCGCGCGGATGAATGTCGAGATCGACGAGATCGACGTCTGCCCGGTCCAGATCCAGGGGCCGAAATCGGAGGCGTTGATGGCCGACCTGGTCGGTCCTGCAATCTACGGCATTCCGTTCTACGGCATTCTGGAGGCAGCCGTCGGCGGCTGCTCCGTCGTCATCTCTCAGACGGGCTTCTCCGGCGAAAAGGGTTATGAGATTTACCTGCGCGACTCCACCCTGCACGCCAACGCCATGTGGGAAGCTGTGCTTGAAGCCGGCAGGGCGCACAATCTGATGGTGATCGCGCCGGGCCACCAGCGCCGCATCGCCGCCGGTATCCTCTCCTGGGGCCAGGATCTGGACCACGAGACCAACCCCTTCCAGTGCAATCTCGGCTACCAGGTGCCGCGCAAGAAGACCGCGGACTATATCGGCAAACCGGCCCTGGAGCGCATGCGCGCTGAGCTGGAGGCGGGCAATCCGCCCTGGCGCCAGCAGCTTGTGGGCCTGCGTATGGGCGGCAAGCCCATCGACGACTATGCGCCGGACTTCTGGTTGGTATCGGAGCCGGGCGGCAGCGAGCCTGTCGGCTATCTTACCTCGCCCTGGCACTCGCCCGAGCTTGGCTGCAACATATCCATGGGCTATGTGCCGGTAGAGAAGTCGGGTGTCGGCACCGAATATCAGGTCTGGCTGCCGGACCGCTACGCCGAAGAGCCGGGACAGCCGGTGGCGGCAGAAGTGTGCGAAATGCCCTTCCGGCCCTCTACCAACCCCAATGCCCGCGAGGTTGCCAAGGCGCGCGGCCGCGACGCCGCCTTCTGACGGAACGCAACAAGGGCCTGCGGCGCATCCGGCGCCGCAGGCCATTCCCGCCGATAGCCGGCCAACGAGCATTTCGTTGTCGAAATACCGGGATAGCCTCCATACTGGCTGGGGTTCCTGAGGCAGGGACCCGCAGGCGCCGCGGAGGATGGACACCGTGAAATATCGCCGGGACGAGGCCAAGGCCTACGCTCACGCCGACATGAAGGGCATCTGGGCGGCTGCCCTGCAACCTTTCCGGGACGACCTGTCGATAGACGAAGCGGGCATGCGCGCCAACATCCGCCACTGGGTCGATGACCTCGGGATCGACGGGCTGTTCATCGCCGGAAAGCAGGGCGAGTATTTCTCGATGTCGGTCGAGGAGCGTAAGCGCGTCTTCGATATCGCGGTCGATGAGACGAGAGACAGCAGAGCAGGCACCATCATGTCCTGTTCCGACCAGAACATGGACACGGTGATCGACCTTGCCCGCCATGCCCAGGCAGTGGGCGCCGATTATATAGTCGTACATGCACCGGTGCTGAGCTTCGTGACCGACCGCAACGACCTGCTCTTCGAGTATTACCGAACGGTCAGCGAGTCCGTGGAGATCGGAATCGCCATGTGGAGCCATCCCGACAGCGGCTACCTGATGAGCCCGGAACTCTGCGCGCGGATCGCCGAACTCCCCAATGTCGTGGCCATAAAATACAGCGTGCCCAGGGAGATGTATGCCGAGCTGACGCGCCTCGCGGGCGACCGGATCCTGGTCAGCACGGCGTCGGAGGAGGAGTGGCTCGACAACATCCTGGAACTCGGCTGGCAGCTCTACCTGTGTTCCTCGCCTCCCTATCTCCTGCAGACGGCAGCAGACCGCCGGATGCGCCTCTACACCGATCTCGCCTTGGCGGGAGAGGCGGAACAGGCCAGGCGCGTCCGCGACAGCCTGAACCCGGTGAGGGAGGCCCTGAAGCGAACCCGTCCCGGCGCCAAGCCACACGCGCACCAGAAATACTGGCAGGAATTGCTCGGCCAGGTTGGCGGGCCGGTGCGGCCGCCCATGCTGGAATTGACAGACGCCGAGAAGCAGGCCACGCGGCAGGCGTTCGAGAGCTGCGGGCTCGAAGCGATGCGCAGCGCCGCGGAATGAGGAGGGAGCCACGATGGCAGGCCATATGCAGCACCCTCGCCTGAGTCCCTTCGATTTCCGGCGCTGGATCGACGAACACCGCGACCTGCTGAAACCGCCGGTCGGCAACAAGCTGGTCTTCGAGGAGGCCGGCATGACCGTGATGGTGGTGGGCGGCCCGAACCAGCGGGTGGACTTCCACGACGACCCGGTCGAGGAGTTCTTCTACCAGCTGGAAGGCGACATGATCCTCAAGGTCGCCGAAGAGGGACGAATCTACGATGTGCCGATCCGGGCGGGCGAGGTCTTCCTGCTGCCGCCCCATGTGCGCCATTCCCCGCAGCGCCCGGTGCCGGGATCGGTCGGGCTGGTGGTCGAGGCGCCCCGTGTCGGCGGTATGTTGGACGGGTTCGAGTGGTTCTGCTTCGAATGCGGCGCCCTCGTGCACCGGGTAGAACTGCCGGTCGGCAACATCGTCACGGATTTGCCGCCGCTGTTCGATGCGTTCTATGTCGACGAAACTGCCCGGACTTGCGGCGGATGCGGCGCAATCCATCCCGGTCGCGAGCCGCCGCCCGGCTGGGTGGCGGTGTAGCGGGCTTCCGGGAGGCGACGCGCCGTGGCATAAGGCGCCGCGAAATCGACGACCTGCGGACTATGGCGAAACTCGACATCCTGATCGCCCCTGACCGGCGGCTGCGAACGAAATGCACTCCCCTGGGCGAGGTGGACGATGCGACCCGGCGCCTGCTCGACGACATGCTGGAGACCATGTACGCCGCGCCCGGCGTCGGTCTGGCGGCCCCGCAGGTCGGGGTGCTGAAGCGCCTGGTGGTAATGGATTGCGCGCGCGACGAGGAAGAACCGGACCCGCTGAAGCTGGTCGATCCGGAAATCGTCTGGCACTCCGACGAGATTGTCACCGGCAATGAAGGCTGCCTGTCGCTGCCGGAAATCTATGTGGACGTCGACCGGCCGGAGGCCGCGCGGGTTGCCTATCTCGACGAGAACGGGACGGCGCAGGAGATCGAGGTCGACGGACTGCGCGCGCGCTGCCTCCAGCATGAGATCGACCATCTGAACGGCGTGCTGCATGTGGACTATCTGTCTGCGATCAAGCGCGGCGTGATCCTGCGGCGGCTGGAGAAGTCGAAGCGCCGCAAGAAGGACTGAGGGCCGGTGCGCCTCGCCTTTCTGGGCACGCCGGATTTCGCCCTGCCTGCCCTCGAAGCTCTGCTGGACGCAGGCCATGAAATCGTGCGGGTCTACGCGCAGCCGCCTCGCCCGGCCGGCCGCGGCCGCAAGCTCCGGCCCTCGCCGGTGCAGACCTTCGCGGAGCCGCGCGGCATTCCGGTTGCAACGCCCGCCAGCCTCCGCGATCCCGCGCTCCAGAGGGACTTCGCTGCGCTCGGTCTCGACGCGGCCGTTACCGCCGCCTACGGACTACTGCTGCCACCGGCAATCCTGGCCGCGCCGCGCTTCGGCTGCCTGAACGTCCACGCCTCGCTGCTGCCGCGCTGGCGGGGAGCGGCGCCGATCCAGCATGCGATCCTGGCCGGCGACCGCAAGACCGGCATTTCCGTCATGGCGATGGACGAGGGCCTGGACACGGGGCCTGTGTTCCTGGCGCGGCGGATTTCCATCGGGCCGGAGACGACCGCCGGGGACCTGCATGACCGGCTGGCGCAGCTCGGCGCAGAAGCCGTCGTGGAGGCGCTGTCCGGGTTGGCTGGCGGCCGCCTGAAACCGGTGCCGCAGCCCGAGGCCGGCGTCACCTGGGCGCCGAAACTCGCGCGGGAGGACAGCCTTCTGGACTGGACCTGCCCGGCGCGCGAACTGGAGCGGCGGGTGCGCGCCTTCGCCCCGCGGCCGGGCGCTCGCTTCACCTTCCGGGGCGAAAGCATCAGGGTCGAGGCCGCCGCGGTCGAAACCGGCGGCGGGCCGCCCGGCCGCGTGCTGGACGAAGGCGCCGCGATTGCCTGCGGCGAGGGCGTGTTGCGCCTGCTGCGCCTACAGCGGCCGGGGCGTTCGGCCATGGAGACGGCCGCCTTCCTGCGCGGCTTCGCCCTGCCGGCAGGGACCGACCTGACCGATGCCGCGCTACCGCATTCTCGTTGAGTATGACGGCGGACCGTTCGTCGGGTGGCAGGCCCAGGCGAACGGCCCCTCGGTGCAATCGGCGCTGGAGGAGGCCGTGTTCCGCTTCTGCGGCGAAACGGTTCGGGTCCAGGGCGCCGGGCGCACCGATGCCGGCGTCCATGCCGAAGGACAGGTCGCGCATCTGGACCTCGAAGGGACGCGACCGCCGGCGGTGCTGCGCAATGCGGTCAACCACCATCTGGGCCACCAGCCGATCTCGGTGCTGGAGGCCGAAGAGGCCGCACCGGACTTCCACGCACGGTTCTCCGCCATCGGCCGCGCCTACCGCTTCCGTATCCTGAACCGCCGTGCGCCGCCGGCGCTCGAGCGGGGCCGGGTCTGGCATGTCGGCACGCCTCTCGACGCCGGGGCGATGGGCCGGGCTGCCAAACGCCTGCTCGGACGGCACGATTTCACCAGCTTCCGCTCCTCGGAATGCCAGGCGGACTCGCCTGTCCGCACGCTCGACCGCCTCGATGTTCGCCGCGAGGGCGAAGAGATCGTGCTCTATGCGGAGGCGCGCTCCTTCCTGCACCACCAGATGCGCATTATCGCCGGCACCTTGCGCGAAGCCGGCGTCGGGAAGCGCACGCCCGACGATGTGTCGGCGGCGCTCGAAGCCGCCTCGCGCCCCGCCGCCGGCCCGACCGCCCCGCCCCACGGCCTCTGCCTGACCCGCGTCCGGTATTGAGTCCCGTCACTCGCCCGGCAGGCTGTCTGCCAGGGCGTCGGCGAGGCGGCGCGCGAAGGCGGCGGGGTCGTCCGGTGTTTCGCCCTCAGCGATGCGGGCCTGGTCGAGCAGCAGGGGCGCAAGCTGCGCGGCCCGGTCCTCGCCCGCAGCCATGGAGCGCGCAAGGCCCTGCACCAGCCGGTGGCGCGGATTGAGCTCCAGCACCCGGCGCGACATAGCTCTGTCAATCTGGCCGTGGCGGCGCAGCATGCGTTCCAGATGCAGGTCCATGTCGCCCTCGTCCGCCACCAGGCGCACAGCGCTCTCGGTCAGCGTCTCCGAGCCGCGCACATCCTTGACCGCCTCTCCCAGCGTCACCTTCAAGAGCGCGACCAGCGAGGCGATATCCGCATCCGCGTCGGCATCCTCCTTCGGGGACTCGTCCTCGACCGGCGGAATCGCGCTCAGGTCTATGCCGCCGCGCGAAACGGAAACGAACGCCTTGCCGTCATACTCGCCGACGGCAGATACCCAGAAATCGTCCACCGGGTCCTGCAACAGCAGCACCTCGACCTTGCGGGCCCGGAAGCCTTCCAGATGCGGGCTGCCGGCGAGCGCAGCGCCCTCCTCGCCGGCGATGTAGTAGATCGCCTCCTGGCCCTCTCGCATCCGCTCGACATAGGCCGCGAGCGTCGTCCAGTCCTCCGAAGCGGTCGAGCGGAAGCGCGCCAGCTCCAGCAGCGCCTCCCGCTGGCCGGAATCCTCGTAGAGCCCTTCCTTCAGCACCGGCCCGAAGGCTTCCCAGAAAGCCTCGTAACCTTCCTTGTCTGCCTCGGCCTTCGTCTTGAGTTCGCCCAGCACCCGGCGCACCAGCCCGTCGCGGATGCGCCGCAGCACCGGGTTCCGCTGGAGCATTTCGCGCGAGAGGTTGAGCGGCAGGTCCTCGCTATCGACCACGCCGCGCAGGAAACGCAGCCAGGCCGGGACCAGTTCCGGCGCATCGTCGGTGATGAAGACGCGCTTTACATAGAGCTTGAGTGCCGATTTGCGGTCGGGGTTGAAGAGGTCGAAGGGGCGCGAAGTCGGAACGAACAGCAGGCCCGAATATTCGATCACGCCCTCGGCGCGGAAATGCAGTGTGAGCCAGGGCTCGTCGAAGGCATGCCCCACCTGCCGGTAGAACTCGGCATATTGCTCCGGCTCGATCTCGTTGCGGGGCCGGGTCCAGAGCGCCGAGGCGGCGTTGACCGTCTCGCCGTCCATCTCGACCGGAATGGCGATATGGTCGGAATAGGTCTTGACCACCGAGCGAAGCCGCGCCGGCTCCAGGAACTCGTCTTCGCCTTCCCTGAGATACAGCACGATCCCGGTGCCGCGCGCTTCCCGCTCCGCCTCCGAGATCGTGAACTCGCCGCGCCCGTCCGATTCCCAGGCGAACGCCTCCTCCGCCCCGGCGGCGCGGGAGACGACCCGCACCCGTTCGGCCACCATGAATGCGGAGTAGAACCCGACGCCGAACTGCCCGATCAGCGCGACATCGTTCTTTGCATCGCCGGTCAGCCTCTCGGCGAACGCGGCCGTGCCGGAGCGCGCGATGGTGCCAAGATTTTCGACCAGCTCCTCGCGCCCCATGCCTTCGCCATTGTCGATGACGGCGATGGTCCGGGCTTCCTTGTCCACCTCGATGCGAATGCCGAACTCGCCATCGCCGTCCAGCAGGTCCGGCTCGGCAATGGCGCGGTAGCGCAGCCGGTCGCAGGCATCCGCCGCATTGGAAATCAGCTCCCGCAGGAAGATTTCCTTGTCCGAATAGACCGAGTGCACCATGAGGTCGAGGATGCGCCCGACCTCCGCCTGAAACGCCCGGCGCTCTTCGCTCATTCCATTCCCCCTTACGGCTGTTCCGTCCCGGCCCGGCATATGAGACGCTTCGCGCTTCGGTTCAAGATGGCAGGAGGGCGCGCCGCCCCATGAAGATCGACGATGTAACCCTCACTCTTTTCGCCTGGGACGACATCCCTGCGACCTCCTACGGCAAGCATACGGGGCGCTTTGCGGGCCGCAGCGAGCTTGGCCTGCTGACGCTGCGCACCGATGACGGCGTGGAGGGCCACGCCTTCCTCGGCTCCGCCAGCCGGGGTGCGGCAAGCGACGCGGAGTCGCTCATCCGCTTCCTCAAGCCGCAGGTGATGGGCGAGAACCCGCTCGACCGGGAGAAGCTCTATCTCGGGCTGACCGCGCGCAACCGCAACACCACCTGGCGGGCCATCGGCGCCGTCGACATCGCGCTCTGGGACATCGCCGGCAAGGCGGCCGGCCTGCCGATCCACCGCCTGATGGGCACATCGCGGACGAGCGCACCCGCCTATGCCAGCTCCGCCGTGCTCGGCTCGCCGGAAGCCTATGCCGAAGAGGCGGTCTCCTTCCGCGACACGAACTGGAAGGCATACAAGATCCATCCGCCGACCGACCCCGACGAGGACATCCGCGTCTGCGAGGCGGTGCGCAAGGCGGTCGGCGACGACTACCGCATCATGCTCGACAGCACCTGGTCCTACGACTACCCGGCGGCGCTGCGGGTCGGCCGGGCGGCGGAGCGGCTCGGCTTCTACTGGTACGAGGACCCGCTCGCGGACGACGACATCACCAACTACATCAAGCTGCGCCAGAAGCTCGACATTCCCATACTCGCGACGGAATACAGTCCCGGCGGCTTCCAGGCCTATGCGCCCTGGCTGCTCTTGCAGGCGACCGACTATCTGCGCGGCGACGTGGCCGTGAAGGGCGGGCTTACCGCCTGCCTCAAGACCGCGCACCTCGCCGAGGCCTTCCACATGTCCTACGAGGTCCACCATGGCGGCAATTCGCTCAACAATGTTGCGAACCTGCACCTGATCTGCTCGATCCCGAACACCGAGATGTTCGAAGTGCTGATGCCGGACGGCGCCCACCGCTACGGGCTCGCCGAGGAAATTGTCGTGGACGGCAACGGGCGGGTCCATGTGCCGGAAGCGCCCGGCCTCGGCGCCGTCATCGACTTCGACCTCATCCGCGCCAAGACGATCTCCGTCCTGTCCTGACAGGCTGCGGCGCCGGGGCCGGGACCCCCGCGGGATGTCATGCAATGTCATGTTTTGTCATGAGCCTCCTCTCCGGCCCCGCTTGAGCGGGGAGCGCGAATGGGGTTTGCTGCTGGGGATCGAAACGGAGCGAACAAGATCATGGACCTCAGCAGCTACGACCGCACGCCGGGCTTCGAACAGGGGCTGGCCGCCCGCCGCCGCGTGCTCGGCGAAGAATATGTCGGGCCCTCCATCGCCAGGGGCGCGGAGGACGATTTCGCCCACCAGCTCCAGCAATTCGTCACCGAATATTGCTGGGGCACGGTGTGGTGCCGCGACGGCCTGCCGGACAAGACCCGCAGCATCATGAACCTGACCATGCTGGCCGCCCTCGGCCGCACCCATGAGCTCCGCCTGCACACGCGCGGGGCGCTCAACAACGGCGTGACCAAGGAAGAGATCGCCGAGGTGTTCCTGCAGGTCGGCATCTATGCCGGCGTGCCGGCCGCCGTCGAGGCGTTCAGGGAAGCCTCGAAGGTGTTCGAGGAGATGGGCGTGTGACTGTCCAGGCAGCGGCGGACTTCCTGCTCGCCGCGCACCGCCAGGGCCGGCGCTTCGAGCGCCTGCCCGCCGGCATTGCGCCGCAGTCCGAGGAAGACGCCTACCGGGTGCAGGGGGCGTTCGTGGACGCCCTCGCCCTGCCGGTTGCGGGCTGGAAGGTGGCGCTGACCT
>Ga0209754_1002449_pt1 | contig 14704 bp, 12 predicted proteins | sample MesohylBB_FD_187295 | JGI IMG/M metagenome (GOLD analysis project Ga0209754, IMG submission 187295) | Host-associated microbial community of the marine sponge Aplysina aerophoba from Gulf of Piran - sponge mesohyl, lysed by bead beating... | ecosystem: Host-associated > Porifera > Sponge >... | reverse complement strand
GAATGCCGACGTGCTGCTGCTGCGGGCGACCTCCGAGGAGGCTCCCGGTCTGGCCGCCGAGGCGGCCGACGTGAACCGGGTGCGCCTGGGCCTGGAGGGGCTGTACACGGTAGCGCTCGGCGCCAGCGCGCAACTGACCCCGTCGCTCGAGGTCGGCATACGGCGCGATGGCGGCGACGCCGAGACCGGCTTCGGTATCGACGCCGGCGCCGGGCTGCGCTACACCCATTTGGGGCTGGGGCTGTCGTTTGGCCTGAGCGGGCATGCGCTGCTGGTGCACGAGACCGGGCAGGTGGCGGAGTGGGGCGCGAGCGGCTGGCTGGCGTGGGATCCGAATCCCGCTTCGCAGCTGGGCCCCGCGCTCACCGTAAGCCAGGCGGACGCGCACGGCGCCGGACGCGTTGACGCGAAGCTCGCCTACGGCATGCCGCTGGGCTTCGGCGTCGGCGTGCCGTGGGCCGGCATCGGGGCCGCCGAGCGCGAGCGCGAGTACCGGCTGGGTTACGCAATCCACGCGGGTGACCCGTCGGCTATCGGTGTGCGGGTGGAGCTGGTGGCAACCCGCCGCGAGCCCACGGGCGCCGAACCCGAGCACACGCTCGCCGTGCACTCCACGATGCGCTGGTAGGAGGAAAGGAGCGTGACCGTATGCTACTGTATTGGCCAGTGAAGAATTTGCACAACAATGGATGGACAGCGGCACACGGTGACCGCTACCGAGAGGAGGGGTTCGTCGTACTGGAGCGCGTGTTCGGCCCCGAGGAGTGCCGGGAGTTCGTCCGGCACGTGGACGATCTGAGCGCCGGGAAGAAACAACTCGACGGCTTCGGACAGCAGGAGAACTACGGCCAGCGCACGTTCAATCAGCACCTCTACGACCCGGTCGCGCTGCAGTTCCTGATCGACGAGCGCCTGCACCGGCCGCTTGCCGACTGTTTCGAAGACGAACCTGAGGCGATCCAGACCATGCACTTCTTCGAGGGCTCGGAGCATCCCCTGCACCAGGACCAATACTACCTGCCTGACTGCATGTCGGCGTGGATCGCGATGGTCGACGTGGACGAGAACAATGGACCGCTGGTGGTACAGCCCGGCTCGCACCAGGGCCGGCTGATCACCAGGAGCGACGCGCGCCACCAACTGCAGCCGGGAGAGACCTACGTGGATCAGCAGCACGGCCGCTACTTCCCGCTGGTACGTGAGGTGTTTCGCGAAAACGGGCATGACGAATTGCGCGTGCTGGTGAACCAGGGCGACGTGGTGCTGTTCCATGGGCGGCTGATCCACGGCGGCGCCCCGGTGCGGCGCCCCGGCACTCCGCGGCACGCGCTGGCGTGCCACTACATTCCGTACCACTCCGAGCACTGGGACCGCGACTGGCCGCGCATCTCGTTCGACGGCACCCGCCGCGTCCACTACCGCGCCAGGTAGCCGACCGGCGTCAGGCGCCCTGTTCCCTGGTAGTCGGGGTCCATGACTCGCGGTACGCCTCCCCGAGCCGCAACCGGGTCAGGTAGAGCACTTGGCCGGTGTGCAGCTTGAGGTGGGACATGGTGTCGTAGATCGCGGCCAGGACCGTGGTGTCGGAGCCCTGGATCCGCCTGCCGTCGAGGATCGCGGCGTCGTCGACCTCGGCGTATACCGCCGCGACCCGGTCGAGCACGCGGTTGAATCGCGCTTGCAGACTGGTCTTGTCCGCTCTGGCTTCGACGCGAAATTCCGCCGGGCGGTCCCGTACGTCGGGCTCGCCGCCGATGCCCGAAATGGCCCACTGGCGCAGATTGCCGATCAGGTGCTGGATGATTACCCCGATCGAATTGCTGCCGGCGCGCGGCGTCCACCACAGATCCTCCGCGCCGAGTTGATCGAAGCAGTGGTTGATATTCCTGCGCGCGTGGTCGAGCTGGTGCAGCGAGCTGGCCACGTACGCACGCGCAACCTGGTTCATGATGATGCCTCCCGGCCCGAGCCGCGTACGGTCTCGAGGGTGGTGATTCCGCAATGAAACGCCGCGCCCGGGGAAAGGGGTCAACCTCTGCACACTGACCACATTGACCGGGGAAGGGGTGATCGCGGACACTGAACGGCAAGGAACTGGGCGATGCCGAAGCTGTCGGGAAAGATTGCCGTGGTGACCGGAAGCGGACGCGGTATCGGCCGTGCCGTGGCGTTGGCATTCGCCCGGGACGGTGCGGACCTGGTGCTGGCGGCGCGCAGTACGTCCGAGTTGGAGTCGGCCGCCGAGGAGATACGCGGCCTGGGCCGCCGGGCGGCCACGGCGCCGACCGACCTGATCCGGCGCGACCAGGTGGATGCGTTGGCCGATGTTGTGCGCACCGGATTCGGCCGTCTGGACATACTGGTCAACAACGCCGGCGGCGGGCTGGAGCGCAGCCCGATCCTGGACAGCGACCCCGACCTGTGGATCGAAGACGTGACGGTGAACTGCATCAGCGCCTACCTGGTATCGCGCGCCCTGCTGCCGCTGATGATCGAGTCGGGCGGCGGGCGCGTGATCAACGTGGGATCGGGCATGGGCCACCGCCCCACCGCCAGCGGCTCCGCCTACCACGTCGGCAAGGCGGGCATGTGGATGTTCACCCGCTGCCTGGCCGAGGAGGTGTGGCAGCACAACATCACCGTGAATGAGCTGATTCCCGGCCCGGTCGCCACCCGGCTCACCGGCGGCCACATGCAGGTGGACGGTCCGCCGCCGTACGCGGCCAGCGAGGTGATCAAGGAGCCGGAGGACGTGGCGCCGCTGGCGCTGTTCCTGGCCACCCAGCCCGACCGCGGCCCCACCGCACAGAGCTTCAGCCTCACCCGCCGCCCGATCTGACCGGCTCGAGAAGGCGAGCCGGGCAAGGTGGTTACCGATGCCGCGCAACGACTGGGCGCGGTGGGCGAGAGGACACGATTTTCGTATGCTGATGGGGCCATGAATAACCATCTGTTGTCCGATGCCGCGATTCGCCAGTTCATCGTGGATGGCTACGTGCAGGTGCAGACCGAGCTTCCCGATTCGGTGCACCGCGCCATCTTCGAGAAGACCGACGCCATCTTCTCCAAGATCCGCAGTCCGGACGTGGAGTGGGCCTACAATCCGCTCAACAACGTGCTGCCGGTGGTGCCGGAACTGCAACAGGTCATGGATGCGCCGCAGGTGCGCGGCGCGTTGACCAGCCTGCTCGGGCCTGGCTACGTGATGCTCCCGCACCGGCACTGCCATCCCAACTTTGCCAAGCCGGAGGTGTCCGTCGACGACGGGCGCAAGCTGATCATGGGCATTCACAAGGACGGCCACGCCGGCGGCCAGAAGCCGCGCCACCGGGTGCCGCGCTGGGCGATCCTGTTCTACTACCCGCAGGAATGCCCGGACGAGCAGGGGCCGACGGCCATCGTGCCGCGCTCTCACTACCAGCACAACCTGGCCCGCCAGGGCGACGCCGACCCCAACCTGACCCTGGCGGCGCGCGGCGACGGCTCTTACGGCCTCCCCGAACACTACATCCACCGCACCATGCTGCCGCTGGCGTGCGGCCTCGGCGCGGTGTCGATCATGCACTTCGACGTCGGCCACTCGGTAATCGAGAATCTCGCCGCGCAGCACCGCTACGGACAGAAGTTCGTGTTCATGCGCACCGAAGAGCCGGACGGCGCCACCTGGGACAACCGGGTGGCGAGTTGGGAGCAGCCCGATGTTACCGCGATTCCCGACCACGAGATCCTGTGGACCTACATCTGGAACTGGATGCGCGGCGCGGACGACCGCTTCTTGCGCGGAGCCGGAGCCCGGCTGCAGCGGCGCAGCGCCGCCGAGCTGATTCGCCTGCTGGAGTCCCCGGAGCCGGCGCGGCGGCTGCAGGCGGCCAACGAGTTGGGATTCCTGCGCGCGGAGGCGGCCGACACCGAGGGCACGGTCGCGGCGCTGGTGCGGGCGCTGCGGGACGAATACGAACCGGTCCGCCTCAACGCCGCCTACGCGCTCGGCGCCATCGGTGAACCGGCGCAGGCGCCGCTCCTGGAGCTGCTTGCCACGGACGCCGCGTTCTATGAATTCGATCCGGTTACGCACGTATCGATCGCGGCACATGCGCTCGGCGCCATGGGCGGGACGGCGGTGGAGGCGCTCGCTGAACGGTTGACCGCAGGCGGCGAGCACACCCGCTCCTGGGCCGCCTACGCACTCGGCGAGATCGGGCGGCCCGCCGCCGGTGCGCTGCCGCAACTGCTCGAGGCGGCGCGCGACGCGTCTCCCAACGTGCGCCGGCACGCACTCTCGGCGGCCGGGATCATTGCGACGCCGGCTGACGGGGTGGAGCATGCGCTGCTGGAACGGCTGGCGAGCGAGCCGGACGGCCAACTGCGCCAGTACGTGCTGCAGGCGATGTTTCGAATCGGTCCGACCGGCGGCGCCGGTATTCCGGCGCTGGCGGACGCACTGGCCGACGACGACGCCTACGTCGCCGCTTACGCCGCCGAGCAACTGTTCCGCACCGCCACTCCGGAGGCGTTCGCGGCGCTGGTGCCCTACCTGCGCGGCCAGCGCTGGTTCCCGCACGAGCCGATCACCGAGCAACGCATCATCGAGCGGCGCGAACGTGCGCGGACGCAGCGTCTCGCGAAGCGCCGGCAAGCCCCCGAACTGGCGGTAACGGTAGGCGCCGGCTGAGCGCACGCCGCCCGTCGCGGCGGCGCCTGGGCGAACCGAATGCAGAGCACTGAACGAATCGGGCAGCGGGTCTCGAGTCTGTTCGGCAGCACGCTGCGCCACACGCCCGCCGAGGCGGACCTGGAGTCGCACGCCCTGCTGCTGCGCGCGGGCTATGTGCGCCAGTTGGCGGCCGGCATCTTCTCGCTGCTGCCGCTCGGCTGGCGGGCGCTGCGCAAGATTGAGCAGATCCTGCGCGAGGAGATGGACCGGATCGGCGGCCAGGAGTTGTCGCTGCCGGTGGTGCATCCCGCCGACCTGTGGCAGGCAACCGGGCGCTGGCACCAGATCGACGCCATCCTGGCCCGGTTCCGCGACCGCCGCGAGCGCGACCTGGTGCTGGCCATGACGCACGAGGAGGCGGTGGCATTCCACGCCGCGTCCGAGATCACCTCCTACCGGCAGCTTCCCGCGCTGGTGTACCAGGTGCAGACCAAGTTCCGCGACGAGTTGCGCCCGCGCGGCGGGCTGATCCGGGTGCGCGAGTTCCGCATGAAGGACGCCTACTCGCTGGACCGCGATCAAGCCGGGCTGGAGGGCCAGTACCGCGCCCACTACGAGGCCTACGGGCGCATCGGGCGGCGGGTCGGCGTGCCATTGACCGCGGTGCGCAGCGACACCGGCATGATGGGCGGCGCGGTTGCCCACGAGTTCATGTACCTCACCGCGGCCGGCGAAGACAGCCTGGCGCTGTGCGCGCAGTGCGGTTACGCCGCCAACCGCGACGTGGCGGAGTTTGCCCTGCAGCCCGCCGCCGGCGAGCCGGAACCGCTGGCCGAGGTGCACACCCCCGGTACGGCTACCATCGACGACCTGGCCGCATACCTCGGCATCGCACCTCAACAGACGGCCAAGATGGTGTTCTACGCCACCGCGGCTGGTCCGGAGGCGGCCGGCGGCGCACAGCCCACCGTGGTGGCGGCGATCGTACGGGGGGACCTGGAGGCGAACCAGGTCCAGGTGCAGCGCCTGGCCGGGTTAGGAGAACTGCGTCCCGCCCACGAGGACGAGATCGGCGCCACCGGCATGGTGCCGGGGTTCGCGTCGCCGGTGGGCATCGATCCGCGAGCGGCAATCTTCGTGGTAGACCGCTCGGTGGCGGAGGGCACCAACCTGGCGATGGGCGCCAACCGCACCGACTACCATCTACGCAACGTGTGCTGCGGGCGCGACTACCAGCCGACCGCGGTGGGCCCGGTGGCCGCCGCCTTCGATGGCGCTCCGTGCGTCGCTTGCGGCAACCCGCTGCAGCTCGCCCGCGGTGTGGAGGTGGGCAACATCTTCCAACTCGGCACCCGCTACGCCGAAGCGCTGGAGGCGCGCTTCACCGACGAGGCCGGTGCCGCCCATCCGATCGTCATGGGATCCTACGGCATCGGCCTGGAGCGCTTGCTGGCGTGCGTGGCCGAGGAGCACCGCGACGAATACGGCCTGAAGCTGCCGGTGTCGGTGGCCCCCTACCAGGTCGCCCTGGTCGCCCTCGCGCGCAAGGAAGAGACCTGGCAGGCGGCCGAGCAGGTGTTCGCCGACCTGGCGGCAGCCGGCATCGAGGTGCTGTACGACGACCGCCGCGACCTGAGCGCCGGCGTCAAGTTCAACGACGCCGACCTGCGCGGCCTGCCGCTGCGCGTGGTGATCGGCGAGCGCTCCCTGGCCGCCGGCGGCGCCGAACTGTCCCACCGCGGCAACCGGGACCGCCGCCTCATCCCCCTGGACCAACTCGCCGCCACCCTGCAGGAAGAAATCTCCGCCCTCCGCGCCCCCCTCACCCTCACGCCATAGCATGCGCCAGCGCCTGAAGTAGACTTGACCCGTAACCGGGTGCCCCCGGCGACACCCTCTCCAGATGGCGGCGCCGCCGCGGCGGCAGCCACGAACGCTGAGCGGATCACCCCAGTTGCTTGTCGCGTCCGAGTCGCTCCAGTTCCAGCATTTGTGCTGCCGAGACGACAAACTTCGTAGCCGGGCGTCCGGCGAACCGTTGCTGCCATTCCTTGCGCGCGAGCTCGCGTTCCACCGCGTCCAGGACCACCTCGCTTATTGATTGCCTGCTCGCGCGCGCGTGGCGACGCAGGCGTTCGTGGAGTTCCGGGGGTACATTCTTGACCAGGAGGTCCATGGGAACTTTATAGCATGACGGGAGGGAGGCCGGAACAAGGCGCAGCGGCGCAGCCCATTGAGTGGGCCGACCAACTTCGGGCACAGCGCGACAGCGCGGCGCTCAGAGGCGGTCGGCGGAGGGGATGTGGAAGGGGAGGGGGCACCAGGAGCCGAGGGCGGCGGGGACGGCGCCGGGCGCGGGGACGGCGCCGGGCAGCGGTCCGCCGAAAGCGCGCAGGGCGTCCGCGGCGGTGAGCCGAACCTGCGGGTCGGCGCTCGTTGGCTCACAGCCGGCCGACGCGCCGTCCACCCACAGCCGCAGGCAGCCGGCGCCGGCGATCTCGACCAACGCCTCGCCGGCGGGCAGGGCCTCGGAGCGCGCCCGTTCGGCCAGGAGCGCGGCGAGCACGGCGGGCCAGTCGAATACCTGCCAGTTGCCGCAGCACTGCACGCGGGTGGAGTCGGCCAACGCGCCGAGCCGGCGGGCCAGGGCTCGCTGCCAGGGCGATACCGCCACCCGTATCTGCGGTAAACCGCGGTCGGCACGCCAGGCGGCGGCGACCCGCACCGCGGTGGCGGCGTCCACGGCGACCAGTTCGGTGACGGCGCTCCGGTCGCGGCCCGCCACCAGGCAGCCGGCCACCTCGGTTCCGTCCAGCGCGGCATACAGGGCGCCGCCCCAGCTTGCGCAGATACGCGGCAGCTCCGCCGGCGGGCGCTGCCAGTGCACGCGCTGGCCGGCGTGCTGCCGGGCCGCCTCCTCCAGCAGAGAATCGCCATCCTGCAGCCGCCGGAGCCGCAGCCCGCCCGCGTCGACGCCGGCGCCGGCGAAATCGCGTTCGGTGACCTGGAAGCTGATTTCCGCACCGGCGCGCTCGTAGCCGAAGTGACGGTAGCGGTGGCCGAGGCCGTCCAGCCAGGACAGGTCGTAGCCGTCCGCCCGCGCTTCGGCGACGGCGTGCCCGACCACGGCGCGCATCAGGCCGCGGCCACGGTGGCGCGGATGGCTAGCCACGGCGCCGATGCCGGCCACCCGCAGCGCACTGCCGCCCACCTGCCAGGTCATGGGGTAGACGCCGGCCAGTGCCAGCAGGGCGCCTTGCTCGCGCACCACCCAGTGGCAGCGCACCAGCTCCGGGTGGGGCCGGTACAGCTTCGGCAGCAGGGTCTCGAAGTCGTGCGGCCCGTAGGTCTGGCTGAACACGTAGTTGATGAAGTCGATCGCTTCCGCGAAGCCCTCCGGCTGCAGCCGCTCGACCTGCCAGCTCATCCCAACAGCTCCGCGAGCGGCACCACGGCCAGGTCGATGTTGTTGATGTTGGGCGAAGATCCCGCCGAGTGAATCACGTACACGTCGCCCTCCGATTCGATCAGGTGCGGGTAGGCCAGGCTGGCCATGTCGGCGCGCCCGCGCGGCGACGGGGTGCGCTCGATGTCGCGGAGCAGGTACATGCGGTTGAAGATGCGCATGCCGGGCTCACCGAGGGCGATGGTGAGGTAGCGGCGGCGGTTGCCGTGGTCGTACACGCAGTTGCCCACCAGGTAGATGTGGCCGGTCGACAGCACCCCGCAGTACGGCTTGGAGATGGTCATTGGCAGGTTGGTCTCCACCGCCGTGCTCCAGGTTTCGCCGCAGTCGTCGCTGACGCTGAGCATGGCGTAGGTGACGTGCGGGTTCCACGGCGCCTGGTTGCGGATGACCTGGTAGACGCGGCTGCCGGCGATCCAGCAGGTCGCTTCGTTGCCCATCAGCCCGCCGAGCGGAGTGTGGATTACCCGCCAGCGCCGCAAGTCGTCGCCGTCGCTGATGGCGATGGCGGCCAGGAAGTCCTTGTTCATGCCGGTGGTAATCCAGTTGCCGTTGGCCATCCGCTCCGGCACCCGGTAGGGCCAGAAGTTGTCGGCCACCACGCCGTGCGGCTGCCAGCGGCCGGCCGCCTCGTCCAGCGTCCAGGCGCACGTGCGCAGGCCGCGGAAGCGGTTGTAGAAGGTGCGCCCGGGCGGCGGCGGGAACGGGTTGTCGCCGAACTGCGCATGCAGCGCCCACAGCGTGCCGCCCTGCGCGACGAACTCGCCGTGGCTGTATCCGGTGCCCGCCGGCGGCGGCGCCATGACCTGCGGCGCGCTCCAGGTCGCGCCACGGTCGGTGCTGGTCTGCACCAGCACCGTCTCGCCGGCGGTGTTCTCCTTGCGCTTGTTGACCGCGTAGGACACGTACAGGATGCCGCCGTACTCGTAGATGGCCGCGCCGTGATGAAACTGGCAGCCGTCCACGTACGGATCGTACGGCTTTACCGTACTTACGCGCACGTTGGCGAGCGGCGCGATCTCCTCCCCCGACGGCAACGGCACGCCGGGATCCCACAGTATCGCGTTGTTCTCCATGGCTTGCCTCCCCGCGCCGCGGCGCGCAGCTGGCGGCCGCGCGCTGGACAGGTGCGGATTATGCGCCATAATCGGGTGCCACGCGAAGGAGACGTGGTGCCCGAGCGACCCGACTGCCCGAAACCTGACCGACCATGAGTGCCCCCGCCACCCGCCTGCCAACCTCGGCCACCCGGCCGCGGGCGTGGTACGCGCCGCTGATCACCCATCGCTACCTGTACCTGATGCTGGTGCCCGGCGCGGTGGTGCTGCTGATCTACCGCTACCTGCCGATGTACGGGCTCACCATCGCGTTCAAGAACTTCCGCCTGTCGCGCGGCATCTGGCGCAGCCCGTGGGTGGGGTTCGAGAATTTCGAGCGCTTCTTCAACTCGCCGTTCTTCGAGTTGATCATCACCAACACCGTGGTGATCAGCCTGCTCAAGCTGGTGTTCGTGTTCCCGGTGCCGATCGTGCTGGCGCTGATGCTCAACGAGGTGCGGGCCAACTGGTACAAGCGCGGCGTGCAGACCGTGCTCTACCTGCCGCACTTCCTGTCCTGGGTGGTGATCGGGCACCTGGCGGTGGTGTTCCTGGCGCCGCAGACCGGCGTCATCACCAACCTGCTGCGCGACACCATCGGCCTGGCGCCCAACATGCTCATGGATCCGGCCTCGTTTCGCGGCACCCTGGTGCTCACCGACATCTGGAAGGAGGCGGGCTGGGGCACCATCATCTTCCTGGCCGCTCTCGCTGGCGTGGACCCCGACCTGTACGAGGCCGCCACCATCGACGGCGCGCGCAAGCTGCAGCAGATCTGGTATATCACCCTGCCCTCGATCCTGCCGGTGGTGGTCATCATCTTCATCCTGCGCATCGGCAATATCCTCGATGCCGGCTTCGAGCAGATCTTCATCCTGCAGAATCCGGTGGTCTACGACGTCAGCGAGATCCTGGACACCTACACCTACCGGGCGGCGTTCCAGGAGGGGCAGTACAGCATCGGCGCCACGGTCGGCTTCTTCAAGTCGGTGGTGGGACTGGCGATGGTGCTGGCCGCCAACTGGGCAATCCGCAAGGTGGGCGAGGAGGGGGTGTTTTGAGGGGCGCCGCGGCGCGCGCCGGGCTGCTGCGGCTGCCGGAGCCGGGCACGGCGCTGAATCACCTGCTGCTGGCGGTCACCGGCGTGGTGATGCTGTACCCGATGTGGTATGTGTTCATGTATGGACTGAGCGATCCGCAGGCGGTACTCGGCAAGGGCGCCATCCTGTGGCCGCAGGAACCGACGCTGGCGGCGGTGTGGTTCGTGCTGCGCACCCCGGAGATCATGCGCTCCTACCTCAACACCGCGTTCGTGGTGATCGCCGGCACGCTGCTCAGCATCGCCGTGACCTCGCTGTACGCCTACCCGCTGTCGACCCGGATTCCCGGCGTGCGGGTGATTTCGCTGCTCACCTATTTCACCATCCTGTTCAGCGGCGGCATCATCCCCACCTACGTCATCGTGCGCGAGACCGGGCTGATCAACTCGCTGTGGTCGCTGATCGTGCCGCAGCTGGTGTGGCCGTTCTACGTGTTCATCATGATCAAGTTCTTCAGAAACATCCCCGACAGCCTGCCGGAGTCGGCGCGGATGGACGGCGCCAACGACCTGGTGATCCTGATCCGCATTGTCCTGCCGCTGTCGCTGCCGGCGCTGGCTTCGGTGGGGCTGTTCTACGCCGTGCGCTACTGGAACGAATTCTTTACCGCCATCATCTACCTGCCCAACAAGGAAAAGTGGACGCTGCAGGTAATCCTGCGCAGCCTGCTGATCACGCAGCTAGAGGACCAGTTCGACATGCCGTCGGGCGACCAGACCGCGGGGTCGGTTACGGCCGACACGGTGAAGATGGCCACCGTGATGGTGGGCACGCTGCCGGTGATGCTGATCTACCCGTTCCTGCAGAAACACTTCGCCAAGGGCGTGATGATCGGTGCCGTGAAGGGTTGAATAGTGCTGCAAGAGCTGAGAGAGCTCCGGTGCAGGGGCGCCGGAGGCCGCACTCGATTCCGATTCAAGGAGGTTGTGATGCGATACGCACAACTGTTGTTCGTGACGGCGCTGCTTGTGGCGCCGGCGGGGCTGGCGATTGCCGCCGGCGAAGGCGAGGCTGCCACGGGTGAGGTGCCGGAGGTGCACATCATTTCGCGCATGCTCGGCACCTACCAGGAGGGCAACCTGGTGCAGGGCGAGCTGGAGAAGGCGGTGGGCGCCAAGTTCAACTGGGAGCCCAAGTCGCCCGGCGAGTACCGGCAGACCACCCAGACCATCCTGGCGTCCGGCGATTACCCGGACTTGCTGGAGGCGTGGTTCGCCGATGCCCAGCGCGAGATCATGGAGCTGGCCGAGGATGAGGTGATTATCGGCCTGGACGCGCTGCTTGCCGAGCATGGCCCCAACGTGCTCAAGGCGCGTCCGTTCAAGGAGCAGTGGTACCGGCCGTTCGGGCCCGACGGCGATACCTACAGCATCAACGCGCGGTTCAACTCGTGGGGCTTCGAATGGGGCTACACCATCCGCCAGGACTGGCTCGACACGCTCGGGCTGTCGGTGCCGCAGGATCTGGACGAGTACTACGAGGTGGTGCGGGCGTTTACCCACGACGACCCGGACGGCGACGGCAAGGCGGACACCTACGGCCTGTCGGGCGGCTATCCCGCCAAGGGGCGGCGCAGCATGATCGAGTACATCCTCGGCGGCCACGGCGTCCTGCTCAGCCACTGGGACGAGGTGGACGGCGAGCTGGTGTGGTGGGCCGTGCATCCGGGCACCAAGGAGGCGATCCGCTACTTCCGCCGGCTGTTCGAGGAGGGCCTGGTCGACCCCGAGTTCCCGATCATGACGCGCCCGCAGTGGCTGGACAAGCAGCGCCAGGACACCTACGGCACGCTGTGGTGGTGGAACACCCACCTGGACGAGGGCTACTCGCAGTGGTGGACGGAGTTCAAGCGCGGCGTGCCGCACGCGGAGGTAAGTTTCATACCGCCGGCGCCCGATCCGCAGGGACGGCGGCGCATGCCGGGCCAGGGCGTGAAAGGTTACTCGCCGGGGCTGATCATATTCTCGCACGCCGAGCACCCGGAGAAAGCTATCCAGCTGATCGACTACCTGGCGACCGACGAAGGCGCGGCGCTGGCCGCGTTCGGCCTGCCGGGCGTGCACTGGGAGGAGGGCGACAATCGCATCGTCTCGATGATCGACACCGCCGAGGACCAGGCGGCGGCCGGCAACTACATCTTTTCGTGGTTCTTCCGCCGCGACAACATGATGGTGACCAGCCCGCTGGTGTTCGAGAACCGCTCCGCCTACGTCGATTACGTACAGCGGCCGGTCATCGAGGACCGCGTCGAGGCGGAGGGCGAGTTCCGCGCCGGCCTCGGCGGCCTGGAGGGCAGCCGCCTGCTGAAGATGCAGATCGAGGCCGACATCGACCTGGACGCCGAGTGGGACGCCTACGTCGAAGAGTGGTACGCCAGCGGCGGTCAGGCGATTACCGACCAGAAGAACGCCCTGTGGAAGGCGATGCGCTGACCGAACCGCGACGGTTGTGGGGTGGGGGCGTCTTCCCCGCAGTGAGCCGCATCCCGCTGCTCGACGAGGTGACCCACGTGGTGGTGCACCGCGGTGCGGCGGGCGACGGCTTCCTGCACGGCGCTGCCATCGTGCACCACGCCGGCACCTGGCACGTGAGCTGGGGCAGCAGCCCGGTGGACGAGAACAGCCTGCTGGAGCGGGAGTACGGGCGGCGCGGGCCTGGCCGTGACGGCGCCCGGCGTTGGGGGCCGGTCGAGGTGATCGGCCCCAACCTCGGCGGCAGGGAGGCGCGCAGCCACGGCGTGTTCCACGTGCAGGACGGGGTGCTGTGGTCGCTGGTGCCGCGCTTCGGGCGCCCGCACGACGCCGCCGACGCGGACAGTACCTTTCCCGGCCTGGTGACGGACGCGTTCCGTCTCGACCAGGGTAGCGGGCATTGGGAGCTGGCCGCGGAGGCGGTGGCACACGACTTCTGGCCGATGGACGCGCCGACGCGGCTCCCGGACGGGCGCTGGATCATGGGCGGCCTCACCGGCCGCCAAAACCCGGTGGTGGCCACCAGCGAGGAGGCGCCGCTGGCCTGGGAACGGGCCGAGATCCCGCGTCCGGCGGGGTGCGACATGCGCTTCGCCGAGACCAGTGTGCTGGCCTGGCCGGAGGGTGACGCGGGAGGCCACGAGCGTCGGAACTCAGGGGCGGCCAGCCGGTCAGTTGGTTCGTACCAGTGCACAGCCATCGTCCGGTACACCGCCGGCAGTTTGCCGGGCATTGCCGAGCAGGTGGCGCTGGTGTCCGACAGTGCGGACGGCGGACGCACCTGGACGCCGCTGGCGCCCGCCAACCTGCCGATGACCGCCAGCAAACCGTACGCCGGCCACCTTTCCACGGGGCAGGCGTTCCTGGTGTGCAACGCCGGTCCCGACCGCCATACCCTGGTGCTGGCCGTCGCCAAACCGGGCGCGCGCTTCTTTTCCCGGGTGTGGCGCATCCGCCACGGCGCCAGCCCCGACCTGCGCCTGCCGGGGCGCGCCAAGTCGCCGCAATGGTCCTACCCCTACGCCCACGAACACGACGGCAACCTGTACGTGGTCTACTCCATCGGCAAGGAGGACTGCGGCCTGTCCATCATCCCGTTGCACGCCATCGCTTGCTCGTGAGACCGGCGGCGGGCGCTTCGGGCGCCACATGGCATGTGCTGTTATGATGTGACCGCTATGGGTGACGCATACATTGCGGAGGGAGTGCGGCGAGCCGCCGCGCTGGGCAATCGCGGGCCGCTGGAGTTCACGGCGGAAGGCGCGCTGGCGCCGCACATTGACGCCGCCTACTGGCGTACCGGGTTCTACATCTTCGAGGGGGTGTTCGGCGACGCGGAGGTGGCCGACCTGGTCGCCGACTTCGACCGGTTCCTGGAACGGGCGCCCACCTCCAGCACGGCGACCACCGACGCGGCGGGCCGCCCGGCGCTTTCACCGGGGCCGGGACAGAAGAGACGATTCACGTTCGGCAAGCCGCTCGGCGACCCGTTCGGCGGCACCGGCGCGGCGCGCGGCCGCTACCAGGCCAGGATGACCGAATACGCTGCCCCGGACGACGCCCCGGAAGAGGTGCTTGTCAACGTGGTTGGCGCGCTCCAGTTCATGGACAGCTTCCTGCGCCTGTACGGACACCCGCGGCTGCTCGCGGTAGCCGCTCACATCAATGGCCCCGACTTCGTGCCGTTCCGCGAGGCGCTGTGGATCAAGGAGGCGGGCCTCGGGCCGTCCACCGCCTGGCACCAGGACGGCACCACCCACTGGGACACCCCGGAGCTGGACGCCGGCACGCACGGCTTCAACTTCATGGCCCAGCTCTATCCCACCACCGCCGAGAACGGGCTGTGGCTGATCCCCGGCTCACACTGCAGCGGCAAGGTCGACATCAAGGCGCGCGTGGCGGCCAACGGCGGCTCC
>Ga0209754_1002445_pt1 | contig 14722 bp, 12 predicted proteins | sample MesohylBB_FD_187295 | JGI IMG/M metagenome (GOLD analysis project Ga0209754, IMG submission 187295) | Host-associated microbial community of the marine sponge Aplysina aerophoba from Gulf of Piran - sponge mesohyl, lysed by bead beating... | ecosystem: Host-associated > Porifera > Sponge >... | reverse complement strand
CTTGACTAGTTAGCCCCCAACTAGCGCCCGCATAAACGACCCGAACGGGTCTACATCGCTACGGTGGTTGTACTTCCACGATGCCTCGGCGATGTAGCGGGGTGACCCGAAGAGTCCGTCCTTGAACAGCTTGGGGTAGTGGTGGTGCTGACCATACCAGGCCCGCTTGAGAAGTGCCCAGAACCCCAAAGACGGACTCTACGGGTCGATGGTGTTGGTCTGCCCTCCGCTACGGTCCGAGTATTGCTCGCCGTGGTTGACAGCCAGGTGAGACATGAACGGGCTCACGGCCTCGTAGGCCGCGTACTCGTTCGTTATCAGCAGGCTATGGGTCCACTGAGTCCTGAATGAACTGCAAGATGCCTCGACCTGTGAGATCATCCGCCACCATCGCCTTCACCTTGCCACCGCGCTCGACCGCAGCCAGTACAGCGGTCTTCGAGCTACCGCGACCGCGCTTAGCAGGCTTCCTGCCACCACGGCGGTTGCGCTTGCGGGGCTTGCCCCCGATGTAGGTTTCGTCAGCCTCTACAATGCCCCGCAGGAAAGAACCCTGGTCGCCAAGGGCGGATTCTTCGGCTGCCATAGCAGCGCGCACACGCCGCATGAGGTACCAAGCGCTCTTCTGATTGAGTTCCAAGTCAGGGGCTAACTGGTGACTAGACAGGCTCTCCTTGGCGGTTACTGCCAGAGAGATAGCTAGAAACCACTTTTGCAAGGGAATCTTGGTCTTTTGCATCACGGTACCGCTAAGGACGTTAAACGAAGACTTGCAACCGTGGCAGTTCCAACGACCTACAACATCGTTCTCGGCCTTGCGAGCTACCTTGACACTACCGCACAAGGGGCAGTAGGGCTCCTCATCGAACCGTACCCGCTCCAGCTGCGCGATACAGGCGTGCTGGTCGGGAAATCCCTTGGAAACCGACACGATATTCATACCCTGGTTATCGCATGGGTGGGCTTGAATGTTAAGCCGGTATCTACTTGTTCCGTAAAGTTTCTGGTTATAAAGTTTATGAGTCCTGAGCCTAGCTAAGCTTGCTATCTGGCTACTGGTCAATCTGTACAATCCCACGATCACTTATCGAGCTCAGGATGGGGGACTGCCTCCCTGACCAGAATAGCGAAAGGTGATGCTTGGCCCTGGTTGTTGCCACATAGAGGAGCTTCTGATTGAAGAGAGTCTCACGGAACGTGTGATTGACACCCATGACGATGACTGCATCGTATTCTAGGCCCTTTGCGTCGGGGATCCGGCCCAACACGGTTCGGGTCCTCGCACCGTGGTCATCCCCTAACCTCTCTATGTCGGTTATGCCTCGGGCCGCGCAAAAGCGCTCGAACCGGCTGAGCTGAGCACTGTCCCTGACAAGAATCGCGATCGTGGGGTCTTCGAGGCCATCCAACGACCGGACTCTCTTCAGCTGAGAAACTACGGCCCGATGCATCTCACCCTCGGTGGAGTGGCCGTGGTACTCGACGCGGTGCCCGTCCCGATCGAATGGAATAGGGGCAGGGATGTTGCTGTCGAATGTCCGAAGAAGCCGGTTGTTGAACCTGGTTATGTGGACGTTGGCCCGGTAGGATGTGCGTGCGTATTGGACCTTGATGTCCGAGCGTCCGAAGACCCGGTCCAGTTCCCGCCAAGCACGGATTCCCCGATGGAGCCCTAGCCGCTGGGCCGTGTCTCCTAGGACGGTGAACCAGTTATTGGCAGATGCTATGGTCAACAGCTTGAACTCTATGGGGGAGATGTCCTGGGCCTCGTCGACCACGATGTGCCGGTACCTGTTAGCGATGGTCCCGTTTAGATGGTGGTCTAGGTAGGCCAGTGCGCCGAGGTCGGAGTCGTCAAATCCGTTCTTCTCAGCACGGACGGCAGATTCGGTCAGGGCGTTGGCATCCCCTTCTGACAAGTGGCCCCGGGACAGACGCACCATCCGGTCGGGGTCGGACAGCATGGCAACGTACTCTTCTTGGAAGTCTATGTGCTCCCAGGCGCGGTTGCACCAAGGGGTTATGGTGTTGTCTCGAATGTCGTTACGGAACCTGATAGCCTCCTCCCTGCCCATGCGGGGGTCGCACCTGCTTCGAGGCCAGAGCGACTCGACCACTCTGCTGATGAATTCCTCCCGCCGCCGGTTTACCCGGTCGGCTGACGCTCTGCCGGGGAGCACCTCGTTAAGGATGTCGAGGATGCGGGACTCCGGCACGGTGAGGCCTGACACTTGGTGTACCGGGGAGGGAAGCGAGCGTACTCTCCTCCTAAAGTCTCCGACCTTCTCCCCGACGTGACGGTCGATGGCGTCGGCCATCAACATCGATCCCTTGAAGAGTTCAGCCTGCTCGTTGAATCGCAAAGTCTCGCCAGGAGCGAGGAGGTTCTTCCATATCCTCGCCTCCCTCCTGGGACGCCGGGACATCTGGCCAATCATCCACTGACTGAACCTGGTTTGTTGGACACGATCACGGACGCCTAGTTGCGGAAGGATGTCCGCGGCGTATTCCAGAAACGCTTGTGAGGGTCCGATGAAGAGGGTGGTGCCCGGTGTGGGCCGGTCCCTTTCGGGGAGGTCATTGAATGGGGACAGCAGGTAAGCGATGCGGTGGAACCCGATTTCACTCTTGCCGCTGCCGGCCGCCCCCTGGATCACCAGCACTTTGTCGCTGGTGTTGGATATGCTCTCGTACTGGTCTGGCTCGATTGTTTCGACGATGATCTGCAGATGCCCGTCCTCGGCCCCAGTCTGGCTGAGAGCCTCGGTCAGGGCCTTGCTTGGAGCTGTAGACGAATCGGTCATTAGGCGGCGGAAGATGTCGTTGATTTCCTCCAGCCGCTGCCCGCGTATCCGGAGATACCGCTTCAGGTCTACAAGGGCCGAGACCGGCCCTGCGGGAGCAGTGTAGCCGTCCTGACGGCTCGGGGTGTACCAGAGCTTCGCCACGGGGGCAATCCAACTAGAGATTCCTTTCTCGGGTATGCTGGTGATCCCCAGATACACGGTCATCAGACGAGGCGAGGCGTCCTCGGCCTCGACATCTGTCGTAGCTCGCGTCACTGGGGACGGCCCGTCAGTGACCAAGTAATCCAGCCGACCGAAGTAGGGCTGCGACGACGCGGAGGTCAGGGAGTCTTGCCGCTCCCGTAGGATCTTCTGTATTTGGTTCGCAGTTTCCTGATGTGCAGCCGTGGCCGGCATTCTCTGCTGGATCCTACTCCGGTCCTCCTCGATGAATCGAATGACATCATCGAGTTTAAGTTGCTCCTCTTCGAATGCTGGATTAGGACCATCGTCGGGGTCAGAGAGATGTAGCATGGCCTAAGCCCTCCTGTCAGCGTCTCCAAGTCGCCGGTATCGGCCTGAATATGTGCCGACCGGTCTTATCTCGTACACAGGATTCAAGCGTACAGTTAAATTAACGTCTTGTCAAGATGGGACATACTATGTTATATTACACGCAAGTTAAGACGAGGAGGCCCTGGAATGCCTGACCTGAAAGACCTTCGGCTCCCCGCTCACCGTTTCCGCCAAGGAGGACGGGACGTATATGCATGTGTGCTCGATTTACCCAGTCTCAATGCCAGGCTCCCGGACCGCATCGACGACCGGGTCGTCAGGGAAGCCAACCGGCAGCTCACCCCGTCCCACGCTAGACGAATACAGGCGTACCTGGCGGAGAGGGACGACTGGGTGCTTAGCGCACTTATGCTGGGCGTTCCTGCAGACGCGGTGGAGTTCCGCCCCTATGTAGAGGGTGACGGTGCGCCGATGCATGTTGGCGAGTTGTGGATCCAGGGTGAGTCCCCCGCCTCGATGAAGATGTTTGACGGGCAGCATCGCCGCCGAGCCATCAAGGATGTGCTCGCGGAGCTGGAATTCAATGTCCGGCGGGCCAACAAACTCTCCGCCTTGGGGGCGTGCTCACTGCCGATTATGTTGTACGTAGAAGACGACATAGCCGCGCTCCGGCAAATGTTTGCCGATGCCGCCCAGACCAAGTCCATCGAGGCCAACGTGGTGGCCCGCTTTGACCTGCGCGACCCGTTCAACCTAGCAGCTCTCTGGCTAGAGGAGAATAGTGTCCTGTTTGCTGGTCGCGTCGAAAAGGAGCGGGCCTCCGTGCCCCGCACCAGCGAGTGCATCATAGCCATCAATCAGCTGTCCGTAACCCTTAAGACCCTGGAAGTTGGTTACAGAGGTCGGGTCAGCAAGGATCTCAGCAGCCAGTACATGCTAGCCCTGGATGACCTGAATGAACGGTGCTGGTCCTGGTCCGATGACTTTATGCCAGCTGCCCGGGAAGAGTACGAGGGGCTGGTTGCCGGCGACATCGACAACTCTGAGATCCCGATGAACCGTGCGACGTCCATGGCCTTCAACGCCACCGTCATTCGCCTTTTCGCCGGCTGCTTCTACGAGTGGACTAAAGACGGCGCCCCATGGGAGCCGCTGGCCCAGTTCATCCGCAGCGCTTCTCTGGAGCCGGCCAGCGGGCCGGGTGCCCTCCTCGTGGATGCCGGTTTGGTCGCTGAGGACGGGATCACTCCCTTCGCGCGCGCGCAGCTGGTGGGCGCGGCGATTGAATATATCGTCCGGCAGGCAAAATCTGCCCGTGGTTAACGACCCCCGCAAGATCGAAATCGATTTGACTACTAGGAGGATATGAAATGGCACCGAGAATTACTCTTTCCCCAAGCCGCTATCAAGCCCAGATCCCTGCGCACCGGTTCCGGCAGGGCAACCGAGACGTGTATTACTTCACCCTTGATCTGGCCGCCCTCGACGGCCTGCTTCCCCAGCGGGTCGACGACTCCGTGGTCAGGGAAGCCAACCGGCGCTTAACGCCCAGCCATGCTAGGAACATCCAACAATACTTGGAGAGCCGAGACGACTGGCTGCTGGGAGCGCTGCTGCTCGGCATAGCGCCCGATGCTCTGGAATTCGAGCTCTACCAAGATGAGGGCGGAAACGAGATTAGCCCAAACTTCGGCGAGTTGAGCATCCTGACCAGCCGAGCTAACACCATGAGAATATTCGATGGCCAGCACCGCCGCCGGGCCATCCAAGACACCCTCGACAGGCTCGGTCAGGGAGATGTCCAAAGTGAAAAGCTCGGTGAACTGCATGGGTCGTCAGTGCCGATCATCCTCTATGCGGAGGACGATATTCAGGCATTGCGCCAGATGTTCACGGACGCTTCGAGGACCAAACGGATCGAGGCCAACGTGGTGACTAGATTTGACAAACGGGACCCCTTCAATCTTGCGGCGATGCATCTGGTGGAGAAGAGCAAGCTGTTCGGCGGACGGGTTGAGATGGACTCCACTACCGTTTCGCGCAGTAGTCCGGCTCTGATCTCGGTCAACCAACTTGCCCAGGCCCTGAGGGTCATGAAGGTCGGGTACGGGAGCCGTGTCAGCCGTCAACAAAGCCAACTCTACATGCAGGAACTAGACGCCCTATACGAGGGCTGCCTGGACTGGAGCGACAACTTTCTCCCAAGCGCCCGCTGGGAATACGATGGGCTTCTTTCTGGCAGCATCAGGGACGAGGACATCCCTGCCCAACGCGTCGAGTCGCTAGCCTACAGCACCACCTTTATGCGTATTCTTGCCGGGTGCTACCACGACTGGCTGGAGGAAAGAGACGACTGGACACCGCTGGCCGACTTCCTCAAGGACGCCCGGCTGGAAACAGGTGGCGGTCGGGGAACCCTCCTGGTGGATGCCGGGGCCATGTTGCCCGGAGACAACGTGCCCAGTGGCCGCCGGCAAGAGGTGGAGAGCGCGATCAGGTACATCAACCAGCACGCCAGCCAGGCAGCGAAAGCGGATGGCCTCGATGATGAACTGCCCTGGTGACACGAAAAGCCGGGTACAAGCACGAGCTCGATCATCGCCGTGGCCGCTGCTGTGGGCATCCCCATGTCAAGAGTAGTCGAGCTCTTTCATTGAGATCGAAGGAATGAGGTTATTACGTCGTTTGCTACTTGATCTGCAGGTATAGAAAGGGGGATGGTTATTTCTATGACCACCCATCCCCGTTACCAGTATAAGCCAGAAGACCTGTTTCTCACAGTATTCGTCTATATCGATGACTGGCTCAAACCCTATCAGAAGCTACTACCCCAGCAACCTGCCCAGAAGGCGAGCTACAGCGAACTTCTGACTATAGCGGTGGTAGGCGAGATCCTCGCTCAACCTTATGAGAACACTTGGTACTGGATCGTCAGTCAGCTCTTCCGGGAACTGTAAGGACGGACTCTTCGGGTCCCCAAACTACCCCACTACAGCCGCTACCACCGGATCTTGCGGAATGCCGAGAGGCTACTGGCTGAACTTGCCCTCTCAGTGCTGGGGGATGACCAAGTTCACCTGATCGACAGCAAACCACTACCGGTGGTGAAGGGGAAACGCTCGTCCTGGTCAAGGTTTCCAGGGGCCAGGAAGGGATTTAGCACCATGGGAATGGTGTTCGGCTTCAAACTACATGCCTTGACCAACCTTGAGGGACTGTTTGAGAGATGGGCCTTTGCAGCGGCGAATCATCCTGATGTCAGGCTGGCTAGAGAGCTGGTTAAGGGACTGGAAGGGGAACTGGTTCTGGGGGATAAGGCCTATATCGGCAGCAGCGTGCTGACACCGAAGCGATCGAATATGACCCGGAGAGTCGGTCCTTGGGGGAGTAACGGCGTGTGGTCCGAGTCCCTCGATCGAGTTCGGACCCGAAGAGTCCGACTTTGGACGAGGGCAAACCTCAAGATTGCTGCCTTCAACCTGCTCCATTCGGGGGTGCTATTCAGGTAGCAAACGGGGTGATTAGAAACCTAGCACAAGAATCGTATAGAAAACATTGTATAGTTTTTGTCGCAACGAGGGGGACAGCGAGGGGCCCGAGTGCTGGCGCGAGTTGCGCGGGGTGCTCGCTCGCTACAGTGGCTCGGCGGAGGCCCCGCAGGCCAACCGCACCCCGGACGCGCGACCGGTGTAGGATCCTGCGGTCCCGCCTGAGCGGGGCTCCGGTCGAACGACGTCCCCGTCGTACCTAGGAGTCAGCGGCTCTGGGTGTCCGGTTGCCAGATGCGACTCTCTCGCGCCTCGAAGAAGCCCTGGTTGGTGGGCTTAAGCTTCCAGATCTCCACAGTGCGGAACGTGGTCGGAGCCGCTTTGTCGCTGCGGTCGAAGATGTATCCCCGCAACTGGTTGCCACCATCGCGGTACCCCATTAACACGCTCAGGGCGGCTTGGCGACCGTTGGCGAATACCTCTACCAGATACTTGTCGACGAAGATGCGTAGCTCTAGGTCCTCCCCCGCCGGCAGATCGGCCACGGCGAAGGGCGCCTCGGTTTCGCCGACGCAGAGCGTGCCGGATTCGGGACGAAGCAGGATGAGGAGCCCTTCACCACCGTCGTCGGCAAACAGCTGGACGCCAAACCGGTTCCGATTGGCCTCCGCCCGGTCGACCGTGATGCGTATCTCGAAGGAGTCGCCGTCCAAGTCGGCGATCTTCTCGGTGACGTGGCCGGGTCGGTCAGAGCGGCTGTCCGGGGAGGTAAAGGTCACGTCGTGTAGGGTGAGCGCGTCATAGCGGAGCGACTCAAGCTCGCTGAGCGGCTCGATCCGTAAGCTGCCGTCGTCACCCAGGCGGAGTTCGCGCGGCAGGGACTGCACCGATTTGAGGTCGGTCGCGGGGTCGGCGGTCGCCAGCCAGGCCCACATCACTCGCCTGCCGTCCGGCGTCAGCACGCTCTCGGGGGCGAAGAAGTCGCGGTATGCCGGTTCGGCCAGCGATTGAGAGGCGCGCCGCCAATTCATCCGCCCGTGGGTCTCCGGCACGAACTGCTCGGCGGCGGCGTCCCAGTCGCCGAGGTAGTAGCGGCAGCCGAGTTGGTGACTGATGCACAGGAGCATCCACTTGTCACCGAGCGGGAAGAGATTGGCGCACGACGTGTCCTCGCCTTGAGCGACATCTGGCAGCTCTCGCTGCATGAGCGGACCGACGTAGGTCCAGTTGACCAGGTCGGTGGACTTGCACAGTTCCAGGTCGTCACCCGCCGAGTAGGTGTAATAGGTGTCGCCGACCTGGAACAGGTCCGGGTCGCCGAGCAGACGGACATCCTTGCCGGCAGGGACCCCATCCGGCAGGACGGGATAGGGCTTCTGCCAGCTGCTGAGGTCGTTGTCATCGGCCACTGCGATGAACGCATGACGCGGCTCTGACAGGCCGCAGTAGATGGCTGCCGGTTTTCCCTCCTTGGTGATGAAGCCGGTGCCGCTGAACATGCCGTGACCGGTAAAGGAGGGCTGCAGCTTCGTTGTCCGCCAGGTCCAGTGCAGCATGTCGGGGCTGGTCACGTGGATGAACGAGAACGACACCTCGGCCTCACCCGGTCGCACCGGTGCGCTGTCGCCGTACCATGGGTGCCGCAGGATGTAGTGGAGGTGATAGGTCCCATCTAAGTGGTACGCGAGGTTGGGATCGCCGGGCTGGCTGTCGCCGCCGGGGTGCATCAAGTGGTAGTTGAGCACTAGCTCGTCAGTTACGGTGGTTGTGGTGTCGCCGTCACACGTTGCCATGGGGCCGAGTGTACACGGCCACCCCGCTGCCGGCCACGCCGATCCGACATGTCGGCGACCGGTATGAGATCAGCTTCTTCCCGAGGATTGCTGCGCCCTCGTGCTCGGCTTATTCTGTGTCGAGGTGCGCTTGGGTACTTGGTGTCAGGAGAGTGTTCTTCCGTTGCGTTGAGACGAACGGTCTCGGTACCAAGCTTGGCGACAACCCCGTCAGTCAGCAGGTCCGGCACCACTCTGCCGCGCGATTTCCGGTGTCACGGGACCATAGTCTTACCCCTGGCGCTAGAGAAGGGGATTGGCCTGAGTGAGGCAACTCCGTTTGGAACAATGATGACGGGCCCTTGCCCCTTCTAAAGCGAGGGTTTTAACGGTTCCGCTCAGGCTTCCGAAAGCAACTCTGGCCAGCGCCGGGGTCCTGTCGCCTGCTCGAAGGCGTAGGCGAGTTGGAGGACACCGAGGTCGTCCTGGTGACGCCCGACGATCTGCAGGCCGACGGGTAGCCCTTCAGGGGTGAAGCCGGCGGGCACCGAGATGGCGGGGTGCCCGGTGACGGAGACGTAGTAGCAGGATTTCATCCAGTCGATGTAGCTCGGCATGACGACCCCTTCGATCTCGCGTACCCACGGATCGGTTACGTCGAAGGGTGGCACCTGAACCACCGGGAGCAGCAGGAAGGGGTAGCTGTCCATAAAGGTGCGCAACCGCTGGAACAGCTCGGTCTGGGAGGTCTGGGCACGGGCGAGTTGTGGTCCGGTCAGCTTGGCCCCCTCTTCGGTGTTCCACACGACCGTCTCCTTGATCTGGTCCCGGTAGTTGGCCACCAATTCACTGTAGCTCTGCTCGAACTGCCAGGCCCTGAGGACCTTGAAGACCTCATCGGCGCCGGAAAAGTCGAAGTCGATCTCCTCGACACTGCAGCCCAGCCCCTCGAAGACGTGGCGCTGCGCCTCTAGGGCGGTTGTCACTCTTGGATCGATTGGGAGACCGCCTATGTCGCGACTCCAAGCCACCCGGACGCCCCTAAAGTCCCGCTCAAGCGGCCCGGAGAAGGGCTCCCCGGGCTCGCGGATGGCGATGGGGGATCGTGGATCGGGTCCGGCTAATACGCTCAGCATGAGGGCTGCGTCAGCCACGCTGCGGGCCATCGGTCCCTGCACCGACAGAGTGGACCAGGCCAGAACCTGGGGCCAGACGGGCACTCGGCCCGGCGAGGGGCGAAAACCCACGACGTTGCAGAAGCTAGCCGGGTTGCGCAGGCTCCCCCCGGTGTCGCTCCCGTCCGCCAGTGGGACCATACCGCAGGCCAGCGCAGCCGCCGCGCCGCCACTGCTTCCGCCACAGGTCTTGGTGAGATCGTACGGGTTGAGGGTTGCGCCGAACACCTCGTTGAAGGTCTGCGAGCCCGCACCGAACTCTGGGGTGTTGGTCTTGCCGACCGAGATCGCCCCGGCCCCCTGCAACCGCTCGACGATCAGTGCGTCCCGGTCGGGTACCCAGTCCCGAAAGAGCGGCGAGCCCCGCGTGGTGCGTATCCCCTTGGTCTCGACTAAGTCCTTGTGGGCGACTGGTAGCCCAAGTAGCGGGCCCGACTCGTCGCCGCGCGCCAGCGCCTCGTCGGCTGCGCGGGCCTGCTCGAGCGCCCTGTCGGGCAGCAGGGTGACAATGGCGTTCACCCGGGGATTGAGGCGGCCAATCCGCTCCAAGTGGGCACCCATCACCTCCTCGGCGGACACCTCTCGGCTGCGGATGAGCCGGGCCAGATCGCGGGCGCTGGCACTGCACAGTTCGTCGCCGGACATGGTTGCAGAGTCTACCACCCGGTCGCTTCAGGCCCAGGGGTGGAGGATGACCTTGGCCGCCCGCTGTGACGCGATGGTCTCGAATGCCTCCTGGACGGAAGTCAGTGGGAAGGTGTGACTGATGAGGGAGTCGAGCAGGCCTGAGTGCCGGATCACCTGCATGAGTTTGGGGTAGAGGTTGAGGTTGTAATGCCAGGAGCCCATTACTGTGAGGCCCCGAGCCAACAGATCGCGACTCGGGTGAACCTCTAGCATCTCGCGCGTCTGGCCGACGAAGGCCATTCTCCCCCTTCTGCGCAGGGCGTCGATGCAGAGGCGCTGCGCCTGTGGGCTCCCGGAGCAGTCGATGGCCGCGTCGACCCCAAGGCCGCCACTCCACTCCCGGATCTCTTCGTGAATGGTGTCGGCGGAGGCACCGAGCACAACTTCAGCGCCGAGTTCTTTCGCTTTCGTCCTCCGCCACTTCACAGGGTCGACCGTGATCACGCGGCAGCCGCGAAATGCCGCGTTTAGTACGCCGCCAAGTCCCACCGGTCCGAGGCCGGTGATCAGAACCGTGTCGAACGCATCTGCCTCGAGGCTGTCGAGCGCCCCAAAGGTTGGGCCGAGCGCACAGCAGGCGAGCGAGGCGTGATCGAAGGAGACACTGTCTGGGATCTTGAGTAGCAGCCTGTCGGGCTTGAGGATGTACTGCGCCATGGTCTGGTTGTTACCGCCCGTTCTGGTAAACGACCGGTAGTCGATGTTGTTCTGGCAGTAGATATAGTCCCCTGCGACGCAGAGGTCGCAGCTGCCGCACGAGAGCTGAGGCATCACCACCACGCGGTCGCCCACCCTTACCCGACCGGACCACGCGACAGCTACCACCTCTCCGGTGGCCTCGTGCCCCAGGGGCTCGTGGCGGCCCGCCAGCCACGCCTTGTATTCGGTGCACATGGGTGAGGCGCGGATTTTCACCAGGACCCAGTTCTCCTTTGGCGTCGGGATCGGCACCTCGATGATCTCGGCCTGCTCTTTCCCAGAAATTACCGCGATCTTCATCATCTCCATGAACTGTAATCCTCCGGGGAGCGGGCTCCACTGCTCTGCGCTGCCCGAAAATCACCGGGTCCTTCAGACAGGAAGGATCGGGAGGATTCCTTCACGTCCGGGCGCGACTGGGTAGCTGTTCGAATCCCACTGCGCTGCACGGCTCGCGGAGATCGGCTGGTCGCTGCCGGGTTCGCAAAGGGCACAAGGATGTTCCGGATCTCTACCTCCCCCGCCTTCCACGGGCCTCACGCAGGGCCAGGAGTTCCTCCCAGGGCATCACCGAGCAGCGGCCAGCCCACGCCTGGTAGAGCGCCTCCAACTCCTCGACCACCTCCGGGTGATCTGCCGAGAGGTCGTTCAGTTCGGTGCGGTCGAGATCGATATCGTAGAGCTCCCAATCGCCGGGATATTTGTTGACGAGCTTCCACCGACCCTTGCGTACCGCACGGTTGCCCTCGTGCTCCCAGTAGAGGACCTCCCGGCTAAAGGTGCCGCCCTCGAACATGGGGGCCAGGCTGTGACCCTCGTGGGGTGGGATGGTCCGACCCCGGTAGTCTGTGGGGTAATCGGCCCCCGCGAGGTCGAGACAGGTGGCCATAATGTCGGGGAGTTGGGCCGGCTCGTGCCGGAGGCCGCCCGGCTCGCGGATGCCTTGGGGCCAGTGGGCGATGAGCGGGGTGGCGATGCCGCCCTCATGGACCCAGTGCTTATACTCGCGAAACGGGGTGTTGCTGACGTTCGCCCAAGGAACGCCGTAGCTCTGGTAGGTGTCTTCGCCGCCGGGCCTGACCTCGGGGTCGTTGCCGAACTGAACCTTCCGGCCGCCCCGAGTCTCCGTGTGGGCGTTCTGGACTGCCAGCCACCCCGCCCGGTCGGCCCTGATCTCCTCGGCACAGCCGCCGTTGTCGGCCAAGAATAGGATCAGGGTCCGCTCCAGCTGACCGGTCTCTTCGAGCGCCTCGAGGATCCGTCCGATCCCCCGGTCCATCCGCTCGGTCTGGGCGGCATAGGTCTGCATCCGAGCTGCTTGCCACCCCTTGTGTTCGGCCTCCTGCCAGGCGGGCTGGCTCGGGTCGCGCGGCGTCAGCCGCCAGTTCGGATGGATCAGACCCATCTCGAGGAGCCGCTCGAGGCGTTCTGCACGGAGCGTGTCCCAGCCCCGGTCGAAGCGGCCCCGGTAGCGTTCGATGTCTTCGGGGTGGGCGTGGAGTGGCCAGTGGGGCGCGGTGTAGGCGACATACTGGAAGAAGGGGGTGTTGGGGTGGGTCTCGGCGTGCCGCCGGAGCTGATCTGCGGCCTCGTCGCTGATGGCGTCGGTGAGGAAGAACTCGCCTGGGGGGGTGTCGATGCGCTCGTTGTCGCGGGTCAGGGTGCTGGGGTGGTAGTAGCTGCAGGCACCGGTGATGATGCCGAAGAAAGCGTCGAAGCCCCGCTGGCAGGGCCAGTTGTGCTTGGGGCCGTCCACATGCCGGGTCAGGTGCCACTTGCCGGACATGTACGCCCGGTAGCCGGCCTCACCGAGCACCTCGGCGATAGTCAGGGTATCGGTGTTGAGGTCGCCAGTGTAGCCGTCGACGCCGTCATCATCCATCATGTGCCCGATGTCAGCCTGGTGCGGATAGAGGCCGGTCAGCAGCGACGCCCGCGAGGGACAGCAGCGGGCGGTATTGTAGAACTGGCTGAAGCGCAATCCGCCGGCTGCCAGTCGGTCCAGATTCGGTGTGGCGATCTCTCCGCCATAGCACCCTAAGTCTGAAAAGCCCATGTCGTCGTTGAGAATCAAGATGATGTTGGGTTGCCCCCGGTCGCTATCCGCTCCGGCCCCGCCTCTGATCTGCCTCGTGATCTCCATAGACCAAGATCGTGCCACAACTGCGGGTCAGAACCAAGCCCGGGAGAGATCTTGAGGCTGGCTCGGAGCGGGAGGTCTTGGAGATGGGTGCTGCCTCGTGGTACTTGCCTGTCGCTGATGGTGTGCGCGACAGGGTCTCCACTCTATGAAGCGCGACCTCGTGCTGCTCTATGCGGGGCCTAAAGGTTTAGGACTCATATACGATTCTACCCAAGCGGGTATAGATCGCCGTATATCGCTTGACGGGTCATCACAGGGGCCAATGCTTAACGCTACACGCCGTCAGGTGGGAATATCTCGACCTATCGCTGATCAGATTAGGAAACCCCTATACCCGAAAATCAGGTCGTAGTGTGAGGTTATCTCACCCCCCTACCCGGATAAGTAGGTGACCGAATCCAGCGAATCCGTCCTTGCAACTCCCGAACACTCCAAATCCAATCAGAAGGACGGATTCGCTGGATCAGCCCCGCAGCCATCGCTGGAGAGCGTTGCTAAAAAGCCTGCGGCTATTCACTCTGCCCCAAATATTTTGCGCGGACTACCCTGCCGTCTGCGGTAAGTGTATAGCGGTAATCACCGATTGGGGACTGTGCAAGCTCCACCTCGACGCTCGTCAGCGGCTGCCATTGCCGTGAGTCGGCGCTATCTGCCCCCGGTCGAATCTGCCACTGCGACCCATCCCCGAGAGTAATCATTGAGCCGTCGGACGTTACTTCCTTGATCCATTGCCACCTCCCGATGCCCGCATATGTAGGGGCGTCGGAATCCATAGGGGGCGATGGGGCAGGATCAATAGTCGCCAAATCGGGAGCGCCCGGGCAAGTATCACCGAATCCGGCGTAGGCATACGCTTCAGAAAATCCAGAGATATCCATCTGGTAGGTTAGCGCTTCCCCCTCATCGTCCCAGATTCGGATGGCGAAGTTTTTTGTGCCTACAGCCTCTTCTACGAGAGGGACTGGAGCGCCAACAAAAGGATAAGCCACGAGGAATAAGCCCCTTCCGTCTGTTGATGAGAATCCGCGCACCTCGTGCAGCTCTCCTTTGTCCATGCGGTAGGTTGCGTTGTAGTACTCATTTGGGGTGAGTCGAGCTTGGTCGAGGTCTAGGTTAACGTACACCTTAAAGAATCCGTCTCCGCATTGAACGTAAAGGGGACTGTACTCTATCCCAACGGGCGAGTCCCAAGCATCGACGTACATCCAACTGGTATTTTCATCCGTGATTGGATCTAATTCACGAAATACTCTCCAAGCCCCTACTGTTTCCTGAGCCCATACAACAAAGCTGAGACTCACCAACAGTGTTGCAAATACCCTTTGCCCGACGGAATGAGCGGTTAGGGGCTTGACCCCTTAGACGCGTAGCCCTATACTATCCTTTAGGAGACATTAGCTGGAAGCCCGTAAGTCGGGTTTCCGCCTAATACAACAACCAGTTCGCCTTATCCGGT
>Ga0209754_1002440_pt1 | contig 14761 bp, 14 predicted proteins | sample MesohylBB_FD_187295 | JGI IMG/M metagenome (GOLD analysis project Ga0209754, IMG submission 187295) | Host-associated microbial community of the marine sponge Aplysina aerophoba from Gulf of Piran - sponge mesohyl, lysed by bead beating... | ecosystem: Host-associated > Porifera > Sponge >... | reverse complement strand
CGATCGTTGATGTTCGGGTGGTTCGCGCCCCAGATCGTGTCCTGGAGCACCGTCGTGCCGAAGGCGAAGACATCTTCGAGCTTGCTGGCATCCTTGACCAGCAGGCAGCCCACCTCGTACGGCTGGAAGAGCCACTTGTGCGGGTCCAGGCCGATCGAGTCGGCGCGCTCGATTCCGGCGAGGAGCTGGGCGCCGTCCCGGCTGAGCGCGGCGAAACCACCGTAGGCGGCGTCGACATGCAACCAGATGTCCTCCGCCTCGCAGAAGTCCGCCATCTCCTGGAGCGGGTCGATCGCTCCGGTGCTGGACGCCCCGGCGTTGGCGCAGATCGCCATGGGCTGGAACCCCACGGCGCGATCCTCGGCGACCGCGCGCGCCAGAGCCTTCATGTCCAGACGGTAATCCCCGTCGGTCGCGATCATGCGGATGCCGTCCCGCCGGATGCCGACGATCACTGCCGCACGCGCCTGCGCACTGTGGCTCTGGTCGCTCATGTAGACGGACGGGCGCTCCGGATTGCCGGCCGCTTCCCGGGCAGCGACGAAGGCGTCCACGCTGGCGGCGGAGCCGCCGCTGGTCAGCAATCCCCCGGCACTCTCCGGGTAGCCGAGCCAGCGCCGGAACCAGTCCAGGACGACGAGTTCGACCTGGCTCGGACCGCTCGCGACCAGCCAACTGCAGGCGTTCACGTTCCAGGCGGAGGCCAGGAAGTCCGCGACGACGCCGGGCCAGGTCGGCTCCGACGGAACGAACCCGAAACAGCGGGGATGGTCCAGCCGGGTCGTCATCGGGAGGATGTCGTCCACGGCCTGCCGCAGGACCTCCTCGGCCCGGCGGCCATCCTCCGGCGGCTTCTCGAGCAGCAGACGCTCAAGCCCCTCCTTGAATTCCCCGTCCCAGGCGTTCTCACGGGGCAGGCTCTCGATCCGGGCTACCGCGAGCTCCGCCGCCTTGCCGGCCAGGGCCAACATGGCTTCAGGCGACATCCGCAGGTCGGAACGGCCTGCTACCTCATCGGCGGCCCGGGGGTCCTCTCCTCCCTTGCCGCCCTTTCCACGCGGGGCCATGCAGTTCGACCTTACCGCGTCAGCACAATCACCGAGCGGAATCAGTCAGCGCGGTCACTCAGCGTAAGGCCGGCGCGACTTCCTCGATGAACCGGTCGAGCACGTCCTTCTGCCGGTCCTTGCCGCCCAGGTTGAAGGCCGGGACGATGAACTCGTCCACTCCCGCGTCCCGATAGGCGCCGACCGCGTCGGCGATCTGAGGCACGCCGCCGAGGTTCGAGGGCATCGCCGCGCCGCGCGCTCTCACCTTGGCCAGGAAGGTCGCGTCGTCGCTCAGGAACAGCAGCGCAACCGCCGAGCGTTCGATCTCGGCCGGATCGCGTCCGACGTTCTCGCAGTGGGCGTCGAGCACCGCCATCTTGTGCTTGAGGATGTCCACCGTGCCCCACACGTTCCACTCGTCGGCATGCTGGGCAGTGATCCGCAGGGTCACCTTCTCGCCGCCGCCGCCGACCATCAGCGGCAGCGGGTCCTGGACCGGCTTGGGCTCGAGCGGTGCCTCGACCAGTTGGTAGGCATCGCCCACGTAGTTCGCGGTTTGCCGGCCATAGAGCGCCTTGATCACCCGGCACGCTTCGTCCAGACGGCGGAGCCGCTCGCCCAGCGTGTAGAACGGGATGCCGTAGGCCAGGTGCTCGTTCTCCTGCCAGCCGGCGCCGAGGCCCAGCACGACCCGGCCACCCGAGATGTGATCGATCGTCGCCGCCATCTTCGCCAGCACCGCCGGATGCCGGTAGGTGTTGCCCGTGACCAGCGGACCGAGACGCACGCGAGGCACGGCCGCCGCCAGAGCCGCGATCGTGGACCAGCACTCCGCCCACGGCGCCGTTGTGTCCTCGCCGTTCGGCATGAAGTGGTCGGCGTACCAGATGCCGTCCCAGCCTGTCGCCTCCACGTGCCGCGACATCTCCAGCAGGTCGGGCCAGGGCATCGTCGGGGCGGGCCAGTAGCTGAATCGCATTCGCGGGACTCCGTGCGGTTGGGTGGACGGTGAGGGCGCGTACCTTAGCGCGCACCAGGCAGCTCGCGGCCGCGCCGATCGTCAACGGCATTGAAACCGGGACGCGGTCTTCGGCTCAGAAGCTGTACTTCATACCGAAGCTGACGCCCCACATGCTGAGGTCATCGGTCGACACTGAGTAGATGACGTCGGCTCCGCCCGGGCCGCGGCTCGAGTGATGGCTCCGAAGCTGGTCCCACAGCAATCTGCCGCTCTCGAAGTCGCCGTACTCGACGAGGCGCGCCTTGACGCCGAGCGTGACCGAGTCGCCGACCGAGAAGTCGACGCCCGCGAGCAACTGGTAGGCGGACACGCTGTCCTTCAGCTTGACGTTCGCGATCGTCGTCGTTCCCGCGACGATCCGCCGCAGACTCTCCTCGTCCGGATGGCCGGCGAAGGTGGTGATCGCGGCGGGGTCGCCGTTCCGCTTCCATCGGTTGAAGTAGTCGATCGACGCGTCCGCCGTGCCGATGCCGATACCGACGTATGGGGAGACTCTCGCGCCCGGAACGAAGTCCCAGTAGGCATTGGCGAAGAAGCTCTCGTACTGCACGGTTTCGATCCTGGTTTCCGCCACTTCGAGTTCCTGTTGCGCCTTGTCCACCGTGACGTCGTCGGTCGCCGCCAGATCGGCGGTCGCGTCGTAGGTCATTGCGGAGTGGGTGTACTCGAGTTCGGCGCGGATGTTGCCGAAGCGATAGCCGACCGCGAGGCCGCCCATCATCCCGGAGCCGCTGCCGCCTATGTCCGAAGACCATGCCGAAGCCGGCGGATCGCAGCCCGCGTTCGTCCCGTCGATCGGCACGATCCAGCCGTCGCAGGTCGTCGCCACATCGTTGTCCGTGCCGTCGACGGTCATGGACGCGCCGCTGCCGATGCCCACCTCCAACCCGAGGTAGGGACCGTTCTGCGCCGTCGCCGAGCTCGCAGCAATCGGCGCCAGGGTCATCACGAGAACGGTCGCGGTCGCCTTCATCACGGCTCCTTTCATCTACTGTCTCCCCGGCCAGGCGCCGTGCTCTCTCACGAGCACTCTACGCGCCGCCCTTCCACCGCCGACACATACGCCGAGTACAGCACCCGCACGACCTCCAGGCCGAGCTCGCCGTCCGACTCCGCTGCGACGCCGTCCAGCAGATTGGCCGTAAAGGCCTGGCACATGCCGAGTTGACCCGACGTCCAGTCCTCGTCCGGCATCGGGGTCGTCCAGCCGGCGCCTGAGTCGATCTTCTCCATGATGTAGGCGTCGTCGAAGACTCCGCGGTCGGGCGCGTAGGCCCGGAGCATTTCGTTCGGACTCAGGGAGAGCCGCAGCCGACAGTTGCTGGCAAACAGGTCGAGGCCGCTTTCCATTCCACCGAGGACGTGGTCGCCGCCCCAGGCGACGGCGCGGGAGCCGTCGTCGAAGCCGATCACCGTGCAGCCCCAGTTCTCGACCTCGCCCCAACCCCCGGCGATGCGGAGTTCGTCTGGCGACACACCTGCGACGGCGCTCAGATCGGCGGTCTCTGCGCTGACCCAGGCCGGCCTCACCGGCTTGCCCCGGCGGCGCAGGCCCTCGACTCGCTTCAAGTGCAACATGGCGCCGACCGGGTGAGAGGCAAGACGGATCAGGGCGCCGCCGCCGGTATGGCGCCAGACCCGCGAGTAGGGAGAGTGAGAGCCGCTGTGGCACTCGCCCCCCCTCATCTCAAGGAGGACCGCGTCCGCCTTCTCCAGCAGCCCGAGCGCACGGCGGAAGGCCGGAGCGTAGATCCAGTTCTCGCCGTAGAGAAGCTGCACCCCCGCGCGGTTTGCCGCGTCGACCATCGCTCGCGCGTCCGCTTCGGCGACCCGCAGCATCTCGCGACGGTCGCGGCCGGCGACCTCCACGTCGCCTGCGTCCTCCGGCAGATCCTGGCCGGTATAGGCGGTCAGGGGCTTCGTGCAGATCACGTGCTTGCCGGCCGCGGCCGCGGCCTCGGTCATCTCCCGGTGCAGACTGTTCGGGACGCAGAGGTCGACAACATCGATCGCCGGGCGCGAGAGCATCGCGTCGAGATCGTCGAACACGGCCGGCACATCGAAGCGGACCGCGTAGTCCTGGGCGCGTTCGCGGCGCCGGGAGGCGACGCCGGCGACGTGTGTCGACACGACCTGCTTCCAGCAGCGCGCCCTGGTTTCGGCGAGGAACCCGGCGCCGACGATGCCTACGCGTAGTTGGTCTGAACCTCCCATCGACTCGCGGGGAGCATAGCCGCCGGGTGCCGGCGCCGGTTCGTTCCCCGGATTCCGCCTTCGGCGGATGCCGACGAGGACGTCGGCGCACCCAGTGGCGGATGCCGGCGAGAGGGCCGGCGCACCCAGTGGACGGACAGGTACGATTGGCGACCGCCTTCGCCGCCCACTCTGAGACAGGAACATGGAGACGATCCGTATCGCCGCAGTAGCCGCCGTCTGCGCGGGCTTCCTGGCCGCTCCGGCAGCCGCCCAGAGCGGAGCCCCGGCCGGCGAGTGGCCGAGCTACGGCGGCGACGTGGGATCGACGAAGTACTCGCCGCTCGACCAGATCGACGCCTCGAACTTCGGCGAGCTCGAGAACGTCTGGCGCTGGCGTTCGGTGGACGGGTTTCTGAGCAAGAACGAAGCAGGCGGCGAGTGGTACGCCAACCGTGACCTCATCTTCGATCGGCTGAAGGACGAGGATCCCCTGCTCTGGCGCGCCGGCCGCGCCCCCTTTATCCGCAACCTGAAGGCGACGCCGTTGATGCAGGACGGCCTGCTCCTGCTCAACACACCGATCTCGATCGGAGCCGCCGTTCACCCGGCGACCGGTCAGACGGTGTGGGCCTACAACCCGAAGAGCTACGAGAAGGGCACCACGACGATGACCGTGGTCTGGAACCAGCGCGGCGTCGCGTACTGGACGAACGGCCAGGAGGGAGACGCTGCCGACAGCCGTGTCTACTGGGGCACCGGTGACGGCTACCTGCTCTCGGTCGACGCCCGCACCGGCCGGCCGATCGAGGAGTTCGGGGATCGCGGCCGGGTCGACCTGATGGAAGGCCTGCCGCGCGCCAACCGCGGCGAGCGGGACTACCTGAACGCCCTGCTCTACTCGATGCAGTCTCCGCCGGTCGTGGTCCGCGACGTCGTCATCACCGGCGCCTCGATCGCCGACCGCCGGATCACCAAGGAGTCCATCCCGGGCTGGGTGCGCGGCTGGGACGCGCGCACCGGCGACCTGCGCTGGGTCTTCCGCACCGTGCCGCAGGAGGGCGACGAAGGCGTCGAAACCTGGGAAGACGAGTCCTGGCGTTACTCCGGCAACGCGAACGTCTGGACGATGCTCTCCGGCGACAACGAGCACGGGATCGTCTACCTGCCCATCGGCACGGCGACGAACGACTTCTACGGCGGCCACCGGCCGGGCGACAACCTGTACTCCGAGAGTCTGGTCGCGGTCGATGTCGAGACCGGCGACAAGCTGTGGCACTTCCAGGCGGTCCGTCACGGCCTCTGGGACTACGACTTCCCGGCCGCGCCGACGCTGATCGACCTTCCGGGTGGGGACGGCGCCGATCCCCAACAGATCGTCGCCCAGGTCAGCAAGCAGGGCTTCCTCTACGTGTTCGACCGCGTCACCGGCGAGCCGGTATGGGAGATCGAGGACCTTCCGGTACCCCCGGCGACGATGCCCGGCGACACGGCCTCGCCCACCCAGCCGTTCCCGACCAGGCCGGCACCGTTCGAGTTCCAGGGCGTCGCCGAAGACGATCTGGCCGACTTCACACCCGAGATCAGGCAGATGGCGCTCGACGTGATCGCCGACTACGAGATCGGCCCGCTCTACACGCCTCCGTCCCTGCCGGTACGAGGCGGCAAGCAGGGCACGATCTTCCGGCCTTCCGCCGGCGGCGGCGCGAACTGGTACGGCGCCGCGGTCGATCCGGAAACCGGCTGGCTCTACGTCCCGTCGCGGAACGCCTTCAGCATGGTCACGTTCTACACACCCGATCCCCTGGAAGGCGGCACGCTCCGCTACACCCACGGCGGCCGCGGCAGGCGGCCCGAGATGCCGGAGGGCCTGCCTCTGTTCAAGCCGCCCTACACCCGGATGACGGCGATCGACCTGAAGTCCGGCGAACACGTGTGGATGAAGCCGCTCGGCAACAACGACACGCTGCGGAACCACCCACGGCTGAAGGATCTCGATCTCCCACCCCTCGGCGGCGACACCTACACCGGCCCGCTGCTGACGAAGACCCTGCTGATCCACGGCCAGCACGCCCCGGACGACGACGGCGGCAACCGGCTCGTGGCCCGGGACAAGCGCACCGGCGACGTGATCGCCGAGGTGCCACTGCCGGCACGCGGGCTCGGCACGCCGATGACCTACCTCTGGGAGGGCCGGCAGTACATCGCGCTGACGGTCGCCGGCAGGCGCGAGACGGACGGCGTGCCGGAGCTGATGGCGTTCGCGCTACCCTTCGCCCGATGAGGGGTACACGAACCGGTTCACGAGCGGCCGGGATCGTGTCGCTCGGCTTGACGATGCTGACGGCCCCGCTGGCCGGTTGCGGCGGCGATGCGCCCGAGGCCACGGTCGTCGCCGGTCCGGAAACCTCGTCCATCAAGGGCGAGGTCTGGGCCGACAACTGGTTTGCCTTCTACCTGGGCGACCGCCTGATCATCGAGGACTCGACACCGATCACGACGGAGCGGTCGTTCAACGCGGAAGCGTTCGTCTTCAACGCGGACTATCCCTTGCAACTGAACTTCGTCGCCAAGGACTTCAAGCAGGACGACACGGGTCTGGAGTACATCGGCCGCCGTAATCAGCAGATGGGCGACGGCGGACTCATCGCGCAGTTCACGGATACGGCCACGGGAGAGACAGTCGCGGTGACGAACGCCGACTGGCGCTGCCTGGTGATCCACGAGGCGCCGCTGGATCGCGCTTGCGAGGACGAGGCCGAGCCTTCGCCTGGCGTTGGCCCTTGCCGGTTCGAAGCGATTCCCGAGCCCGAGGGCTGGCGCATGCCTGGATTCGATGACAGCGAATGGCCGTCGGCGGTTGAACACAGCGCGGCGGCGGTCAGGCCGAAAGGCGGCTACGACGACATTTCGTGGCGGGACGGAGCCCGCCTGATCTGGTCGGCCGACCTCGAGACGCAGAACACGCTGCTCTGCCGGCTGACGGTGCGGCGGCCCTGAACGCACGACCATGAGAGCCGGCGCTTCGCGCCGGATGCCGTAAACGCGGGCCAGAAGGCCCGCGCCACGGCCGGCGCACCCGGTCCCGGAAGCGCCGACGCGGGCGCACCCTGTCAGCGCTTCATGAAGGCGGCGACGGCTTCCCGGTGAGCGTCGCTCTGATAGGCCGTCTGAAGTTCCTCGAGTTCACGGCGATGGACGGCGTCGAGGTCATGCGATGAGCCGTTCTTCGTCAGCAGCCGCTTGACGGCGCGCAGCGAGCTGTCCGCGTTCTCGCCGATCCGCGCAGCGAGTTCGAGCGCCCGATCCAGCGTCTGGTCGTGCGGCACGACGGCGTTCGCGAAGCCCATCGCCTCGAGCTCGGGGGCGTCGTAGAGACTTCCGCTCAGGCACATCTCGCTCGCCTTCGCCCAGCCGACGCGCTGCACCAGGAAGTGGGAGGAACAGAGTTCCGGCACCAGGCCCATTCGCACGAAGAACATGCCGACGCGGGCCCGTTCCGAGAGCACGATCACGTCGAAGGGCAAAGCCAGCGTGATGCCGACGCCGACGGCGACGCCGTTGATCGCGGCGATCATCGGCTTCGACTCCCGCACCAGCTCCACCCACGGACGCGGCGGCGTGCGGTCGACCTCCGCCGCGGCCTCGCCACCCTCGAGCCGGGTCTTGAACTGCACTCCGATGTCGGCGCCGGCACAGAAGCCGCGTCCCGCGCCGGTGACGACGATCGCCGCCAGCCCCGGGTCCTCGTTGGCGGCTTCGATCGCGTCGACCAACTCGAAGTTCATCTGCCGGGTCCAGGCATTCAGCTTGTCCGGCCGGTTCAGGGTGAGGATGCGGGTGCGGCCCCGGTCCTCGACAAGGATCTGCTCGTAGTTCGGCGCGGTCATGGATGTCTCCCGGTCAGCCCGTCGTGAGAATGCGCGGCGCGGGGAAAGCGCTCAGGCTCCGCTCTCTGCCGGCGCGATACGAGGCGGCGGCGCTGTCGCTTCGGCCTGCCGACGCGCCAACGAGATGCGCGCGCGACGCGCGACGAACCACACGCAGATCAGGAGCAGGGCGATCGCGTTGATCCGCAGCGGCTGGATCATCGTCGTGTGGACGGTCTCGGGCGAAGACTGCATCTGGTGGATGCTGCGCCACCAGTTCACGGAGTAGTACACGAGGGGCGCGTTGACCGAGGCGACGATGCTCGCCGCCGCCGTCCACGGCGCCCGCCGGTGCTCCTCGGCAAAGCGCCGCAGGGCCAGCACGCCGAGGAAGGTGAGCCACATGACGAAGGTGAAGGTCAGACGAGGATCCCAGGCCCAGTAGACGCCCCAGGTCGGCTTGGCCCAGACGATGCCGGAGAGCAGGCCGGCCGTCTCAAGCACGACTCCGACCTCGATCACCCCGGCAAGCATGCCGTCGACCCAGGCCTTGCGCGTCCACAGCGAAGCGGCGCCCACGAAGCCGGCCCCGAAGAAGCAGACCAGAGCGTTCCACTGCAACGGCACGTGGACGTAGAGGATGCGGTAGACATCGCCCATGTTGCGCTCTCTCGGCGCGACGAACAGGCCGATGTAGACGCCCGCGATCAACACCGCGAGCCCCACCAGGCCGAACCAGTGCTCCCAGGCCCAGGCGCGCTTGGCATTGGCGGTCGTCATCGGGCCGGGACGTTAGCACCGCAAGACCGGGTTGCTCTTGATACGGTCGCCCCTCAATTCCAGGTTGGAGGCTTCGGGCGATGACGGATTCCACAAACATCCTCGGCAGGCTCGGCGTCTGGGCCGGCCTCGACGGTCTTTCAGCGCCCCAGGCGGCCGAGTTCGCGTCCGCCATCGAAGCGCAGGGCTACGGAGCGCTGTGGACTCCTGAGGCGGTAGGCCGCGATCCGTTCGCGCTGATCGCGTATCTCGGCGCCCGAACCGAGCGCATCACCCACGCCACGGGCATCGCGAACATCTACGCTCGCGACGCGATGACGACGAGGGCGGTCCACAAGACGCTTTCCGAGATGCTGCCCGGGCGTTTCGTCCTCGGCCTCGGCGTCTCCCACCCCCACCTCGTCACCCACCTGCGCGGCCACGAGTACAAACCGCCCGTGCCGAAGATGCGCGAGTACCTCGAAGCGGTCGGCAGCGCGTTCTACCGCGGCGCGGAGCCCGAGCAGGAAGCGCCGATCGTGATCGCCGCCCTGCGCCCCCTGATGCTGAAGCTCGCCGCAACAGGCGCCGATGGGGCCCACCCCTACCTGGTCACACCCGAACACACTCGAAAGGCGCGCGAGATCATGGGCGACGGGCCGCTCCTGTGTCCCGAGCAGAAGGTGATCCTGACCACGGACGCCGAAGCGGCCCGCAAGATCGGCCGCGCCAACCTCTACGTCTATCTGCGCGCGCCGAACTACCAGAACAGCCTGCTCGAGCTGGGCTTCACCGAGGACGACTGGACGGACTTCCAGGCCAGCGACCGACTCGTCGACGCCCTGGTCGCCTGGGGCGCGGTAGACCAGATCCGCGAGCGCATCCAGGCCCACTGGGACGCCGGCGCCGACCACGTCTGCATCCAGGCGTTCCGCCCCGACGGCAAGCCGGGGGCAGACCTCGACGCTCTCACCGCCCTGGCGCCCGGCCGGTAGGGCCCGCAATCGAAACGTAGGAGAACGACCAATGAAGCACCGCCACTCCACCATCGGCATCCTGACCGCTGCCCTTCTCGCGCTGGCCGCCCTCGCATGCGCCCCGGCCGAGGAAGCCCCCGAACCGGTCGATCTCCAGGCGCCGCTCGCCGACCTCGCGGAAGGCTGGAACACGATCACGCCCGGCGGGGACACGACCTGCTCCGACGGCTCGCCGTTCCAGTTCTTCGTCCGCGCCGCCGATCCGACGCAGGTGGTCTTCTACCTTCAGGGTGGCGGCGGCTGCTGGACCGCACAGACCTGCGACCCCGAGGGTCGACCGACCTACACGATGACGGCGCTCGAGGAGATGCACTCCCCGAGCGGCGCGGACCCCGAAGAAGGCACGGCCCACGGCATTGCCGCCTTCAACCACCCCGAGAACCCGTTCGCCGACCACAGCTTCGTGTTCGTGCCCTACTGCACCGGCGACGTGCACATCGGCGACCGCGACGCGGTGTACGAAGTGCCGGCGACCGAGGAGGAGCCGGCGCGCGAGGTGACGATCCATCACCGCGGCTACACGAATGGCAGGGCGGCTCTCGACTGGACCTACGAGCACTTCCCGGGACCCGAAACGGTATTCATCACCGGTTCGAGCGCCGGCTCGATCCCGTCGCCGGTCTACGCCCGCCACTTCGCCGAGCACTATCCGGACGCGCGAGTCACCGCGCTCGGCGACGGCGCCGGCGGCTACCGGCAGATCGGCGATACGCGACCGCACGAGTCCTGGGGAACGCTCGCCGCGCTCTCCCACTTCGAGAACATGGCTGACACGAGCACCGAGAACTTCTCGTTCGAGACGCTCTACATCAAGGCCGCCAAGGCTCACCCGGAGACCATGTTCGCGCGCTACGACACCGCCGAGGACGATGTCCAGATCCAGTTCCTGCAGATCGGAGGAGTGAGCACCGAGGGCGGTCTGCAGCCGCTGCTCGACGCGAACGAGGCCGACATCGACGCGGCGCTCGAAGGCCAGGACAACTACCGGAGCTACATCGCGCCGGGCGAACTGCACACGATCATGCTCCGGCCCCAGTTCTACAGCTTCGAGTCCGACGGCGTACGGGTCCGCGACTGGGTCGCGTCGCTCGCCGCCGGCGATCCGGTCGACGACGTCCACTGCGGCGACTGCACCGGCTCGCCGGAACCGGAAGTCCCCGAGGCGGGCGAAGCGACCGGCGGCTAGTCCGGCAGCGCTCCAAGAGGCCGGCGCTTCGCGCCGAATGCCGGCCAGAAGGCCGGCGCACCCGGTTTCGGCCGCGCTAGTCCCGTGCGTCGGCGGGGCGCGCGAAGACGGTCTCGGACCGCCGCAGCGCAACCCGTCCGGGCGACGCTCCGCGCGGCTTGCTGACATCACGGCCGCGGGCCAGGTGAACGGCCACCCGCCCGCCGGCCCGGGATTTCGAGTAGCGGGCCGCCAGGGCGGCCGCGAAATCCCTCGTCGCCCGCGGCAGGCGGTCGACGCCGGAATCGTTGAGCACCAGTACGTGAGACCCGGCGCCCGACGCCGCGTGCAGCCAGAAATCCGCGGGGCGGGCGAGCCGCAGGCTCAGATCGTCGTTGTCGGCGGCGGTCTTGCCGACCAGGACGATGAATCCGTCCGGCGACTCGAACCGGCGCGCCACCGTACGACCGCGGAACAGCCCCTGGGCGGGCAGCGTCTCTTGCCCCGGCTCGCGCCGGTTCGCCTTTCCCCTGAGGGGCTGGCCGGAACTCACTCCGGGAACAGGCTCCGGTCGAGACCCGGGATGATCTCAAGGGCGTTGCGGAAGTAGATCTTCTCCAGCACCTCGTCGGACAGGCCGAGCCCGTACATCTTCCAGTGGGCGTGGCGCTTCCGGTAGTAGTCGAAGTACTCGTCCCGCGTCTCCAGCACGCGGAAGTAGACGTGGTAGCCCTCGATCGGATCCCAGGAGTCCTTGCCCATCAGGACGCGGTCCTGGTACTTCTCCATGAAGGCGGCGCCCGTGATCGGCTGCCTGCCGAGTTCGGCGAGGACCGCGCCGAGTTCCGTGTAGACGTTTGGCAGCTCGTCGAGCAGCTTGCCGAGTCGCGCCAGGTCGTTGCCGAGCCAGCCCAGGTGGGCGTTGATGAAGATCGTGTCCGGATGATTGCGGAACAGGTTGTGCTGCTCGCCCATCGTCTGCTCGAAGGAAGCAAAGCGCGCGGGATCGTCGCGACGCCGCCTCGGGAACATCTTGAGTTCGAGCCAGCGCTCGTTGTGCTCGTCCCACGGGTCCCAGAACGGCGACGGTTCACCGACGTGGATCAGGACCGGGATGCCCAGCTCGCCCGCCTTCGCCCACACCGGATCGATCCGCGGGTCGTCCGCCGCCACCCGCTTGCCGTCACTGTCGGTCTGGAACATGCTGAGGTTCTTGTAGATCTTGAGGCCCTGCGCGCCGGCCAGAACGTCCGCTTCGAGCTGCGCCGCGGCCTTCCCGCCCCAGCCGGGTTGACCGATGCCGGAGAAGTCGACGTTCGCGTAGGCGACGAACCGGCCCGGGTAGCGGCCCTTGGTGGCGGCGATGTTCGCCTTGAGGCCCTCGCCGCTGCCGCCGCTCAGGTTGACGAAGGTGGCCATGTTCAGCTCGTCCATCGTCTTGACCATCTGGTCGATCCGCGCCGGGTCGCCGCCGCGCAGGTGGCCGTGGGCGTCGACGAAGGGGAACTTCGCCCGCGTCACCGGGCCGCCCGGCACCTTGAGCGTCGAACGCGGCTCGTAGGCCTCGACGGTCATCTCCTGACCGGCGGCCGGCGACGTCGCCACGAGCAGCAGAGCGGCTACCAGGAACCAGCTCGGATTATCGAGGCGGATCGAAGCGTTCGAACTATGTGTGACCGGCATGCTCTCTTCCTCAGGTTCCAGGTTGCCTCGTCGAAGGCGTCAAGGCGCCCGGAGTCTACGGCAGGATTCTTCAACCACAGCCACGAAAGGCGTCACGGGCTCCTAGCCTGCGTATACTTCCACCCGATGTCCATCGTGCGCGCCGCCGAGGTCGTCGTACTGCTCGGTGCCGTGTACGTCGCGTGCGGACTCGTGTTCGCTCCGTTCTTCGTCTGGCGCGGCGTGGGCCGCGTCGACCCGGCCGCGAGGACGACCGGGCTCGGGTTCCGGCTGATCGTCCTTCCAGGCGTCGCCGCGCTGTGGCCGGTGCTGCTGCGGCGGTGGCTCGCCGGACGGCAGCCTCCGGCGGAGCGCAACGCGCACCGTGACGCGGCTGCCGGTCGAGGAAGGCGGGTAGACGGGTGATCCGCGGTCTGCGACGGCGCCACCGCCTGATCTGGACCGCGCTGTTCCCGATCCTGGCGGTCCTGCTCGCCGCGGCGCTGCTCTGGCGGCCCGCCCCCCCGCTGGTGGACAGCCTTCCGGAAGCACGGGAGGTCGACGCTTCCCAAACCGGGGCCGACACCCCGGCACCGCGGAACGAGCCGCAATGAGCGCCGAGTACCAGGCCGTTCTCTGGAACCGCAACAAGAAGCTCTACGACCTGGCCATCGCCTCAGGGGTCGTGGTCTTCCTGGGCCTGTTCATCGGCATCGGCATCGCGACCCGACCCCAAGCGACCGTCGAGACTCTTCTGATCCGAGGCCTGGGCGCCGGCGCCCTGCTGCTGCTTCACGTGGTGCTGGCCATCGGGCCGCTGTGCCGGCTCGACCGGCGTTTCCTGCCCCTGCTCTACAACCGCCGCCACCTCGGCGTCTGCATGTTCCTGCTTGCGGCCGCGCACGGTGGCTTCTCCATCGTTCAGTTTCACGGCCTGGGAGTCCTCAATCCCCTGGTCAGCGTGCTGGCCAGCAACGGCGACTACGACAGCCTGACGCAGTTCCCGTTTCAGGCGCTCGGCCTGGTCGCGCTCGTCATCCTGTTCCTGATGGCGGCGACCTCGCACGACTTCTGGCTCGCCAACCTGACGGCGCCGGTGTGGAAGTCGCTGCACATGCTGGTCTACGTGGCCTACGGACTGATCCTCGTCCACGTAGCGCTCGGCAGCCTGCAGGCCGCCGAGCGACCCACCGTGCTGGCGGGCCTGCTCGGCGTTGGGTTCACAGGCATCGCGTCGCTTCACCTCGTCGCCGGCTGGCGGGAGAGACTTCCGGCCCGTGCGACGAGCGCGGTTGACGAAGCGGTCGACGTCTGCGCGGTCTCGGACATCCCGCTCGACCGCGCCCGCATCTTCCTGCTCAGCGGCGAACGCGTGGCCGTCTTCCGCTACCGGACGGAGGCCGGAGAGCGGATCGCGGCGGTCTCGAACGTTTGCCAGCACCAGAACGGGCCGCTCGGGGAGGGCCGGGTCATCGACGGCTGCATCACGTGCCCCTGGCACGGCTACCAGTACCGACCCGAGGACGGGTGCTCGCCACCGCCCTTCACCGAGACGATTCCGACCTTCAACGTTCGCGTCGAGAGCGACCGCGTGCTGGTCGATCCGCGGCCGAATCCTGCCGGTACCCACGCGGAGCCGGCCCGGGTCGCCGCTAGCGCCGACGCCGAGAGACCTGCGTGACCGGCGATCGCCAGGACGAACTGTACGTCGGCTACCTCGACGAGACGCCGTCCGGCGTGGCGCGCTTCACACGTCGCGCCGTGATCGGCCTCCTGCTGCTGGCCGCGGTGCTGGGGGCCGGCCTTGCGCTACTGCTGGAGCGGTTCGACGAAGGAGTGTTCGAGTACGGCACGGTGCGAGATTACGAGGGCGAACTGTTCGTCGATCCCCATCCCCGGCTGCTCACGGCCGATGGACCGGCTCAGGGCTATCTGCTGGTTGGAGTTGGAAAGCACGGCCTGGACCTCAACGAGCCAGGCACACCCGCGCCCTCCGGTGAGATCCA
>Ga0209754_1002438_pt1 | contig 14767 bp, 16 predicted proteins | sample MesohylBB_FD_187295 | JGI IMG/M metagenome (GOLD analysis project Ga0209754, IMG submission 187295) | Host-associated microbial community of the marine sponge Aplysina aerophoba from Gulf of Piran - sponge mesohyl, lysed by bead beating... | ecosystem: Host-associated > Porifera > Sponge >... | reverse complement strand
TGAACGCGATATGCCAGCCGTTCGGCGCAAGGCTGACCGTGGCGTTGTTGATCCTGCCGCGCAGCGGGCGGGTGTCGCGATAGCGCACCCATCCGATCCTTGGCAGGCGCACTTCCGACCAGTTGCGGTTCAGGCTGCGGGTCTCGATCTCACGGCCCTGAAAGCGGAAGGTGTCGTTCTGGCCCTTCTTGCGAGGCGACGGGTATCGGGCGATGCCCTTGAACCAGTTGCTGTATGCCCGGTCGAGATCGCGCAACGCCTGCTGCTGGGGCGTGACATGCACCGCCGCGATCCAGTCGTATTCCCGGCGCAGCTCCGTCAGTTCACGGGCCTGAGCCGGATAGCTGACGCTCTTGCCGGTGGCGCGTCTATAGGCACGGTAATGGTCGCGGCGCTGCTCAAGGGCGAGAGTGTAGATCAGGCGGCACACACCCGCGACCTGCGCGAACAGGCTTGCCTGCTCAGGCGTCGGTTTCAGCTTGAAGACATAACCGCGAGAGATCATGTTGCGATTCTAGCAATTGGTCCGAGGCTTTCAAGCATGGATTACAGAACTGGCAGATATGTCGTTTACATGATGCATTTCCAGTTGGTCTTCGTCACCAGATACCGCCGCGACGTGCTGTCCGAACCGGCCATTCGCGACCTGTCGCGGATCTTTGCCACGGTCTGCCGGGATTTCGAGGCGGAACTGATCGAATGCGATGGCGAGGACGATCACGTTCACCTGCTGGTGCAGTACCCACCCAAGGTTGCCTTGTCGCGGTTGGTGAACAGTCTCAAGGGCGTGTCCAGCTGCCTTCTGCGCGAGAACCGCCCTGAAATCACCAGTCGCTCCCACAAGGGCGTCCTCTGGTCGCCGTCATGCTTCGCGGCTTTCCGTGGCGGCGCACCCCTTTCCGTGATCGCCGATGACGTCAAATCACAGCGCGAAGCGGCCAACGGCCGCTCTCGCGTTCCTCCCCTCCCTCAAGGAAGCGGTATCCCGCGAGGTTTCTGATGAACGCTGCACGGCGCCGGCGTGTCACGCGCGACCCGGTTCCGGCCGGAACCCCTGGTCTTTGTGCCTGGATTCTTGCGCGGCGCGCGTGCCGAGCATATAGTTGCATGTACGTCTTCTCTGACAATACCTCACTCTCGCAGGAGCCTGTGCCATGGCACGTGTCACCGTTGAAGACTGTGTGGAACGTATTCCCAATCGCTTCGACCTGGTCATGGTCGCAGCCCAGCGTTCGCGTGACATCTCCAAGGGCGCCCCGATCACGGTCGAGGAGGACAACGACAAGAACCCGGTGATTGCCCTGCGCGAGATCGCCGATGTCACTGTCGATGTCGGGGAAGTCCGCGAGGCGCTGGTGCGCGGGCTTCAGCGTCACGTCGAGATCGACGAGCCCGAAGACGACCAGATCGAGCTGCTCATGTCCGACGGTGTCCAGCTCGCCCCGACCGGGGCGACACTCGCCGACGGCACCGAGATCCACAGCCTCGACGAGGCAGACCCGGCACGAATTGGTAACGCCGGTGGCGGATTCGACGATGTCGATCCCTCGCTCCTCGACGACGAGTGCTGAGACCCGGGCTCCCTCCGTCCTGGAGGTGACGCGTCCGGCGCGCCGCCGGATCATGCGGCAGTACGAACTCGCCGAGAAGGTCTCGTCCTACGACAGGAACACCGACGAGAACCTGCTGAACAAGGCCTATGTCTTCGCGATGCAGATGCACGGCGGAGCAACACGGGCCTCCGGCGACCCCTATTTTTCGCACCCGGTCGAGGTCGCGGGCATTCTCGCCGATCTCAAGCTCGACTACATGACCGTCATCGCCGGACTGCTGCATGACACCGTCGAGGACACGTCGGCCACCGTCGAGCGGATCGAGGCGGCGTTCGGCCAGGATATCGCCAGGCTCGTCGACGGCGTGACCAAACTCAACCTGGTCGAGTTCGACTCCCAGCAGTCGCGCCAGGCAGAGAGCTTTCGCAAGTTCGTGGTCGCGATGGCCGAGGATATCCGGGTGCTGCTGGTCAAGCTCGCGGACCGGCTGCACAACATGCGCACCCTGCACCATGTCCCCGACACCGCCAAACGAGCGCGCATCGCCGTAGAAACCCTCGAGATCTACGCGCCGCTCGCCGAACGGATCGGGATGCAGACCATCCAGACCGAACTCGAGGATCTGGCATTCCGCCATGCCCACCCGCAGGTCTACGATTCGGTCAGGACCCGCCTCGAGTACCTGTCTGAGAACAACCCCCACACCATCGAGGACATCAGCCGGGAACTGACCAGGGCCTGCTGCACCGCCGGGATCGAGGTGCGGATTTCCGGGCGGATCAAGTCCCCCTACGCGATCTGGACCAAGATGCAGCGCAAGAACGTCCCGGTCGAACAGCTCTCCGATATCGTCGCCTTCCGCATGATCCTGCCGGATCACGAGGACTGCTACCGGGCCCTCGGCATCATGCACCGCGCCTACCGGATGCTGCCGGGACGGTTCAAGGACTTCATCAGCACCCCGAAGCCGAACGGCTACCGCTCGCTGCACACCGTGGTGATCATCCCCAAGAGCCGGGCGGTACCGATGAGCCGGACGGTCGAACTGCAGATCCGCACCGAGAAGATGCACCAGACCGCCGAGTTCGGTGTCGCTGCGCACTGGAGCTACAAGCTTGGGATCAACGGCGGTCAGGACTTCGCCAAGATCCAGGAGGAACTGAGAGCGCTCGAGCAGACCTCGGAGAACTCGCAGGACCTCCTCGACAACGCCAAGCTGCAGATGTACCCGCAGCAGATCTGCTGCTTCACCCCCAAGGGTCGCATGGTGTTCCTGCCTGGCAACGCCACCCCGATCGACTTCGCCTACGCCGTGCATACCGAAGTGGGCGATACCTGCGTGTCGGCCAGGATCAACGGCGTCGACAGGCGGCTGAGCACCACGCTCAGGAACGGTGACCAGGTCGAGATCATCACCTCCACCACCTCGGCTCCGAAACCGTTCTGGGAGGGCCTGGTCCAGACCGGGCGGGCCCGGTCGGCGATCCGCCGCCATATCCGCCAGCAGGAACGCGGCCAGTTCAGCGCGCTCGGCAGCCAGCTGGTTGACCGGGTATTCCTGCTCGCCGACCTGCCGCGGACCGCGGCGGCACTGGAGACCGCCCGGATCACCCTCGGCTTCGATACCGTCGAGGACGTTCTGGTCGAGGTCGGGTCCAGCACCATCATGCCGGAGAAGGTGTTGCAGGCGGCCTTTCCCGGCCGGCAGGACTCACTGCCGGTGCGCCGCACCGGCACGGGCACCGTGCCGATCACGGGACTGACCCCGGGGGTCGCGGTGCATTACGCGCACTGCTGTCACCCGCTGCCGGGCGAGCGGATCGTCGGGATCATGACCACGGGCAAGGGTGTCACCATCCACACCATCGACTGCGAAACCCTGGAAGGGTTCCAGTCCATGCCCGAGAAATGGATCGACGTGGCCTGGGAACTCGCCAATGACGCCGACCTCCACGTCGGGCGGCTCAGGGTGGTGCTGGCAAACGCGCCCGGCAGCCTCGGCGTCATGTCGACGATCATCGGCCAGAATGACGGCAACATCATCAACCTGAAAATTCCGCGGCGCTCGGAGGATTTCTTCGACCTGCTGGTCGACGTCGAGGTCAGGGACATCCGGCACCTCACCCACATCATCGCGGCCCTGCGCGCCAGTCCGGTCATCACCTCGATCGAGCGCGACCGGGACGAGGAGCGGACGGAGACATACCAGGCAGCACTGGCCTGAACGGGAGAACGCCACCATGTCCCCCCTGCGACTCGGCATCAACGTCGACCACGTGGCCACGATCCGCAACGCTCGCGGCGGTACCCACCCCGATCCGGTCCGGGCCGCACATACCGCCGTCGGCGCCGGGGCGCACGGGATCACCGCACACCTTCGCGAGGACCGCCGCCACATCCGCGACGAGGACGTCGCCCGCCTGGTCGACGAGCTCAAGGTCCCGCTCAACCTGGAAATGGCGGCGACCGCCGAGATGATCGGGATCGCCCGCCGGCACCGGCCGCACGCGGTCTGCCTGGTGCCCGAGCGCCGCGAGGAGGTGACCACGGAGGGCGGACTTGATGTCGCCGGCCAGCGCGACCGGCTGCGTGATGCCTGTCAGGCGCTTGCCGAAACCGGCAGCCGGGTCTCGCTGTTCATCGAGGCTGACCCGGTTCAGCTCGAGGCGGCCGTCGCCGTCGGAGCCCCGGTGGTCGAACTGCACACCGGCAGCTACTGCAGCGCACGCGGCCCCGGACAGGACCGGGAATTCGCCCGCCTGGCCGATGCGGCAGCGCGCGCGGACCGGCTCGGCCTCGAGTGTCACGCCGGCCACGGTCTCGATTTCGAGACTGTCGGTCGTATCGCTGCCATCACGACACTGTCAGAACTCAACATCGGTCATTTCCTTGTTGGCGCCGCGGTGTTCACCGGGCTTGCGGAAGTCGTCGGACGCATGCTCCTGCTGATGGAAGCCGCCCGCGCCGGCGCGCCGGTTACCGCCCGATGATCATCGGGATCGGCAGCGACCTCGTCGATATCCGGCGCATTGACCGAACCCTGGAACGGTTCGGCTCCCGGTTCATCCGCCGGGTGTTTACCCGCGAGGAACAGGCCTACGCCGACGACAAGGCCCAGCGCGGCGCAGTCTACGCAAAGCGTTTCGCTGCCAAGGAAGCGCTTTGGAAGGCACTGGGCGAGGACAGCCGGCGCGGCATAGCCTGGCGGGAACTGCGGGTCGGCAACACCTCGGCCGGCAAGCCGGTCATGACTGTGACCGGTGCCGCCGCGCGTCGCCTCGAGGCACTGACGCCGCCCGACATGTGCCCCAGGATCGACCTTTCTCTAACCGACGAAGCGCCGTACGCCCAGGCGTTCGTGGTGATCTCCGCCGAGACCCCGGCGCAACAGCGGGCCCGGTCGGGAGCTTGCCGCCCGGCGGGAATTCAGTCATAAGTCAGGCCCATCAGCCGCCGCGTACCGGCAGGATTGGGCGTGGACAGCCTGGGGGTACCAACGACCTTGGACGGGACGAAACCATGCGCCAGGCCACTGAGTCCAAACCCAGCGGCATCATGGAGTTCGTCCGTACCATCGTGTTCGCGGTCCTGATCGCACTCGGCATCCGGACCTTTGCCTACGAGCCTTTCAACATCCCGTCGGGATCCATGATCCCGACCCTGCTGGTCGGCGACTTCCTGTTCGTCTCAAAGCTCTCCTACGGCTACAGCCGCTACTCGCTCCCGTTCTCCCTGCCGATCATCCCCGGCCGGGTCCTGTTTACCGAACCGGAACGCGGCGACGTAGTCGTGTTCAAGAAGCCGACCGACCCTGGTACCGACTTCATCAAGCGCCTGATCGGCTTGCCCGGAGACCGGATCCAGGTCGCCGGCGGCGTGTTGCACATCAACGGTATCCCGACCGGCCGCAGGGAACTCGACCCCATGGTCGCCAAGGACCTCTTCGGCCGCAACGTCGAGATCCCGCGCTACATCGAGATCCTTCCGAACGGCCGCGAGCACGAGATACTGGAGACCCGGGGCGACCGCGGCCTGTCGGACAACACGCCGGTCTTCCACGTCCCTGACGACCACTATTTCATGATGGGTGACAACCGCGACAACTCGGTCGACAGCCGCGACCCGAGTGTCGGCATGGTACCACGGCACAACCTGGTCGGGCGCGCCGACATCCTGTTCTGGGCCTGGGACACCCGCTGGTCCTGGTGGGAAGTCTGGAACTGGCCGCGCGCGATCCGATTCGGCCGACTGCTCACTCTTATCCGATGAGCGTGCGGCGGGGCCAGCTCGAGGAACTCGAGACCCGCCTGGGCCACCGGTTTGCCGACCAGGGCCTGTTGCGCCGGGCGATCACCCACTCGAGTACCGGCGCCACGGCCGCACTCGCCTACGAACGCCTCGAATTCCTGGGCGACCGGGTGCTCGGGCTTGTCATCGCCGAGACGCTGCTGCGACGGTTTGCCGACGAGCCGGAAGGCGCAATGACGCGACGGCTCGCCTCGCTGGTCAGCCGGGACACCCTTGCTGCCGTTGCCCGGCGCCTCGACCTTGGCCGCTTCCTGGTCATCCCGACGCACCGCCACGACGATGCCCTGAGATCCCGCGACAGCGTGCTCGCCGACGCGCTGGAGGCCGTCATCGCGGGTGTCTATCTTGACGCCGGACTGGAGGCGGCGCGCGGACTCGTGCTCCGGCACTGGAGCACGCAGATCGACCTGGAACGCGCACCACCGGTCGATCCCAAATCGGCGCTGCAGGAATGGGCGCTGGGACGCCGGCTCGCAACGCCGGACTACGAGGTAATCGAATGCAGCGGACCGCCGCACGCCCCGGTCTTCACCATCCAGGTCACGGTCCGCGGCCATCCGCCGCAGACCGCCACCGGACCGTCAAAGCGAAAGGCGGAACTGACCGCCGCCGCACAGCTGCTGTCCCTCGTGACCGGCGCACACCACTGAGACTGTCCCCGGACCACACATCCTGAAGGCATCGGAGCCAGGACCATGTCCCAGAGCACTCACACCCCCCCGGAACGGATCCCTGTCTCGATCCTCACCGGCTTTCTCGGCAGCGGCAAGACGACCCTGTTGTCGCGGCTGATGCAGCACGAGGACATGGACCGGGTCGCGGTGATCGTGAACGAATTCGGGGAGGTCGGCATCGACGACGCTCTGGTGGTCGGCGCCGATGAAGATACCGTGCTGCTGAACAGCGGCTGCCTGTGCTGCACCGTTCGCGGCGACCTTGTCGATACCATGCGGACGTTGATGGCGCGGCGCAGTTCCGGCGAGATTCCGCAGTTCGAACGCCTCGTGATCGAGACCACCGGCCTCGCCGACCCGGCGCCGATCCTGCACACCATGATGGCCGACCCGTTCCTGATCGGCCGGTATTCACTTGACGGTGTCATCACCGTGGTCGACGCCTACCACGCCATGTTGCAGTTCGACCGGCAGTTCGAGTCCGTCAAGCAGGCGGCGGTGGCCGACCGGATCGTGCTCAGCAAGACCGATGTCACCGATCCCGGGACCGTGGCCACGGTTCGCACGAGGATTTCAAGCCTGAACCCGTCGGCCCGCGTGATCGAGGCGGTTCACGGCGAAGCCAGCCCTGCCGACCTGTTCGACGCCGGTCTCTACAACCCGAAGACCAAGACTGCCCATGTCGCCCGCTGGCTGAAGGAGGAGGCCTACCGGGACACGGAAGGCCATGTCCATCACCATGGGCATGATCACCATCACGACCATCATCACCACGACGTCAACCGGCACGACGACCACATCCGCAGCTTCGTGCTCACATTTGACGAGCCGCTGAACTGGTCAAGGATCGCCGGTGCACTCGACATGGTGGCCCAGACCCACGGGGCCAACATCCTGCGCATCAAGGGATTGCTGAACATCGCCGAGCTCGACGATCAGCCGGTGGTGGTCCATGCCGTCCAGCACATGTTTCACCCGCCGGCGAAGATCGACGAATGGCCGGACGACGACCGGCGTTCCCGGCTGGTCTTCATCGTGCGTGACCTCGACCGCGACACCATGGAGAAGGTGATGAACTCCTACCTCGCACTCGACTTCGTGTGACCCGCCCCCCGGTGATGAAAGGTCCCGCAATGTTCTTCACTCCAGGCACCCATCGCGAACACGGTCTGAGGCACGACCCGTTCAAGGCCTTCGTGTCGCCGCGACCGATCGGCTGGATTTCGACCATGAACGAGGAAGGCGTGACCAACCTCGCGCCGTACAGTTTCTTCAACGCGGTCTCCAACGACCCGCCCTGCGTCATGTTTGCCTCGAGCACCCGTCCCGACAACGGCGCGCGCAAGGACAGCCAGGTCAATGTCGAGCGCACCGGGGAATTCGTCTGTTCCATCGTCGGCCACGACCAGCGCGAGGCGATGAATACCTCCTCGCTGCACCTGCCGTACGGCGAGGACGAGATGCCGGTCAGCGGCCTGGTCGGCGAACCGTCGCGGCTGGTCAGGCCACTGCGGGTCAGGGGTGCGCCCGCGCATCTCGAGTGCCGCTACCTGCAGAGCGTGCAGATGCCGTGCCGGCGCGAGGGCCGCGAGAACTGGGTGATCTTCGGCGAGGTCCTGGGGATGCACGTCGACGACAGCATCATCAGCGACGGGCTGGTCGACGTGACCCGGTACCGACCGGTCTCCAGGCTGGGCTACATGGACTTCGCCACCATCAGCGAGGTCTACGCGATGGGCCGGCCCGACTGACCGTCAGTCAGTCCTCCGCGAGGTAGCGGCGCAGGATGCCGGCAATCCGCTCCGGCGGCGTTGCGTGCGGCAGCAGGGTGACGAAGGCGCCATCGGGCCCCATCAGGCAGGTGAGCGTCGAGTGGTCGACGAAATACTCGTCCGCGTCATATCCCTCGACCCTGAAACGGGACCGGTGAACCCGGTAGTGCCGGGCCGCCTCGGCGACCTGGCGTTCGCTTCCGGTCAGGCCGAGGAGGGCGGGGTGCAGCGCGCCCAGGTAGTCGCGCAGCGTCTGCGGATCGTCACGGGCCGGATCGACGGTGATGAACAGCGGCTGGACCCGGTCGGCGAGCCCGCCCAGCTCGTCGAGTGCGAGCGAGATGTTCGCGAGGTCAACCGGGCAAAGGTCGGGACAGCCGGTATAGCCGAAGTAGACCAGCATGTGACGGCCGCGAAAGTCGCGGTCGGTCACGGCGCGACCGTGGTGATCGACCAGTTCGAACGGGCCGCCGAACAGGGCCGCGAGCGGTTCCGAAGCGTCAGCCGCGCTGCTCTGCGGTGCAGCCAGAGCCAGGACCAGGATGACGGCGAGGCGCCGGCACCAGCCGCTCATTCGACCGGGATCTTGGCGCCCGGTATCCCGACCGGACCGAACTCCTCGATCAACGCCCTGATGGCCGGGTCCTTGCGGAACCAGCGGTTGGCGTTCTTCTGTTTGTTGGCCCGCGCCCAGCTGTGCGAGAACGCTCGCGCCCGGGTCCACTTCTCGGTTCCGGGTTCCCGCAGCCTTTGCACCATGTAGAAGCGCGTCACCTCGGCATCGATCAGCAGTCCATCGACCTCGACCCGCCGGTTGCACCACGCCACCAGGTCGAGCACGCCGCCGGCGAACAGCGTGCTGCTCTTTGCAACCAGGATCAGGACGCCGTCATCGGTCAGCAGCCCCATCTGCCTGGTGCCGGCGCCGCAATCCTGCGGACAGTCCCCGGTCAGTTCGCACAGCACGTCGACCGCCCTGGCCTCGAACTGGCTGGGCTGCTCTCCGTCGATGCCGAGTTCATTTGCAGCCAGCGCCGGTTGTGCATGGGCAAGAGCCAGCGCCAGGATGATCAGGGAGAGATGTCGCATGGTCTATTTCCCGAACGGCTGGATGCCAACGTCCTCGTGGGTGACGTTGACGATGCCCTGGTCGTCGGCAATACGATTGACCAGCAGGTAGTTCACGCCGTCCCGTTCGATGAGATCCCCCTCGACCGTCACCTGGTGCGCCTGAATTCTGGCGATGGTCGGATTGGCGGCACTCACGTCGTCCTCGCCGACACGCAGGATCACGTAGACGTTCTCGTCCTCGTCCATGATCGAGACCGGGATACCGCCGATCGCGCACCACACCGCGCACTGGTAATGCGCCGATCCTTCCGCGAACATGATGGCGGTCACCCTGCACCAGGTATCGATCACCTCGCCGGTCACCGTGACCCGGGTCGTCGCCTGTGCAGACTGCGGCCCGGCCCAGGCAAGTCCCAGCGTCAGGACTGCCGCCAGGACTGCCGCCGGCAGCAGGCGATCCGCGCGCTTGCCCATCAGGATCTCCCCACGCTTCCTACTCGGCGGCCGACAGGTCGGCCGGGATCTCGATCCCGGCCTGGCGCACGATCCGCCCGTAATGCTCGACCCGCCGGTGCCGTCCGAGGTTGAAGGTTCCGCGCCTTGGCGCCGCGCAGGCGTCGAGATCGGCAACCGCAACGATCAGCTCGTCCTCGAGCGTTGCCGCCCTGGCAAGGATCTCGCCCGAGGGCTGGATGATGCAGGAGCCGCCGATCAGCATGCAGCCGTCCTCGACCCCGGCCTTGGCGACCCCGACCACCCAGCAGGCGTTCATGTAGGCGTTGGCCTGCATCACCAGGTGATTGTGGAACATCCTCAGGTGATTGGGCTCGGGCTCGCTGGTGTTGGTGTCAGGCGTGTTGTAGCCGAGCACGATCAGCTCGGCGCCCTGCAGTCCCATCACCCGGTAGGTCTCGGGCCAGCGGCGATCGTTGCAGATCGCCATGCCGACCAGGCCTGCGTGCTGCGACCAGACTCCGAACCCGAGGTCGCCGGGCTCGAAGTAACGCTTCTCCAGGTGCTGGAACGCCCGCCACGGTTCGAATTCGGAGTGCCCGGGCAGGTGGATCTTGCGGTACTTGCCGGTGATCTGCCCGGAGCCGTCGACCAGGATCGAGGTGTTGAACCGCCGGCCCTCCGGGGTCAGTTCGGCGTAGCCGAGGTAAAATCCGATGCCGGCCGCCGCCGCCGCTTCGAACAGCGGACGCGTCGCCGTGTTCGGCATTGCGGTCTCGAACCAGTGGTCCATCCGCGAGATGTCTTCTTCGTAGTAGCGCGGAAAGAAGGTGGTCAGCGCCAGCTCGGGAAACACCACCAGATCGCAGCCGCGCGATGCCGCCTCCCGCAGCATTTCGATCATCCGGGCAACGCAGCTGTCCCGACTCTCGTCAGGAGCAATGGGTCCCATCTGCGCCCCGCCTATCGTCACCTTCCGGACCATCGGTTTCTCCCCGGTCTGCTGCCCGCCGTTACTCCCGTTCCCGGCTCGTCAGCGTGACAGGGTCGAACGGGGTCGGCAACACGCCGCGCGGCCTGATGTAGTCGTAGGGGCCGCGGGCCAGGAACCGGCCCCACCCAGGCTCGTCGCTGACGTCGCCCTCGTTCCACACCACCTTGCCCCGGCTGACGGTGACGGCCGGCCAGCCGGTCACCTCGAGCCCCTCGTACGGGGTGTAATCGGTATCGTGGTGCAGGATGTCCTGGGTGATCGTCACCTGCCGGTCGGGATCCCAGATGCAGATGTCCGCATCGGCACCGACCGCGATCACCCCCTTGCGCGGATACAGGCCGAACAACCGGGCGGCATTGGTGGAGGTCACGGCGACGAAGGTCTCCAGATCGATCCGGCCCTTTGCCACACCCTCCGAAAACGTGATCGGCATCCGGGTCTCGAGTCCCGGCACCCCGTTGGCGATCTGGCTGAACGGCGCGTTGTCGCCGGCCCAGAACTTTCCCTCGAGCTCGTCGATATTGTAGGGCGCGTGATCGGAGGTGACATTGCCGATGGTGCCCAGCCGCAGGTGATCCCACAGCGCCTCCTGGTCACCCTCGGTCCTGGGCGCGGGAGAACAGACGAACTTCGCGCCCTCGCGCTGGTCCCGGTCAAGATCGCGTTCGGTCAGCACGAAGTACTGCGGACAGGTCTCGGAGAACACCCTGAGGCCACGCCGCTGGGCGCGCCGGACCTCCTCTGCCGCCTGCTCGCAGCTGACGTGGAACACCTGGATCGGCACGTCGAGCAGTTCCGCCAGCATGATGATGCGGTGGCAGGCCTCGCGCTCGACCAGCGGCGGCTTGCACCAGGCGTGGTACCGGGTGCTGTCGCGTCCGGCCTCGAGCAGCTTCGCGGTCATGTACATGATCGCGTCGTGGTTCTCGGCGTGGACACAGACCAGCGCCTGCTTGCGCTTGGCAACGTCGAGGATGCGCAGGATCTCGGCATCGTTCACACGGTTGCGCGGATAGGTCATGAACAGCTTCAGGGACCGGTGCCCCTCGTCGATGAGCCGCGGCACCTCCTCGTTGATCACCACATCGGACGGATCGCTGATGATCAGGTGGAAACTGTAGTCGATCGAGGACTGCCTGGCCCGCCGATGGTAGTCCTCGACCACCGGGGCAAGCCGTTCCCCCTTCTCCTGGGCCGCAAAGCAGATGATGGTGGTCGTGCCGCCGCAGGCGGCCGAACGGGTGCCGCTCTCGAAACTCTCGGCGTTCCGCCCTCCGGTGCTCGAACGCTGGTCGATGTGACAGTGGCTGTCGATACCGCCGGGCAGGACGAGCCGGCCCGTGGCATCAATCTCGCGGCCGCCGCCGGTGAGCTGCTCGGCGAGAGCGGTGATCCTGCCGCCGCGCACACCGACATCGCAGCGGGCGGTGCCGTTGGCATTCACCACCAGGCCGCCACGGATGACGAGGTCGAAGTCGTCCATGACAGAGTCTCCGCCGGTCAGGCCGCGTAGCCGGGATTGGCGCGGTCGAGCTGGCGCAGCAGTGCCGCCCAGGTCAGCGCCACATGGCCGTCGCCACCGGCATCGGGGTCCCGCTGGAACTGCCTCGCGGTGTGCACGCAGACCTCCTCGGGGATCAGCCGGAGTGTGCCGCCCGACTGGGCCGCGAGCTGCAGTTCGCAGGCCTTCTCCAGCATGTACATGGTCACGAAGGCTTCGGCCACGCTGCGCCCGCAGGTGAGCAGCCCGTGGTTTCGCAGGATCATCGCCGTGTTCCGGCCGAGGTCGGCAACCAGCCGCTCGCGCTCGTCGAGGTCGAGGGCGATGCCCTCGTAGTCGTGGTAGGAGAGCGCGCCATGGAACACGAGCGAGGTCTGTGCCAGCGGCAGCAGCCCGTCTTCCTGCGCCGAGATCGCCATGCCTGACACCGTGTGGGTGTGCATGACGCAGGCCATGTCGTGGCGAGCCTGGTGAACGGCGCTGTGAATGGTGAAACCGGCGGCGTTGACCGCGTAGGGCGAGGGCATGACGATCTCGCCCTCGGTATCCAGCTTGACCAGGCTGGACGCCGTCACCTCCTCGAACATGAAACCGAACGGGTTGAGCAGGAAATGGTCATCCGTTCCCGGCACCCGCGCCGAGATATGGGTGTAGATGAGGTCGGTCCAGCCATGCATGGCAGCCAGCCGGTAACAGGCCGCGAGATCCACGCGAGCCTGCCACTCCTCTTCACTCACCTGGTCGCGCACCGACGGGGTTGCGAGCGGCATCACATTCGACATGTCGGGTCTCCGGCAGGCTGTTCGCAAGGCGGCAGTCTGCGCTCGCCCGGCGCACAGTGTCAACGCGAAGACCGGGGTCATCCGGTGTGTTTCTACTCGGGCTTCAGGCCCCGGACAGCGGCAACAGCGATGAAGAAAACGGCGACGAAAACCAGGAAGCCCATCATGCCGTGGGGGGACCAGATCCACATCGCCGCCCCGGTGAGTGCCGGCCCCGCGATGTTGGCGCATTCGAAGGTCATGACGAAGGCCGTGTTGGCGAGCGCCAGGTCCTCGCCGCGGAACCGGCCGCCCAGCATGGTGATCGCGATGGTGTAGAACCCGAAGATGGCGCCGCCCCAGACCGCCAGCAGGACCAGCAGGGTCGGGCCGATCCCGGCCTGCGGACCGGCAAAGATCAGGATCATCATCAGCGGTGAGACAACGCCGATCACCGCGCAGCCGATCAGGAGCAGGCGCTGGTCGAACCGGTCGGCCAGCCAGCCGATCGGGATCTGGAACAGCAGGTTGCCGGCGAGGAACGCGGTCAGGACCAGCACCGCGTCGGTCTGTCCCAGACCTCCGCGCAGTCCGTAGATCGGCAGGAAGGTAAAGGCACCGCCGGTATAGACCCCGACCGCGATCATCGCCGCGAAAATGGTCGGCGCCCGGCGGACGAGGAACAGCGGTGTCGCTATCTCGCCGCTGCGCATGGGAGGTGCGTAGCGCGCTACCGCCACCATGGGACCGGCCGAGAACAGGATGCCGGCGCCGAACACGAGATATGGCAGCCAGCCATCCACGCCGACAATCGCCAGCAGGGCAGGGCCGACCGCGAAGCCCGCGGCGATGGCGGTGACATAGACCGCCATGACCCGGCCGCGGTCGCGGCTGGTGGAGATCGAGTTCATCCAGGTCTCGCTCACCACCCACTGGATCACTGTCCCGCCGGCCACCAGGGGCCGCAGCAGGAACCAGGCCCAGAGCGACTCGAAGACGCCGAGCAGCAGGAGCGCGACCGTCGACACCAGCAGGCCGCCGGTAACCGACGCCGCCATGCCGAACCGCTGAACGATGCGCGGGACGAACGGCGCCAGGGCGACGATACCGAGAGAACCGGCGGCACTGTTGGCCCCGACGATGATCTCTTCGACACCCCGGCGCTCCAGCACCAGGGTCAGGAACGGGATCACACCGCCGATCGCGAGGCCGATGGCAAACGAGCTCAGGTAGTTCGCGAGCAGCGCCGCCTCGCGCGGACCCGGCGGCAATCTTTCACCCGGTCGACCTATTTCGACCATCACCCGCTCCCCGCCGCGCCGCCCGCACCCGACGGGGAGCAGGATCCCGTGTCTAGTCGCACCGTGGGAACCGAGCAACTGCCGCGGATCCATTGCCCGGCAGCGCCGGGACAGGACGATGCCGCTGCGTGTTGTAGGCGCATCGTAACGGGCGTAGACTCAATATTCATGCAACTGCGGCTTCGTCCTCGTTTCCCAGGTGGACGGCTTCGCCTCAGGAAACGGATTGAACCCCATGAAACAACGTCAGTATGGTCGGGTAGGCCACTGGCGCGCGCATCCTTAGGTGGAGGCTTATCCGGTCCCGCTCTTTCGATTGCGGGTGGGAGCGCAGTTCCACCATAGATCACGTTTCCAGCGACCCCCCTGAAATTCCGTA
>Ga0209754_1002437_pt1 | contig 14767 bp, 12 predicted proteins | sample MesohylBB_FD_187295 | JGI IMG/M metagenome (GOLD analysis project Ga0209754, IMG submission 187295) | Host-associated microbial community of the marine sponge Aplysina aerophoba from Gulf of Piran - sponge mesohyl, lysed by bead beating... | ecosystem: Host-associated > Porifera > Sponge >... | reverse complement strand
CAGCCGCTGCCCGTTGTAGTCGAACGGTTCGCCGGGGTTGAGGAGCATGTCCGTAATCCGTGCCACCGGAATAAAGGGTTTCACCGGGTTCGCGCCTTGCGGCAGCGCCATCCCGCCGACGGCCTTCACGGGATTGCCGATGGAGCCGGTGGAGCCATAGCCGTAGCCGATGCCGCCTCCGGGCAGCCCGATTTGGCCCAGCATGGCGGCGAGGACCGCCGCCATCCAGTAGGGCTGTTCACCATGGTCGGCGCGTTGCAGCGACCAGCTCGCCGTAACGAGGGTCCGCTTCGTTGCCATGCGTCGAGCCAGCTTGCCAATGGTGTTGGCGGGGATGCCGCATAGGGCCGCCGCCCATTCAGGGTCCTTGGGTTGACCGTCCTGCTCGCCCGTGAGGTAGGCGCGGAAGGCTTCGAACCCGGTGCAGTACTTGTCCAGGAACGGCTGGTCGTGGAGGCCCTCCTTAAGCAGCGTGTGGGCCAGACCCAACATCAGCGCCGTGTCGGTGTTGGGGTGCGGCGCCAGCCATTCCGCCTCAAGGAAATCCGCGGCGTCGTCCTTTAAGGGGCTGATGTTCACGAACTCGACGCCGTTCTCCTTGCAGCGTTCGAGCCAGCCGCGTGCGGCATGCTTGCCCAGGCCACCTGCGCTGACCTGGGTGTTCTTCAACGGGAGTCCCCCGAAACTGACCATCAGCTTCGTATGCCTGGCGATCACCGGCCACGAGGTGGCTCCGCCGCGGATGGCCGCCCAACCGTATCCAAAGACATGAGGCACGATGACTTCCCCGGCGGCAAAGCTGTAGGTGTTGACCGACCGGACATAGCCGCCCAACTGGTTCAGGAAGCGGTGGAGCTGACTCTGGGAGTGGTGGAAACGACCCGCGGAGGCCCAGCCGTAGGAGCCGCCGAAAATCGCCGAGTTGCCGAAAGCCTCTCGCACTCGCCGCAGTTCGCCAGCCACCAGGTCCAGCGCCTCGTCCCAGCTCACCGGAATGAAGGGTTCCGTGCCGCGCCCTCCCCGATGATGCCCGGGTCCCCGCTCCAGCCAACCCTTGCGTACCATGGGCTGCGCGACCCGGCAGTCGTGGTGCACGACACCCGGAATCGAGCGCCCGATGGGCGACGGGTCCGGGTCGCCGGCGAACGGGTGCGCCGCCACGATGCGATCGCCCCGGACCTCGACCTGGTAGGCGCCCCAGTGGAGGGACGTCTGGACGTTCCTGGAATGCGTTATGCTCATTGTATCGACTCCTGTTCCGGGTCCCCGTGCCACGGGCCGGAGGCCGCATAGTGGCCCCACGCGGGCCTCGGGGCACCTCCGGCTATCAGGCTGACGATACCCTGAAAAGAGGATACCCTCAAACAACCCGGTCTCCACAACGCTCCCGTTGGGGGCGGCCGCCGGTCGCCCCCCGGCCGGCTTGGCGCCACAAGAACATTCACCTCCGTGTCCGTGGCTGGCATTTCCCGGCAGCCGGTACTACAATCCCGCGTCATGAAGGTGCAGCGGCGGGCCGTGCTGGAGCGGCTTCGGAATCACCTGACCGAGGACGACATCGTGGTGGCCGCGCTGGCCGGGACCACCGCGGACACCTACCAGGTGGTCGACCGGCCCGAGAACCTCTACCTCGTGGGCCTCGGCATGGTAACCCAGGTCAGCCTGGGCCTGGCGCTGACCCTGCCGGAATCCGGGGTGGTTTCGCTGGACACCGACGGCAGTCTGTTGCTGGCCCCCAGCATCCTGTCGGTGGCGGCCGCATCCGGAGCGGAGAACCTCCGCATCATCGTCTTCGACAACGAGCAGCTATTCGGCAGCCGCGGCGGCGCCCCCAGCCAGACCGCGGCGGGCGCGGACCTCACCGCCATGGCCAAGGCCGCGGGCATCCGGAATGCGGACACGGTGGCCGATGAAGGCGGCGTGGCGTCGGCGTTGGAGTGGCTCTTCTCGCAGCCGGGCCCGGCGCTTCTTACCGCGAAGATCGAGCTGGCGTTCAGGGCCGAGGGGCCGAGCATGGACGGGCAGGAGAACAAGTACCGGCTGGTGCGGCGCATCGAGGCCATCCGCGGTCGCGCGATTCTGGCGCCGCCGAAGCCGTGAGCGCACCGTTACAGCCGGTGAGCCGTGACGACTTGCAGGGGCCACCGGCGGCCGCCCCCGCCCAGGTCCAATACGACAGGGAGGATGACAGGCAGTGAAGGACGAGATCGCGGCAGAAGCGCATCGCAGCCTCACGCAGGCGGGCGTCGACTTCGTCGCCTGCATGCCCGATTCGGCGTTCCTCGAACTGTATCAACGGCTCGAGGGGGATTCCGGTTTCCGGTATATACAGGTGGCCAACGAGAGCGACGGCGTAGGTATCTGCATGGGCGCGTGGCTGGGCGGCGCCCGCCCGGCGATGCTCATGGAGAACACCGGGTTCGCGCTTTCCTGCTATGCGCTGCTCAGGGGCCCGGCCGCCTTCGGCGTCCCCATGCTTCTCCTCATCAGCTATCGCGGCGGATTCGGCGATGAGCGCTGGTTCTCGGTGCCCTTCGGCTGGGCCACCGAGCCGCTGCTCCAGAGCCTGCGCATCCAGTACAGCGTGGTGAACGCGGCCGGGGACGCGGCCCATGCCATCGACGGCGCCGTCAGGTCCATGAACGCCATGCAGGCGCCGGTGGCGGTGCTGTTCCCGCCCAAAATCTTTTCCGAGGCGAAATGAAACCCGCAGGCTTCGAGTACCACGATCCCACGACCTTGTCCGAAGCCACGGCGCTGCTGGGCCGTCTGGGCGAGGACGCCCGGGTGCTGGCCGGCGGCCAGAGCCTGGTGCCGCTCATGAACTTCCGGCTCGCCCGGCCCGCGCACCTGGTGGACCTGAACGGGGTGACCGAGTTGGACTTCCTGTCCGTGGAGGGTGGGGAACTGCGCATCGGCGCCATGACCCGGCAGCGGGCGCTGGAGCGCTCCGAGATGGCGGCCACGGGCTGGCCGCTGCTGCGCGAAGCAGCCGGATTCATCGGCCACGTCCAGATACGGAACCGCGGCACCGTGGGCGGAAGTCTGGCCCATGCCTTCCCGTCCGCCGAGTTGCCCGTGGCCATGGTCACGCTGGACGCGGGCCTCGTGCTGCGGGGGGACGGAGGCCAGCGCACGGTAGCCGCGGAGGATTTCTTTCTGGGCACCATGACCACCACCTTGGAGCCGGGCGAGCTGCTGCACGAGGTGCGGGTTCCGGCGGCGGCCGCCGGCAGCGGCGCGTCGTTCCAGGAGGTGAGCCGCCGGTACGGCGACTTCGCGCTGGCGGGGGCGGCGGCGCTGGTGAACCTGGACCGGGACGGAACGGTGGCGTGCGCCCGGTTGACCCTCACCGGTTCCGTTCCCATCCGGGCCCGCGATGCCGAGGCCGCCGTGATGGGGGAGAAGCCGTCGGAGGCGCTGTTCCGGGAGGCGGCCCGCCGGGCCGTGGCCGGCATCGAGCAGGACTCCGACATGCACGCGAGCGCCGAGTACCGCCGCCGCGCGTGCCAGGCGCTGGCCCGGCGGGCGTTGGCCGAGGCCGCGCAAAGGGCCGCGGCGGCCATTGAGGCAGGTTCTTCATGAGCACGCGCAACATCACGGTACGGGTAAACGGGGTCGAGCGGCACGGGGAGACGGAGCCGCGCAAGCTCCTGAGCGATTTCATCCGCGACGACCTGGGCCTCACCGGCACCCACGTGGGCTGCGAGCACGGCGTGTGCGGCGCTTGTACGGTGCTGCTGAACGGCGATCCGGTGCGTTCCTGCCTGATGTTCGCGGTGCAGGCCGACGGAGCCGAGATCGACACCGTGGAGGGGTTGGCCCCGGACGCGGACACCCTGCATCCGCTGCAGGAGAAGTTCCAGGAACGGCATGGCCTCCAATGCGGCTTCTGCACGCCGGGTATCCTGCTCACCGCCCGAGCGCTGCTGCGGGAGAATCCTGATCCCGGCGACACCGAGATCCGCGAGTGGATCAGCGGCAACCTGTGCCGCTGCACCGGCTACACGAACATCGTGAAGGCCATTCGCGAGGCCGCGGAGAAGATGTCGGGAAGGTAGCATGTACGGGAACTCGTGCCGCCGGCAATCCGCGATGACTTTGTAAGGGCGGGTTTCAAACCCGCCCGCGTGCCAGGTAGAGGAACGCCCATGCCCTACATCGGTTCGAGCGTGAAACGGATTGAGGACGTGCCGCTGCTTCGGGGCATCGGCAAGTATGTCGGCGACATCCGGCGGCCGGGAATGGTTCACGCCGCCGTCCTGAGGAGCACCCGCGCGCACGCGCGCCTGGGCGCCATCGATGCGTCCGCGGCGCTCGCTCTCCCCGGCGTCATCGGCGTGCTCACGGCCGCGGACATGCCCGGCCTCAAGACCATTCCCATGCGCACGGGCCAGATCGACGGGCTCGAGCGCTCGCAGCAGACGCCTATCGCCACGGACCGGGTGCGCTATGTGGGCGAGCCGGTGGCGGTGGTGGTGGCGCAGGATCGTTACGTCGCCGAGGACGCGCTGGAGCTGGTGGAGGTGACCTACGAGGAGCTGCCGGTGGTGACCGACGCCCGCGCGGCCATGGGATCCGAGGCGCCCCGGCTCCACGACGCGGTGCCGGGTAACGTGCCCGCCGACTTCGAGGTGGAAAGGGGCGACGTGAAGCGCGCCCTCGCCGAGTGCGACCTGGTCATCGAGGAAACCTTCGAGACCCAGCGTCACGGCGCGGTGCCGTTGGAAACCCGTGGCCTGGTGGCGGAGTTCGACGAGACCAACGGCATGCTCACGGTGTGGGGGCCGACCAAGATGACCCACACCAACTGGCGTATCCTCTCGGAGCTGAGCGGCATTCCCCAGAGCGCCATCCATTTCATCGAGCCGGCGGTGGGGGGAGGGTTCGGCGGCCGCGGCGAGTTCTATCCCGAGGATTTCCTGATCCCCTTTGCCGCCAAGCACTTCCGGCAGCCGGTGTGCTGGATCGAGGACCGCACGGAGAACCTCAAGGCCCTGAACCAGTCGCGGGAGCAGACCTACCGGATGCGGTTGGGATTGCGCAAGGACGGCACCGTGGTGGCCATGGACGCCGAGATCCTGTTCGACATGGGCGGCTATACCCGCACCCACGGCGGCGTGCCCATCGTCGCGTCATCGGCCATGTTGCGGGGACCGCTGCGCATCGAGAACTACCACTGCCACGCCTATTGCGTGCTCACCAACAAGACCCCGGTGGGCACCTACCGGAGCCCCGGCCGCTACGAGGCCAACTTCGTGCGCGAACGGCTGCTGGACATGGCGGCGCACCGGCTCGGGCTCGATCCCGCGGAGCTGCGGCGGCGCAACATGATCCGTCCGGAGGAGATGCCCTACGACCACGGCAAGACCCCGTACCACTACACCATCTACGACAGCGGCGATCTGCCGGGACAGCTCGAGGCGGCGTTGGACCACATGGGCTACGAGGAGCTTCAGCAGCGCTGCACCGCTGCCAAGGCGGAAGGCCGGGCCCTGGGCGTGGGCATTGGCTGCTTCGTGGAGACCAGCGGCATCGGCCCGTGGGAGTACGCCAGGGTGGAGGTGGGCAACAACGGCGGCGTGGTGCTTTACTGCGGCATCAACTCGGTGGGGCAGGGCATCGCCACCGCCCTGAGTCAGATCGTGGCGGACGAGATGTGCGTGTCCATCGATGACGTGAGCGTGGTGCACGGCGATACCGCCAAGGTGCCCTACGGTAACGGCAGCAACGCCAGCCGCTCCACCGTCATGGGCGGCAGCGCGGCGGTGGGCGCATGCCGGAAGGTGAAGGACAAGCTCCTGCGGCTGGCGTCCGCGGAATTGGAGATCGACGCCGGCGACCTGGAGCTGGCGGACGGCCGTATCAGCGCCAAGGGAGCGCCGGAACGGAGCCTGGACTTCGCCGCCCTGGCCCGGCTGGCGCTGCCGGGGCCGGCGTTGGCCCAGGGCTTCACCCCCGGCATCTCCGAAGAGGACTTCTTCGCCACCGACAAGCGCCCGTTTCCCTACGGTGTCCACGTGGTGCTGGTGGAGGTAGACCGGGAGACCGGCATGATCGAGATCCTCGACTACCTGGTGATGGAGGACGTGGGCCGCAAGATCAATCCCATGATCGTCGAGGGACAGATGGCCGGCGGCCTGGCCCAGGGCATCGGCGGGGCGCTGCTGGAGGAGTTCGCCTACGACGAGGAAGGCCAGCCCCAGTCCACCAGCTTCATGGACTATCTCATGCCCACGGCCATGGACGTACCCCCGGGGCGGTTCATCTCCACCGAGGACTTTCCGTCGCCGCACAACCCCTTGGGGGTCAAGGGAGCCGGGGAGGGCGGCATCACCGCCGCCGGCGCGGCCCTGGCCAACGCCGTCTCCAACGCCTTGGGGGTGGAGATCACCCGGCTGCCGCTCAAGCCGGGCTACCTGCTGGAGCTCATGGACGCGGCGGAGAAGGGCTGAGCACACATGGAAGCGCCCGCCATCGCACCCGGCGACATCGTCGACATGCATGCCCACATCTACCCCGAGGGATGCTTCGACGAGGTGCTGAAGACCCGGCCGGAGTTCGCCCTGGCCCGGTCGGCGCGCGGCATCTCGCTGACCTGCCGGGGCAGCCACACCATGTCCGCGCCCCCGGAGACCGATCTGCCCGGCCGCCTGCGGACCATGGACGAGGCCGGCGTCAAGGTCGAGGTGCTGTCCGTGGGCGCCCTCAACACCGGATGGGCTGGCCCGGCCACCGCCCGTCTCGTCAATGACGGCCTGGCCGAGGTGTGCCGGCAACATCCGGATCGTTTCCGTTTCGTCGCCGCGCTTCCGTGGACCGGCACCGCCGCGCTCATGGACGAGCTGGATCGGGCCATGGGGATGGGAGCCGTGGGGGCGGGCATCACCACCACCGTCGCCGAACACACCCTCGACGCCCCCGAGCTGCGGGAGTTCTGGCGCGAGGCCCACCGCCGCCGCCTCCTGGTGCTGGTGCACCCGACGTTCCCGCTCGACGGACCCGCCAACGACCGCGGCGAGTACCTCTCCGTGGGCTACCTTGGCGAGACGGCCATGGCCGCCGCCAAGCTCACCCTGGGCGGCGTGCTCGAAGAATGCCCTGACGTCCGCATCGTCTGGTCCCACTGCGGCGGCGGCCTGTGCATGGTGCTGGACCGCATCGACCGGGGCTACCGCCGCTACGAGAAGTGTCTGCGCCCCCCGAGCGAGTACCTGCGCCATTGCTGGTACGACACCGTCACCTTCTCCGGCCCCGCCCTCGACTGCGCCCGCGCCACCTTCGGCGCCGGCCGCCTGGTCTACGGCACCGACGAGCCCCACGTGCCCGACGGCAGCAAGGGCGTGCTGGCCGCGCTGCGGGGCCGGCCTTGGCCGGAGCCCGAGCTTGGAGGGGTTCTCAGCGGCAACGCCTGTCGGTTGCTGCAAATGCGTTAGCCGCCACCAGTCCGCCGCGTGGCCCGGCTTTTCGGGGGTTGGGGTGTATCTGCACAAGCGCTGGATCGCCTGGGACGGCAAGCTCATAGAGGAGGGTATGGATGACAAGCCAATCGTTGCTGGCGTTGGTACTGACTCTCCTTGTTACCGGATGCGGTGGTGGAGGTGTCTCAACAGGAAGTAACTCGACTGGTGATGGCTCGGCACTGTTACCAGTCGGTCCGTTGTCGTTACCGACTCCAAGCGTGACAGGAGATAGTACCAGTATCAGCGCGAGGACTTCCAACCAGGGGCATGGGATAGACCCTGGAGAGACTTGGGAGGATCACCGTTACTTCCTGAACCCACACCCGGAGCCAGGATTTCGAACCATTGCCGGATTGAGGTACACCATTCTCGGTCGATCGGACGGGATCACCTATGGTCAGGCCAAGGCTGGCCCCACCGATACTCTTGACGTGGATTTCATCGGAGATCACTGGCTCCTGCTTCCGCACGAGTTGCGAGCGATCCTTGAGCGGGGTGGGAAGGCTTGGACCTACCGACTGCTTGAGGACCCTAGCGGTGACGACCGGATCACCGTCTACACTGATTGGGCCAGCAACCATTGCCCTACGGCCAATACCGCCTGTGGAGGTCACCGCCTCCTGGCTCTAAAGAAGTCCAGATGGTTCGAGAACGGAGCGCTGGTGACCGACTTGGCAACGTGGTACCGGGGTCGGAGCATCGGAGTTCCCGTGGACAAGGACCAGGCTTACTTTGCCGCCCATGAAATGGGTCACGTTCTTGGCTTGTCCCATGACGGAAGCTCCCGTGGTGAACGAGTCAGCTCGCTGTCTCCGTACAGGTTGATGGGTAAAGGGTACAACGGTCACGAGATTGTCGTGCCTCACGAGAGCGAGCTCGTTGACTTGGCAGGTAAGGGGTACACGAGAGCAGGAGACTATCCGGATGGTTCACCTGACAATCCCTTCGAGACCTACAGTTATGCAGCCTGGGGTGAGTGGGCCGAGTGGGGAGTGAAGGTGGTCAGGGAGCTTTCCTTCAGCGTAAGTAGCCCTGCCGTAGACAACCTGCGTTTCGACGCCTTTGTGGAGGGCCCTCGAAGCACGGAGCCGTTGGGTCAGGGTGAGTACACGTGGAGAGGTTCACTACTCGCCGTAGACACTCTGACTGCTGAACCAGTCCGTGGGCGTGCGACGATCGAGCTGAGCGGTCAGGGAGGTACCGTAAGCTTCGATGACTTGACGACAGTGAAGTACATCGAAGGACCTGACGCTGACGACTGGCGTGAGTCCTCCTTGGAGTACGAGGTCCGGCTCGACCAGGACAGGTTGAGGTTCACGGATGATGGGAACAGGGTGGTAGGGGAGTTTCACGGCCCCAACCATGAAGAAGCGGCCGGGACCCTCAACGACCAAGTCAACCGGATCGCAGGCGCCTTTGGAGGTAAGCTCTGAGAAGTGGTTCGCGCCTTGGGTTGGATGGAATTCCATTCGGAGGAACTGTTTGTCTCGGCGGTCACCTCAATGCGCCGCCGCTCGGCTAGAGCCCGTACAACGCCCTCGCATTGTCATCGACGATCTTGCGCCGGGCTTCGGCGCTGACCCCTTCGTCCCTTTGCAGAATATTCAGCGCCTCCAGTTGGCTGGAGGTGTCCGCGTGGCCGTAGTCGGAGCCGATGACGATGTGGTCCTCGCCGGCGTATTGCAGGATGTAGGGCAGGTCCTCTTCGGTCTGGCAGGCGACGTAGAAGCGGTTCCGGCGCAGCACGTCCGTTTCTTCGTCCAGCTTCCGGGTGCCGGTGCGGTGGAGGCGGGCGCCCAGGTCGGTGATGAGGTAGGGGACCCAGGAGGCGGCGGCTTCGAGGAAGCCCCAGCGGAGGTCCGGGAAGCGCTCCGGCACGCGGCTGAGGACCAGGGCGTGGAAGGCGGTGATGATGGGCACCTTGGCCATCCACAGGGCGGTGGCGCGGGAGTGGAAGATGCCGCTGAGGGCGTGGTTCACGAGCCCCGAGTGAATGCACACCGCCATGTCGAGGCGGCTGGCCTCGGCGTAGACCGGGAAGTAGTCCTCGTCGATGGGCACGCGTTCGCCCATGAGTCCCTGCAGCAGGAAGCCGCAGGCGCCGTTGTCGCGGCTGAAACGCAGCTCCTCCAGCGCCACGTCCATGGTCTGCAACGGCAGCGTCGCCACCCAGCGCAGGCGCCCCTTGGCCTGGTGCCAGATGTCCGCCATCCAGCGGTTGTAGGCGCGGCACATGGCGATCTGGGTCCGGGGACGGCTAAGTGTGGCGAGACCCAGCAGGGTGGTGGGGTAGAGCACCTGGATGTCGGTGCCGAGCTCGTCCATGTGCTTGAGCCGCGCCTCCACGTCCCGCAGCTCGGAGGACTCCGGCGTCGTGCCGGAGCTGGCGGGCGGGAAGGCCCGCTTGGGCTCGAGGTTGCTGTCGAAGAGCCAGAAGTCGTTCCTGCGGAGCGGGTCCGACTGATCGGCCGCCTCGAGAATCCGCGGCTTGTGGCGCCGGTCCTCGCCCTCCATGTACTCCCAGGTTTCCTCGCACTCGATGACGTGGCAATCCGCGTCGATGACGGCCATGGCGCCCCTCCAGGTGCTAGTGTCCTGTCCGGCTAATTCGCATAATAATCTGCGGGTCTTTTTTGCCGTCGGCTGCGTTGCTCTTCCTCGCGTGGTGCCCGCCACTGCTCGTCATCGCGCCTTGCCGACAACAAAAAATCCTCCGCATCTCATCATGCGAATTAACCGGACAGGACACTATTCGTTGCCGCTACCCTCTCCAGACGAAGGCCGGCCCCTCGCTCCTTACCGCGGGTTCGGTCTGCCCGCATTGGGCGCAGTGGCGCAGGGTCTCGTCCTCGGCCATGGCCTCGTAGGCCTTGGCGACCGCGTCCGCGGGATCGTTGAAGTAGGCCGTGGTCTCGTAGAGCTGATGGGTACAGTTGCGGCACACCCAGACGAAACGGTCGTCCTCGTCCGGCCGCCGCACCCGTTCCACGACCAGGGTGTAGGAACCGTCTTCCCGGCGCGGCGAATGCGGCACGAAGCGGGGCAGCAGGAACATCTCGCCCTCCCTGAGCACCGCTACCTCCGGCTTGTTGTCCGGGGTGAGGTAGTGCAGGTTCAGCTCGCCCTCGAGCTGGTAGAAGATCTCGTCTCCCGGATTGATATGGAAGTCGGTGCGGGTGTTGGGTCCCCGGGTGACGAAGACGATGAAGTCCGAGTCTTCCCAGATGACCCTGCGCCGCCCCCAGTCGCCGCGGTTTTCGTCGATCCAGTTTCGCAGATTGAAGCGGGTGAGGTGTGGGAACATGACAACTCCTTTTCCCGGCAGGGCGCTGTCACGCGCCGGGTCCGTGCCGGGGGCTGAATCCGAGGGTTTCCCGCGCCCTGGCGGAGGCATAACAACAATAGTTCTCATCCGCCTGGAACGCCACCCGCGGCACCTCCGGGAGATGCTGTTCGAGCAGGGTGCGGGTGGGGGTCGTGAGATACGTGGTGGGCGCGCAGATGTTGAACGCCTGATGGCCGTCGAAGCTCGCTGCCAGCGCAAGACGACAGGCCGCGGCCGCGTCGAGCACGTCGATGTAGCTCCAGAAGCTTCCCAGGCCGCGACTCATCGGGTCCTGCCGGCGCGCGATCAGCCGCTGGTACACGGCATGGTCGGCGATGCCGGCAAAGCGAAGGCTTGCGATACAGGTGTTGCCGCGCCTGGCAAGGGCTTCGCACAGCTCCTCCCCCGTCAGCTTGGTCAGGCCGTAGGGATCCTGGGGCCGCCGGGGGTGGCCCTCGTCGATGGGAAGGTAGTCGGGAAGCGCGGGGCGCAGGGGATAGTACAGGCCGTACACGGCGAGGCTGGAGCCGATGACAAGCCGCGGAATCTTCAGTGACTCGCTCGCGGCCAGGACGTTGTAGGTCATGGCGACGTTGTGTTGAAAGCGCCGGCCGTCGCCGGTCACGTCGGGCGCCTGCCAGGTCCGGGCGTCGCGGTCGTAGAGCCCTTGCTCGGTGTAGGGGAAACGTTCGCGGGCCAGATGGATCACCGCCTCCGCGCCCTCCAGGGCTCCCAGTGTGGCGTCCGGGTCGGTGAGGTCCACGGGCGCCCCCGCGTTGCCGGCGGCAAGGTCCACGGGCATGACCTCGTGGCCGTGCCCTGACAACGTCTCCGTGACCCGTTGTCCCAGCCGCCCGGCGCTGCCGGTGACGGCGACCCTCACGCCGCGGCCCCGCGGTCCTGCCTCATCCGCCAGCGGCCTGAAACATCCAAATGGAGGGCAGGGTGCGTCATTGGCATGCGGGCCTGGCCGGGATCAGTCGGACCGCACATCGGTTTCGCCGTCCGGCTTCGGCGGGTAGGCCCGGATGCCGGTGAACGAATCCATGCGCACCAGCCGGGCGCCCTCCTCCGGCGAAGGGACGCCCTGGGGCCGCAGGCCCTGCCGCACGCGGTCGACCGCATTCAGGATGAGGCGGCGCTGAAGGATGATGCCCTTGTCGGACGCCGCCAGCCGCTCCTGGCGGCAAGCCACGTTGCCCTGCGTGGACTGGGTCATGATGTCCTCGAGGCGGACGCTGCCCCGGTAGGGCGACAGGGGCCGGTGGTCGTGCTCGGGCTTTTCGGCGGTGGCGACGGGTCGCCGCGAAGGCGCGAGCCTGGTCATGAAGTCCGGGTCCGGGCCGGTGTAGTGGTCCACGGTGTACAGGGTGAAATGGTCGTCGTCGTCCGGAGTGACGAACATCCAGTGGGCGTTGCTCGAGCCCCGGGCCAAGGCTTCCCTGGGCTCCTTGAAGTGGGTGAACTCGGTGTCGCCGATCTGCATGACGCTGGGCAGCGCGTAGCTCTTCTCGTCGACGTAGCTCAGGCCCTTCTCGGCCGCGGGTTTCCGCGATACCACCTTCATGCCGTAGTCCGTCTCCACGGCATCGAACGGCGGCACGTCCCGGGCATTGAAGAACCAGCTCCGCCAGGTGCCGTCGTCCGGGTCGGAAAGGTGCAGCGTGGAGAAGTGGGCGGGGTCGGCGCCGTTCTCGATGAAGTTGTACCAGTTGTAGTCGTAGTGGCGTGCCGCCTCGATGCGCCGCTGGCCGCCGGGTTCCGCCAGGGGAGCGTATTGCGGCAACGGCGGTTCGTGGTCGGGCGGCCCGAGGTAGGCGAAGATCAGTCCGCCCAGCTCACGCACCGGGTAGGACAGGTGGCGCACCTTCTCGTGGAACACGCTGCCGGGCGGCTCCGCCGGCTGCTCCAGGCAGGCGCCCGAGATGTCGAAGAGCCACCCGTGGTAGGGGCAGCGCAGACCCGACGGCCCCACGTCGCCGTATTCCAGGGAGGTGCCCCGGTGAGGGCAGTGAAGGCCCAGCAGCCCCAAGCGGCCGGCGCCGTCGCGAAACAGCACCAGGTCCTCTCCGAGCACCCTGACCCGCATCGGGATGTCCCGCAGGTCGTCGCTCCGCGCCGCCACCATCCAGTAGCGCCTGAACCACTCGCCCGCGGGCGTACCCCGTCCCACTTGAGCGAGATCACGCGCCGTCAGCATTTCCGGTTCCCTGTTGTCGTTCATGCGGGGCGAGTGTCCCGTTAGAAAAAGCGAGTCGCCCTTCGACTTCGCGCCGCTTCGCGTCGCTACGCTCAGGACGAACGGCCATGACAGCCAGACTTACGTTCGTCACCGGGCATAGCGAGTCCCGACCCCGTCGAAGGCTCAGGACGAACGGTTGTTGTAGCGATATTTCCATTCGTACTGAGCATAGCGAGCCCTTTTCCCGTCGCAGGGCCGAACACGAAGTTGCGACAGCCGTTTCTTCGTTCGTCCTGAGCGTAGCGACGCGAAGCGGCGCGAAGTCGAAGGGCGCATTCCATTCCCTGGGGATTCCCGGACGCGGCGCTAACGCCACGAATGCAGCGGCTTCCATCCGAGGATCTCCCTGGCCCGGGCATTGCTGAACACGCCTTGAACGCCGGTGAGCTTCCCGGCGCGGTCGCCGATGGCGGGCTTGAGCCGCGGCAGCAGCTCGCACAGGGGCTCGGCCACGGTGCTGTCGTCCGCCACCACGAACATGACGGTGCAGCCGGGCAGCGGCTTCTCCACCGCGAGCCGGAACGCCACCGCCAGATCTCGCACGTCGATGTAGCTGTACTCACGCCAGCCTTCGGGCTCCCGGCCGCCGGTGCGACGGATCTCCTCCAGCGCCTCCGGCGTGACCACGCCGCTGGGGCGGATGACCACGGTTTCCACGCCCTTGAGGCTGTAGGAGCGGGCGATGGTCTCGCCCACCTGCTTCGACAGACCGTAGGGGTCGATGGGCCTCAACGGGTGGTCCTCGTCGATGGGCAGGTAGTCGGGCAGGAACGCGCCTTCGCTGTAGGCCCATCCGACGGCGGCGTTGCTGCTGGTGGAGACCACTCGCGGGATGCCCAGCCGGAACGCGGCGTGGTGGGCGTTGAAGGTGCCATTGACGTTGGTCTCGAAGACGACGCCGGTGGGGGCGACGTGGGGATTGTGGACCGCGGCCAGATGGATGATGGCGTCGGTTCCCGCGGCGGCCTCGATAACCTGCCCGAGGTCCTGAACCTCCCCCACCAGGTACTTGGCGCCGCCGCCGTCCCGGGGCCCCGGCAGACGGTCCAGCACCGTCACCTCATGGCCGCCGCGCAGCAGCTCGTCCACAACATGCTCGCCGACCTTGCCCAAGCCACCGGTAACCAGAATCTTCACGTCGAACCTCCTGAACGCGTCTCCACCCGGGATACGGTGCCCGATGTCGTCCCTGCCACGCCGCCTCTTGCCGCCGAGTGCGGCTTCCGCTCCAAGGTGGTACCACCGGGCGGCGTTTCCCGTCAAGAAATGGCGATTTTACCGCAAACTGCTTTGACAGCCGTGTTGGGAGACGATAAAAGCAGGGAACTTCCGCTCACGGGGGTGTCAAACACGGGTCCGGGATGGGCCAGGATGGAGGCAGGATGCAGAGCTTGGCGCGAGCGTACGAATGGCTTCTCAACGCTTTCAAGATCGGCGCGGAGATCGTCGTCTTTCTGATCTTTTTTCTTATCGTTACCGAGGTATTCGTGCGTCTCCTGGGGTACCGGCCGTCCTCCTATACGCTGGGCGTGGTCGAGTACGGCCTCCTGTGGTTCACCATGCTGGGAGCGCCATGGCTGGTGCGCATGAAAGGGCACGTGTTCGTGGACTCCCTGGTGCAGCTCCTGCCCTACATCGTGCAGGCCGTGTTGGCCAGATTGGTTTACGTCATCTGCATCGTCTGCTGCCTCTTCTTCATATACTATTCCACCGACCTCCTCATCGACGCGTTCCTTT
>Ga0209754_1002434_pt1 | contig 14780 bp, 14 predicted proteins | sample MesohylBB_FD_187295 | JGI IMG/M metagenome (GOLD analysis project Ga0209754, IMG submission 187295) | Host-associated microbial community of the marine sponge Aplysina aerophoba from Gulf of Piran - sponge mesohyl, lysed by bead beating... | ecosystem: Host-associated > Porifera > Sponge >... | reverse complement strand
ACGACGGCGGGATCGAACCCCTCCATAACCGTATAGTGCCCGATGATTTCGTTCCGCACCTGGACTGTCCGCGGGTTCCCGTTCGCGTTCTTTGCGATTCGGCCGCCGATGGCTTCGCGGATTCTGTGAGCCATGATGGGGTTGATTTCATTCTTCCGATCGTTGTCGTCAGCGAAAATGTCGGCGCCCACATACTTGGCGTAGTCGAATACCCAGTTCGGGTCTTCGGCGCAGATCCGGATCACGCCCAAAATAATGTCGGGGCTGAAGTTGCCTGACCGGCACAGGTCGATCGCGGTTTCCCGGGCGTCGGCGAGCAGACGCCGCCGAATTGCGGGATGCTCATCGTCCCATATCTGGAAGAAATCGAGGTCGAGAAGTGAACCGAATTCGTCCGGTTCACCACCACGTTCGTCGACGCGCGTCTCGATTTTGTCCGCTATCTGCTGGAGCTCCTGCGCTGTGAAACGTTTGCCGTTGAATTCGAACGCCGGGTCGAGAAGGGTCAATTCCGAAGCGTCGAGAGCAACAGTGGGGGCGGGACGGACCGTCCACAGGCCATTGGACTGGAATTCTGCATCGGGATCCGGACGGCTGAAGTCCAGGATCGCGGTGCCCGCGTCGTCGGTCCATTGCGGCTTTCCGTCTTCCCACTCGTAGAAGGGAGGCTCGCCCTCCATGGCAGCCCACTGTCTGGCGGTGAAGAGACCTTCCGCTTTATTGCGGTGGAATTGTTGGGCAAGAGGGGAGATGGCTTCCTCGTCATAGGCAAGCAGGCGCAGGGCGCGCGGGGTTCGCCACAGATCTGAAATACCGAGCTCGTCAGGCTCGTTTGCGATCCCGGAACTCTTCGATTGGGCACTCCTGCGTCGTTGGCTCCAGAGTATTCGTGCTCGCCGCAGGTCCCGGTCGTCGATTTCCCGCGCCCAGTTCCAACGCTGCTCGAACCATGTCCGCAGGGATTGCGCGAACGCTTCGTCCTGTATCTCGACGTTCGCCTCGTATCGGCACCTTTGAAGGTCGTCATCCGTAATGGGAAGCCCGGCCATCGAGGCGTTCGCCGATCCTAGAATCACGTCATTGCCGTTGATCCAGATCTTCGAATGAAGACGGTCGAGGGTACGTACAGGAATCTCGTCCTGTTTCAGGGCAGCGATCGGCGCGGGATTGCAGGAACCGCTGAGCAAGTCGCAGATCACACGCAGCTTGCCGTTGTGCTTATTCGCAATGCCGGTGCGCTCGAGAGAGTCATGGCCCCAGTAGGCCACGGCGATATCGATATCCCCGTCCCGGGATACGAGAGAGGAGACTGCCTGTTGAATTTCCGTGCCGGCCAACAGCCGCATGTTCATGTCCCTTTCGTTCGGATCGCGCGCATCGGCATCGCTGGCCCCTCGTGAACGCGTGCTCAGCCGAATGCCTGAATTGCCGCGATCTGATTACTCTTGAGAAGCGACCCTAAGTCCGCCGACGGACGATGTAGAGGAAATACCACCCTTCACCGCGCCGGCCGCCCCCACCGTCCCTGTCGACTTCGAGCGTGTCCCGGTGCCAATTATGGCGAATCAGCTCTTTTTCGAGCCTGACCGCGTTTCTGTGAGAGCGCGTTTCATAGAGCACAATCATTTCATCGTAAGCCCAGCCAGCCGCCTCATACTGCTGCGCCCGTCTTTCGGGCCAATTGGTGATGCCGATGCGGAACCCGTCGGCGTTGTTGACATAGTGGGAGATTGCCCGCTTCAACTCCGTGCTGATCTGATACGGCCACCCGGCCCTTGTCTTGTAATTCACTTGCACAGGCAGTCGGATCCCACTTCGGGCTGAAGCTTAACCGGAACCCAGCAAAACCGCACCCTGCGCTCTAAGCTGGCAAGAACAATTCTTAGTCGCGCTGAGGGCTCGTGATGAGTGAGGTCGCGCTCGCTGCAGGTGGTTCGGGGGAGCCTCGAACCTGCCTTGCCGAAGTCACGCCCAACTTCAACAGTGAGATTCCAAAGGTATCATTGATTCAACAAGTTATGCCGGCGGTGCCGGGTGTTTCCACTACATTTCGGGGAGTGTGCGGGTCAGGCGGGCTGTTCGTGCCAGTTGGACGGCAGGGCGACGGCGGCGGCCTGGAAGACGCGTCCGACCTTGCCCTCGACGTAGGTGCGCGTGGTGACACGCTTGCCGTCCTTCTCGACGGTCGCCTCCTGCAGGCGGTCGAGATCGCGGATCATGTCGTCCCACTCGACGGTGACGTCGGCGGCCCGGCAGCGGTCGGCCAACTCCTTCTGCAGCACCAGCGCGAGGAAGGAGCAGAAGACGTGGCCCCGGATCGCCGCGTCGCAGGAATGGTAGATCGGGCGCGTGCGTAGCTGGGTCTTCGCCCGCCTGAACAGATCCTCGACCGCAAGCAACTCTCTGTACCTGAGCACTGCATTGAGCGGCGTCATGCGGGCGTTGGTCCTGAGCACGAAGATGCCGTCGAAGCGGGCCTCCTCGGCCAGCTTGCCGGCGTCGATCTCGAACGCCTTGCCCGCACCCGTCCTGCGTAGATAGCGACGGTAGCCGGCGTTGCCGATCAGTGCCTTGTCGCCGCCCGAGAGCCGCTTCTCCAGGTTGGCGACGATCGCCTGGCGCACGCCCCGGTCCTTCTCGGCCTCCGCCTCGTTGCGGCATACGATGTAGCGCGCCATGGACCGTCACCTGCTTGACGAAGAGCTGGGTGTCGCTGCGCCCGCGCTCAAGCAGCAGCGGCACGAACGGCTTCTCGTTCTTCAGCACAATCTTGCGGATCACCGCCGTGCCCCGCTCGCGCGCCCAGGATGTAGTCCAGGCCGCGCTCCTCCAGCGCCGCGATCGTCGCTGCCGAGATCATGCCCCGATCCGCCACGACGCACACACGGCCGATGCCGAAGCGCGTCCGCAGACGGTCGACCACGGGCAACAGCACCGTCATGTCGGCTGTGTTCCCCGCCAGCATCTCGGTGCACACCGGACGGCCCTCGCCGTCGAGAACCACCGCCAGCACCATCTGGCGCAGGTCAGGCCGGTGATCCTTGGAATGGCCGTGAGCTCCCAGGCTCTCGCCCCCCGCGCCGTGGAACGACAGCGTCGTGGTGTCCATGAAGACCAGCGACAGGTCGGTGAACAGGTCACGCCGGCGCTCGAACAGTCGCTCCTCGATCAAATCCTTCACGCAACGTGGCGCGAGTTCGCCCCCCGCAGCCGGCTCGAGTTCCTCGCCCAGCCAGGCCATCGCCCGATAGAGGTGGTGCAGGCACAGACCGTCGATCCCCGGGATGGCGTAGTCGCTCATCCACTTTTCGCACGAGCGATCCGAGCCCGAGACGAACAGACGGTGCAGGACACTGACGAAGACCGCCCGCTCGAGGGCGAACTCGAAGCCGCGGCCATCCAGCAGATCGTTCACCACCTCGCTCAGCCCCAGCCGCTCCCACAGGCGCCCGAACAGCAGCGGTCCGCCGATGCGGATGCAGGCGAGGCGGGCCCGCCTCCATGTCGGAGAGCACCATCGCCCGCTCGGAATGGCGCGCCAGCGAGGCGATCAGCCGGTCAAGCTCGCCGCTGGCGTGGAGGACGTCCTTGCAGCCGAGCGCGCGGATGGTGCGCTGGCGTACCCGCTTTCCCTCGCGGACGCTCTCCACGAGGTAGAGATATCGATGACCGCGGGCGACCTTCTCGCAGACGAACATGGCGATGTTGTGTCTGGAACTGACGCGAATATCAAGTCACACCCGCACAAATTGCAAAATTGTTTTCACTACACTTTTCGCGACCCGACGAAACCGGCACCCGGTATTGAGCGATTTCAACGACTTGGCAAACCCGGTCCCCCTCAAATCCGAGGGTTACTATTGAAGTTGGGTCTAAGTCAACTCCGCGACCCTGGAGTTGGCGGTCTCCCCTGTGTGCCGCGACCGGGACTGTTTCACGGCAGAGGAAGAAAAGGTGAAGTGAGAGCGAGTTCAAACCCGCACGAACAGCGGCAATTACGCATGACTAGGGTGTCCAGAAGAGCTGAGTAAGAGCGGTAGGCAGACAAGCCCGGATATCATCGTACATCCGAACGGGCAGACCCTCGATGCGGGCGTTGAAGGAAGAGATCGTGACTTTGCGATCTGCCCGATCGAATTCAATGGCAGTGATATTAGTACCGATTAAGATATGACGATGAGTTGGCGTGCCGATCTCAAGCAAACCCGGCGAACACTTGACTTCAAACGGCGGAGCGGCACTGGTAGCGCCGCTCTGCTGCATTAAGATAGCGGCGCAAGCGCATAAAGCTAAGGTGGTCCAAAGCAAGAAACCAGTGACCCGATTCATGATCAAACTCCAACGATGATTGTGGAAAACTCGATGGTACGGAACTGGTCTGCGCAACCATACCTGCAGTCCTTGCAGGCATACCACTCAGACCACTCACCTTGAAGCGTACGTTTGCGGTACTTATATAGCTCGCTAAACACATGACGAGATCTTAAAGAACTGCGCCAAGCCCTCGGCCTTCCGGACAGTCTCGCTATCGTCGCAGTCCAGATTACTATACTATCACTGCTCCCGCCAAATACGTCTTAGCATGAGGACCCCCGCGCGCCGACACGGCCCGGCCGGTGCCGCGCCGTGTCAACGTCACAGGCGTTTGTAAGGCTCCGTGTTGACGACGGTGAAGAAGCGCGCTTATTCGCCGGAGTTCCAGCGCGGGGGGTTGTTTTCGGCTCACGATAGCGGACCGGCGGTGCCGTGCCGGTGACGAGGGCATGATTTGTAGTTGGTTTCGGCCGCGATCGGGGCGGTGGCGGATCAGCCTATCCGCCGATCATCGGTTTCCAGCGGTTCGCCGAACTGGTCTCGCATGAGCATGTCGTTCCAGTCGTCACCGTCGAGGGCGGGGCGGACGCGGACGACCCTGTTGTCCTTTCGCAGCAGCCGTTGCGCGGCGTCTTCACCGTCAGGGGTTGCGTCGTAGGCACAGAAGATTCGGCGAGGGTTCCAGGCTTCGATCCAGGTGGGGATGCTTGCGGAGACGCCAGCGGTAGAGACCACGGCACATCCCTCGCGCTTGACCGGCACGAGCTGGAGGGAGAGGGCCGACAGGGCGTCGATGGCGTTCTTTGCGATGAGCACGGAGGGCGGCCACTTGGGTCCCCAGGACATCCAGAAGCTTCCGGGGGTGAGCGGGGATGGCGCCGCTCCTACAGCAGCGCCCTCTCCTGAACGCTGCCCGCCGGTAGGGACGATCTCGGTTCCGGTTTCCTCACCAGCGGCATTCCGGCAGAGGAACACGGCGTTGGCCTGGCGGTCGGCGTAGAGGATGCGGAGGTCTCGGCACAAGGCGATGAGCACGGGCGAGATGCCGCGCTGCTCGACGAGGTAGCGTTCCACTGCCGGCCACTGATGCTGCGATCGCGCTGGCCTGAGCGGGCGCGGCACCCGTGGACACAGCCGATGGGCCATGCGCGGGGAGTGGCCCCGCAACTCCGAGAGGAAGACCAGCGCGTCCGACACGGAGCATCGGTGCACATGGACCACCAGGTCGACGGCTCCAGCGCCCCACTCCCCGCAGAGATGGTCGTAGAACATGAAGCCGTTGATGCTGACGACCGATCCGAGACGCCTCCAGCGAGCGTCGTCTTGGGGGTCAGGGCTGTAGCCGAGGGCGCGGACGACGTCTTCGAGGGGGTAGCTTCGCAGCCCCTCTGCCTGCACGCGGCAATCCCACGGGTGAAGATACTCCACGGCGACGCCGCCTCAGGCGTCCCCCGTGTCTTGCGCCGCGCGCTTGCCTGATCTTTTTGCCTCGCGCCGGCGGCGGCGCTCTGCGCTGCGCTGCTTCTGGCGCTCCTCGGCCTCCTTGCGGCGGTAGGAATCGCCGTCGATAGCGATGATCTCCGCGTTGTGGACGAGGCGGTCGACCAGGGCCACCACGCAGGTGGCGTTGGGGAAGGCCTCGCCCCACTCGGCGAACGGGCGGTTGGTGGTGATTATGTGGAATCAAGGATCAAGCTTCCGGGGTCTGTTTTGCCGAACGGTGCTTCGCGCCCAGCTGGGCCGGAGTCTGGCCTGAGGGTGTCGGTCGGTCGGCTAAGCGCTGGGTGAGACGATCTATGGCGTTGAGGTCTCCGTCGACGGCGGCGCGTTCGTCCTCGGTGAGGGGAATCTGCTGGACGAAGCGCAAGATGTTGTCCTTGGCGTCGAGGAGTTGTGCGAGCGAGGATTGGCGGGGGCGGTAGAAGTCACATCGTGCGCAGGCCATGCGATGCGCGCACTGCTCGAAGAACTCGTAGGTGCACAGACCGTGGCCGAGGTCGTAGTAGCGCCAGGGCTCGCCGTCGGCGACGGCCTGTTTCAAGGTGTCCTGGTCGATCAGCACCTCGATGGCGCGGAGGTTGCGTTGGAAGTAGCCGGCGTCGGTGTAGGCCTTGGCGAGCCGGGTCGGGGTGACGGCAACGTAGTGCTGGGTCGAGGCCGGCGAACTGTGGCCGAGCCAGGCCTGGAGTTCGAACAGGGACATCGGCTCACGGCTGTTGAAGAGCTGGCTGGCGATGGTTGCCCGTGCGCGGTGGCTGGTGATGGTGCCGCGCACGTCGCTCCTGTCCACGCCCGCCTTGCGGCACAACGCCGGGATGAGCGAGTGGTTGAGGAGCTCGCGCGGGATGGCGCGCGCTCGATACATGAACAGCAGCTCGACGAGCTCCCCGCTTTTGCGGTCGGCACAGCGCGGCTGGGGAGGACGCACGGCCTCCCATGCCTCGATGGCGTGGCCGACCTCGGGATCGACGGGCTTTGTGAAGTCGCTGCCGGTCTTGTGGATCGGGACGTCGAGCAGGCACACCGGCTTTGCTTCTGGCGCATCGGGTGTCGTCTGCCAGCGCACGCAGCCCATCCGGAGGCGGAGAATCTCGTCGCTTCGCAATCCGGCAAACAGCCACACCACGGCGAGGGCGCGAACGCATGGCAACGGATAGGCGCCGCTGCGACAGACCGGGAGGTCCTCGGCTTCGAGGTGCAAGCCGGCCCACAGCAGGCGTGCCCACACGGCGTCGGCGATGACGCGGGGTTTACGACCGATGCGTGCCTTGACCGCACGCGGGAGCGCGAGGCTGCGGCCGGGGTCGAAGCGTCTGCGGATCCAGCCCCATTCCTGGCAGTCCCTGAACAGGGTGCGCACGGCACTGAGTTCGGTTGCCATGGTGCGCGGCGCCAGCGGCTGACCGATCCGTGGACTGGTCGGCCGCCGCGCGGTGTAGTCACCGACGCGCATGCGGGTCACCGCGGCGACGTAGTGCGCGGCAAGATCGCGTGTCCACTGCGCTGGCGAGACGACCTCGGAGTGGTGGGCGGCGAGCCAACGACCGGCCTTGTAAAGATGCAGTCGGGTATGGCTGCAGGTCTCCAGCGTCGACGTCTGTGCCCAGCGCTCGACCCACTGGCACCACTCGGAAGCGACGCCGACGGCGATGTCGCCGTGCATCGTCGGCTCGCGCGGCGGCGCGATGGCGAGGGGCCGGTCCAGAATGCCGGCGGCGCTCAGCCCTTTGGCCAACTGATAGTAATGCGAGCGCCGACACACCGACGCTCCCTCGCGGAACCTCTCCAGGGCCTCGACACCGAGATGCTCCAGGTGCGGGCTCTCGTTGCGCAGCAGCGCCTCGCAAAGGCAGCTCAGCATCGCTGTCCCTGCAGCGTACCCCCACTGCTCCAGCGGCGGGATCACCTGCTCCCGAGCGGCTTCGACGGCTGCTGTGCCGAAGACGCGGCGTGCGAGCGCCGCGCGTTGGAATCCGCCCAGCGCCATAACGTCTCGGAACCAACCATAGAGATAGGCCACCGCAGCCATCTCGACCCGCACGCTCTGGCTGACCCGCGGGCGTTGACGGGCGCGGAACTCCAAAGAGCTGCGGCCCAGAACGACAAGCCACTGCTCGGCGGTCCAGGCCCAGTAAGCGCGCTCGAAGGTCAAGCATTCGCGCAACATCACCGCCGTCGTCGGTCCTCGGTATAAGGGCTCGGTACCCTGCCAATCGAGGGCGTGATGGAGGGGACGCAACAGCCGCTCGAGGCGCGCGGTGAGCCCAGGGCTCGGCTTGCATCGCAGCAACGGGTTGGCGCGGCGCTCCAGGAACGACCGGATCGCCTCGCGCTCGAATGCGGTCAGGGCATCGCCGCCGGTGAACTCCATGTCAGGAAGCGGCGGCCGCCACCGCACCGCGTCGTTGATCGGAGACGAAGGCGCCGTTTGGCTCATGGCCGCTCCTCTCCCGAGTGGGGTCGTGTGAGCTGCTCGGTGCGCCATCGCTGGATCTGGGCCATCCCGCCGGCGAGCTTCTCCGCCAGATCCCGGCCCGAGAGATGGATGTACTGCTGCGTCACCGAGACGTTGCGGTGCCCGGCGAAGCGCGCGATCTCGTGCAGGTCCCAGCCCGCGCGGGCGAGATCGGTCAAGCACAGGTGACGCAGTGTGTGGGTCGTGAAGCGCGGAAGGTCGGCCGCATCGGCGATGCGCCGCACCACCTTCGACCATGTCCACATCGTGATCGGCTGCGCGTAGTTGCGGCGCGATTCGGAGAGGAACAGAGCGCCCCGTCGGCGCGAGAGCCCGCGGCGATGGGTAAGGTAGGCGGCCAGCAGGACGCCGCCCGTCTCGGAGTACGGGACGATCCGGTCCTGGCCGCTCTTGCTGGTCTCCGCGCGGATCCGCAACAGCCGGTGGGCGGGCTGTATATCGGCCGCTTCCAGCGCGCAGAGCTCTTCTCGGCGAAGCGCCGCATCGTAGGCCAGGGCCAGCATGCACCGGTTGCGCAGCACTTCGTCCCGGGCGCACCCAAGGAAGCGATGCCACTGCTCATCCGACGGCACCCACGGCAAGCGCTTGTAGCGGCGAACCAGTCCGCGAGCCGCCGGCGCGCCGAAGCCCTTGGCCGGCGTGTACCGGCCGCGGCCCACCGGGTTGGTGTCGCGATCACCTTGTTCGACGAGGTAATCGAAGAATAGCCGAACTGCGGTGAGGCGCTGCTGAATCGTCGCGTTCGACAATCCCGCTCCGGAGTCCAGTGTGACCACGCCTTCGCCTCGCGGTCCGCGCCGTTGGTGAAGATCGGCGACATAGCGCGCGACATCGTCGCGGCCCGCGCTTCCCGCAATCAGCTGAGAACGCGCACACCAGCGCAGAAAGTCTTCCAGTCCTCGTCCGTACGCCTCGACAGTGTTGGGTGCCAGTCCCAGCATTGACTGGATCTCCAGCCACTGTCTCGCCTCCGGCAGCGCCGCTACGCTCGGGAACCGCTCCCAGCGAACCTCACCCCGCTGTGTGGCCATCTCTGCCCCGATCTGACATGCCTTCGCTTCTGCCAGCGGGCTTTCCCACCCTTTGTCCACCGCTCCGCGTGTGATTGAGGCACGCGGGCCGTGGACAAAGCGTGGAAAAGCCCTCCCGCCGCCATATTCCAAGTAACGTATATGACGATCGAGGTTCGCTCGTAGAGCCGGCTCATCAGATGGAAGAGCAGCTGCCCACCGGCCTGGGCGAAGGGCAGGTAGCCGAGCTCGTCGAGGATGACGAAGTCGCGGCGGACGAGCTGGTCTGCAGTGCGGCCCTGGCGTCCGGCGCGAAGCTCGGCCTCGAGGAGGTTGACCAGGTCGACGACGTTGTAGCACCGGCCACGGGCGCCCTTGCGGATGCAGGAGCGCGCGATGGCGACGGCGAGATGGGTCTTGCCGGTACCGGTGCCGCCGACCAGCACGATGTTGCGTTTGCCCTCGAGGAAGCCGCCGCCGGCGAGCTCCTGGATCAGGGGCTCGTTGACCGGCGAGGCGGCGAAGTCGAAGTCGGCCAGCTCCTTGGCCGTCGGCAGCTTGGCGGAGGCCATCTGGTACTTGATCGAGCGTGCCCTCTTGTCGGCGATCTCGACCTGCAGCAGCGTACCGATGATCTGCTGCACCGGATGGCGGCGCTTGAGCCCGTCGGCGAGGATGTCGTCGTAAGCGGCGCGCATGCCTGCGAGCTTCAGCTGGGTCATCATCTCCAGCACATCATGACGCTCCATGACCGGCCTCCCTCAGGCTGTCGTAGCGCTGACAGTCGGCTACCGGCTTATGGTGAAGCTGCAGGCCCTCGGGCGTCGGGATGATTGCCGGCGGTGCCGGCTGGCGCTGCCGGGCGAGGACGTTGAGCACCACGTCGGCGCTGTAGGCACCGCAGTCGAGCGTCTCGGCACAGGCCGCCTCAACCGCCTCCAGTCCATCCTCCAGCACCGCCGCGAGCACCTTGACGAACTGCCGGTCGCCGTCGTCGTGGCCCGCGAGCCGGGTTCGCAGGCGGCCGAGCGCGTTGGGCAACTGCCAGCCCTTGAAGGGCGCGCCATTGCGCAGCGCGCCGGGCTTCCGCGTCAGGATCGGCACGTAATGCCACGGATCGTAGGCGATCTCGCCGCGCCCGAAGCTCCGGGAGTGCTCGGCGACGATCTCGCCGTCCTGGCGGATGACGATCCGATCTGCATAGGCCCGCACATCGACCGGCCGGCCGACGGCGCGGGCCGCGACGCTGTACTGGTTGTTGTCGAAGCGCACCAGACAGGTCTTCGAGACCGACACCTCGCTGGCATGGAAGCCGTCGAAGGGGCCGCGATACGCCATCAGGAAGGGCCGCTCCTCCTCGAACACCTGCCACACCGTCTTGCCCGGGATTGTCGGATGCGGATGCTTCTTGGCGTCCTCGATGCACCGATCCATCAGCCACTCGTTGATCTCGGCGTAGGAGCGGCCCCGCGGGATGGGCACGAACAGGCGGCCGCGAAGGTCACCCACCTGCTTCTCAACCTGCCCCTTCTCCCAGCCAGCCCCTGGCGTGCACGCCACAGGCTCCACCAGATGGTGCGAGCACAGCTCCTGGAAGCGGCGGTTGTAGTCCCGCTTCTTGCCCACGAACACCGTGCTCACCGCCGTCTTCATGTTGTCGTAGATGCCCCGCCGGCAGACCCCGCCGAAGAAGCGGAAGGCACGCTCGTGCGCCTCGAAGACCATCTCCTGGCTCTCGCGGGGAAAGATCTGGACCAGATACATCCGGCTGTGGCACAGCCGCATGTGCGCCGCCTTCACTCTGGTCGTCGCGCCCGACAGACGCGCGTACTCGTGGCTCCAGTCGAACTGGTAGGCCTCGCCGGGATCGAAGATCAGCGGCACAAAGGCCTGCGACGGCGACAACAGACGCCACCGGCGCCGCCAGGCCCTGGCATAGCGGCGAACCGCGTCATAGCCGCCCTTGTAGCCCAGCGACACAAGGTCTTCATGAATCCGCAGAAGAGACAGCCGATCCTTGCGTGCCCTCTTCTCGTTGGCCTTCAGCTGGCGCTCAAGCTCCTCCACCCACAGCCCAAGCTTCGGCATCGGCTGGATCTTGCGCTCGTAGCTGTGCGAGGTCGCATCGCCCCGCACCACCTTGCGTATCGTGTTCTTGGAAACCCTCAAATCCCGGGCGAGCTTCTTGATCGGAACGCCCTTCACCAGATGATCCCGACGGATCTTCGCGATCGTTTCCACAACCAGCATCTCCCCCACCACCCCGTCCGTCCAAACGACGAGGTGTGTTCATGGACACAAACCATGGGGGGTCAATTTTGGACGCCGATCACCCCCAATAGGGGGTCAATTTTCCACGCTTAACAACACCTGCGCCGCCTGCAGCAGACCGTGGAGCGCGTCGCACCCCGCCTCGTGGTCCTCGACCCCCTGGTCCGCCTGCACGGCGTGGACGAGAACACCGTCGCCGACGTCGCCCCGATCCTCGGCTTCCTGCGCGACCTGCAACGCCGCTTCGAGACCGCCGTCCTGCTCGTCCACCATGCTCGCAAGAGCGGAGCCACGCGGCCGGGCCAGGCCCTGCGGGGAAGCAGTGAGCTGCACGCTTGGGGGGACTCCAATCTCTACCTGCGCCGCCGCGACCGGCAGACCCTCATGACCGTCGAGCATCGCGCCGCACGCGGTCTCGACGACATCGAGATCGAGCTCAAGGAAAACGGAGAGGAGCCCTCCTTCCGGCTCCGCCAGCCGCCTCCGGCCGACGGGGCGCCTCAGCCCGAAACCCCTGAACGCCGCGTCCTCAAGGCCCTCACCGACGCCAAGGCGCCGCTCTCCCAACGCCAGATTCGGGAACGCGCATCAACCCGGCACAAGACCGTCGGCGTCATCCTGCAAAAACTCGTCCAAGAGGGGCGCATCGAGCGCAACGCCGGCGGCGGCTACACCGTCGCCGCAGGCGTGACCGACAAGCCGCCGCTGGTCGACCCGATCAACGGCAGCACTCGGCCGCAGGCCCTGCGGTTCCCGATTGCCGGTTCCGCCGACGCCTAGGGGATCGAGCCGGAACCGTCTTCGGGAACCACCCCCTCGACAGCCTGGCGGCGCCAGACCTCCGCCGCCAAATACGTCACCGGGCAGCCCACCAGCTCTCCTCTACGGCCGCCCCAACCTCAATCGGATAGAGCCGACTGCACCGCCCTCAGATACTCTGAGCACCGGCGCGGCGCTCCGGCGATAACGGAATAATGTTGGAAATCCGGGCACCGGCCCCGTGAAACAATCCGGAAAATCCGTCGTCAAATAGCGTGCGAAACAACACCGCCCGAGAGCTCAACCGGATGGGACACAGAAACTGGAAGGGCGAGCCGTACACCGCAAAGCGTCTGCGCAGCACCCGCCGCGTGTACGGCTTGCCGAGCTACCGGGAGCGCGAGACGAAACGGCTTCGCGATGAAGGCTACGGCACAGCCGGTGAAGTAGCCGAGCAGCTCGGTCTCACGCCCGGAACCGTCCGCGCTCTGGGAAGAGCAAAGAACGACTCCTGCATCCAGCGCGGAATCATCACGACCGAAGGACGGCGATACTGCATGTACCGAGCAAATTGCGGCGCCGGAATGTTCCACCAGACACGGCAAGGGGAGGCCGAGCCCCCTGCATCCTTATCCGTAATCCCATAACCAGAACAAGGTGCATCATGAAACAAAAGACTTGTCGTTGCCCTTGCCGGGCCGGCCGAAGCGGTCGCGGAACAGATAGTGCGACTGCAGATGCGTGAACGCCCGCGTGCGCTGGCGTTCCCCGTCGCCGAGGATCCGCGCCACCGCAAGAGTGGTGTTGTCATAGAGGATCGAGCGCGCAACCCCGCCGAGAAAGGCGAAGGCGCTGACATGGCCGTCCAGAAACGCCTCGGTCGTCTCCCTCGGGTAGGCCTTCACGAACCAGACGTCGGAATGCGGCAGGATCAGGCAGAAGAAGGCGACCTTCTCGCGAAGGCCTCCGACCTCGACTACCGCCTCGCCGAAGTCGACCTGGGCATGGCCCGGCGGATGGTGCAGCGGAACGAATGCCTCGCGCGTCGACTGCCGGCGGGACCGCACGTAGTCCTTCACGATCCAGACCGTGTGAAAACTCGGGCGGTGGCGAGGAAGCAGCTTTGGGTCACCGTGGTTTGCGATGTTTTGCGACGTTTCCACATAATCTGGCGGTTTGGCGCCGGTAGCCCCGCAGAAGGGGCTCCAGCGCTCCGTGGATCGATGTGCGGCGCGCGATTCTGGCCAGACTCCCGTCTCACGCCTTCGCGGCGGCGATCAAGGCGGGAACACCGACCAGGGAGATCGCACGGCGGATGTTGTACGCCAGCGCCGTGATGCTGAACTCGCCGCGCACGTTCTCCAGCCGCCGGGTCAGGAAGGCCCCTTGGCCCATCCATTGCTTGATTGAGCCGAAGGGGTGCTCGACGCTCTCACGGCGCGCATCGAGCAACTCTGGACGGGCCGCCAATCGTTCTGCCATGCGCTCCAGGATCGCTTCGTCGACATAGCGCAGGACCCGACGGAAGGCGCTCTTCGTGCACTTCGACTTGAGTTGGCACTCCTTGCACGCGGCGCGATTGACGTAACTGGCGAAGATGAGATCGCGGCGCTTGCGCTTGCTGTGTAGCCCCAGGCGTTGGCCGTCGGGGCAGATGTAAATGTCCTCGCCGCCGTCATAGCGGAAGCGTTCCTTGGGAAAGAGCCCCTGGCTCACCGTTGATCCGCGCTGGGGCTTGGGCACATGCGGCATGACGCCGGTATTCTCGCAGGCCTCGATATCCTCGATCCTGAAGTAGCCCGCGTCGGCGACCGCGTCGATCCGATCGACGGCCAGGTTCCGCCGAGCCGCCACCGCCGTCTCGGCCAATAGACCGAGATCGCTGACCTTGTTATGGACCTGCTGCTCGGCGATCAGTTTGTGCTTGGCGTCCACCGCGATCTGGACGTTGTAGCCGACACCGACCCGGGTCGCGGCGTGCATCGCCCGGCTGTCCGGATCCGTCAAAGAGAGCTGGTCCTCGCCACTCGCAGCCAGCGCGTCTCGATGTTCCTCAAACCGCTCACGCTGCCCTTGAATCGCAGCGATCTTCTCCTCGATATTCTCCACCTCGCCGCCGCCGGGGCCGTCATCGTCCTGCCCGTCGGCCTCGTCGAGCCGGTCGAGATAACGCGACAACCTCTCGTCGCTCTCGGCCAACGCCTTCTCAAGCTTCGCTTTGGTGAAGTTCCGCTCCCGGCTGTTCACTGCCTTGATCCGAGTACCGTCAACCGCCACCAGTTCGCGTCCGAACAGCTCCAGTTCGCGGCATAGCCTCACGAACTCCCGGAACACCTGGCGGAAGGCCGCCCGATTGATCCGCCGGAAATCGGCGATCGTCTTGAAGTCCGGCGACAAACGCCGCAACAGCCAGATCACTTCGAGATTGCGCTTGCTCTCGGCCTCCAGCC
>Ga0209754_1002415_pt1 | contig 14899 bp, 9 predicted proteins | sample MesohylBB_FD_187295 | JGI IMG/M metagenome (GOLD analysis project Ga0209754, IMG submission 187295) | Host-associated microbial community of the marine sponge Aplysina aerophoba from Gulf of Piran - sponge mesohyl, lysed by bead beating... | ecosystem: Host-associated > Porifera > Sponge >... | reverse complement strand
ACGCTACGTACCTGCGGGAACTTCGACTCGACTTCGGCGCCCTGGATCTGGACGCCCTCGACCAGGTGGCGGCGCGGTACGCCGCACCGAAAGTGACTCGAGCGGCCCGCCGCATCCGCGAGCTCGCCGCGGCGACGCCCGCATACGACGTGCTGTGAAGGACCACCTCGAGGCGCTGATCCGCCGGCACGATCCGTTGCGTGCCCGCAACGTGGTCAGGGAGTACCTGCAGGCGCGCGCCCTCCGGGCCATGCAGGGCGCCGGCGCGTTGACCGCGTTGGCGTTTCAGGGCGGCACCTGCCTGCGGTTCCTCTACTCGCTGCCCCGCTACTCGGAAGACCTGGACTTCGCACTCGAAGGCGACCGCACGACGTACGATCTGCCGAAGTACCTGAGAGCCATCCAGGCCGAGCTCACCGCCGAGAACTATCGCGTGGAGCTACGGATTCGCGAACACCGCACGGTGCACGGGGCGTTCACGAGCTTCCCCGGCCTGCTCCACGAGTTGGGCCTCTCTCCGCACCGCTCGGAAGCGCTGTCGATCAAGATCGAAGTCGACACGAATCCTCCGAAAGGGGCGAGCTGCGAGATCAGCCTGGTGCGCCGCCACGTGACGCTCAGGCTCTTCCATCACGACCGCGCCTCCCTGCTGGCCGGCAAGCTCCATGCCGTTCTTCAGCGCGGTTACGCAAAGGGCCGGGATCTGTACGACCTGATCTGGTACCTGAGCGATCCCGACTGGCCTGCACCCAACCTGTCGGTACTCAACACGGCGCTTCGCCAGAGCGACTGGGATGGAGACGAGTTGACGCGCCGTTCGTGGACCGAGCCGGTCGCGGAGCGACTGGAGGCGCTGAACTGGGAGCAGGCACTGGCAGACGTGCGGCCGTTCCTGGAAGAACAGGACGACATCGACCTCGTCACCCGCGACAACGCGCTGCGCCTCCTCGCCAGATCGGGTGCGGCCCGGTAGAGCCGGCCGTGCCTATCTCCGCGCACGCCGGCTGCTGCCCCGGTCCACGCGATGACCCGGCACCCGCCCGCCTACGGGGCTCCGAGGGGGTCTCCCGCCTATCTCGTCGAGTTCGTCGCGTTCGACGACGCGGAAGAGCCGGTTCGTGGACCGCAGCGCCTCGGTTCTTCGCCCGACCGATCCGAACATCCTATTCGCCCTGACCGGGAGCCTCGGCGTCAGCTTCGGCTCCGACGCCTCAGGCATCGCGGCAAGGCCTACCGACGGCGGCGCCCACTGTGCTGCGCTCGACAAGGCGTGGCTACATCATTCGGCAACCCGTCCAGAAGACCGAATGTAGGATCGTCGCGCTCTGAGGCCGCCTGCCTTGGCGGAACCACGTAGTCGACGTGGGAATTGTCATTCCCGTATGCAAACCGCCCACATCCCGTTTCTGAACCTACTCAACGGCACGGTCCAGTACATCGTTCCTCGCTGGCAGCGCCGCTATCGCTGGAGCCAAGCCGACATTCAACGCTTGGTCGCGGATCTGCTTGCCGTCGCGGCCACGGACTCTCAGACGGCACACTACGGTGGCGCCCTGCTCACGTTCCCCGAACCTGGACCCGAAGGTGTGGTGAAGAGGGTTCGCGTGGTCGATGGCCAGCAGCGCCTCACCACGGTCAGCATCCTCCTCGCGTGCATCGCAGAGCGGCTCGGACCTGATGGCGCGTGCGGCGATTGGACCGCCCAGATCATCCGTGACGACCGGCTCACGAATCCCGGCAAGAGCGACGAGAAGTTCCGCAAGCTGCGGCTTCAACAGGGAGACGATGAGGAGTATCGCCGGGGCCTACTAGACGGGAAGCCGAACGGAAGCGGAGCGGTCACGCAGGCTTGGAAGATCGTCCGCCGGCTGGTCGCCAGGAACGATGTCGCCCAGCTTCTCGAAGGCCTCGCACGCTTCCGCGTGGTCAGCATTTCACTCGACCCCCATGAGGATCCACAGCAGATCTTCGAGAGCATCAACGCAACCGGGCGGCCGTTGGCCGAGAGCGAGAAAGTCAAGAACTGGTTGCTCATGGGTCAGCCCGAAGACGAGCAGCGGGACCTCCACGAGAATTCCTGGCTACCAATCGAACGACTCCTCGGCGCCAGCCATACCACCGAGCCGATCGACCTGTTTCTGCGCGATGTCCTCCGCTGGCGCACCGGGGCGCTACGAGGCAAGGACCAAGCCTACGAGGGCCTTCGGCGTTGGGCGCTTCGGAAGAAGGCGACCAGCCTCGCGGACCGAGCGTCCATATGTCGCGAGCTCACTCGCCTGGCCCGCCTCTACGGGATCCTGACCGGCTCGGCTGGCCCTCACCCCGACCGGCGGGTGGAGTCGGAGCTTCGTCATCTGAGAGCTCTAGGCATTCACGTTCATCGACCCTTGAGTCTCAGGCTTCTCGACGACGCTTCGAAGGACGATTCGAAGGACGATTCGACGCCGACGCATCTAGAACTAGCGAAGTCCCTGAGCGCCATCGGAACGTGGCTCACCCGCATGTGGCTGGCAGAACGTCCCATGGCCGGAGTGAACACAGCAGCGGCCGAACTCGCGAGCCTCAAGGGGCCGGGACCAGAGGAAGACTACGTCGAATACTGGATGAGCCAGATTCGACGGCGCCAGAACACGCGGGTCGGCGTACCCGACGACGAAGACGTCACTCGAGGAGTGCGCACGCGCAAGGCCCACGGGGGAAGCGCAACGCAGTCCTCGACCGCGATTCTCTGCGCGCTGATGGAGGCCGAGCACGGAGAGGAGTCGCCCGCTCGGAACCACCTAACGCTCGAGCATGTACTGCCGCAGAAACTGACCGGAGCTTGGGAAGAGGCCTTGGGAGATGACGCGGCCGAGACACACGAGCGCTGGCTTCACCGCCTCGCGAATCTGACCCTGAGCGGGGATGTCACCAACGCCAAGCTTGGGACGGGCACGTTCGAGGAGAAGCGCTTAACCTACGAAAACAGCCCGATTGGACTGACCCGCGAGATCGCCGACGAGGACCAGTGGGACCGGGAAACTCTCGAACGGCGTGCAGGTGGGCTTGCCGAACGTGTGTTGAGGCTCTGGCCTTGGCGAGGACGCACCAGCCCCGAGAAGGCGACCTCAGACAGGTCGGGACCACTTGAGTGGCGGGTCGATAACGGCCCGTGGCGCGCGGAAGAGAGCGCAAGCCAGATGGTCCTCAACGTCGCAGGGGCCCTTCTGGATCGCGACCCGGAGAACGCGGAGAAACTGTCAGGCGCCGCACTCAGTACGAATCTGCAGTCGGCCCTGCGCTATCCGGCCGGGTCGAAGGCCGGTACCTTGACGATGCGGGGAATCCCGGGTCACGACGCCTGGGTTCTCTACCCCTACGACCGGGACCATCCGGCGAGCGCGAGTCGATGCCGCAGCATGGGCCAACAATGCGGAGCGAACGTCGAAATCAGGGGCGTAGACGAGGTTCATCGGCGACAGGCGTTCTACCGCTTCCTGCGGCAGCGGACAGGTGGTCTGCCGGGGCAAACGGACGGCTGGCGCGGGAAGAATCAGTGGACCAAGCCCTTGAATTCTCACGGTGACCGCGTCGGTCTAGTGGTTGTCGACGATGCGATCTACCTGTGCATTCGGAAACCCTGGGGCCAGGGAACATCGGCTGAACTCGCTACACGGTTCCTGCGCTACTCGGTGAGGATCGGCTCAGAAATGGGAGACCAAAGGATCGAGGGAGATCCGCACGCCGCGAGTCTCGAAGGCCGAACAGTATGGCTGACGAGTCAGTGGACGTACGAGGACGACGAGGACTGGCCCGACGCGGCGGCCTGGATCAAGGAGCAGTACGAGCGCCTGCGCTTCGTCCTCGAAGAGCCGACCGGCGAAGAAGGAGCCGAGTCCTAGCGCCGCCTCTGGCCGGGCCCTCCGAGCCAGCGACGTCCCCACGGGCATCCCGACCACCTCGCAGCCGCGACGTCAGCCGCGCAACTCTTCCGCGAGCTCGCGCACACCAATCCCCTCCGTGGTCGACGAGACCGGGAATCGGTCTTCCCCCGCATGGACGACGAGGGCGCGACTGGCGCCGATGTCCGCGCAGGCCGTGTGGAAGCCCCGGCTCGGCCTGGCGCTCAGGCTGCGCTTGATCTCGATCGCCCAGCGCTCGCCGCCGCCGTGTTCGATCACAAGGTCGATTTCGGCCCCCGCACCCGTCCGGTAGAAGAACGCCGAGGCCCGCCATGGCAGGACGGCGAGCAACGTCTCGATCACGAAGCCTTCCCAACTCCGGCCCACGACGGGATGTCCCGCGAGGGCGGTCAGCGTGGGAACACCGAGCAGGGCGTGGACGAGACCGCTGTCACGAATGTAGACCTTCGGCGACTTCACCAGCCGCTTGCCGACGTTCGCGGTGAGTGGGGGCAAGCGTCGCACCAGAAGGAGGTCGACGAGCAGGTCGATGTAGCGCGTCACCGACTGGGCGCTCACTTCCAGCGCGCGGGCAAGCGCCGACGCGTTGAGAAGCGTTCCCTGGCGGTGCGCGAGCATCGTCCAGAGGCGTTCGAGGGTCGTGGCTGGAACGCGCACGCCGAACGTTGCGATGTCGCGTTCCAGGTATGTGCGAACGAAGTCCTTGCGCCAGGCGAAGCTGATCTCGTCGTCCGACGCGAGACAGCTCTCGGGAAACCCGCCTCGCAGCCACAGTCGTTCGCGTACAGTCCGCCGATCCTCCACCTCGAGGGCAGTCAACGGAGTCAACTCGAGCATGGCGACGCGGCCGGCAAGCGACTCTCCGGCCTGACGCAGCAAGTCGACAGAAGCCGAGCCAAGAATCAGGAAACGCCCGACTCCCTTGCCGGTACGGCGGCCCCGGTCGATGATGCCGCGCAGCGGCTGGAAGAGCTCCGGCACGCGGTGGATCTCGTCAAGGACGACAAGATGATCGTCGAGCGCTTCAAGGAACAGGGCGGGTTCCGCCAGGCGTCTGCGGTCGTCAGGGTCCTCGAGGTCCAGATAGACCGACCTGCGCTGCTCCGCCACGGCGAGAGCGAGGGTCGTCTTGCCCGCCTGACGCGGGCCGAGAAGCGCGACGGCCGCCTGTCGCGACAGCGCCCCCACAAGCTCCGGCATCACCTCCCTGGGCAGCATAACCTAGCAATCTATCCACGCAATGGACAATTTGCAAGATACTTCAAGGCCGCGCCCCCTCTGGCTGCCGCCACCTGGACCGCCAGGGGTTGGACTACCGGCGTGCCGCCTGGCAGGCGGCGAACTCGGCGCCGACGTCCGGCAGGTCCTTCTCCAGCAGCGGCAACGACTCGATGGCCGGGCCGGCGCCGTGCTGGCCGCCTGCGAGTCGCTTGCTCATGTTCGTGAACGTCTCGAGCAGCGTCTTCGCGGTGCGGGGGGTGACGACCCCAGCGCCCATGCCGAAGGGGGGTTGCGGGTCGCTGACGGTCTTCTGGACGACCGTGATCGTTCCTTCGTCGTCGCCCGGGGACAGGAACCAGCGGGAACGGACGCAGAGAACGCGCTTGCCCTCGAACTTGGGCGTCAGGTCGTCGGCGCCGGCCATGTCGCCGACGACGTCACCGTCTGCCGTGCGCCACCAGGCGGCGCGGTCCATCGTGATGCGCCGGGTCATGCCCTTGCCGGAGACGCGCTGGCGGAGGGTGCGGAAGGGTGCATCGAGCGGCTTCGCAGTTTCTTCAGTGCACATGGCCTGCCAGTCAGGGCACGCCGCCGCGTCGTTCAGAAGGGCGATGACGGCCGACATGGAACCGCGCACGGTCATCTCCGCCCGCACCAATGGGTAGTCGGCGTCCTCGATCGGGCAGGACTCGACGGTGACCGGGCCTTCGGCTTCCCGGGGTTCGCATTCGGCGGCGGCTGACGCGCTGAAGGCGATGCAAAGCCCAAGTGCAACTGCCGCGGGCAGAGCCGGATGCCGGCCAGAAGGCCGGCGCACCCAGTGAAACGGTCGTACCACCATGCGATCTCCTGGTTCAATCGACATCATCTCGCTCCAGATTGGCCACCAGTCACCGACTCCGGTAGTGCAAAGGCGATCAACTCATCGGGAATCCGGCGGTTGCGCGCGCCGCCGGCGGCGATGACGATGTACTGCCGGCCTTCGTGCATGTAGGTCATCGGCGGACCGTGCAGCCAGAGGTCGGTTTCCACTTCGGCCAGCACTTCTCCGGTCGCCTTGTCGTAGGCACGCAGGAAGCTGCCGCTGCTGGTTCGAGGATCGTCCTCGTCGCGCAGGGCGAAGAAGCCGATCAGCAGGGTACGGGTAACGAGCAGACCGCCATCCGCCGGCATGCCGAAGTAGATCGTGCCCATGTCGTCGAGGTTCAGGTGCGCGATCGCCGGATGGTTCTTCGGGCCAGGTCCGACAGGGACACGCCACAGGTGTTCACCGCGATTCAGGTCGATCGCGGTGATCGTCCGGTAGGGCGGCTTCGTCAGCGGCAGGCCGTGCGGGCCGGCCGTGTCGACGTAGCCGATCACGTAGCGCCAGTCCGGACCGCGGGCCCGATCCGGCTCGATCAGGGACATCCCGGTGGGACGGTTCTGCGACTCGACGAAGAGCACGCCGGCCATCGGGTCGACGGAAGCCCCGGGGTGGTTCGCTCCGCCGGCGGCGCCCGGCACGACCATCACGCCCTCCTTGCCGCCCTCTCCCCTGACGATCAGCGGCGGGAACATCGGCGCCAGCACGAGCTTCTCGGCGATCTTGAGAGCCTCCTCGCGCAGTTCGGGCGTCCAGTCGATCAGGTCGTCCTCGCTGACGCCCTGACGTTCGAAGGCCGGCGGTTTGGTCGGGAACGGCTGGGTCTCCGCCAGCTTCTCGCCTGGCACGGTCGACTCGTGGTTCACCGGGCGATCCTCGATCGGCCAGACGGGCTCGCCGGTGGCGCGATCGAAGACATAGGTGAAGCCGGTCTTCGAGACCTGAGCCACAGCCTTGATCAGCTTGCCGTCGACGACGATGTCGAGCAGGTTCGGGGCCGAGGCGATGTCGTAGTCCCAGATGCCGTGGCGGACGGTCTGGAAGTGCCAGACGCGCTCGCCCGTCTCCGCGTCGACGCAGACCAGACTCTCGGCAAAGAGGTTGTCGCCCGGCCTGTCGGCCCCGTAGTAGTCGTTCGACGGCGTGCTCGTCGGCAGGTAGACGTAGCCCAATTCGTGGTCCGCGCTCATCGACGTCCACACGTTCGCGTTGCCGGCCGTCCGCCAGGACTCGTTCTCCCAGGTCTCGACGCCGAACTCGTCGTCCCGCGGGATCGTGTTGAAACGCCACTTGAACTCGCCCGTGTGGACGTCGTAGGCACGCACGTGGCCGGGCGGCGCGTCGCTTCTGATCGAGTAGTCGAAGATCTTCGAGCCGACGATCACGCTGTTGCCCACCACGATCGGCGGTGCGCCATGGGTGATGTGGCGGACCGAGTACTCGCCCGGACCGAGGTCGAGCGCCAGGTCGACGACTCCGTCCTCGCCAAAGGCCCGGTCGGCCTCGCCGGTGGCGGCGTCGACCGAGACGAGCTGGCGGCCGATCGTGGCGACGAACAGGCGCTCCTTCTCGCCGTCCGTCCAGTACTCGATGCCGCGCGCGCCGACCGGCCGCATCGTCGTACCGCCGCGCTCCCAGGTCTTCGGGTTGTAGACCCACTTCTGCTCGCCGGTTGCCGGATCGAGCAGCGCTACCTGGCCGAGGCTGGTCGGTGCGAACAGGCGGCCGCCGATCATCAGAGGCACGGAGCGGTAGAACCCCGTGTCGTATCCCGGCAAGACATCCAGCGGCACTTCGTGGTCCGCCGTGCGCCAACGCCAGGCGATCTCGAGCCGGCCGAAGTTCGAGCCGTCGATCTGAGTGAGCGGCGAGTAGCGGCTGGAGGTGTGGTCGCCGCCGTGGTGCTGCCACTCTCCGTAGGTGGACTTGCCGTGCTCGCGCGTCTCCGCCCCGACCGGCGCGGCGACGAGCCCGATCGACCAGGCGATACCCAGTCCAACGATGCGTAGCAGGTTCATCGGATGCGCTAACCTACCGCAGACCCACGACACATTGAAGCAATCCGGGAAAGGCAAGCCGCTATGCCCAAGCAAGACATAACCCGCCGCAACGTCCTCGGCGCCGCAGCCGCCGGTGCGGGCTGGATGATCGTTCCTCGCCACGTCCTTGGCCGCGGCATGCCGGCGCCCAGCGACAAGCTGAACATCGCCGCGATCGGCGCCGGCGGCAAGGGCCGGAGCGACATCGAAGGCGTCTCGAGCGAGAACATCCTCGCCCTCTGCGACATCGACTGGAAGCGCGCCGAGCAGGCGATGACCGCCCATTCCGACGCGCCGCGCTACCACGACTACCGCGAGCTGCTCGACAGGCACGCCGACGAGCTCGACGCGGTGTTGGTGTCGACCGCCGACCACACCCATGCGGTGATGTCGGTCGCCGCGCTCGAGCGCGGTCTCCACGTCTTTACCCAGAAGCCCCTGACGCGGACGATCTGGGAGGCCCGAATGGTCGGCGAGGCCGCGCGCAAGGCCGGCACGGCGACCCAGATGGGCAACCAGGGTCACGCGGGCGAGGGCTCGCGCCTGATTCGCGAGTGGATCGAGGCGGGCGTGATCGGCGAGGTAAACCACGTCGAGTACTGGACGAACCGGCCGATCTGGCCGCAGGCGATGAAGCGTCCCGAGGAAGTCCACGAGGTGCCGGAGCACGTCGCCTGGGATCTGTGGCTTGGCCCCGCGCCGGACCGCCCCTACCATCCCGACTACTACCACCCCTTCGCCTGGCGCGGATGGTGGGACTTTGGCACCGGCGCGATCGGCGACATCGCCTGCCACGCGATGGACGCCGCGTTCTGGGTCTTCGACCTGCGCGATCCTTCGTCCGTCTACGCCGAATCGACGCCGCTGTTCAAGGAGACCGCGCCGGCCTCAACCCGGATCACGTTCGAGTACCCGGCCCGCGGCAACCGTCCGAAGATGACCGTGGTCTGGCGCGACGGCAACCTGACGCCGCCGAAGCCGAAGGCGTTCGAGGGCAAGTGGCCGCCAGGCAGGAGCGGCCAGTTGTTCATCGGCACCGAGGGCATCATCACGGCGGACATCTACGCCGGCAAGCCGACGATCTACCCGACGAAGCTGCACGAGAAGATCGCGAAGAAACCGGTGGCCCAGTCATATGAACGGACCGAAGGCCACTACAAGCAGTGGATCGACGCGATCAAGGCGGGGACGACGAACCCCGACGGGTCCAACTTCCCCGATCACGCCGGTCCGATGACCGAGACCGCGCTGCTCGGCAACCTGGCGGTCCGCACCCAGCAGGAGATCGTCTGGAACCCGAAGAAGATGAAGGTGACGAACGGCGTCGACGTGCCGCGAGAGTACATCCAGCCGACGTACCGGGACGGCTGGGAGTTGTAGCGGCAGACACGGCGTGCTCACCGCCTCCGAACCGCTCTTCCACTCGCCCAGGGCCCTGGGCCCACTGTTCGGTACGGCGTGACTGCAACGGAGGAAGGACGGTAAGACGAAGTGCCCGCGCTTCCACGTTTGAGCGCGGCCCTGTTCTTACCGTTGCTGCCGGCGCTGGCCTTCGCCCAGCCGGCGAACGACGAGGATCTCTACACTCGCGCCTGCGCCGCCTGTCACGGCGACGACGGCCGGGGCCGGCCGCAGCGGGAAGTCGGCTTCGAGACGCCGCTGCCGGACTTCACCGACTGCTCCTTCGCCTCGAGGGAGCCGGACCCCGACTGGTACGCCGTGATCCACGAGGGCGGTCCGGTACGAGCCTTCGACCGCATGATGCCGGCGTTCGGCGCCAAGCTGGGCGAAGCGGAGATCTACGCGATCCTCCGCCATGTCCGGACCTTCTGCGTCAATGACGCCTGGCCCCGCGGCGAGTTCAACCTGCCGCGGCCGCTGTTCACCGAGAAGGCGTACCCGGAGGACGAGATCGTCGTCACCGTGCTCGCCGACACGGACGGCGGCGGCGGCACGGAGACCGAGTTCCTGTACGAGAAGCGGTTCGGCCCGCGGGGGATGATCGAGGTGGCGGTACCGGTCCAACACGGTGGCGACGGCGCGGGGAACGGCTTCGACCTGGGCGACCTGGCGCTCGGCTACAAGCACACGGTTCATCACGACCTGCAGCGCGGCTCGATCTTCAGCCTGGGCGCCGAGGCGATACTGGTTCGGGTGGAGGGCAGTGAGGGCTCCGATGACCGGGTGACCGTGTTCGAACCGTACGCGGCCTACGGTCATCTCCTGCCCGGCGACGCCTTCGTCCAGTTCCAGGCACTGGGCGAGATCGGCCTGGAGGGCGACACCGGCGACACAGCGGCGTTGCGGATGGCGATCGGGCGCACGTGGAGCGAGGGCGAGTTCGGTCGGGTGTGGACGCCGATGCTGGAGATCCTGGCGGAGCGCGGCCTGGTCTCGGGGGCGTCGGTCGAGGTCGATCTGGCGCCGCAGGTGCAGGTGAGCCTGAACACCAGGCAGCACATCCTGCTCAACGCGGGTGTCCGCTTCCCGCTCGACGACGACGATGACCGGGGTGTGCAGGCAGTCGTCTACCTGCTCTGGGACTGGTTCGACGGAGGGTTTCTGGATGGCTGGTGACGTTCGGTCCCGCGCGCCGCTTCCGCGCCTCGGGCCAGGTGCCGTGGCGGTTGGGCTCCTCGTGTCGTCGCTCGCGGTTGCGCAGGGACCGGCACCGGCGGCCGCGCCGGTGTTCGAGACGTCGGACCAGTGCATCGCCTGCCACAGCAACCTGCGCGACGCGGACGGCCAGGACGTGTCGATCGGCCACGCCTGGCGGGCGACGATGATGGCCAACTCGGCCCGCGACCCGTACTGGCAGGCCGCGGTCCGGCGCGAAGTGATGGACCAGCCGGAACTCCAGGCGGCGATCGAGGACACCTGTTCCACCTGCCACATGCCAATGGCGCGAACGGCAGCGAAGGCCGCGGGCGGGCTCGGCGAGGTCTTCGCGCACACTGGTCGGGGCGGCGGCGCGGCCGCTGACTCGGCGGCCGCGCTCGACGGCGTTTCCTGCACCGTCTGCCACCAGATCCGACCGGACAACCTGGGCGAGCACGAGAGCTTCGACGGCGGCTTTCTCGTCGGCGGGGCCGAGGCGGGCGTGGCGACCGCCTTCGGACCGTTCGACGACGTCGACGAGGGGCTCCAGCGGATCATGGAGTCCGCCTCCGGCTTCCAGCCGGCGGCCGGCGCGCACATCCAGGAGTCGGAACTCTGCGCCACCTGCCATACGCTGTTCACGACCGCGCTCGACGACGACGGCCGTGAAGTCGGCCGGCTGCCCGAGCAGGTGCCGTACCTGGAGTGGCTCAACAGCGGCTATCGCGGCGACCAGAGCTGCCAGGACTGCCACATGCCGGAGGCAGCGGAAGCGCCGATCTCGTCGGTGCTGGGCGAGCAGCGAGAGGGACTCTCGCTTCACGCTTTCCGTGGGGGCAACGCCTTCATGCTGCGCCTGCTCAACCGCTACCGGGACGAGCTGAGCGTGACGGCGCCGGCCGACGAACTCGAAGCCTCGGCGGCGAGGACGGCCGAGCATCTCCGTAACGACACGGCGAGCATCGACCGTCTCGATCTGCGTCTCGAGGCCGGCGAAATCGTCGTCGACGTCGAGGTCCGGAACCTCGCCGGCCACAAGCTGCCGACCGCCTACCCGTCACGCCGCGCCTGGCTCCACCTGACGCTGCGCAACCAGGACGGCGCCGTCTTCTTCGAGTCGGGGGCGATGGGGCCGGACGGCTCGATCGCCGGCAACGACAACGACGCCGACCCGGGCGCCTTCGAGCCGCACCACACCGAGATTTCGGCGCCTGACCAGGTCCAGATCTACGAGTCCGTCATTGTGGACCACGCGGACCGGGTGACGACGGCCCTGCTGCGCGGCGTTCGCTATGCGAAGGACAACCGCCTGCTGCCGGAAGGCTTCGACAAGGCGTCGGCCCCCGGCGACGTCGCGGTGCGAGGCGCGGCCGCCGCCGACCCGGACTTCCAGACCGGCGGCGACACGGTTCGCTACCGCGTCGCGGTCGGGCCCGAGGTCACGGCCGTTAACGCTTCGGTCCGTCTCCTCTTCCAGACGATCGGCTACCGCTGGGCACGCAACCTCGGCGAGTACGACGCGTTCGAGACGAACCGCTTCGTCGGCTACTACAAAGCGAACGCCGCGGAGTCGGCGGTCGTCCTGGCCACCGCGGAAGCACGGCAGACTCGGAGCGAGGATCGAAGGTAAACGAGAACGGGCGTCCGGCAGCCCGACTCCCGAAGAGAACGAAAGGAGAAAGCAGCATGACCAGCAGCTCCGTTGAAAGGAAGCGAAGCAACTGCCTTGGGCAACCGCTCGGCCTGTGGGCTCTGATGACGCTGATTCTGGCCGTCTCGTCGCCTCTGGCAGCTCTGAACGAAGGCGATCCGTCGGCGGGAACGTCGGTCCGGATCTACAGCGAGGCTCTCCCGGAACGAGAAGCGGTCCGCAAGATGGACGTCGACTCGATCCTGATCGACGCTGGCGACAGATGGCTGGCTGATGCGGCGGCATCGGACCTGACGGGGGTCGTCTCGCCCGCCTCGACTGACTACTCGTACGACGACGGTACGCCCGAGGCGTTCACTCGTATCACCAACGCCCATGAACAGGAGTACGCGCAGCGATTCCGCTTGTCTGACGCGGGCACGGTCACTTCCGTGACGGTGTGCTTCGGTCGTGAGCCGAACGACGACAATGCCGACGTGGCGTTCATCCTTACGTTCTACCGCGATTCCGGCGGGCAGCCAGGCAGTCCATTGGCCGCCTACTCGGCGACGGTTTCCGGCCTGGCCAGAGGCCGGGGTACATGTGGCCTGATCAACCGTGGCGATGTCACCTCGCAGCGGCTCGATGGCGGCGACGTTTGGCTGGGCGTTCAATGGCCGAACTCGAGTGGCAAGGGGTTCGCCGAGGATCGCAACGGGCCTGGCGGTACGAGGAACTTCTGGCGGTACCGGTCCTCGTCGCAAGGTCCCTGGAGTTCATGGAACGCCGAGACCGTGGCTACCGCGTACTTCATGCGCCTGAGCGTGGACCACGGGGCAACAACGCCTCCGCCGGCTGAGGACTGCACGCCGACGACGGCACTGCTTCAGTTCGACGGTGGCTACGAGGTCAGCATGTGTTACCGCACCCAGGACGGGCAGGTGGGCCAGGCAAAGAGCGGCATCTGGGCCTCGGGCGAATCCGGACTGTTGTGGTTCTTCAATCGAGACAACGCCGAAGTGTTGGTCAAGGTCCTCGATGGCTGCTCACACAACGGTTACCGTTGGGTCTTCGTCGCGCCCGTCACCACCGTGGAGTTCAACCTTCTGGTCACGGCCCCGGACGGCACGGAGTGGAAGCATGGCAACGTGCAGGGAGTGACTGCGTCCACCAGGAGCGATACTCGGGCGTTCAGATGCTCGCCGTAGCCCACCCTGTGCTAGCCTGCTAAACGTTCCTTCTGCCATCGAGACGTTTGGAGGTCGGCATGAACTCCGAGTTCCTCAAGGCTCTTGCCAACGGCCCCGGCCTGGTGGTCACCTCCCCGGGGGCCAGGACGCTCGTGCTGCTCCTCGGCGCCTGTTTCGTTGCCGCTGGCTGTAGCGAAGACGGCGATCCGATTCTCCCCACCGCGCCCAAGATCGTTCTTCAGAAACCGACTTCAGGCCAGGGCGCGAACGGCGACGGCGACGGCGACTGGGATGGCGACGGAGACGGCGATGGCGACGCCTCCGAGCGGCCCCGGGGGCGCTTCTTCATGGACGATGCCGGAGCTGACGAAGCCCCGGTTGTTGCCCGAGTGGGCGGCGATTCGCCGCTCACGGAACCGCGGGCAGCGATCCGGGTGGACCAGGTCGGCCAGCCTGACGGCATCGACTTCGACACCGATCTCGAACGCTTCGACCTTGACATCGACCTCGAGTCCGCCTCGGAGACCGCCGGCTTGGGGTTGTCGTCCACGCCCCCGGGAAAGAGTGATCTCGAGGATGTCGACAACACCAACGTGGACGCTGGCGACTCTTCAAGCAAGAGCATCCTTGAGGGCATCGACGGCACGAGAGCCAGCGTCGTACCCGCGGGAGACGGCGACGGGGACGGCGACGGGGACGGCGACGGAGATGGGGACGGCGACGGGGACGGCGACGGGGACGGCGACGGAGATGGGGACGGCGACGGAGATGGGGACGGCGACGGGGACGGAGACGGGGACGGGGACGGCGACGGCGACGGGGATGGAGACGGCGACGGCGACGGGGATGGGGACGGCGACGGGGATGGAGACGGCGACGGCGACGGGGATGGGGATGGCGACGGGGACGGCGATGGCGACGGGGATGGAGACGGCGACGGGGATGGAGACGGCGACGGCGACGGCGACGATGACGACGACGACGACGACGACGACGACGATGACGACGATGACGACGATGACGACGATGACGACGTCGACCCGCCAACTCCTCCCTGGCAGTTCATGGCGTTCGTCCCCGCGGCGCTCGGCATCACGATGCCGGCCGCGGCTCGCACGAGGTCGCACTTCACGAAGATCGCCGAAGGAATCGACGTGGCGCCGTTCCTGTCGGAACTCGCCGCGTCCGCCGAGGGTTGGCTCGTGGACACCAGCCGCCAGCGCAACGTTCGCTGTCAGCGCGACACGCAGAACATCTTCCTGCGCGTAGCCAGGAAGCCCCTGCCTCCCGGCGCCAGGAACGCGAACGACGTTCATGAGAGCTGTCCAGGAAGACAAGCGGCGGAGTTCCCCCGGACGTTGGCGTTCTGCGAGGGCATCGCCGCCCTCCAGGCGGGAGAGCTGGGACGGGCCACGCTCGTCGCGCTGCAGCCCCGCGGCTGGGTGCGGCCGCAC
>Ga0209754_1002409_pt1 | contig 14946 bp, 9 predicted proteins | sample MesohylBB_FD_187295 | JGI IMG/M metagenome (GOLD analysis project Ga0209754, IMG submission 187295) | Host-associated microbial community of the marine sponge Aplysina aerophoba from Gulf of Piran - sponge mesohyl, lysed by bead beating... | ecosystem: Host-associated > Porifera > Sponge >... | reverse complement strand
AGGCCCGGCGCGCGGTGTGGGCCGCGGGCGGCGATCCGGGGTTCTATGTGATCGACATCGACGCCACGCTGGTGGACTCGCACTCTGACAAGCAGGCCGCCGCGGGGACCTACAAGGGCGGATACGGGTTCCATCCGCTGATGGCCTATCTCGACGCGACCGGCGAGTGCCTCGCCGCGATGCTGCGCCCCGGCAACGCCGGGTCCAACACCGCCTCAGACCACATCGAGGTCCTCGGCGACGCGCTGGCGCAGATCCCGGTGGACCCACAGGTGGTGGAGGTGACCGTCAGAGCGGACTCCGCGGGATGCACCCAGGAGTTCCTCAAGGAGTGCCGCGAACTCGGGGTGCGGTTCTGTGTCAGCCACCCCCTCAGCATCGACACCGCACAGGCCATCACAGAAGTCCCCGACGAATGCTGGCAGCAGGCGCTCACCGCCGACGGCACAGAGTTGCGCGGCCACGCCGACGTCGCCGAGATCACCGACCGCGCCGACCTGTCGCGCTGGCCCGACGGGACCCGCATGCTCGCGCGGCGCGAGGACCCCCACCCCGGCGCGCAGCTCACTTTCTGCGACTCCGCCGGGCGGCGCCTGCAAGTGCTCATCACCGACATCGCCGACAACGCCCACAACGGCACAGACATCGCCTACATCGAAGCGCTGCACCGCGGCCGCGGCCGCGCCGAACGCCAGATCAGCGACCACAAAGCCACCGGACTCGCCAAACTCCCCTCGCACAGTCTCACGATCAACACCGCCTGGCTGCAGATCACCATGTGCGCCCACGACCTGCTCGCCTGGACCAAACTGCTCGCCCTCGACGGCGACCTCGCCAAAGCCGAACCCAAACGGCTCCGCCACTGCCTGCTGCACACCGCCGCCCGGCTCGTGACAACAGGCCGACAAAACCTCGCCAAACTCTCCCAGGACTGGCCATGGACACCGGACCTCCTCGCCGCGTTCGCACGGGTCCACAACCTCCCCCTGCTCATCTGAACACCACACCCCGCGGCCAACCGGGCGCCGCAGCACACACCCCCACCCGGCCAACCCACCCACACACACCCGCTACAGCACAACGCGCCCCGACACGCCCAACACCCCCCACACGCCCGCCGACACGCCCGCCACCGCACCCAACCCAGCCCCAGAACGCCCCCCAGCCAGGCCTACTGAAAGATCTGGGCTAACAGTATCGGCGCTTCGGAAATGAGGGGGCAGTAGTCGTGGAGGCCATCCGCGGCTGAGAGCGAGGGATTCCCCAGAATCGGCGCTGACGGCAGCCGAGATCTGGAGGATTCCTGTGGAGGTTGACCCTACGCGCGTGTGTGTGAGGTGTTGGTGGGACTGGGCGATGTGGAGGTGTTCGGCGTCGGCGACGATGTGGGCGGGCCGCTGCGGGTGCACATCCGGCGGCGGACGTCCAGACCGGTCTGTGAGGGCTGCGGCGGGCCGCTGTGGTCCGACGGAGAGCGGGCTGTGGAACTGGTGGACCTCCCGGCGTTCGGCAGGCCCGCTCGGCTGGTGTGGCACAAGCGGCGGTGGCGCTGCGCGCAGTCGGGCTGTTCGGCGGGGACCGTCACCGAGCAGGACCCCGAGATCGCGCCGCCGCGCGAGAAGCTGACCACAAGAGCGGGGCGCTGGGCGACGCGTCAGGCGGGCAGGGCGCGGCCCGTGGGTGAGGTCGCCGCGGAGCTGGGATGCAGCTGGCATCGCGTCAATGCGTCGGTGCGCTGCTGGGGTTCTGCGCTGCTTGGCGCCGACACCGCCAGGATCTCAGATGTCTTCGCGCTGGGCCTCGACGAGACCTTGATGGGGCGCCGGGGCCGGTTCGGGGCCAAGGCCTGGTCCACCAGCATCGTCGACGTCGGCCGGGGCCAGCTGTGGGACATAGTGCCGGGCCGCACCGCTGACGGGGCCCGCACGGTGGCTGATGTGACGCCCCGCGGCGTGGCGCGGTCAGATCCGCTGGGCGGTGCTGGACCTCTCGGGGCCCTATAGGGCCGCGTTCGACACCGCCATACCCGACGCCCGCCAGGTCGCGGGCCCCTTCCACGTCGTGGGGTTGGGCAACACCGCCCTCGAGGAGGTCCGCCGCCGCGTCCAGAACCAGACCCTGGGACATCGTGGCCACAAACACGACCCGCTGTATCGAGCCCGCAAGCTGCTGGTCGCCGCGTCCGAGAAGATCACCGACCACGGACGCAATCCCGCTGCGGGGCCTGCTCGACGCCGGCGACCCCTACGGCGAGGCCCGAGACGCCTGGCACGCCAAAGAGACCCTCAGGAGCATCTATGACATCGCCGACGCCAACACCGGCGCGGCCGCCGTCGAGCTGCTCGCCCAGGACCTCCAAGACCCCGGCCTGCCCACCGAGGTCACGAAGAGGGCCTCGGGAGCGGGCATCCGGTCCCGCATCAACCCTCCCGGCCGGGTGGCGCGGTGGCTCTGGACGACCAGCTCGTGAACCGGCTCACCAAGCGCCTGGGACTCCACTCCTGCGGCAACCCGGCCCGCCCCGAGGGCCAGCGCGGGGTCGACAGCTTCGCCGGCGGCATGAGCGGCTTCACCAAACTGAGCCTGGAGGACCTGGAAGATCCCCGACGCTCGGGCCCTGGTCGGCTCGCACTCGGGCGACGAGCGCAAGCCATGACCGCGAGCTGGATCACGCAACTGTCGATGGAGCCGGTCCTCATGGGTGTGGGAGTGGACAATACGGTAGTGGCGTGCGGGCTCATCTTCGAAGGGGCCTCCTTCACCGACAGCCTGCGGCGTCGAGCGCCGCTGGGGCCGCAACGCACGCTGGCCGCCAATGGCTGCCTCCAAGATGGGACAAGGATTCACAACCGGGTCCCCCTCACAGCCAACCGGCACTCGATCGCCGCCACTTCGAGACTTGCCCCCAGTTGTTGGGACAACTAACTTCAGGCGGTCGTGCCGATCGCTCGGGGAGGCGGAGTGAAGCAGAATGCGAGGACAGCAGGGGTCTTGCCCGGGGGTCGCGCGGTGCTGCCGGTGGCTGCGTCGCGGTGGCGAGTCGGGCCGTAGGCAGTGGCTACCCGTTCGCGTCGTGAGAGGCGGGAGCCTCAGCGGACAAGTCGCCGCACCAGGAGCAGGCCGTCTGATTCCATGCCGAGGAGCCGAGGGCGGGGACGGTCCCGGCCGGCTGGGTCCACGCCTCGGCGGACTCGCTCCAGGAGTCTTTTGGGTCGAGGCAATCAGCCGCGCCCCGCCGTGGGGTCCGCTCCGGTCGGGGGCGGCGTGTCAACTGTGTCGAAGGTGTTGGCACTGGGCAGCCTTGGAGTCCTACTTGCGTCGATCGTTCTAATGGCTACCGGGGCCGGAGAACTCGCTACGCTCGAGCTGGCGTTCGGTCTGGCGCTTGCCGGTTACGCGGCTGGTGCAGCCGCGGACTGTGTGCATCGAAGAAGGTGTGACAGGAACATGCGGACGGATCGCTTCCTGACTGCGCGCGTTCTCTGGTCGAGTTCTTTGATTGTGGCGCTTGTCGGTGCATTCATCGCTGCCAGCGAAGCCGCAGTCTGAAGCCGAGGATTGCACATGTTGTTGTCATGGCGTACATGTAGCTGCTGGTTGAGAGACTGCTGGCTGAGAGTATCTCGCGGTGCTGGATCTCTTCCCCGGCTGGTGTGCTCTACTCTGTCTGTTGTGGCTGCATACTGCACCGCTGCTTGCCGATGAGTGCTCGTTTGTCAGCCATCCGGACGCGACGTCGCCATAGAATCAACATTGCTCTGTGTGCTGTCGCTACCGCAGCGGTGGTTTGGTCGATCCTTCCCCTAGTTGCCCCTTCTGAGGCCAGCGCACAGGGAACCGACTCCCGGTGCGCTGAGGGTGAGGCGATTCGCGTTCTCTTCCTGTTGGACACATCGGGAAGTCTGCGCACTAATGACCCTGATGGCAGGAGAGAGACGGGCACAGTGGATGCCCTTGAGGATCTATCCCAGATCGTTGACGATTACCGTCTCCGGTTGCAACGCCATTATCCGCGGTGGTCCGTCTTTGCAGCCATCGACACCTTCTCCGGGTTTCATGACGATCCCGAATTGAGCAATCCGTACAACCGGCTGAGCGGAGATTGGCATGATCTGGCTGATCCGGCAGGGCGTCAGGCGCTGCGCCAGGCCGCTAGCAGCGCACTCGAGGAACCTGGGTCTTGGACCGACTATCGCGCCGCCCTCCGGGGCGCGATAGACCGCTTGGCTGAGCCGTTGCCGTCCGGGCTGCCGTCGTGTGATCAACTCTTCTGGTTCACCGACGGCGACCATGACACCGTCTTGTCCGGCGTCCTGACGGATGAGGAGCAGGCAGTGCTGGACGGGATGTGTCGATCAGGCGACTTGATTGATCAGCTGCGACAGTCCGGTACCAACGTGACGGCCATTGAGCTTCGTGTGCAGCGAGACTCGTCGGCACAACTCCGTCGCCTGGTCGCGGGCGGCCCGGATTGTGTCGGGCTCGATGGCAAGGTCGCCGATATCGCCTCTGTGGCGGATCTGGCGGCCGGTATCGAGGAGACTGTGTTCCGGCTGGTCGACCCCGACTTTCCCACCGACTTCCTAGAGCCATGCGATTCGTCCTCGAGTCGATGCGAATACAGCTTCACCCTCTCCGATGACATCGAATGGGTGAAGGTCTATGTGGACTTGGCTGGAGTCGCGAACCCCGCCGACTTGGCAATGATGCTCCACGGACCTGATGGAGCACCGGTTGCGCCACTAGCGTTCGGCGAGGACTGGACTCGGATCTCCTCGTCCGGCATGCTGGGCAGGAGGCCGACGAGCAATATCACCGTCGTCTGGGCACACCTCGCAGGCCAGCAGGTGTACGGGATGGACTGGGGAGATGATCAGACTTGGACGATCGTCTTCTCGGGCGAGGAGGCTCCTCGCGCACGGGCCGGAATCCGCAAGGATGAACGGGGACGCGCGACGGTCGAACAGTTGCAGGTCAGCGGAGACGACCTGAGGGGGACGATCACTCCGGCACCAGGAGAGAGCGAGTCGGCCCGGGTCGGCCTGCATCTCGACGATGGTCGGACCATCGATCTCAGCGAGGTGGATGGCCGGATCCGGTCCGGTGGCCGGTTCACGGTTCCTCGTATTGTCGACCATGTTGTCCGCACCGCGCAGGGAGACAGCTACTTGGCGGCGAACGGCTGTGTGGGGACGGTCGAGGTGTCGCTCATCAAGGCGATCGACTATGGAGGTCTCAGTGGCCTTTGGACCGCGCCGTTGCGGGCGTCGACGGCGGGGGTTCCGGTTCCCAGGGCATTGTGTGGCTTGTCCGGGCAGCAGGTGCCGACGGTCAGGACGATCGCCCACGACCCGGCTGATCGCTTCGATCCAGAAGGAGCGCTGACGATCACGGCTGACGGCGGCATTCTGGACGGGGAACTTCGCGTCGTCGATGTGGGCATCGAGTCTGCTGTGGGATCCTCGCCCGTCAAGATATTGCCCGGGTGGGCGACAGGTTGGCGCTGCACGGTACCGGCCGACGCCGTCGACCATTCCTGCGGGGAGGGTTTCGCCTTCAGTGCAGAGGCCGATGCCGACTCGGAGATTGACATCAGGCTGACACTCTCCTCCACCAGCACCGATCCGTTGCAGGTGCCACCCGCGGACCAGACCATCACCCATGTGATTCGCGTTCCGGTGGAAGGGAGACTGCCGGGACCTGCACACGTCGCGGTCGACGACAGTGGACCGAGTGCAGTCCTGAACGTGTCGGCTGACGGCGGCACCGTGGACGGGTTCCTGGAGTTGGCCGGGATCACCGCAGCGGCTCCGGCCGGTTCTTCGGAGGAAGTGCCCGCGATCATCTCAGGCACGGGATGGACCTGTCGGGTCCCAGCGCTCGAGACGGCGTCCTCCTGTCCACCGATTCCCGTCTTCAGCGACTCCGGTGAGGGTGACGCCGTTGCGGATGTCTCTGTTGCATTGCGGGCCGTCACGGACGATCCGAACCGCGTGTCGGCGGTGCGAGAGATTGCGTTCATGTTCGAAGGCATGACGGTGGCGTCCGCGCTGCCGGCCGTGACCGAGGTGGCGGTCGAGGATCGGTTCGATCCGTCAGGGTCGCTTCGAATCGTCACGCAGGGCGGGGCTCTTGCCAGCGTGGTGACTCTAGACACCGGACCGGACGGGCTGCTTCCGGTCGAGCAGCTCGACGGGCCTGAGCCCGAGCTGCGCACCGAGGCCCAGTGGCTCTGCGACGTGCCGGCCGGTGCCGTGGACCACAGATGCCCGGACTTGGCGGTCGACGCGACCGTCGACGGCGACAGCATGGTGGACTTGGTCGTTCCCCTGCGTGTGTCCAGCGATCCCGAACGAGAGCCCGTGGTGACGGCGGCGAGGTTGGAGCGCGTCGAGGATGTGTCGGTCGGCGTCCGGGAAAGGAGCGAGGTTCTGGCGAATCTTGTTCGCTATCTGCTCATCGTCGCACTCGTTGTCGCGGTCGTGCGGATGGCTTCTGCATGGGCGCGGCGTCGCTGGAGGAGACTGTCCGAGAGCGCCTACTACGTGGTCGGCGGCCGTCTCGAGAACGGCGCAGTCATTGGCGAGACTCCTGAACGATTCCGCTGCCGGGCGTTGGGCGCGAATGCCGCGAGGGCACGATTGCGTGAAGCCAATGTCACCCTGAGAATACCCTGGTGGCCGCTACTGCTCGGGGGTCCTGTTCAGATCGTGGCCGCGGCCCCGGGCCGGAGCCGTGTTGTCGCGAGCGGGCAGGTAGGCCGGGGCGAAGGGCGCTTTGGTCATAGCGCTCGGCGGTTGGGAGGGTCGCTGGAGGCCGGATGGGTGATTGTCGAACACGGTCACCAACGCTACCGGTTGGTCCTCTGGGATCCGCCCCGCGACAAGGAGAGCGTGGGTGCCGCCGCCGACACGGTATGGCGCGCATTCGAAAGGGGTCGTACGGGTGATTCCACCTCGACGGCGCCGGAGTCCACCTCTGGCGCGGCCGCTGTTGCCGAGGGGAGCCCCGAACAGGAGATCGATGGGCCGGCTGGGGTTGAGGAGCCGTCGAGTGCTCCGCCGCCAAGGCGCCGCCGTCGCCGCCGGGCCGGGGGATCAAGCGCCGCCGCAGGCACCGGCGGTGCAAGCAGTGGTGGCGATGCAGGCACGGGTGGTGCAAGCAGTGGTGGCGATGCAGATGGGTCGAATGACGGAGTGGAGTCGTCGAGCACTCGCCCACCTCGACGCCGCCGTAGAGGACCTACCCGACAATGAGTCCCGTCATGCCTGCGAATCGCTGTGTCTTGTACCTGACGGACCGTCGGCCCTCTCGTCGGAGTTCAACGTGTCCGGATAGTACTCTGGCAAGAATCGATCAGCAGATGGTGTTGGGCAGATGTCCGGTCCACCTTCTTCGGAGTCCGATCCATCCCGTGTGGAGGTAGATATGTTGAATCCAGTGATCATGGTCGGCTGCGGCGGTTCGGGCTCGAAGGCGGTTCGCTACGTTCGCGATGCTGTTGAGCGGCAGCTCGGCGCGGCCGGCTGGGGTCGGGAGTTTCCGGGTGCCTGGTCGTTCATCGGCATTGACTTGGAGGCCCAGAGCGACGGTGGAGAGATCCCGCTGCTGCCAGCGGGCGACTTCGTGCACCTCACGACGAAGACCAACTCATACCGGGAATTGGACAACAGTCTTGTCAGGGCTTTCCCGCCAGACGTCAGGGAGTCTCATCGGCACCTGATCGGGTGGCGCCCCCACCCGGCGAGCGTAAGAGTCCCTATCCGAACGGGGGCCGGAACGTTTCGGGCTATCGGGCGCACGGCTGGTCTGGTCACGCTGGGCGATCGTGCCGGTTCGAGGTTGAGGGCCGCGTTCAGTGATGCTGAGGCGAGGACGGGCCTGACTGGAGTCTCGGGAGCCCTGACACATCAGGGAGTCGATGGAGCTCAGCCTTTGGCGACGGCTCCGTTGGTCGTTGTCTGTGCCTCTCTGTGCGGCGGGACCGGTGCTGGGATTGCGTTGGATGTGGTGGATCTCATGCGGCGGACCGACGCTCTCGGAGCCGACCCGATTCTGGTGCTCTTCACTGCGGATATCTTCGATCCTGTCGACCAGAACATGGTGGGCAATTCTCTGGGGTTCGTGTGCGAGATGGTTGCGTCGTACTGGAGCGATCGGGATGCGCCCGGCGCGGGCGACGTGTTCGGCGGCAAAGTCCCGAAACCGGGCCATGGCCCGGGTGCCGTGTTTGTCGTCGGTTCGCAGAGCATGCAGGGCGAGGTGATAGGCGAGGGAGACGCTCATAGTTCTCGTTCGGTTGCCGTGTATCGGACGGTCGGCGAGGCACTGTCCAGCTGGGTGGTGGACGATGCGGTCCAGCAACAGGTGATCGCCTATACCAAGACCAACTGGCAGGACAAGGCATCTCTGACCCAGGGTGGCTATCCCTTTGGCGATGAGACGGATCAGCCGGGCGCGGTGTCGTCGTTTGGAGCGGCGACTCTAGGCGTCGGCAGGGAACGCTTCGGCCGCTGGGCGAGGGATCTGCTGGTCCGCGAGACGATCGATGCCCTCGTGATGGGGCACATGGCAGCGGGTCACTTCGGCCCGTCTGACGCCAAGCTGACCGAACATGAGAGGATCGCGAAGCTGGCCGAGAGGTGTCTGCCGCAACTGTTCGTCGTGGGCGGCGAGGGCGATCCTGGCAGGGGGCTCTCCAGCGCGTATCACCGGTTTCTCGACGAGGCAGAGGACACGTCATGGATCGGGGCGGAGTTCAGGGGCAGGTTCCAGGCCGATGAGTCGATGCCGGGATACGAGTGGAAGTCGCAGATTGAACAGGATCTAAACCGGGTGCTGGCGGACGATGTTCAGCCCGAAGGCAGGGAGATCGACGCGGACACGCTGGCGGATTGGGGCGAGCGGTTCGTCGAGGAGGTGTGCACCGCCGTCTCGAACGTGATCGCGGAGTCCTCGGTGGCTGTGGCGGTCAAGGCGCTGGAGCTTGCCCAGGCGCAGGCTGAGGACTACGCAAGGGATGTGGTCGAATCGGCGAAGGTGGACCGTGGCGAATACCGGACGGGATTCAACGGTGCTGTGGCGCGGCTGCAGAGCCGAAGGCGGCTCAAGAGGGACAGCAATGCAGTTGAGGCCGCGATCGAGTCGGCTGTGGCGCTGTTGGAGATGGAGTGGGAACTGGCTCGGCATGGCGCGATCCGAGAGGTCGTTTGGGCGGCCGTTGAGGGTGTCTATGGGCCGTTGATCGAGGAGCTCGTTCGGCGTAACAGGGATCTGCAGACGGCGTGGAAGGCTGAGCCGGTGGTGGGCTACCCGCTCAGTGGGCAGTCTCCTCCCGCGGTGTACCGGCCGGCGCCGTCGGAGTTCGTGCTGGAGGATCCTGCGGGCTGGCCCCATCTGCTGGACGAGTTGTGCCGCCAGACTCGCCGAGACCGCAGCGCGGCCCCGATCGACGCGGCGCGGTTGGTGCTGGTTGGAGGTGACCGTCCGCTGGGCTTGTCCCCGGTGCTGACGATCAGCGACGCGGATCCAAGGTGGGTGCCTTTGGAGGGCAGGCGCTTCGGGTTCACGTGCAGTCTCGATGTGGTCAACGTCGAGCAGCAGGTCACCGACCTGATGGGTTCCACAATCTTCGTTCAGGTGCTTCGCGAGGGCCTTGGGCAGTACTTGAGTTCGAGCCATCGGGATCACGCGTCTCGCATGCAGGCGTACAACTTCTGCTTGAACGCCGCGGTGACGATGGCGTCGCCGCTGGTGCAGCTGGATTCGGGGCTGTGCTCGCTGCTCTATGACCCCGACGATGTGGGGCCCTCAGCGGTGGACCTGGTGTGCTCTGAGCTTCCGTTCGGCCCGGGAGACCCCGCGTATGGGGCGACCAAGTCGCTTCTTGGCTCCGCCTACAAGCAGGCGGCCGGCGGTGTTGATCCCTCGTCGGTGCTGATCTCGTCGTTCATGAGGTGCCCGGTGCACCCCATGGCCGTCGGGTCGCTCACCTCGCACATCACCATGGCGGTGCAGGACTGCACGAGCCCGGGCCGTCTACAGACCGCGTTCTGGCGGTGGCGCCGCACCAGGACGCTGCCGTCGTTCGTGCCGGTGTCTGGGGACATGCGCAAGGCGATGATTCGCGGCTTCGCCGTCGGCCGGCTGTGCGGCTACATCGACTACTCGTTCCAGCAGATCGGAGACAGCCAACAACAACGACGACTGAAGGACGTGACCATCACCGCAACGCCGGCGAAGGTTCACACCGATACTGTGGCGTTCCCGTCGCCGCTGCTGTTCCCGGTCGAGCGGTCCGAGGAACTGCTGCCTGCCCTGCTGGAGTCGTTCGCACTGTGCTTCGCGAATGTCAGCTCACAACAGCTCGACGCGTTCGAACCCTTCAGCCGGCTGCACAACCTCGGTTTCGACCTGAACGCCGGCGCCGAGTCGTCTCTGCGCCAGGTCATCGCCACCGGGCAGGCGCCAGGGCCCACCGTCAGCGAGCCGATCGTGGAAGGCTCTACCATCGCTGAACGCCGCGCCAGCGCCCAACAATACCTTGAAGAAAATATCAAGCACTACGACAAGTGCGCAGGCTACCGATTCCGCGGCGATGAGTGCCGCGACACGACAGGCCGGTCACCCAAGGATCCCAAAGAAGCCGCCTACCGTCTGATCGAGCGAGAGATCGCCCACGAGATACGCGACTGCTACAGCAGCCTCCTTGATTCACTCGACCAAAATGCACAGGGTCCGAAGATATGAACCGCGCTCACTTGACGGCATGCCTGATTCAGGAGCCAGAACACGTCAATACGATTATGGAGACTTGGACAAAGTCACAGTTGGTGAGCAACGTCGCTACATGCGAGATGAGCAGAATTACAGAGGATGGGTTTGATACTCCGTGTAGGTACTTCGATTCTACGACTAGTAGCGTGGCCCTTGAGTTGACTCTTCAGGAGGTGTTGCTCGGACAACCCACCAAGACGACGCTTACGCTGGCGGCCTTCCGAAATGGCTTCAGCAACCGCCCCTACAGCGACGGAGACCTGCCTGACATCAGGTCTCTACTTGCGCTTGAGCGTCATCTAGGCAGGGGAATCGAGGTTAGGAACATCACGGTTGGCGTTAGTCTTCAGCAGACCGGGGCCTCGTTCCCAGCGGGTTGGGACATGCACCTTGTCCATGACAGTACATCACTAGCTCTGCCAACGATTCTACACGGGATTGAATCCTCTGACGTCCCGGGTTTGTGTGCTGTGATGGCCATGTGTGCAGGGGCAGGCTGGTCTTTCAGCGACGGCATCATCTTGACCCCGACAGAAGCAGACCGAAGGATGACTGAGGACTCACTCGGATGCGTACGCATTGTTCGACCAGAGGTCCGGATAGTGGCGGCTAGTTCACTCGACGCCGAGATTGCGGAGATCACTCAGAGTCGGTTCGTGCGACTGCCGCCGTGGCCTAAACCACCTTGCGGCCATGTGGTATCGGATAGTATTCCCGTTCGCGTGGAAACCGTCATAGACCTCGCAGAGTCCTGTTCGTTCTGGGTAGACGACGACATACGGTACTACGATTTCTCCGAACTCGAGTTGCGTGACACTCTCAACATTGTTCATGCTGCGAGAACATTGTGGCTGCGTCAAAGAGGTTTCGCTGTGGTAACCGACGATACAGCTGCCGAGACACAGGGCATTCTTGATGCCATCCAACACTTCAAAGCCAGACACTCCGAGTCGTTGGTTGTGACGGATCTTGAGTCGGCTGTTGAGGGAATTGTCGATTCAGGTTTTCCGGGGCTCAAGATGGGCATGGACGTGGCGTCCAGGGCTCCACAGCCTTGGCGAAAGGTCCGAGACCTGTTCTTCGGCCTCATTGACGGGGGTCCGTTGCCGAAGGGTGTGGAGGACTTGGGCCTGCCGTTGGATGCGGAGGCCGGCCAGAGAGCCGTGTGGGCCCATCCGAAGGCATTGGCGCCTTCTCCGTTCTTGAACGAGGGCTTCCGTCTGGATGGCTCTAGTGGTGCTCTTGTTGCCAGCGCCGTAGGCATCAATACGATCGAACCGTTGGATGTTCTTCACTGTCGGCGTGTTGATGCGATTATCCGGAGTGAAGAGGATCCCTTCCCGTACGTTCACGAGAAGGATCGCCCCGACTTCAAGGATCAACTCGCCAACAACAAGGAGTTGCGAGACGATTGGAGTGATCTCCGAAGCCGATGGACCGGTTGGCTAGAGAGTTGGAGACACTATCCTCTGAGTGTCTTGTCAGATGTGCTCGGAGAGGCTGTTGAGACGGCGTATGAGAACTTTGTTGAGACGATCAGGGATCCGATGGACGATGACTATACCGTTGAGCGGTACTCGTTTCGGTATGGGCCCCTCATGGCTGTGTTGGCGGTCTTTGGGATTGGTGCGGGCCTATTCGCATGGCGCCTAGCCGGCAACGGAGGCCCTGTGCCTACGGCTGGTCTCGGCTTGTATGTCGCGCTGGCAGCGTGGATTGCAGTGCTCACACTATTATCCTGGATATACCAAAGCTATCGCATGGTGCTTGATAGGCGCGGAGTCATGTCGATACGAAACCTTGAACGCAGTCAAGAAGCAAGACACTATGCCTCTGAGGTTTTTCGACTATATGGACTTGGTAACGCCTTCATGGATCATCAAAGGATGGTGCGCGTCCTGTTGTACGAGCCCTTCGGGTCTCAGGACGGCGGCGCTGGTGTGAGCGATGTCGCGGTCGAGGAGAAGAATCCCCACGGGCAAGGTCTTGGCGCGAATTCGATTCTCTATGGTCTTTCCGAGATGAGCGACCGGCAGAAGGAGATCCTAGAATCGCTATCCACTGATGATATCTTTCATGATGGGTGGCTGAGCGGCGCCTATGAGCAGACATACAACGCGTGGATGGACAGGTACAAGTCTGCTGTTGGCTCGGAGAGTTTTGACCTGCCCGACGATGACTACTGGATGCCTGGCGAAGTGTATCGAGACGATGCAGGTCAGAAATTGATGCGCGCACGAGAAGACCTTTGCGCTTCAATTGTGAAGGATAGCGGCCTGCGCACTGCTGGACGGGTACGTATCGCGAAGAAGTTCGTGAAACTGGTGCGTGATGAGGTCGACAGTATCGAGCAAGTCGGCTCTGTCAGGATCAGGAGATATCCTGCCTTCTCAGGTTCGGGCAGTAGCTTCGTAGAGTTCGCCGATTCAAACCTGGCTCAGAACGATTTTGACGCGAGAATTCTCAGAGATGCTGGTGATGTTCCCGTAAGCGTGGAGTCGACGATCGGCTCGGTTGCGCCGGTGCTCGTTCGAGATGTGAAGCATGGACAGACGATGTTCGTCTCTTGGCGGATGCTGGTATCGGACGCTTATGGTGCGAATCGGCTGCGGTGTGTTGCAGATGAAGAGGAAACTCGACACAGTCAGGAACACTTCGACGCAGACCCGTACGATCCGGAAGAAGCCCCAGAAATCTAGTGGCTCTCCGCGCTTGGGGTCGGAGTAGAGGTTGTAGGGGTCCGCAGCCAGGCTCTGCGAGCCATCAATCTCACACCCCTTCCATGCTCAGACGCCACAGCGGGTGCAGGATCCGCAGATTGGTGGCTCTCCGCGTGTGACTTGAGACACTCGGTAACATGGGCCGCTCCATATGCAACTGCGAGGCGTGACTCACACACCATAGATTAGCTTGGACAGCCATATGGAGCTGCAACGGACGGTGGGCGCCGGTCCGCTGTCTCATCCCTGCGCACGCATCTGGGGTGCAGACGGGAATCAGCCTCAGTGAGAGCAAAGCGAGTTGAGGTTTACAATGAGTTGGAGGATCTGCCGAGGCTCGGCGAGCAGCGCCATCAGTTGATCACCGTCGAAGCTGGCGTGCTCGAACCCCTCGAAGCCCACAGACCAGCAGCCGTCTAGTCCCCGAAGCCGTGCACGGTGATGTTCTCGATCATGGCCTGATCGAACCACACACCGTGAGACGCGCACGCCGAGGGAGCGTCGGCCAAAACCACACGCCCCCACTCGCTGGCCGGGTCCAGCGAGGCGGCCACACCGATGGGGCGACGGCTGCGGTGCTTGTAGACCCAGCCGGGAACCGCGACACCGTCACGGTCACAAAGCGCATGGACCACCGCCGAGATACGCACAAGATCGTGCCGGCGCGACGTGAACCGGTCATACCACCGGTAACGGCGAGGCCTTGGACGATCATCAGCGGGCGCTGCTGCGGGAAACACGCCCAACGCTTGACCGACTCGCGCAAAGCCACCACTCCGCCGCAGCGGTCGCCAGCCGCGAGATGCGCCGGCAGATCAAACGCACACAGCGCCGGACGAGCGGCCGCCGCCGCGCGCTCGTCGTTTCGCGCCTGGTCCTCCCAGCTGCGGGCGCTGCCCGAACCCGGCGCCGCATCCGCCACAGCGGCGAGTCTAACGTCGGCCACCGAGGCGCTCGACGGCAGCAGCACCCCCGGCCGCGACGTCCGCCAACCCTCCACGCTGCCCTTACTCAAACCGTCGTGACAGCGGCTTGCGAACCGTTTCGAGAAGCTCGACCGGCCGCCAAAGCTACGCCCGCGGCCGGAGCCTACAATAGGGCCATGACCATCAGACCGCTCTTGATGAGGCGCGTCTTAATCTCCGGCGGCATGCAGGACTGGTTACTGCACGAGGCCAAGGGCGTGGTCACCGTGCCGAGCCACACTGCTTGGAACTCCCCCCATAGCCATGACTTCAGTGCGTCGTCCCTATCGTCGAGTTTGGCGACCAGGCCGAGCGAATAGGCAGATGACCGCTGACGGGACACCACCGGTGACGGCCAAGTACAAGGCCTTAGCCCAGATCTTTCAGTAGGCCTGGCTGGGGGGCGTTCTGGGGCTGGGTTGGGTGCGGTGGCGGGCGTGTCGGCGGGCGCGTGGGTGGCGTTGGGCGTGGGGGCGCGTTGTGCC
>Ga0209754_1002408_pt1 | contig 14951 bp, 23 predicted proteins | sample MesohylBB_FD_187295 | JGI IMG/M metagenome (GOLD analysis project Ga0209754, IMG submission 187295) | Host-associated microbial community of the marine sponge Aplysina aerophoba from Gulf of Piran - sponge mesohyl, lysed by bead beating... | ecosystem: Host-associated > Porifera > Sponge >... | reverse complement strand
CGCGTTGGTGGCATTGGCGCTGTCAGGGTGTCTGTCGTCTTCGGAGCACCTGGACGAGGCCCGACGGGAACCCGTCGAATTGTCGGGGCGCGTGGTGGTCACCGGCTCAGAGCCGAACGTGATGCTGGTAATCGTTACCGACGATTCGCACTACGAGTTGGTAGGCGAGTTCGCGCAGGATCTGTGGAAGCTGCAGCAGCGCCAAGTGACCGTTCGCGGGCGGATTGTACGGCAAGCCCTGGGTCCTGGGTTTCCCGCGCGACTCGCGGTCGACGGATATACGAGTTGAACTCCGGTCAAGCGCGCGCATGGCTAGGCGACGGTTCTCAGTATTCGCATGGTTCCCCACATCAGCCATCTGAGATATCCGGCGAACGCCGCGCACACTACTCGCATCCAGGTGTGTCTACAAAGGTGTCATCGTCGCCCGTCTGAACGCCTGTGCGATGCGACGTGGGGCATTCTGCCTTCAGAGGTATCAAGCATCAGTGGGCGACTGGCTTTTCCCACGATAAACGCTGATTCGCATCTCGCGAAGCGTTGAAGCGTTGCCAAGGGCTTGACACCCTCTGGGTAGGAAAGGGATCGCCTTCGATTATGCGCAACCTCCGGCCCCGCACTCATCGGGCAGCAAGCGGCCTAGCGACAAAGTGCTCCGGGCTCAGCGGCATATCGCCAGCGTCACGCAACGCCCCACCGCATGGCGTGTCGCTCGGCGCCGGTCGCCGTCTCCAGCAGGGCATCGCGGCTCTCGGCGCCGCCCGCGTCCGCCGCGCTCCGCAGGAGGGCGGTCGCGCCAAGGATCCCGCGCTGGAGTTGGCGGGCGCTCCGCCCCCCGCCCGGCACGCCGCCGGCCAGGGAAGCCGGCGCGTAGATGATGTGGCAACCGGGGCACCGCAAGCGGCGTCAGACGCACCGCCGGTAAGGACGGTTCCTATGAGGACGAGTACCTGTTCGCCGAGCAGCCGGCGCCGAAGATCCAACTCAAGGCGCTCAAGCGCCGGCTGCAAGTACTCGGCCTGATCGGCGGCAGCCGCAAGAGCGTGGTGCCGCCCGGCGACCAGCCGGATGGGGAGCTTGGAACGAGTTGCAGGAGGACCGCCGCAAGCGGCGTGAGCAGCGTGAACGCGACGGATTGACCAACGGCCTCGATAATTGACGACGTTCTCGAACGGCTTGCTCCTATACCTCGTTTCCATCAATGATTCCCAGCGACAGTGATTCGTCGCGTCTCGGCTCCATGCCGGGTCGCTGGTCGAATACAACAGCTCCACGTGGGGCAGGGAGTAGCTACCCGGCCCCGGGGCGAATATACCAGAACCCAGACTCATCTTGTGCTGAGCACGCGGTGGATCACTGTCAAAACGGCCCGGCGCCTTCAGGTCCGGGCGTACAGGAGAACCGCAATGACGCATCGCGTGTTCAGGACCACCTTGCTGGTGGGGATCATCGTACTGCTGGGTTGCGAGGAGCCACCGGTCGCGCCAGGGGCGCCACCACCAAGGCAGACGCCCAGTTACTCGGCGGCGGACCTTGATGGGATCAAGGAGCGCTGGCGAGCGCTGGCATCCTTCGGGGGCGGGGGAGCACAAGCCACCTTGGCATTGCCGCGGGCTGCTGCTGTCGCCGGCTCCGAGTCATTCGACATCCCGGGGATGACCTTCGAAGACGCGCGCCGCTACGGAGCGTGCGAGGTTTTCAGCGCCACCTACACACCCGTGCCCTATCCTGATTCACCCATCTATCAGTTCACAGTCCTCGACTGCGTTGACTGGGAAGAGCAGGAATCCGGGCACTACCATGCGGCCTCGTTCTGTTCAGTTCTCACGCGCCGGCACCCAAGCGACCTTACTCCCTTGGGTACCCGCTGGTTCTTTCCGATAGTTCGGGCCGGTGACAGCGATCGCCGCATCCCCGAACAGACAGTGGAATTGCCGCCCAGTGCGTTTGGCCAGCCAGGCCCGCCCGGTGAGTGTCCGCCCGGCGAGCAATGCCCGCCACCGCAAAGGCCCCAGCCCCCCCTTGAAGTCCTGCATCATCCGCCCACGGTGCTTGTTACCATCAACGGACTGCAACGAGAGATGTTGTTTCACGCATACGAGACCGACTACTACAGCGACGGCGTGTACCCGTTGAAGTGGGCTTACGAGACGATAAATGTGAGCCGCGGCGGACCACACGATCTCCTGCTGGATACAGCTAGTGGCGGGGAAGGGAGCATGACGTTCTCGATCTCGTACAGTCCGACTTGGACCTGGGTGGCAATAGAGGATAGTGATCCTCCTGGTTATAGGTTGCGGATCGACTCGCCAGACCCAAGCCAAGCCAAAGACCTGATCTCCCACTCTGGCACGGTGGAGATTCAGGACAACGATGCGGACGCGGTCATCGAGTATGAGAGACGCTGCGCTACGCTGTAGCGTGGTGTAGAACAAAAGCGCCCCGTAAGGGACTCGGTATAACCTGAGCCGATTAGAGCCGAGAGATCTCCCGGGCTCCTGACGGCCGAGTCAAACTGAGGGGATAATAGACGGTCTTACCGGATGGCGTCGGGCTAACTCGACCGCCCTCGGGTGATGGCTATGAGCATTGCGCAACTCATCGAGCGTCGTAGCGATCTCAGCGACACTCAGAAGTTGCTTGACAACCCGAGGTGCGCTTGGCTCTTGGACGCGCACGTTGCGGCCCACGGGCGTTCCAACCGTCGTGTGCTCTCGCCCGTGCGGATGCGCGTGGCCAGCATGTTGTTCTCACCATTGGTCAGTTCATCCTGGATCAGCAACGACAGAAACTCCAGATGCCCCAACTCGGTCTGCGGCGCCTCGGCCAGCCGGTTCTCCAGGGCGTGCCACATGCCGGGCATCCTCAGTTGTCGCAACTGCTCGCGTAGTTGCGGGCGAATCTCCATGGCGGGTCCCTCCGTCAATTCAGGTAGTAGCGCACGTCGCGTACCATGCGCGCGCCGAGCTCGGACAACTCGAGATCAGTGCCAAAGATCGGCTCATTGGCGGCGGCCTCCAGCATGCGCCGCAGCGTCTGCGGCGGCACCACCGAGCGACGCTTGGCGCGGCGGCACACCTCATCGAAGTAGCGCCGACCGGCGTGTTCGGCCATGACCGCCAGCATGCTGCGCGCACGGCGGGCATTCAGGTATGCGTGCGGCTCCAGCACCGCGGCCAGCAACGCCAGCGCCGCCGGCCCGTAGCGCCGGCCCTGCTACAGGATCCAGGCTGGATAGCCGCCATCGATCATGTGCCGCACCTGCGCAGGAAAATCTTCGTCAACCCAGTACATGCGCTTGCCGGGCTCGACCAGGTACTGTCGGATCAGACGCTCCTGATCGTCGAACAGTCGCAGCAGCGGTGCCGCGTAGCGCGCCCACACCATGCGACCGCGCCACTGAGGCGGCATCGAGAAGCGCATCTTGTCGAAGATCAGAAACTGGTCGCCGGCATGCACATTCACCTGCTTCCACACCGGTGTCTCGAACCGTTCGTCCGGCAGCGCCTTGAGGACTGCTCGCTCCTGCGCGAACGCCTCCATCGGGGGCAATAGCACCGATAGCCCCATTACCTGGATTACCTGGTAGCACCATTGCATGCGTTCGGGGTATACTCCCCAACTGAGAGTACGGTCTTGCGGCTGGGCCTCATGCCGGGTCGCTGGTCGAATACAATAGTGCCACTAGGCGGGGAGTAGCTACCCTGACCCGGCGCGAACAGCCAGAACCTCAGGATACCTGTGTGCCCAAGCACGCGAGACCTGCTCTCAAAACGGCCCGGCGCCTACAGGCCGGGCAACGGGAGAAACGCATGACTCATCGCGTGTTCAGGACCGTCCGGCTCGGACTGGTTGTCATCGCGGCGGCCGTACTGGCTGCCTGCCCGGAGGCCGGCCCCGGGGAGTCCGGTCAACCGAAGCCTTCATGGTCGCCACCGTCTTGGCTGCATGGCACATGGAGATCAGTTGGCAACGAACTTGCTTCGGCCACAGTGAAGGTGTCCGCGTACAACGTAGAAATCGATCTTCGTGCAAGCGGAGCAACAACGACCTTCAACGTCGCTGAGCTCGAGGACGATGGGATAGCGACGATCACGCACGACGCCGGAGTCTCTCAGCGTGGCGAACGCTTCTATGGCGTGGTTGTCCGATACGCTGACGGTTCGAGTCTGGCGATGATGGCGTTCAGGACGAGTTCGACAACAATGGACGCCTACATGACCATTACCGACGTAAATGGCAATCAGACCGAAACCGGAGCAATCCCCATGAGAAAGCAGACGTGACGGCCATGCAAGAGAGCGGCCAGGAGGGCGGCGACAACGCAATCAAGTTGCACCTCGCCGACCTCCTGGCGGAAGGTCACCCGGCTTCGGTAGTTGCGACGATCCACTTTATTGAAGCGCTCGTCTCGATACTAGTCGATTTCTCGGAAGGGTACGCGGAACCGGCAGGGTGGGATCACGTTGTACTAAATACCGAAGCACACGTTGATCTTCGGGCCACCGCTTTTGCGCAGGATTTTGGTCACTCAGACCCTCCGCCAAAATATGTTGGTACGGATCGGGCTCTGCTTGACGCAATGCAAGAAATGAGGGAGGAAGTCTTGGATCGGTACCGTGACGACCGACGGGAATCGAACGGTTCATAGTTCTTCCCGTGACTGGTCGTTAGCGATTGATGAAGGCGAGCGAAAATATTTCTCCAGTAGAGAATCGTGAGCGGACAGTCTTGATCGGAATGAATAGCGAGACGGCCTGGCGCCATTTTGCTGTGGCTGCCGAGTGGGTAGGGAGCCACAACAATGGCAGATCCGTTGTCCAGGGAATCTCCCTTCTGTTGGCGACCATCGCCATCGTCGCACTGCTTGGCTGCGAAGAGCCTCCGATGATAGGACCGATGGGCCCGCCCGGACCACCAGCCGAACCGCCGGTGGAGCAGCCCGAAGACCCCCAGCAACCTGCGGAACCACCCGAGCAGCCAAGTACGCTGCCCGTCGTATCGTTTGCGACATCCGAAGAGGTGGACGTCTGGGACACCGCAGGAACGGTTAGCGTTCTCCTTATCCTGTCAGCGCCAGCACAGCAGCCGCTCACGATAATGCTCAGCGAAACAAAGGAAGGTATCTACAGCCATCCTTCGTCCATATCGGTCGCCCAGGGCGCAACATCAGCGACAGTGCAGATCACGATTTACGAGAATCCCCGGGGGAATACTGCGACTTCCGTGTTTATTCGCCGCGGCTCCGGCTACACTGTTGGCGAGCCGAGGGAATTCCTTCTCGATATTCACAACGACACTCGCCCACAGATACGCGACCCACGCTGCCCCTACCCGACGCGACACCCGCTGCTCGACAGGGTGTCCGCCATCGGTACGCTCTGCGTCACCGGAAACACCGGAGTCTCGCGGGACGCACTCGATAGGGTCAGTCATGTATCAGCCACCATGCTGCAACACCGCCCGGACCTCGCAAGAGTCCTAAGTCATCTCCCGGACTCCTCGTTGCCGCTACACTGGCAGCAGCATTCTCCACTCTTTGTCGTTGTGTACGGCCGCTCAGACGACTGCTCGTCATTTCCTACCGCGTACGACATTTGCGGTGAACGTTCGTATCTACGTTCGTCCTCCCAGGACGGCTACTACACGTGTCCGGATCCAGAAGAAGGAGGAATGCGCACCTGTGTGCACGAGTTGGCCCACATTGTCTTTGGGGGTGCAGGACGCCCCGGTCACCATGGTGCGCAGGCTGTTATAGGTCGCTTTGCAGAACCTGACGTAAGAGAGCTGTGGAGCGGCTACGCTTTGACGAACGCGCAAGAGTTTTTCGCCGAGATGTCAACCGTGTATTTCTGTATGGGTACCGCAGATACAAGTCCGAATCCGCATTGCTCTGAAGGACTAAGGGAGTACGATCCAGCTACCTATGAAGTGGTCCACGGCATCTACCGAGGGTCGGCAGACCTGCGGGAAGAACCTGGGGAATCGACCGAAGGACCCCAGGAGCCAGAGCCGTCGCCACTATCGATCGGTGCCCGAATTTCGATCTCGTCAACGCCATCGGGCGCGTACATCACCATCAACGGCGATACCGGCAACGCACGGACGCCAGCGACGCTCGAGCTTCCACCCGGCGCCCATGATCTCACTGTCCACAAGGCGGGAGCGGGTACGGCAAGGGGATTGGTGGTTGTGGCGAAATATCTGATGGACGCCAAGACAGATATGAACATATACGTCACGCTCGATTCCACTAAGACCGATCGCTTTCCGACTCTTCGTGAATACAACGGCAATCCCGTACACGAGCTGTTTCAGACCATCGTCGTCGACGAGAGCGTCATCGGAATCAGGTATTTGCCCCTCGGCAGGGAGGGCGACCCGCCGCTCACGATGCAGTTCGAGAATCTGCCTCCCGGCATGGTATTCGAGCAAGTTGTTGCCACTGATACATCCGGCTTTGCGGGACCGACGCTCATCATCTCCGGCACACCCATCGGCGAAGGGACGTTTCACGGGTTGTACAAGGTTACCGACCACGACGGCGACTCTTTCAGCTTTCCGTTCTCGTTCGAGGTCGTACCATAGCAGCCTTAGGAGCCCGAGCAGCCGCAGCCACCTGCCCATCGTCCCCCGAGTTCCTGTTCGATATCGATCTGGACAACAAGGGACCGAAGCCCGCCCTCGCCGACACCGATAGCCAGCGGTCCTGATGGGGCCGACGCCGCACTCGCGCCGAACAGCCGCGAAGCCAATGGCCCGGCTTGGCGAGCGTAGAAACGCCGGGCCGACGACACGCGCTCCCGGTGTTGCACGCGCCCCCGTCCCTGAGGCGCTCGGCGCGGCGCCGCCAGATTCGGCGTCGGGTCCGGTCGCCGGTATTGGATCAAGGCGGAATCTGCCGGCGGACCTCACCCCGGCGTGCCGCTTGACCGGCGTTCACTCGGCCGGCGCCGAAGGGGGGCTGGATGGACCGCCGCGTGAGAGTATCAGGGAGCCCTGGAGTCGCCGGCCGTCAGCTCGCCGCACTAATAGGAGTCGGACAGGATCGGATAATTGACCTTTATACGGGGCTAGTAGAGGTGGGCGACACCGCTCTTCTGCGGTGGATCATGAACCAAGCCGACGCCGACCGAGACGTCGATCGTATCCCTTGGGTGGCCCGACGGCGGGGTCAGTACCAGCCGCACACTGTTGTCCAGTGTGTTGGTTACGAGGCTCCCGTGCAGCGCCGTCGGGCAGCGTGTCGGGGTATCGGCGGCCCGCGTATGTGCCGGAATAGAGCCACCATCCGACGCCTGTGATTCAAGAGAACGATGACCGCCGGCGATAGCGAGGGATAGGAAGCATCATGATCGATTCAGCAATGGATGGCCTCGAGGAGGCGCGGCGCCGGGCGGGTATCGAGGTGACAACCCAGGCCAAGCGTCCGGCACCGAAATCGGATTCTGCTGTAGGCGTTCATGCGCCGGGGTGACACGCGGCAAGATGATTATCGCGGCGCTTCGGGCTCAAGAAGCAACGGCAGTGAGGGAGCACCTCGCGCTCGAAGTACGTACCATGTCCTCGGCGAGCAGGACGTACTCGAAATCGCGCAGCGCGGGGTCGGGCTCGAAGCCACCACCGCGTTCGTTCCTGACCGGTTAACAAGCGGACAAAATTGGTGCGACTCGTTCAGGTTACGGTGAACGAGCCGAACGCACCCTCCACGAAAGGAGGTGACAAAGGGTTGGTTCGACGGTTATCCAAAGTCTGTCAAAAGGTTGTGGATAACCAGCAAGTTTCAAAAACCAAAGTTCGGTATTGACACTCTTGTCGAAAACGTGCTATTGGTAGGACCAGAGTTGGAACCCAACTCGTTATTTTAAGATTCTTGGAGTTCTAAACGCAATGGGAATTCGACTATATGAGTTTGTAAGCGGCGGGAATCGACGAAATTTGGCTACTGAGGATCGTGCACGAGCTTCAATGGATATAGACAGGCGGTACTCCAAGAAGGTGATTTTCCTATCACACAAGACTGGTGATGAGAGTGCAACTGCGTTGGCAAGTCGTATCGACCAACATCACAACGCAACTGTGTATATGGCTGAATGGGACGACCGTATAGATGCCTCGGACCCGAATGTTTTGCCTGATTATATCATGGCGGTGATTCAGACTTGCGACGGGTTCTTGGTAAACGTAAGTTCCCCCATCATTGTTTCGATGTGGGTGGGTTACGAAATTGGCGGTGCTCATGCGCTACGTAAGACTCGTGCCAAGTACATATACTCGTATGTTCCGAATTTGCCGTCCGTAGTCGAGGCCCTCAAATCAATCAACGGCAGCAGTCTGGATAGCTGGATACGCAGCTTATAGACGCGGATGTCTAATCAGAGCGTGGAATTTGAAACATACAAGCTCCACGCCGAACTTGCTGCACGTATATCCGAACAAAGAGAGGACATAAGCAAACTGCACTTCGGTGTGGTAGCCGGGATCGTAACCGGCACAGTTCTAATTCAGCGACTCGCGTCTGGTGACGAGCTTTTTTTTGTTCTTCCAGTCTTAGGTCTTATTGTTTCTTTTTCGTGGATGGTTTCGATTTGGTCGCTTACCGCCAAACTTAGTGCAAAGCACGCTGCTCTTCTGATATTGGAAAAGAGACTCGATCCTGGATTTCGTTTTCTCAAGATAGAGAGTTGCAAATTCAAGCCTTCCGTTCTACGAAGAAAGTTCATCGCCGTCCTCATGCCGACACTCTTTGCTATTCTGTGTATCGGTATGTTGATTATTGGAGGGATTCAGATATGTCCGTCAGAGACACTTACAGATACTACCTTACCCGAAATGGAAAGATAGTTTACGCGGGTATTACAGAGTACTCCAAGACGAGGGAACAACAACACAACCAGGAACGCAGGCTCAAAGTAAAGTTGGAGATCGTAGGTAGAGCTACAACCAGACAAATATCCAGAGCTTGGGAGTTGGAGCAAAAATCCAACGGAATCTCAATCGGGAGTTTGAGTTCCTCATACTCTTCCGATAGCGGAATTCCGGTGCCGTCGAATTCCCCCGTAAGACGGTTGAACCAAAGATCGAGGCCATTAACGGTAATGATGGTGTAATACCTCTTTACACTGACCGAAACCTGAGCCTGAGAGTTCCAATGCCCCTTTGGAAGCACGAACAAAACCAGGAAGCGGTAACAGTTCAACAACCCTGTACACTCCCTCTAAGAACCAATACCACAACTTACCAATCGGAGATCGTCCATAACCCATAGTCGGGAACCTAATGATCTCGCTCAGTCGAAATTTTCTGGATTAGTCATGGTTAGGATTGACTGGTTGGGAATGTTCATGTTATCTTCTCAACCAGGGGCATTTGATAATGGAAGAAGTAGACATCAGGATAATGATGAACAAGCACACGGCTGCATCGTTGCTTGCGTTGCATGATCGGATTGAAGATGCCGAGAAAGACAGATCGCTAAACGCATCGCAACGCCTTCGGCAGTGCCTTGTCGCACAGGCCGAGTATCTCATGGAGTTTACAAAGAGCCTTGAACGCGCCAAAAAGAGCCTTACAGGAACAAAATAGGGTTTAGGTGGGTTAGTTAGGTATGTTATCGCCGAAAACAAGCATTCCAACAAGAAGAAGCTCCACGCTGGCCGAGGAACGGTCGGCAATGCCATCGTTGCCGGAGCGCAGGACCGGGGCAGCAACCAGATCAGCGCGGGCGTCGTAGGCGGGCACCAAGCGGGCCGACCTCGAACGAGTTCACCCATGAGCGGATCGACCAGGACGCCATGGTGTTCAGTGATGACTTGAAGTATCTGGACTAAGGACCCATGCCGTAGTTCGTCACGGCGCAGGCGAATACGTAAACGATCAGGCGCACGTCAACGGCATGGAGTCGTTCTGGGCCTTGCTCAACAAGGCTACCACGGCACGCACCACCCTATGAGCCCTGCGCACCTACAGCGCTACGTAGACGAGTTCTCCGGCCGGCACAACCGGCGCCCGCTGAACACAGATGTACAGATGCGGATGATGGCGCAGGGCAATGGTTGGCAAGCGCCTACACTACGGCGATCTCAAGGTGGTAGGGAGCATGGGAATGTCAGAGTTGCCCAATAGGATCAGCGTGTTGGGTGCACGGCGGCATCAGGCGATCTTCCCTAGCGTTGAGGCTGTGCCATTTGCTCAAGTTTCAGAATTCCCTAAGGTAACGCAAGAATCTTGGCACGACCGTACACGACATTCTCTGGGCTCTTCTTCGCGGGCAAAGCGCCCAGAATAATTCGATTCCCAATTTCCTCTTATTGCGAGGAAAGGTTACGATAGACTGGGTGTCAACGCAAAAAAAGTTCTGAAAGTCGCGTCTCGGGTCCCAGCGTACAAGCAATCCCTCGTCACGCTTGACACAAGAAAGTACCCTGCCAGCAGCACATAGACCATCTGATGGTGTGTTGACGTGAACGATCCAGTCTCCGGGCCTTATCTTGTCGAGAATACGATGCGCCGGATTGGGATTCTCGTTCCCCCATCCAAATCTGGACCGTCCTGTACACAAAGCACCATGAATCATCTTTGGATAACGTGACGGATCGTCGTCTTGCTCGTAGTGGGCCTCGAAACGTCGATCGGACTCATCGAATCTGGCTCGGCCAAACAAATAGACATCACACACGGCTCATTTCCTCTTGCCGAGAATAGTAGTCATGGAGCACCAAGAACAAGCTCGTAGCCGTTGCATCTTGGAGCCGGCGTTCTAAGCGTCGCACGCCTTGGTGCTCGTCGCGGCGACGACGCTGTCGTCGTAAGCGCCATGAAGGGTGAGATGGTAGAAGATTCGGGCCAGTTGTGCGACGTTGCACTCGCCGCCAGCGGAGTAGGCAAGCAGCGTCCGCATACGGAGGGATTGTTAGTCCACAGATGAGGTGCCGGTCACTACAAACTCGAACCGGTTGGACGGTGACTCGGTTGGCCCCGAGATCTCCCGCGGGCTCCCTCATCCAGTGTGTGTTGCCGGTCGGCACCCTTCCTATGGGTTCCTGTTGGAGTTGTCCCGGTTTGGTGGATGCGAAACTTCAGGGTGTCGTGCGTCGGTCGCAGACCGACACCATCCTCTGGACGGAGCCCCGAGGCCAAGGGGGAACTATTCCCTGCGCAGAGCCTCTTCGGCGGACACTGGGTCGGCATCCGTGCTGTATGCCCGTACTTCCAGACGCTACGCCCGCGCTGACTACCATGCCGGCCGGGAAGCGGGCATAGGATGATCGCATTTCGGTGACTGTGGTTGCGGTAGTAATAACGGCGGATACGCATTGGTCGTAAAGGATTACGTTATAAGGAGATGTGATCCAAGTGTAGGTAGCGGTCCAGGCCGTCCCGCACCAGCCGCGCCACCAATCCGCCCAGCGTCAGGTGCGGGTCGGTGTGCGAAAGCAACATCTGCAGCTTCTCCAGCCCGTGCCGGCACTCCGCGTCGACCGCCGCCTTCAACTCCCAGCGCCCGCTGCCGAGCGCGCGCAGCCGGTCGTTCGGCTGGGCCAGTTCCGGGTCCACCTCCGCCAGCATCTGCTGCACTTCCCGCGTGCTCTTGCCCACCGCCTGCCTGACCAGCTTTTCCCGCGCCGCCGCGTCCAGCACCGGCGCCACCGCCGACCCCGGCTCGCCGGCACCCACCGGCGCCGACGAGGCCTGGTCGCCGGGCGACCCCCCGTCCCGGGGCGCCCCAGCGGAGCCGCGCTCCACGCTACTGCCCGGCAGACGGCCCCGGTTGCGCTCGTTGCGGTCGCTGCGTTCGAACAGGTTCTGCAGTTGCGCGGCGTTGCTCAGCTTCAGGGAGCCGTCGCGAAGCAACTCGCCGGCAACGCCGATCTGGGTACTCAGCCGCATCGCCTTGATGCGCCGCCACGCGGCGGCCGCGGTGTAGCCCAGTTCGCGCACCACGTATTCGAACAGACTGCCGTACCCGCGGGCCAGGTGGAGTTGCCGAGTCTCGATCTCGCGCAGGTGGTCGAGGACCAGGACCTGCAGCGCCTGCTCATGGCGCGCGAGCTGCCGAGTCTGCGCCAGGAGCAGGTAATCGGGAAGCGCGGCGACGGTGGACCAGAGGGCGGAAGAGGTCGTGCCATGCATAACGTAAGTATACCATGGGATAGAAAATAGCAGGTTTTAGCGCATCCTCGATGGCGGTGGAACGGCGCCCGGAAGGCCGCCCAGCGGGGCGCAGCCGCCCGTACGGAAGCCAAATGGTTGTCGGAGTGTCGGAGGGGCCTCCGCGCGCCGCAGCGAGCCGATACGCGCCGAGAAAATCGCGTCAAGTGGTGCGCGCAACCTTCTCGTGATTTTCTACATATTCGCGATCCTGTCGGTACCGCGGGGCTGCCCGCACAGTCTCGCTTCCGTCCAAACTACATATGGGCTACCGCTGAAACTCTACAACCTGCACCGGCTGCGCGCGGCCATCGAATCCGACCTGCCGCCGGCTCCCCGCGGCCTGCTGCGCGCCTGGGCGCAGATGCTGCCGATCCTGTGGCACCAACGCCGCGACCCCGGCTGCGTAACGGTCCCCCCACTGCCGGCCCGCTCCGCCTGACAACCCAGCTCGGCGTCCGGCAGTCCGGCTGCTACTTTACGGCGCCGAAGGTCAGACCGCGGATGAACTGCTTCTGAATGAGCAGCGCGAATGCCAGAAGGGGTACGGTCACCAGGGCCGACGCGGCGGCCATCTGGCCCCAGGCGATACCACTCTCCATGATGAACGCGTTCATGGTGACCGGCAGCGTGGTGGCGTTGCCGTACGTGAGCAAGAGCGCCCACAGGAACTCGTTCCAGGACAGGATGGTGCAGAATATGGCTGTGGTCGCCAGGCCGCCGCGCGCCAGCGGCAGGACCATGCGCCACAGGATCCCCAGCGTGGAACAGCCGTCCACTCGCGCGGACTCGTCGATTTCGATAGGCACGTCGTCGAAGAAAGAGCGCATCAGCCACACTACGAACGAGAGGTTCGCCAGCGTGTAGAGGGCGATCAGAGGATAGTACGTGTCGAGCAGTTGCAGGTCGCGCACCACCACGAATACCGGCAGGATGATGGCGATCGGAGGCGCGAACCGGCTGCCAAGGATGAGGCCCGCCACCGCTGCCTTGCCGCGGAACTCGAACCGCGAAAGGGCGTACGCGCCCAGCGTCCCGGCAAGCATGGAGAGCAGAGTCGAGACGACCGCGATCGCCACCGTGTTGCGGTAATAGAGAAAAAAGTTGTGCTGTCGGAATACGGCGACGAAGTTGTCCCACGTAGGCGCGAAGAATACCTTCGGCGGTATGGAGAACGCATCGATGGGGGTCTTGAACGCCGTCATGAACAGCCACACGATCGGAAACATGAAGAACACCATGATCAGGACGATGGCGGTGCCTCGAAACCACTGGCCGGGGCGGCTGGAAGCGCGGTGGATCACCTCACACCCGTCCTTGAACCACGCGCGGCCGTGGTGAAGTAAAGCATCGCGAACAGGTTGACCACGAAGATCAACACGATGGTCAACGCCGCTGCGTACCCCATGTGGAACACGAGGAATCCCTCGCGAAAGATGTGCATGCTGATGGTCTCGGTCCGGATACCGGGGCCCCCGCCGGTCATGATGTAGATCAGATCGAATTGCCGGAACGCGTCGATGAAGCGGATCAGCAAGGCGATGTAGAGCAATGGGCGCAACAGCGGGATGGTGATCAGCCGGAATACTTGCCAGCCGCTGGCGCCGTCGATCAGCGCGGCCTCAAATGGCTCGGTCGGAAGGGCCTTAAGACCGGCTACCGTTACCAGGATAAGAAACGGTGCGTTCTGCCAAATCGATACCACCACCACCGCCGGCAGCGCCAACTGCAAGTGTGCGAGGATGGTCATCTTGGGAAAGCCAAGGACGCCCAGGAGATAGGTGATGATGCCAAGATCCCCCTGATACATCATTCGCCACAGGAGCCCGACCACCACCGGGGTGATCACCAGCGGCAGCAGGATGAAGCCGCGCAGAGTCGACATCAACCGCGTCTCGCGGATCAGCAGGTGCCCAACGGAGATACCCAGTCCGAGTTCCGCCGTCAGGGTGCCGAGGGTGAAGATCAGCGCCGTCAGAATGCTATGCAGCGAGTCGGCGTCGCCGAGGATGGTCCTGAAGTTGCCCAACCCCACGAACAACTTGCCCAGCCACGGCATGGTGAGGGTCCAGTCGAACAACGAATTCTGGACGATGGTCGCCAGCAGGTACAGGGGAAAGGGAACCAGGACGAGCAGGGTTGGGGCCAGGAGCAGCCAGGCGATCCAGGCACGGGACAGCCTGCGGCGGCGTCCGCCCTTCGTGCCGCCAGCGTCGGACACGCGTGCCACGATGCGCACGCTCAAAGGCTCGGCGGGCGCCGAACGGCTGCTGTCTGGACGCACTCAGCGTCCAGCCGCAGAGTTCCGGACGGTCGCCCGTCGAGGTGTCGGAGAGCTGCCGGCGCCGACTGCATCACGGATTGCCGGCGCCAGTGGCGCGGACCGGCGGCGGACGGGCAACGGTACCGGTATTGACACGGCCGCGCCACGCGGGTCTGCCGCGGACGAGCATTGCGCCCCGGCATGGTGCTGCGGCGCGGCCGGTCGGGTCGGGTCAGTAGCCCGCCCTCTCCATCAGCGGATCGATTGCCTCGCACGCCTCGTCGGCTGCCTGTTGCGCGCTCATTTCGCCAGACAGCGCATTGGAGAACATCAGGCCGATCTTGTCAGATACCTCGTTCCAATTGGTGATCGGCGGATACCCGGCAGGATCGGTGTCTGCGAAGATCTTGGCGACCACCTCTTCCATGGGCGGAGCGCCGGGTGCATTCGGGGACACACTGTAAACCGCCAGGTTGGCCTCGCGGGTAGTGGCCAGAAACAGGCGGCTTGCCACCGGCGTGCTGGTAAGCCACTGAAT
>Ga0209754_1002397_pt1 | contig 15016 bp, 13 predicted proteins | sample MesohylBB_FD_187295 | JGI IMG/M metagenome (GOLD analysis project Ga0209754, IMG submission 187295) | Host-associated microbial community of the marine sponge Aplysina aerophoba from Gulf of Piran - sponge mesohyl, lysed by bead beating... | ecosystem: Host-associated > Porifera > Sponge >... | reverse complement strand
GCGGGATCGGTATGGACAGGCTATACACGCCGAGCGGGGTAGTTTCCTGTCGGGGTATTCCTCTTCGAACCATTCGATGCAGTCGTCGCGGGTCAGTTCCATGTCGATGAGGGGATATTGGTTGATGATCCACCGGTCTGGCGCTATTCGCATCCTTACATGTTCGTCCAAACTGATCCCGAGCCACATCTCTACAGTCGTGGCTGGCGGAACGGGGCTTCTGGGCGCCAAGCCGAGACGGGCCCGGACTTCTGCTCTGATGGGAGCTATTTTGTAGTCGGTGGTGCATTGGCGCCAGTTCATCCCTGCTGCCTGGCCGTCCCTGTCAGCGAGGAATGCGGGGATGGTGAGCCACGGCCGTCCCCGTACGTTGACTCCAGCGAGTACCGCTTCCCTGAGCGACTGGTCGGGATTCGCCACCACCGTAACTATTGGGAATGAGACAACCGTTTTGAGCCAATTCACGTTCTCGTAGACCGATTGGGGTTCCCATCCTGTATCCGCGAAGATGGCCACATCGGGTCGGTGTGTGAAGTATCCTCGTTCGGCTAGCAACGCCAGTACCGTGGATTGTGTTCCGCCTCCCAGTGACAATACCCTCAGGGCGGGGGGTGGTGGGAGGCGTCTGCTTTTGGGGGCATCACCCCCTCGACACGTTGCCGTAGTTCATCGTCCGAAAGAACGTCCAAGCTGATAGCGCCAGCTTTTCGGTTCAATGCCCGCAGCATGTGGTTGGTTTCTACGGTATTGCTGCGGCGGAGTAGGCCATTGCTCAGAGAGACATCGATGACTGTTGCGCGTATACGGTCGGATGCCATTAGGTACGAATGTGCGAGCATGCGGTGGTAGAAATTGACGTGGCCTGCCAATTCCCGCAACAGGAAGTCGATCGGGTGTTCCGAGTAATCCGCCGCGCGTCTGGAGAATTCGTACAACCACCACAAACGGGCAGCCGTGTTGGACTCTTTGTCGTGTCCAAGCCAATGACTCGACACGTACCTTGCAATTGCTTTGGGGTCTTCGGATCTGGCTAGTTTGCTGAGACTCCATCTGGTTTCGACGTATTGGCCTTGTAGCTGGAAACAGTTTATGGAGGCTAGGACTCTCGGGTCGGACATGTCCGCTGCTGTGACGGTGGGTAGGGCATGCCAAAGATAAGCGGCGTGTTCATGGTCGCTTCCCGGACCTTTTGTGGCGTTTTCTGCTAACGCTTGCAGTGAGTGTTGAGGCTGAGCGAGTCGGCCTGCTGTGAACAATGGCGTTTCGGGGTCTGGAAGGTGCTGCCGTCGTTTGTTCATCTCTTCCTTGAGATGCGCACTGTCGTCCTCCCGTAAGAGACTCGGTTTGTCCGCGGCGATTTCGCTAAGCAATTGGTATCCCACGTCGGTGAGCGCCCGCAGCGTTTCGGTCATTGGTTTTCCTCTTCCCCGTCGTCAGGGGGTGGTGCCTGAAGTGGGTCACCGAGCAATCGTTGAGCGACCCATGTTGAAGAACGCCCGTAGGGTCCGGCCATGAACATTGGATCCTGGTCGTCGCTGCTGACCCGTATGCCCAGCTCTGCCAGACGGCCCTTGATGGTTCCTACCCACCCTCCAGAAGAAGATGTGTCCTCTTCTGTTTGTTCGTCGTCTCCTACCTGTTGCAGGTACACATTCAACGCCTCGGTGAGAGCAGCCAAATACAGAGTTTGCATGGCCCATTTGCTGTCCGTTTCTCGTTGTTCTTTGAGGAATTCCATGGTCGGGCGGTCAGCGGCGAGTTCAATCGTGGCTTTGTCGGGATCTGGGCGCACATCCCACGCGGTTCCGCTGTCGGGATCCTCCATCCAGCTGAAGATGTCTTTGATTGTTCGGTCACCATCGAGCAGTGGTATTGATGTTGGCGGTTGAACGGCAAGGGGCGTTCCGGGTGGAAGGACCAAGGGTTCTTGATCGAACACCCTGTGAGCTTCCTCTGTGCCAAGCATCACCTCTGTGGTTGTCACAACCTGCGGATGCGCTTCTACCTTTCCCCGAATATCGCCTATTGGGATATCCGCTATAACCTGGCGCCGGTTCCCATTGTTCTCGGCTTTGAAGAATTGCCGGTACGAGGTGGCTGCACAGTAGATCCATACTCCGCACACGGCTCGTTCATCGGCGATCAGCCGGTCGATAGCGGCAACGTCCAAACGGAACCGTGTCTCGATCCTCAATATGGGACCGCCGTTCTTGCCGAAAGATTGCTTCAAATAGACCTTGACCGTTGGGGCGAAGGACTTGGCGGGCCACAGGAATTCCTGTTGCCCCAGCACGGGGTGTAGGAAGTTCCGGTTTGACGCGTACTTCACGTTTGTGAACCCTCGGATGTGTCTAGGGGAATGGCTGTCACGTCGAACGCCGTTTCTTCAATGGGTTCGCTGGCTCGGATTTTCAGATTCAATCTTGACGTCCCAGCCGTGAGAGATGCTGGGACAGTGAAGGTTCCCTTTGTTTGGTCCACCATTTCGAGAGATACGTTTTCGGACTCAACGGACATCAACCTGACCGGCGCCTGGCGGGTGTCTTCGAGAACAGCCGTTACCCGTATCTGTAGATCCTTGTTTCTCATTCCACTGGGAATGGACAACGCGACATTAAAAGCGTGGGTGTCTCTCTGCCCGTTCTCTCCTGTGAAGGCGGATGTGAAAACCGGTCTTAGGTCAGCCCTCGCCACCCTCTTGGTGGTGGTCCCGGTCGTGGTTGGTGCGTTAGTAGGCTTGTCCGGTTTCGGGGGCCCAGGGGGATCATCGGCTCCTGGTTCACGGCGTTCACCCTCGGGAACATAGACATCACCGGGTTCCTCCTCACCATCGGGATCCTCCACTTTCATCTCGGTGGGCGTTACATCAAAACCCGGGTTGGTGGTCTGACGAGGTATGTGTTTGGTAACCCGGACGTTGCCCAAGCGAATGCTCCTACCCTTCTTGTCACCTCCCGGCCCTCCGCTGGCATCGCCATCCTGGTCGCTTTCCACAAACAGGCCCAGTTCAATCAACCCGGGATCGTCCCAATCATCAACGCTGTCCCGGCCAGGGTTGGCATATTTTTCTATCTCCTCCTTCAGCCAACTTTGCATTATTCGGAGTGCCTTGCGGGCCTCCGACCGAGTTTTGGTTTTCCTTGTCGTGCGGATCCTGCCAACGTCTATGGCATTGTGCGCTGGGGTTTCGCAGTCCCGCAACACCCAATCGCCGCTTTTTCCGTTCTGTCTATCCTCCCCTTTCCGGGGTTTGACTGTCACCACGGCCGCGAAAGGCTTCCAAAACCGAGGAATGGTGGGGTTAAGGTCCCGTCCCAGGTGTTTAGCGGCGTCGGTGATGAACAAACCCGGTTCTCGTACCAAGGCAATGTCCCGACGTCCGCTTCCCTCGATTCCCACACCTATCCGCAATTCCACATCCCCCACACCTGGGAAGTGCCTTTCAGCGGCGGGGTCCTGGTTCGAGATGTCTATGTAGCGGAGAGTCTTTTTGATGTCCCTACTGAGGTTTGTCTTGTTCCCCATCTCCCTGAGCATGCGTCTTGCTTCCCCTCCTGGCAGCAGCGAATTTCGCTCCAAGAACAAAGCGTCATTGTCTCCCAGGACGACGGTTAGGTGATTGTTGAGAATGGCCCAGAAGAAATTGGCTGCGATCACTCGCAGGGCGCGGCTTTTCCACTCGTCAGCCTTGCCGCTGGACTCCCATCCAGGAATGAGAACCTTGGTCCCTCGAGCGGGCATCTGGAACCGGGCAGGGATGTCATTGTCCACCAGAGCATCGGCCCCATCGCCCAAGAAACCGTCGGGCGATAACTGTCTTCCCTCTTCGTCAAAGTGGGTAACCAGGATCGACCGGCCGATAAACCTGCGTTTTGCTGGATCGGTTTGATAGCACGTCGAATACAAGACGGTTCTGAGAGGCGTCACCGCAAAAGCGGCATGTTTTCCTAACCCGAAGGAACCAAGGGTCGATCCGCCTTTGTGAGCGGAATGTCCCACTGTGGTCGTAAGGCCCTCCCATGGGGTGACCTGGCTACCGTCGCCCTCATCGTCCGAAGCCCCGGTAGTTTCCGAGTCCGTTATCTCAAGGGTCGGGATGGACTCGTTCGAAAGCAACTCCAACGCCCGTTGGAACTGTTCCCTCCCATCATCATCGTTGTACTTTGACTGGATGCAGCGTTCTAATGCTTTGGCCAGTCCCTTCCCGTCAATCCGGCTAATCGGCATGTCTGCAACCGCTATTTGCACATGAACATTGGAGTCGGAAGACGTATTGGCATCTAGGGAATTTTGGACGCACTCCCGAAACAACGCCGTATCTCCAGAAGCAGCGAAGTGGGTCACCCCAGCGTCGTTGATTCCGCGGCCGATGCCGGGCATATGGGAAAACATCCAGTTCATTGGTCTCTCCTAACGGCTCCCGCGTCGGAGAACATCACTACCAAGAGCATCGGCTACTCGTCTTGCGGCGAGGTCTGTGGGCAGGGGCATCTCAGAAGGGAATCCCCGACCTCCGGGCTAGGTCATAGTCCTCGCCTGGGAGATGGACGGCCACTGGAGTCCTACACGGATGAGACTCACTCCCGGAAAAAAGCTCCACGACCGCTTCAGTCTAACGCCACGCAGAGATGTCAGTTCTATTTCTGCCTCAGGGGAAGACAGCCGCAGGGCTTTCTCTTTGCCGTGGTTTTGACAAATGCCGGGTAAGGGGGGAAGAGCCACCGGGTCAGGCAGTGCCAAAGGGGCGACTCTTCCGAAGGTCTTGCCCTTTTGCTTGTGGCTTCTTGCGTACCCGGGGACGATCGGATCGGAGACTTTGCTGCGGGTGATGCGGCGCCCGTAGCGCGTCGCCGGTTAATCCCTGCCATGGGAACCCATTTGGCTGGGCGGCTGAACTGTGGGGAGCTCTTTTGACCCTTCTATACGGGCTCAAGCCATGCTTATAACACCCCCGGAAGCACAGAGATTTCCCTCTTTGTCTGTCTTGGCTTTGGATTTTTTAGACATACATAGTAAAATAGGTGACGTAATAGGCGTGACAGCGGAACAGACTCTCGTGATGTTTCGTTTCTCAGCCACCGCGACGCCAAGGAGGCGACCATGATAAGCAACCTGAAGCCGACGTTCCGGGTCCCGGCTACCCGAGGCAAGATGGGCAAAACCGAGTATTACACCGCGACGCTGCCGTTCGGGGTGGTAACCAAACTCTTCACATTCGATCCCGCCGCGATGCTCGAGTTGTCTCCGGAGTACCGGAGCCAACGGGCCTTGAAATCCAAAAGAGTCCCGGAAATCGCCCGGTACATCATCGACCACGACGACTACATTTTCTCGGCGATCACGGTGTCGGTGGATTCGGATGAGGTGGAGTTCCGACCAGTGGAGGAAGCTGACATCGGAGTGTTGGTGCTGCCGCTTGAAGCCAAGTACGTCATTAACGACGGACAGCATCGGGTCGCCGGTATCTCCGAGGCCCTCCTGTCAGATCCCACCCTGGCTCGTGACACGATCTCCGTGGTAGTCCTACCCGATGGTGGGTTGGAACGAAGCCAGCAGATATTCTCCGATCTGAACCGCACCGTTCATAAGACATCGAAGTCGCTGGACATCCTCTACGACCACCGGCTGCCGATCAACCGCATCACCATGGCCTGCATGGACCAGGTTGACCTGTTCCAAAAGCGCATCGACAAAGAACGGGTGTCCCTGTCGATTCGCTCCCCGAAGTTCGCCACGCTTTCGGGCCTGCAACAAGCCAACAAACAGTTATTGGGTAACCCGGACGAACGCCTCAGCCCCACGGCTGAAAAGAAGCTGACGTCCTGGGCGATTGATTATTGGAACATCCTGGCAGACCTGGTCGAGCCATGGAATCACATCCGGGACGGGGACATGAAACCCCAAGAAGCCCGCCAGGAATACATATCGTCCTATGCCCTTGCCCTGTGGGCATTTGGCGCGGTCGGCAAAGCCGTCTCAGCAGCCGCGAAACAGGCCAACGGGAACCGGGCCGAACTTCTGAGCGGTTTGACGAAGATCGACTGGCGGAAGAGCAACCCGGACTGGCAGGGAATCTGCATGGCCGAGCATGAGGTTGTGACCCGCATGCCCACTAGGCGAGCCACCGCCAATTACATCCTGTGGAAGATCGGCCTCAGCGACCAGCGACCGAAATTGGTGATTTCCGAAGACCGCCGAGTTAACGCCGCTGCCCGCCGCAAAACCCAAACGGGACGGCGGTAGGCCCAAGCAACCCATCCGATTAAACGGAGGAGTATGACAACATGAGCAAGAAGAAGAAAACCCTCACCAAAGGACGAATCCCCTACACATCGCGGGCGCTGCTCCAAGACGCGCGGGAAGCAATGGGTACCGATCTGATCCGGGGCCTCATCGAACTGATAACCAACTCAGACGACAGCTACGCGCGGCAGAATCGATCCGGACCCATAAGAGTGGAAGTCGATCACTCCCGAAAAGGGGGGCCGCATGAAGTAATAGTGAGAGATCGGGCCGGCGGGATGTCCTTCCAGGAGATGCGTGACAGGTTGTTGCCGATCGGGGGAAGGTCATCCGGGTTGGAGGATGGCCAGCCGGTGCGGGGCAACCGCGGGCGGGGAGCGAAAGACCTGGTGGCGTTCGGGGAGGTCGAGTTCACCTCGATCAAGGATGGGCGTATCTCCAGTGTGCGGCTGCGCCAAACCGGTGATTTCGAGTTCTCCCGGCAGGATGACACCCCAACACGGGAGGAACGGTCTGACCTGGGCATCAAAAGGGGAAACGGAACCGTGGTGACGGTTTTCTGCGAAGGGGTACGACGTCCCAGACATGAGAGGTTGAGGGATGACCTCACCAACGACTTTCAGCTTCGTGACATCATGGCCGACCCACAACGGACAGTCACTCTGGTCGGTCGGACCAAGAACAACTCCCGAACCGCCAAACTGCGTTACAGCAGACCCGTCTTGGAGCCCCTACTTAACACCCACATCGAGATAGAGGGTTACCCAGAAGCCGGGCAGGTAGCTCTGACCGTTGGGAAACTACCCGAAAGGTCGGACGACCCGCACCGGAACCCTACCCGCGCCGCGGGTGTTCTGATCGCCGGGAAACGAGCCATCTATGACAGCACCCTGTTCAAGTTCGAGGGGCATCCCAGCGCCGGTTGGCTGCACGGCCGGTTGTCCTGTCCTTACATTGACCAGTTGACCATCGACCACGACAACGCGGTCGAATCCGACCAGGCACCCTCAGACGATAACCCCCTTCCCATCATATCCCGCCGACGGCGGGGCCTGCTGAAGGACCATCCCTTCTGGACAGCTCTCAGCAAAGCTGTAGAAGACCAACTGGCTCCCCTGATCGAGAAACTGGAGGAAGAGGAAAAGTCCGGCACCGAACCGAAAGAATCCCCGGAGATGCGGCGGCGGCTCGACCATCTCGGACGGGCTGTAGCGAGGATGCTCCACCAGTCGCTGCGGGAACTCGACGACGACCCTCCGGCGCCAGGTCCCCTTCCCGATCCTCTGGTGATCCATCCCAAGCAAGCCAACATCGTGGTGGGATCGACCAAGACCCTATCGGTGGTTTGCGCCGCGGAAGGACTACGAGAAGGCGACGAGATCACCATTGAACTCGAACCCGAAGGAGCATTCCAGATCATCAACCCCGCACCGATACGGCTCGGCCCGCATCGAAGTGGACGGTCTGATGTGTTGACCGCTCCGGTCCGTTTGAAATGCCTGAAAGCGGAATCGGCTCTTTTCGAAGCGTCCATCGGGGACAGGTCCGGCCTTGCTCTGTTGGAAGGAATCGAGGAACCACCGCCACCCCCTCCTGTAGACCCACCGGAAGACTTCCGATTCGAAAACCACTCCTACACCTTGGGTGTCAACAAACAGAAAACCATCGAGGTGCGGGGGCCGGTAGCTCTGGTCGAACCTACCGACAGGGTCGTCCAGGTGAAATCGGACAACGCAGGCGTGACGGTTCTCGACGGCGGGACCACCGTCATGTCCTTCAATGACCAGCTCGGTTTCTACGTGGGGCGGGTCCGGATAGCCGGCACCAGGCTGGGAGCTAGAGCCACATTGTACGCGAACCTTGAGCAATTCTCCGCGCAAAGCACTGTGAAAGTCGTGACCAGAGACACCGGTATCCCTAATCTGAAGATCAACTTCACACACCGGCCGGAGCCCTTGTGGCGTTCCTACTTCGACCCCGAAGAACCCACACCTGAAAGCAACCAAACGCTTTGGGTAGCGGTCAAACACCCGTCGTTGCTACCTCTCGCCAAAGATGACTTTTCCGGGGAACACAGCCGCGAGTTCCGGACAGCCCTGGCAGAGGTCATTTCCGAGGCGCTAGCAGCACGGCTGGTGAAAAAGGAACACGGCGACCAGCCGATCGAGGTATCAACCCTCTACCAACGCCACGCCCAACAGCAAACAAAAATACTCCCACCGATACAAAAGGTGCTCATATCTTCCTGAGCGCCCCCCTGTAGGGTCGGATGCCGGTTGACTCTCTAGATGGCCGGCATCCGACCCCGGTTGGGTTAGACAGGACCTGTTGGAGTTTGGCTGGGATCCCTGTCGTTCAGGAGCGGCGGATCCCATAGACTCTGCCTAACTGTGGGGTGGCTGCCGGGGGCTCCGGCTTGTCAGGCGACCAGGAGCGGGATGAGTAGTTCTTGGGATGTGATGCCGCCGTGGTGTCCGACCATGTCCCCGCCGAGGTAGGCGGGGAAAGATCACCGTGTGTTCGGCGGGTAGCAGCGCGGCGGTTGGGAAGTCTTCTAGTTCGGGGTGGGGAGGCCCACCGCCCAGCCACTGTCTTAACAGTTGGGCGTCAACGAACCGGCTGCCGGTTTGTTCGGCGAGACGGCGGGCTTGTTCTGCGGGTCCGTTGAACATCAGCACCGGCCGTCTCCCCAGCATCTCAGGCGCTCGGTTGAGGTCCCAGCTCAGTCTTTTCTTTCCCCCGGGGGGAATGTCACAGTGGCCATGATCGGCCGACCCGACCAGCACGGTGTCCGGGGGGAAACGACGACGGAGGTGTTCCCACAAGCGGGTACTTTCAGTGATCAGGTCTGAGAGCACTTTCAGTGATCGCCATCAATACCGCCAACACCTCCGCACCAATACCTGGGAATTCGTCGTTCCAGAACTCGTATTCGAACCACAACAGCCGAAACGGCCACAACAATAGCCAGCTAGAACAGCATCAAAACAGCGGCACCTGGCGAACGGCTTCCTGTGCAGTGGACAGAACCCCACCTCCCCCTCACCAACAACGGGACTTCCCCCCGTCTTCACACCTGACCTGAAGGAAAGAAGCACAAAGATATCCCTAGTACGCGAGAATCCTTAGCGTCTTTTCCCAGTTCAGGTGAGATGACCCCCACTAACGACAGATATTGGGATAGTATCCGTCGCTCCCAGTTTGAGGGTTATCTCTTTCCTCAGTTCCAGGCACGCAGAAGAAGGATTTGGTGACCTTTGGTGACAGGACTCAACGTACTGATCCGGAATGCCTTGAGGTGATTGGGAACTCCGCTCACCATCCGAATTGGAGTCTTCCGATTCGCTGTGATCCACGGAAGGCCCCGGCTTTGGCTTTTTGGATTATTCCGGCAGGGTCATGATGGGGTCTCGCCCGCGCCGGAAGGGGACTGCTATCCATCGGCCGTCGCGGTTGACAAGGCTGTCAGGGTGAGCGATCAGGCGGGCGATGTGGGCGTTGGCCGCCTGTTCGGTGGTGTGAACCGTTTGACAGCAGATGATCGTGTGCGGTGTATAGGGGATAACGCACTCCCACAACTTCCCGGTGTCTGTGCAGTCATCGCAGATCGGTAACTTGACGACCTTGGACCGGCAAAGATGACAGGCTGGCGCCGTCAAGTACGGACATTGATGGTGACAGCGCCTCGGGACGCGGTCAGGCACCTCTCCGTCAGCGTTGTCGCCAGCTACTGACGGTTGTTGTTCTGGGAGTGTTTTGTTGTGGTACGCCATTGTGTGTTCTCCTGTCGCCCGTTGGAGAGTGGTTGTTCTCTTCGCCTGGGATCCGCCACCTCAGTCGGGGTGTGACGGTCCCAGGACCTCTTGCACAAACAGATCTAACGACATTGCCCGGGAACGCCAAAAACAGTTTTCGGGAAACCGTGCATCCCCCCTGTGTCCGGTCGCCAGGTGTGCTTACCAAGGATGTGGTTCGGAACATGCAATGGGCGGGAAACTGGGCGGGCGCCTCGATGATCTACCTCGGATACCAACTGGTGTGGGCCTACCGCGAGATGACCGAAGAGGAACGCCAAGGTGGGATACATTTCTTCGCCCTCTCCACCGAGCGAGGGTACGACATGGAACCGAAACTCTTGCGGGGCGAGTTCGACCTGAGCAATACCCGTTTCTACGACTCGCCCGCCGACGGTGGGTGGGGGCTCTCCTGCCGCACCTTCGGCCGCTACGCCGAGGGCACAGATCATTTTGGACAAGCCCCGGGTTCCTGTGTCCCGATGACCCCACTTCGCCTTTCCCGACTCCCTCATATACGACGAGAACATCTACTCGTCCAAGAATCCCCGCTACTGCAACGATCCCAGACAGCGGGCATTCCAACACTCATACCACGACGGAGGATCACCCCGCGACAACACCGTGTATGTAGGAGTCCCGCCCTCATGAACCGCAGAGCAGACCCACCGACGCAGAAACACCAGAACCGTTCTGTGGATTGGGTGACAGGGACACCAGCCGGGTACCGGTGTGTATCTCCAGGGCTTCTCGGTTATCCGGACCGTTGCTGCCGTTCCCGGCCGACGGCAGGTGTCAGCGTCAGCCTGGCTGGTGACGCGTTGGAAATGGCTTTGGTTACCTGCCGGCGTGGAAACCCCCAGGAACTGGTCCATCATGCGGACCACGGAGGCCATAGAGAATGGGATTTGGGGCCCATCCGAACAGTTTCCAATGCCACCGGGTGGTGTAACCCACTCTGTATAGGGCTTCTTGGATGATGTCTTGGGACAGCAGCTTTATCGCTTCTATCACGGTGACCTTTTCACCTTGATAGAGCACGCCCGGTAGGTGGGCGTTTTGGTCTTCGCTGAGCCAAGCCTCAACGAAGGCGGTAACCAGGGTTCCCCTGGAAACAGAAGCGGCTTTTGTTGCAGTCATGAGGATGTTCTCCTTGTTGGTGGTGCTATCCGCCGTTTCGGCAGGAGACCGCACAGCGACGCAGCTACACTCCCGACACGTCCGAGGGAGGCCGGTCTCGTTGTGGGGGGCGCCATTGTGTGTCTCTCCTGTCGCGGTTGGCGAAGTGGTTGTTTTTTTCACTCCTGGGATCCGCCGGTTCCTGGTGGGTGCCGACGGTCCCGGGACCTCTTTCACTAACAGATCTAACGACATTGCCCGAAAACACGAAAAACTATTTTCGGAAAACCGTACATCACCCCTGCGTCAGCCAGAGATGGGCGTGTGTCTTTCGGCTGTTGGCCATGTCGACCGGGATGGTCGTGGTGGGACCGTTGGGCACGCCCCTGCCCTTCTGCGGGGGGAGCACCCGGCGGGACCGACAGGGGGTGTGTTGTCGGTTGGAACGGGTGGCAGGCGCCGGGTGGTTCCCCGCAAACACGTACCGTAACCGTCCTGCCCATCGGCCACCTCCCCAACACCCCGGCGAATCTTCGCGGTACAGCCACTCTTTCCCCAAAACACCCAGGATCCCCGCCGTAGAAGGAGGCGTTTACTTCGCATAGGGCACGCGTTGGCGTTTAGCAGCCTTCTTGGTGTTTGCCTGTTTTCTTTTGCGGTTGAAGTAGGCGGCGAGGATGAGGTCGGTGGCGGTGGGTGCCCACTGCTGTTTCCAGGTGTCGGCTTGGGTTTGGATGTGTTGGTTGAGGTCCGGTGGGATTCGGACGGTGACCCGTTTGGGGGTGGAGTTCGGGTAGGTGACCCTTCGGCCGGGGGTGGGGTCGGCTTGCAGGCCTTCGGTGAGGAGCTGTCGCAGCATTTCCGATTGAGACACGCCGGTGCGGTGGGCGGTGTGTTGGATCCATCGGGTAAGGGATGTGGCGAGGCGGAGGGTGCGGTGCACCGGTGCCGGGGGGAGGTGCCCTTGTTGTTGCAGTGTTTCTTTGAGGATGCGTTTTGCGGCGGCTGCGGGGGTGATGTTCCACCGGTCGGCGGCGGCCTGCAGCCCTCGGGCTAGTTGTTGGCTGAGGGTTATGTTCAGGTTGGCCATCGGAGTGAGTAGCGGCGCCACCCGCGGGGGTGCCGTTCGAGTGCTTCTGTGGTCCAGCCGGTGATGCGTTCGAGAGCAATGTTGAGTGCTTCGTTCCGGTCTTCTTCATAGTGGTGGTGGCTGTCGGACAGGAGTTGGCGGAGTTGGACGGTGGTGGGTCCGTTGTGGCGAAGTTCGGCCAGTTCGTTGCTGTGCACCCACACGCGGCATTTGGTTCCATCAGGCGTTTGAACGATTTCGATTTCTCTGTTCACGGTTTTTGTGTGCTCAGATGGTTTCGCTGTCCACAGGGGTGACCCGGGCGTTTGGTGGGCTTGACACGCCCATTTCTTTGATTGGGGTCCGGTATGCGCGCCCGCGTGCGCGTAGCAACAGCCCGGGGAGCACACCAACTGAGCGAGGGGACGGGGGTAGCGGTGGTGGGTGGTGGGCACACGGTTTATGGCCCGGTGGGAGTGTCGGTGTTGTGGGTGAGCCATTGTGAGATGCGCTCGGGGAGGGTGTCGGTGTGGTCAAGTCGGGTCTCGACCGGTTCCAGGCCGGTGTTCGCGGCGATCTGGGAGGTGATGTCCCGACCGGTGCGCAGATGCGCCCATGCCTTTTTGGTGTCGATTCCCTTGACCTGGAACCCCTCGGAAAGTTCCCCCTCGTGGGTGACTTGGCAGATGAAATGCCACCGGGCCAAACCGCGCAGGTCCCGGCCTTCCACCGGCACCCCGCCGCTGTTGTTTCGGTGGGAGAAGTGGCGGCCGCTCATGGCTTTGGCCATCTGCTCGGCGTCAGCGGGGCTGCCCAACCTCCCGCAGAACAAATGGGTGGCGTTCGCCAGGATGATTTCCCGCATTCTCTTGGACAGCACCGAGGGAGACTGGCAGAGAAAGTGGACCTTGGCGCCGAACTTTCTCAACTCCTGAACGATCACCCCCGCCTGAGCCTCCAACACTGCGGAGTAGGACTGGAACTCGTCCAGGAACAAGTGATAGGGTCGAATTTCACGGGTGGGTGACATTCCCCGTTCCTTGAACGCCGCCACCATCTCTCCCACCAGCAGTCGTGCCAGCAGGTTATCGGTTTCTGACCCGTCGTTTTCGAGCGCCACGAACAAGACCTTTCCCTCGTCGATAATGTCCCGCCACCGCAACGTGCTCACACTGGCACCCAACAAAGCCTGGATCCGGTCCTGGGACTTCCACTGCTCCAACGCGTTCAGAGCCGGTTTCAGCGCCACCGCCGACGCGCCCTTTGTTCCCACGATGGTCGGGTAGACACGTGTCCACCACTTTTGGTCTCTGACGGGCAGCTGGTCGATAGCCTGTTCTCTCCATTCTTCGTCCAACAGCAGGTCCTGCAGGCAGAAGATGTTGGTCTGCAACTCGGCGGGCAGGGCGAGGTTGAGGTGCAGCAGACATTCAAGGCTCTTTCGGATGATCGTCGATGTCTGAGGAGACTTGCTGTTGGGCCCGAAATAGGTGGGGAACAGCGCCACCGGCAGCATCCGTTTGAGGGTTTCGATCCGTCCTTTGCGCAGGCGGGTGGGTACCACGGTCAGATCAAGGGGGTTCCACCCCGCTGACACCGGCTCGCCCATACTGTTGGTGGCTCGCAGATCGATCTCGAGGATCCGGTCAGCGTGACCGCCCGCCAGGTGTTCTTTGAGGTCATGCACCGCCGTGCGGTGGGGGTCGAGCACCAGCACTCCCCGGCCCTGTTCCACCAAAGAGATCACCCTCGCCATAGCATGATACGTCTTGCCGGAACCGGTCCCACCCACGGTCAGGTCCACACCAGGATCAGTGGGCTCACCCGAAGAGACTCCCACCATCCGCCCTCCCGGGAGCACCCCGACCGGCATCAAACCCCCCGGAAAACGAGGCTCGAACGTCTCCAAAGCAGGCGGGTCCGGTAACCGCCGGCCCACTGTCTTGCCCACTCCCGGCGGTGGAGGACCCAACAACGTGTGCAAACAGTCCCAATGCCAAACCGGCAAATCCCGCTCCAACACCCCCGTCTCCCAAACCCGGTCGAACAACCCGTCGCTCACATCACGAACAGTCAGGGAGTTGTTATCGGTGGAAAACAGCGAGTCCAACACACCACACACCCGATCAGCCACCCCCACACACTCCCCAACATGCCCCGCACCTTCACGGGCCACCCGCAACAACACCCGCACCCCGGCCAGCATCTGCCGCTTCTCCGCCGTTTCCCACACCTCCCGATCAGGGTCGTAGTCGTCCAATGTCTCCAAACGCTTGGCGCACACCCGCCCGCGGGCGGAGGGTGTTATAGGAACCAAATCCACACGCAACCCGAAATCCACGTCCGGGTGGGTCTCCAACACGTCCGCCACCCGAGCCATTGGATGGTCCGGAGTGCCCGACGGTGTGAACAGAGGACGGGACAACACCGCCGGCATCAGATAGCGGCGCTCCACCGCACCCCCGCCGGTGGGGGTCTTATCGGAAACCGTCACCCCCCGGGGCCAATCCTCGACCACCGCGTCCGGCCACAACGACCCCACCGACCGGCGCACACTCGGACCCAGCTGTCGATCAACCGACACGCCCGAAACCAACTCGCCCCCTTCATCACGGGCCCACAACACCCGGACCACCGACCGAGAACCACCCAACACAAGCGACTCGCGCAACACTCCCGGCCACAACTCCAACGCCGGAATCTCCACCCGGCGCCTCCGACCCGTCACAGGCGCCTCCCGCGACCACTCCCCGCACCAGGAACCACCGCGAACACATCACGCTCCCCCCCA
>Ga0209754_1002390_pt1 | contig 15032 bp, 15 predicted proteins | sample MesohylBB_FD_187295 | JGI IMG/M metagenome (GOLD analysis project Ga0209754, IMG submission 187295) | Host-associated microbial community of the marine sponge Aplysina aerophoba from Gulf of Piran - sponge mesohyl, lysed by bead beating... | ecosystem: Host-associated > Porifera > Sponge >... | reverse complement strand
CGGAAGGCTGCGGAAGCTGCCGGCGCCGCGGAAAACGGCGGACCGTTTCCCGCACCACCTTGGAAAACCGGCAGACCGGTTTCCCACAGCTACCGCAGCCGCGGCGGCTACTGACTCAAGGAGACCCTGAGAGCGAAGACTCGCGTACACTCGAACACGGCCGAGGTGGCTCACTTTCCAAACGTTGGGTGGCTCAGTTTCCGAGCGTTGCCGACACAAGCTGCTCTTTCCGAGCGCCACGGACGAAGCCTTCGCAGACGGTTACGCGCAGGCGGTCACGTTCGGCCTCCTGATGGCGCGGGCACGCGACATCCGGCTTGCCGATGGACTGGACCGAGTGGCCCGCGAGTTGCGTGGCACCAACACACTCATTGGTGGCGCACTCGGCATCCTCACTGACGACGCCGACAACGAGATGGCGCTCAAGACCTCGCTCGCTACCCTCACACGGGTGCTCGACGCGGTTCACTGGGTTGCTGTCAGCCAGGGGGAGCCGGAAGCCTGGCTGTACTTCTACGAAGAGTTCTTGAGTGTCTACGATAACGACCTGCGCAAGAAAACGGGCTCGTACTACACCCCTCCCGAGGTGGTCAGCGAAATGGTGCGACTCGTCGACGAAGCGCTACGTTCCGGGCGGCGATTCGCCCTTTCGGACGGGCTCGCCTCGGCGGATGTGACCGTCGCCGATCCAGCGGTCGGCACCGGCACCTTCCTACTCGGCGTCTTGCGACGAATCGCACAGACGACGGAGGCCGACCAAGGACCGGGGGCAGTGCCCGCGGTGGTCGAGGCGGCCTCATCCCGCCTGATCGGTTTCGAGATGCAGTTCGGTCCATTCGCCGTGGCGCAGTTGCGCCTCCTCGCTGAGCTGCGATCGCTCCTAGACGACCCCGAAGCGTCGCCCGCGACCCGACTTTTCGTGACCGACACACTGGGCAATCCGTACGCCGAGGAGGAGTACCTGCCAAATGTCCTCATTCCCATTGGCGAATCCCGCCAGCGTGCGAATGCCATCAAGCGGGAGGAGAAGATCACCGTCGTTATCGGCAATCCCCCGTACAAGGAGAGGGCGATGGGCCTCGGCGGCTGGATAGAGAGCGGGTCGGCAGGTGGTGGAACCGCCGCCCCGCTCCGTCGGTGGATGCCACCCGCGGAATGGAACGTCGGCGCTCACACCAAGCACTTGCGCAATCTCTACGTCTACTTCTGGCGCTGGGCGACATGGAAGGTCTTCGGTGATGGGGACCTGCTTCGGGTCGTGGACCATGAGCCGGAAGGGACTACGGATGGTGGCCGGGCACAGACAGAGGGCACGCGACCGGTGGATCGCCGTGGCATCGTCTGCTTCATCACCGTGGCGGGCTTTCTGAACGGACCCGGCTTTCAGAAGATGCGCGCGGGGCTCCGCCGGGACGCGGACGAGATCTGGGTCATCGACTGTTCCCCAGAGGGGCATCAGCCGGAAGTGCGGACGCGCATCTTTCAGGGAGTGCAGCAGCCGGTCTGTATCGTCATGGCGGTTCGCACCACCGATGCGGGCTCGTCCGAGCCGGCGCGGGTCCGCTACCGGGCTCTACCCTCCGGACACCGAACCGAGAAGTTCGAGGCACTTGGCCGAGTTACGCTCGACGACGACGGGTGGACCGAGTCCCCTTCAGATCTCCGCGCCTCGTTCTTCCCCAAGTCGGCCGGGATGTGGCGCGAGTTCGTGGCCCTCAAAGATCTGTTTGCCTACGACGGCTCCGGCGTCATGCCTGGGCGGACTTGGGTTATCGCGCCCGACCAGGACTCGCTGAAGAAGCGGTGGAAGGCACTGCAATCCGAAGCCGATGCGGGGAAACGGGATGCGCTATTCCACCCGCACCCGCAGGGAGACAAGCACGTCCAGAAGCCGCTACGCCGGGGGCTACATGGTCACGAGTTTCGCTCCGGCTCAGTCGCTTCGGACACCGGCGCCGTCATCCGGCCCGTCCGTTACGGTCACCGCTCCTTCGATCGACAGTGGATCATCCCTGATGGACGGCTCATCAATCGGCCGAATCCAACCCTCTGGGCGTCTCATTCCAGCCAGCAGGTGCATATGACGGCGTTACAAGCGCATGCGCTATCGGCAGGACCGGCCGTCACCTTTTCCGCATCGATACCGGATCTGCACCACTACAACGGTCGGGGCGGTCGCGTGTTTCCTCTCTGGGCCGACCGCGAGCACCGAACGCCGAACCTCAAGGCGAGCCTACTCCGCGAAGTGACCGAAGCCTTGGGGATTGCCGTCAACGCTCCTGACCTCATGGCCTACTTTGCGGCGATCGCGGCGCATCCCGCTTACACCGCACGGTTCCGATCTGATCTGGTGCAGCCGGGACTACGCTTCCCGATGACCGCTGACACTTCACTGTTCGCCGAAGCGGTCGAGATCGGACGCGAGATCATCTGGCTCCACTGCTTCGGGGAGCGGTTCGCCGACGCCGGTGCGGGACGGCCCGGAGGTCCGCCTCGGATGCGGGCGGGCGGGCGTCCCTTCATCCCCAGGGACGGTGCCATTCCGAGGCGTCCGGACCGCTTCCCCAACCGCATCGACTACTATCCCGCCGCCCGGCGCCTGAAGGTAGGCGACGGCTTCATCGACAACGTGCTACCGGAGATGTGGGCATACGAAGTCTCGGGACAGCAGGTGCTCGTCCAATGGTTCAGCTACCGTCGCCGTGACCGCTCTCGGCCTATCATCGGGAGTCGGCGCTCGCCTTCCGAGCTGGAGAGGATTCAGCCCGGCGGCTGGCTGGCGGAGTACACCACGGAGTTGATGAACGTACTACACGTCCTCGGTCGTCTGATTACACTCGAACCTCGGCAGTCTGATCTCTTGAGCCGAGTCTGCGATGGACGCATTCTGAGTGCCGACGACCTCCGCGCCAGCGGAGCCTTCGTTGCGTCCGTCACCATATGGCGGGGGCGCGCAAACGAGGGGCAAGGGAGTCTCCTCGACAACCCGGACGCATAGATGATGGAGCGGAGCGTCTGCGCCGGCAATCGCCAAGTCCTTCGGGCTGTTGGGCGGGCATGGCGGCAAGGAAGGCCTATGGATCCAGACACACCAGCGACATGCTACAGAGAGGGGCTCGGCTCCACGCGAAGATGCCTGCGTGCGTGTCCGAAGTCGTGCAATACCGCGACGGGTCACCTACGACGGCCGCGGCTTCGATGTCGGTTTTCGTGTGGCCCGGACGCTCACCCATGAGTCCTGACCTCGGCGAAACGCTACGTGAGCACCGACTGACGTGGAGGATGGCCCTTGACCCTTGTCGACGAGGATCGGGTGTTCTGGAAGGACGACTGGCGACATGTCGGTTGGACTAGGCCCATGTGGCCGTAGCGTAGTCGACTAGCTGCAATCTAGAGCGCGCATCATCGATGGAATCGAAGGCGGTCGTGGAGCGACTCAAGGAGTACGGCCAGACCCGTGGCGATTCGGACTGGAACGAGCTGGACGTGGAAACCCGAAGGCTCATTCGAGAGAGTCCTTTCGCGTTTTCTGATCGCTGTGGCCTTCGATCGGGGCATGCCGTGGAAGAAGGCATGGCGGATTCCGACGGAGATCGATCGGCAAGGCCTTCTGGACTCGGCGCTGTTGGCGTCCAAGACTGAGAGCGAGCTCGTAGCGTTGCTGGACGGTCTGGCAGTGCGCCCCAGGTACGCACAGAGCAAGGCGCCAGGACGTTGTCAGACGCCGCCAGACTGGTCTGGGAGCGGTTCGGCGGAGACGCCGGTGCCATCTGGAGGGACGCGTCTCCCGCCGAGGTGGAGAAGACGCTACAGGAGATCCACGGGCTCGGGGCTGGGATCGCCTCGATGGCCACGCGGATACTCCGGGACGACTTCGGCTGCTTCAGGGGGCAGGAGCGGCAGATCGACGTCAAGCCGGACGTCCACTTGGTGCGCGTGTTCCGGCGTCTTGGAATAACCGATGGCGACTCCGCGAAAGAGGCGATATGGGCGGCTCGACGCATGAACCCAGAGTTTCCGGGCGAACTCGATTGGCCGGCGTGGCGGATCGGCCAGCATTGGTGCCACCCTAAGGACCCGGCCTGCTCCCGCTGCCCGTTGACCGGGGACTGTGCGAAGCGAATGTGACCTCGCCCGACCTCCGGGAACCCGTCCGCGGCCACCGTCGCCGATGGTGAACTCGTCATTCCGCCGCTGCGGCCCTGGGTACTCGTAGCCGATTCCGGGCGGCTCGACGTAGCCGACTACGAATCGCGTGTCCCAGGAAGGGCCCCGAAGGAGCCCGGCAAACGGGACCACGTTGGGGGACAGATCCTGACCGCCGTTCCTCGCAAGTATCTGTACTCGCTGCGACTTCGCTCGATCTAGAGCGAGAAGGAGCGAGGTTCTGCGCGGCGATCCGCATCAGGTCGCCCAAGTCGCCGACAGCTGCGGCCACCGGCACCGGTACACCTACCCTGCGGCCCCCCCTTCGAACCTCTCGTCGCGTCCTGTTGCCGCGAGTCAGAAACCGTGAGCTGGAACAGGTCCTTGCTCACGCGGCAGGCAGGTCGAGCAGAGCCATACGCGGAGCGACTGTCTGGAGCGCGCGCCGGCGCGTCATGGAACGCCTGGGCCGGGGCTTCGACGGCGGAGTTGATGCAGGCGGGAAGGTGGCGGGATCCGAAGACCGCGACCGGCTACACCGAAGCGGAGCTACGGCTATCCCGCGGCCCGCGATCGCCCCCCGGCCGGCATCGGGCATTTCTCAGTAGTCGAGAAGCCTCCAGGCACCGAGCAGCACGGCGATCCAGGCGGCCGCTTCTGTAGGATCGCTGCATGAAGAAAGCAACGCCCGCCGCCTTGGTCGCCTTGGTCGTTCTACTCTTGCCGCCGGCGCAGCCGGTCGGCTCGCAGGATCGCACGATGGAGCAGCGTGTCCGGTACCTTGAGCTCCTGGTAGAGAACCTCCCTCTGCTCGCCGACCAGCTTGCGGTCGACTCCGACAACCTCGCTAGGCACGTTGGACTGACCCTTGAAATGGACACCTACCTCCACGTGCGCGGTGCGGCGGTGGCCGCCGCGGTCGAACTGGGGTGCAAAGCAGACGTAACCCTGTACCACGTCGTGGCCGCAGCGCATCCCGATCTTCGGGCTGCTGTCGTCGCCGCAGCCAACAACGTGGAAGCCAACTGCGAGCGGTTCCGCGAAACTCTCGCTGAAGTAAACGCCTCATCCGACGCCGCCCCCCCCTGACGGCCAACACGGCGACGGCCCGCCGCGGGACGCCTGGAGCCAGGGCGGACCGCCAGCAAGCGATCAAGCACGGCGGTTCTACGGGCGGAACTGAAACGCCTTACAGGTCTTGCCGCTCGCCGTTGACGTAGCGGATTCTCGCGACGGTGCCGTCGGCGTTGCGCCGAACCTCAGTGCCGTGAACCTCGCCGTTGACGTAGGGCGTTTCGGTCACGGTGCCGCTCGCGGTGCGCCGAACCTCGGTGCCGTGAATCTCGTCGTTGACGTAGGGTGTTTCGGTCACGGTGCCGCTCGCGAAGCGGTAAACCCCAACGGCCGGCTTGGCGACCGTTCGCGTAGATGCCTTCGGCGACCCCGCGGTCTGAGGTGAAGCGCCAGCGGCCGCTACGTAGGCCGTTCGCGTAGAAACCTTCGGCGACCGTGCCGTCGCCGGACGTTACGCTCGCGCGGCCGTGCTGGAGCGGATCCTGGAGCGGTTCGGAGTCATGCGAGAGAATCGGGGCCGAGGTGCCGCGCGTGATGGGTCGTGTAGCCGTCGATTCGTGCTCCGGACGCGCCGCCGGAGTCCTGCAAATCAGCTCGCTGGCGGAGGGAGACGACGAGTCGACGACAGGCGTTGAAACCGCCCCAAGAGGCACACGGCGACGGGTCGCCATTGGCGAGAGCGCGATCGAGCGCGGCGTCGGCGGCGGTCAGCGTGGCCCTCTCCTCCGGAGTCAGCGGCTCGCCGGCCGGCGAGCCCGCTGAGCCAGGCGGCGACCTTGCGTGAGAGCTCGCGCTGCGCCGCTACGGTCCGCGTGATGACGGCCACGTGGACCGCGGTTCCGAGTTCGCGGAGCCGGCTCCAGAGGGGCCGGTGCTCCGTGGCCCAGCGCTGGAGTTCCTTGTCGGTGTGCCGGCCGGGGTCGACGTAGACGAACGTCGCCGACTTCATGTCGGCGGCGATCGGCGCTTGAGGGCGAAGTAGCGCCGGGTGCGCTTGGGCGCGGCGCCCTAGAGGCGGCTGGGGAGCTCGCCGCGGCGGATGCCGCGGGCCGTGAAGTGGGCGACTTCATGGAAGCGGTTTCGCGCTCCAGTCGGCACCGCTCTCCCAATCTGGAGGCATCGCCCGAGACGGAGAGGAGAATGCGCGTGAAAGGACTAACGGCGCTAGCCGAAACGGTGGTCGCGGGCCAGGGCAGAGGCCTCGGGCCCAGACGCTCTGTCCGATTCTGCTGGCTGGATGCGCCGGAAGTTGGAGTGCGCGACGCAGGCAGCAGCGCTCTGTTCGCCGAATTTTCAGAAACAGACTGGCGCAGGTCGGCTGCTACTCGCACAAGACCAGCTACAGTCTAGTTGGCCTTCCGCGGTTTCTCATTCTGGACTTGGACTTCAGGTTCCGCGCGTCAACCACGAGATCGTGAGCGCAGAGAACAGTTGATTCAACAGTCGGACTTCGACGGCATTGTCGCGGCGTTACAGCGGGCTGCGCTGCAGGACGACCACTGGCCTTTGGTGGCCAAGCTGGTGGACGAGTGCTGTGGGGCGATGTCCAGCCACGTGGCCGCGTTCCATGAAGGCGATTGGGCCATCGAAGAAGAGTCGACGTTCGGCCGTGTGTACTACCGTGGCGAGACTTGGGAGGAGCCTGAACAGGCCTATCTCGAGTACTGGTCGGTTGACCCTAGGGTTCCGCGCCTGCTCGCGGCCCCCTGCAGCCGCTTGATGACGAATCGGGATTTGTACAGCGCCCAGGAATGGAGGACAGAGCCCGTCGTTAACGAGTTCCTACCGAGGTTTGGTTGCGGAGAACAGCTGCTCATGAGGCTCAACCCGGGCGCGGGCTTGAACGTCGCTTGGGTCCTTTCCCGCCACAGGGGCCATGGGGAATGGGAGACGGAGTCTCTTCGCTTGATCGAACTGATCTCCTCACACCTGACCCACGCCGTGGTCGTCCGCCAGGAACTTCTCGCCGCTCGCCTCTTGGGCGACACGCTTGAGCAGCTGCTCGAAGGCCGGTCGGCGGGTGTTGTCTATCTCGATCGCCGAGGCGCGATTATCGGGTCGAACGCTTCGGCGGCAGCACATTTCACTCGCAGGGCGGGCCTTTGTGATCGCTGCGGACAACTGCGCGCGCGCCACCCGGACGACGACGCAAGGCTCGGGGAACTCTTGAACGGCGCGCTCTGCTTGCGGTCCGGGGGAAGCCCGAGGGGCGGGTCCGTGTCGATCAGGCGCCTGCCCGGCGAACCACCGCTTGCTGTTCACGTCATGCCCGTGAATAGGGGCCGCGCGGCTTTCGGAGCCCATAGGGCTGCGGTTCTGGTATTGATCGTGGACCCTTGGCTGAAGCTGCGAATAGACCCGCACGAGACTGCGCAGCTACTGGGGTTGACACCGGCCGAAGCTCGCGTGGTCGCCTGCTTGGCGGAGGGAATGAGTATCCGCCAGATCGTCGATGCCTCGGGGCGTACCGAAAACACGGTCCGCTCACAGGTGAAGCAGGCGCTGGCTAAGACCCGGTGCTCGCGTCAAGCCGAGCTGGTGCGCCTGACATTGCTGGTGCAGAGGCCATCAGCGGCCCGCCGGTGAATCCTCGGACTCCCTGTTAGGCGGGACAATCCGGCCAGGCGGCCCCCGGTTGCCTGGACAGAGTGTCGAGCAGTCCGCTGGCCCCGTCACCCATTTGGGTGAAGACACTCGCCGGTGCACAGCCTAACGTCGGTGACGCAAACGTCAGCGGTGCCCTCGCCGATCACGCACGAACCGAGGAGCCCCCCATGCATCAAGCCTTGTACTTGCCGTTCACATTCGCACTGTTCGAGCCTGGCTTGGCGGCCGCGGAAGATCGTCGCGGCGAGTCCATCTGCGGTGAACCGCCCTCGGCGAACATCCTTGGCCACCTGGGGCCGCCGGAGCGAGTCGGATGGCAGGGAGTACTGGTCCGGCAGCGGTCCCGTACAGAGGCTTACAGAGGCTGATGACGAACTACCGCACGGAACCCGAAGCCGCCGCGCGACTGGCAAACGACCACCACATCAGCCCAGAACCGCCAGCGAACTTGGCAGGGCGAGGGACCGCCCTGGCTAGATGGCGAGATCATTCCCGACCTAAACGTATTCGTGTACCGACTCGGCACGACTCGGGAGAACTAGGACACGGACGCGCGGCGAGACATGCCGCGGCCCTTGAGCGACGAATGACTGAGAAACCTCCCTACCTGACGCCCCGTGCGGCAGCAGCCGCGCTGCTTGTGCTGCTGTCCCTGCCTGTCTTGGCCGACGACACCGCACCGCCCGAGACGCAGTCCGAGTGCCACGCAATACCCTCGCTGGAGCCGTTGCCCTTCGTGCGTCAGCATCAAGGAATCGATGCGCCCCAAAGCAGGACAGACCGCATCGACGTGCTGGTCATCGACGCGTATCCGGGTCTGAACGCTGCAAGGGTCGCGAGCGCGTTTCGGGTTGCCGCCAGCATCTTTGAAGAGGCTGGCACCGGCATCGACTTGCGTCTCCTCGGTATCGAGCGAGCCCCCGACGACGTTCGGGCCGCAGCGAAACAGTACCGAGATAGTTCGCCTTCGACCAGGCTGGAAGCGTGGGGAATAGCCTCACGGGTTATCAACACAGCCTCTCGCAGCCAAGCCCTCGACGCGATCCGGCGTGAGGCCGGAGCTGATCTTGTGACGATCTTCGTGCCGCCACCCGCAGAACCTGAACTCTACGGTGTCGGCTATATGCCGGGCTGCCCGACTTGTTTCCGTCGTTCTACTGGGTTCTCGCTATTTCTCCGGAAGCCGGCAAATGTCGACGTTCGCGGCATCGGCCGAGTAATCGCTCACGAGATCGGCCACAATCTCGGTCTAGTGCATCAAGAAGGAGATCGGGAGGGGACCGTACCCGCATGGCCCTATGGCCGCCCGTACATCGGACGATTCAGCGGTGGCCGCCAGTTTTCAACGGTCATGGCGAGCCCGCAGGTTGGCTCATCACTCTCTGTCTTCTCGCGAGACGGATTCCATGACGGAACAAGGGTCGGAGACATCGACCATGACGCGGCGCGCGCGATACGCGAAGCGGCCAAGTACGTCGCGGACTACGAGGACGAACAGCCGAACTACCAGCCGCCGGAGCCTCTGCCGCCTCCCGAACCGGAGCCAACACCCGAACCGGAGCCAACACCCGAACCGGAGCCAACACCCGAACCGGAGCCGCCCTGTACGCCCACGGACGACGTACTCCATTTCGACGGTGGCTACCGAGTTCGCATGTGCTGGAGTGCACCCGACGGACAGACCGGGCAGGCCAGAGCCGGCATCTGGGCTTCTGGGCAATCCGGCCTACTCTGGTTCTTCAGCCGGGACAACGCCGAAGTTCTGGTGAAAGTCCTGGACGGCTGCGGCCACAACGGCCAACGCTGGGTCTTTGTGGCCCCGGTAACGGATCTGGGATTCGAGCTTCGCGTCACCGCACCAGAAGGAGCAGTCTGGACGCACACGAACCCGGTAGGAGCGCTAGCGCCGACCAAGAGCGACCTGAGCGCCTTCCCGTGCTCATCCGGCCTCCCTTGAGCTAGTCGCCGCCGGGCGCTGGCAGCGCCGTATGGCCGGTTGATGACGAATCGGGACCTGTTCACCGGACAAGCACGGAAGACGTCACCGGTCCTCAACGAGTTCCTTCCAAAGTGCGGCACCGGGGAACAGCTTCTGGTGCGGCTCGACGGCGGTCCTGGATTGGATGTGGTCTGGGTGCTGTCGAGGCACCGGACCCATGGCGAGTGGGGAACGGAGTCGCGACGCCTGATTCAGCGGCTGTCGCCTCACCTAACCCATGCGGTGGCGGTGCGCCAGGAACTTCTCGCCGCCCGCCTCTTGGGCGACACGCTCGAGCAGCTGCTCGAAGGCCGGTCGGCGGGTGTTGTCTATCTCGATCGCCGAGGCGCGATCATCGGGTCGAATGCATGGGCGGACCGCACACTGCGCTCGCCGGGCGGGCTGTTTGATCGCTGTGGACAGTTGCGCGCGCGCCACCCGGACGACGACGCAAGGCTCGGGGTACTTCTAAACGGCGCGCTCTGCTTGCGTTCCGCGGGAAGCCCGAGGGGCGGTTCCGTGTCGATCAGGCGCCGGTCTCTCTGCGAACGACCGCTCGTGGTTCATGTCCTGCCCGTGAATCGGCGCCGCAGGGACTTCGGAGACGGCCGCGCCGCCGTTCTCGTGCTGATAGTGGATCCTTGGGCGAAGCTGGCGATGGACCCGCGGTCGACTGCGGAACTCTTGGGTCTGACGCCGGCTGAAGGGCTGATGGCTACAATGTTGGCCGAAGGCGCGAGCATCCGCCAGATCTGTCGACGCCTCGGGCGTACAGAAAACACGGTCCGCTCGCAGGTGAAGCAAGCGTTGGCGAAGACGGGCTGCTCGCGTCAGGCGGAGCTGGTCCGACTGGCGTTGCTGGCGCAGAGGCCGTTGACGGCCCGCAGCGAATCCTCGGACTCACGGTAGGTGGGACGGTCCGGCCAAGCGGCCGGGCCGCTGCTTGGAGAGGTTTCGAGTAGCCCGTTGGCGCCGTCACCCATTTGGGTGAAGACACTCGCCGGTGCGGCTATCTAACATTTGGCCAAACTTTGGATGCAGTCGGGCGGCGCGGCTCACCGAGACCATTGTCGATCGCCGAGGAGAGAGGAGAAGGTACATGAAGTCGCTATCCCCACTGGTCGGAATCGTCTACGCGTGGCCGCCCCGAAGTCTCGTGGTCCTGACGCTGCTCCCGCTCGTGCTGACCGGCTGCTCCGGTGCGGGACTGCAAAGCAGCGGCCTTGCCGGCCCGTCCTGGCAGCAGCGAGAGGCGGTGCACCTTCAGGAGGGCGAGGAGGAAGGCGACCTCGGCGACAGGCTGAGGAAGGCTGAGGAGGAATCCTCTGGAGAGAGGAGGGCCAAGAAATGGAGGTCCAGGTTGCTGGGTGTGCTTCTCGTAGGCGCTACGATGGCTATTCTGGTCGCTGTCGACGATGAGGACGATGGCGACTACGACTTGGCGTTTGATCTGCCCCAGACAACTGAATCGATTCCAGCCGAGGCACCGCTTCGCTATCGCCAAGCGGTCAAGCCGAAGCTCTAGTTTCGGTGAGGCCGTGAGAAGCGCCCCAGCACCGAAAGCGGGAAGAGTCAAGCCGATCTGCGCTCTTACCATCGCGTTCTGGTTGGCCGCTGCTGTTGGTGTCGCACAGAGCAATCCGAAGGCCGTCTTCATCGCCGCCGTCGAGAACGCCCTGGAGGCACGCAACGCGGCCGTCCGTGAGGCTGATGACGAGTACACACGTGTGGCCGGTGCACTTGAAACCGCAGGTGCCCGCCTTGGCGCCGACGCGCGTCGCAGGCTTGAACAGGGTGCTTTAGCTGACGCTCGCCGGGGCCTCGACGTTGCCGTTCAAGACGCGGACGCCGACTGGATGCGCCGGATCGAGGGGGCCGTGCGAGACTATGAGCCGGCTGGCGAGGTCTGGGCCGCAGTCAAGGCGGCGGTAGCGGCGCTGCGCACGGAGCTAGGCGTCTTCAGGGCCGTTCTCGAAGCGGCTGACTTCGCTATCAACGAAGCCGCGACCACCGTAAGCGCGGTCAGCCAGACCGTTGCTGGCTCTGCTCACAATCTAGCCGCCCTTGAAGCTACGGCCGCCTCCGCAGAAGCCGAGTTCAGAGCCGCAGACCGTGCGTATCAGGACATCTTGCGAAGAAGACCCCAAGAAGTCGAAGCGGAGGGGTTCGGCGTAGACCGGTTTGGTGCCTTCGCCCAAGGCTTGGCCGCCAGACTTGCAGGAGATGAAGCGGCCGCTGAGGCTGCCGAACGTGCGGGCGAGGATGCCTTTCGAGCCAGACTCGACGCGATTGCCGACGCGGATGCCGCCAACGAGGCCGCCGCAGCGCAGTACGATGCAGTGGTTGCCGCTGCGCGCGCCGAGCGCGATGCCACAGCCTCTGTCTATCGCGACGCTGCCGCTGCAGTTCGTCGCGCTTCCCAAGGTACGGCCTCGGCGACTGCCGAACGCGACAGGGCCGCTCGCGGCCAAGCGGCGTCCCTCTCTGCTCGCAGGGTCGCCTTCGTTGACGCCGCCAAGAGCGTGCGCGTCTACGAGGCGGCGGAGATGCAAGCGCTTCAGCGGACTTTGGCAGCGGCCGCCTTGTCGGCTATCACGGAGGTGGAAGAAGCCGCTTTGGCAGGAGTCTCCCGAGAAGCGGCTCGCAGGGCTATCTACGGCTCGCTCGATTCCTATGCCGAGTCAAGGAGGACTGCACTTGCTGCCCTTGAGAACGATCTGCAGGCCGACTACGAAAGCGCAATTGAGGTCGCCACTGCCGCAAAGGCGGCTCTGGATGCAGCTAGAGGGCACAGTGCGACCGTAGTCGCTAAGGCGAGCACGGCGATTGACAGGATTCACTCCCGCACGTACCTACCGAAGGTCAGTGCCGCAGACGGCGAATTCGAGGATTCCCTCGTCGCTTCGATGACACTGCCGGAGCCTGTGTTGACCTGGCAGAAGTACCCGTCCGAGGTACGTTCAGCAGCCGCCGCCGACCACACCGAAGCCATGGTCGTCGCAATCGCTTCCCGGAATGAGGCCGTGGCCACCGCCTTTCCCGCCCTCGGCGTCCACCGCTTGGCCGACAGTCTCGACAGCCCAACAGTCTCGGACTTCTTCGACTACACGAGAGGCGCGACTCCCTCGCAGCTCGCGCATGCCGTGAAACGCTACAGGAGCGCCCGTTCCGCCGCCGATGCCGAGTTCAAAGCTGCGCTCCTGGCCGCTCTGAAGACCGACACGACCGCGCTAAATGCGCGCGTCCGCGACAGCCGCGCCGCTGCCGAGGCTGCTCTTCATGCCCGCGACACCGTTCTCGGCGCCGGAGAGCACTTGGTTGCCTTCGATGAGGAGGCTGCGGACTTGGTGCGGGCCCTAGAAGCAGGTGTTCGAAGGGAACTCCTTGCCGCTGTCGAGACCGGCCGCGAAAAAGAAACGGAGGGTGCCCGATGACCGACGCAAAGACCGGAAAAGCCTCTCGTTTCTCCCGGTACGTTGTCCGGCTCGGTCGGAATCTGCTGGTTGCTCTGCTTGTCGTGGTCGCCGGCTTTCTGCTGGCGGAGCGCTGCGGTTCGCCCGCACCGATTGCAGCTGTCGACTGCGCTCCACTTGAGGGCGCGTCCCCCGTCCGCGTTACGTGCATCAACGACAGCCAGCACTTTCGTCCCCACGCAGTGAAGTGGGACTATGGCGATGGGCGGGAAGTACTGAAGAGCGAGACGAGGTTGGTGGTCTGGTACGACGAACCAGGTCCAAGGACCGTCGAGTTGACGGTCTCGGGAACGTCGAACGCGACTGATGCGAAGGTGATCCAGGTCCTGCCGCCGGCGGGTGAGTTGCGTTCGCCGCTGATCTTGACCATTGTGGCTCTGACGAAGGACGAGACAATCGTCGAGAGACGCGCCGAGAGGATTGGCCAACGCAAGTCCGATCACCCGAGCTGGGGGTCGGAGCACCAAGCACACTACAGCCTCGTGTTTGAGCCTTCGGTGGGTGCCCGTATCACAGGCCACTCGTGGAGCGTGGAGAGCGACAACGAAGCGAGCGGCATCTCGTTCGAGATCAAAGATGACGGAAGGTTGGGCGAGTTCGCCTTCCAACTCAAGAGCGGCCCGCGCTACGACCGATGGGACGGTTGGTTGTATGGAGAACTGGTCATCGAAGAGACGAGGACCGTCCCCGGAAGGCGTCTCACTTTGGCGACGGGGCTTCGCGTCGCGCACATCGGGCTGGTTCCGCTCGGCCGGGCGATCGGTGTCGAGGCCCTCGGGGCGTGGGAAGTCCACACGTTGGCGGACGACATCGTTCTTAAGGCTGGCGTAGAAGACTCGATCCTGCTGGGCGCGGTGTCGCTGTCCCTAGAGTCGAGGGCCGGAGAGGTGTTTCTTAGGGTGGAACGAGGCAGCACTTCGGACCGGTAGTTTCGATGGGCCGTGCCACGGCTCCTGGCAACGCCCCGGTCCACGTCTGAGAACCCAAGCCCCAGAGCGGGTGGCCTCTTCCGGCACCGGGGCGCGGCCGGAGCGGTGTTCTTCGGAGGGAGCCCATGGAACAAACCTGGTCCGCCCCGCGTTGTTCGCCTCTTGGCTAGACGGGCCGGAGGACTATGGTCCCCGCAGCCTAGTCGAAGGTCTTGTGACTCTCGATTGCTGCCTGGCCTCAACAGACGCGCAGGAGGTATCACCCTGCTACTAGGCGAGAAAACCACCGGTCTACCCCAGATGCGAGGCGTGGCAAGCAGGACCATTATGGGGGACAGGCGCCAACTTGGCTTCCCCACAAGTACCTGTATTCTCTGCTACTTCGCCGGATTCCGGGCGGCAAGCAGTGAGCGCACCCCCTTTCATTCTCCGATCGAGCGCGAACGGCACCTGGGACCCCTCCCCCGGAGCCCCGCCAGGCGGGTGTGGCCGCCGCCTAGCGCGGCAGGAGACCCGGAAGCCGGCGCTTCGCGCCGGATGCCGGCCAGAAGGCCGGCGCACCCAGTTTCTGCCGCGCAGCGACCTAGCCGAAGTCGTCGAAGGCGATGTTCTCAGGCTCGACTCCCAGGTCGTCGAGCATTTTCATGCAGGCCTGGAGCATCAGGGGCGGTCCGCAGAGGTAGTACTCGACGTCTTCCGGACAGGGGTGGTCCTTCAGGTAGTTGTCGTACAGGACCTGGTGGATGAAGCCGGTGTAGCCGTCCCAGTTGTCCTCTTCGAGGGGATCGGAGAGCGCCAGGTGCCAGGTGAAGTTCGGGTTCTCTT
>Ga0209754_1002382_pt1 | contig 15060 bp, 9 predicted proteins | sample MesohylBB_FD_187295 | JGI IMG/M metagenome (GOLD analysis project Ga0209754, IMG submission 187295) | Host-associated microbial community of the marine sponge Aplysina aerophoba from Gulf of Piran - sponge mesohyl, lysed by bead beating... | ecosystem: Host-associated > Porifera > Sponge >... | reverse complement strand
TTCCAGATGCACTACCACAAGACCCCGGGCCCGGGCACCGGCGGCACCGACCAGACGACGATGGGCCTCTACTTCCACGACGAGAAGCCCGAGAACGTGGTCGAGACCCTGTGGCTGGTCGACCCGACCCTGAACATCCCGGCGGGCGCCGCCGACTACCACTCCTGGTCGTCGTTCACCACCGAGCACGAGGCGGTCCTCTTCGACTTCACGCCGCACATGCACCTGCGGGGCAAGGCGATGACGTTCACGGCCGAGTACCCGGACGGCCGCAAGGAAGTCCTGCTCGACGTGCCGAACTACGACTTCAACTGGCAGCTCACCTACACGCCGACGGAACCCAGGGTCATCCCCGCCGGCACGACGATCCGCGTCGACGCGAAGTTCGACAACTCAACCGACAACCTGGCGAACCCCGATCCGAACTCAAACGTGACCTGGGGCGAAGCGACGACCGACGAGATGATGGTCGGCTTCATCCATTACACGTTCAGCGACAGGACGCAACAGACGAACATGCCCACCTTCATCGTGCCCGACGCGCTGAAGGAGCAGATCGAGCAGGTCCGGGAGTTCCGGCGCAAGCAGAGGGAAGCCAAGGCAGCCGCGGCCGAGACCAGCGGGGGCCGCTGATCCCGCCCACCGGGTGCGCCGACGTTCCCCACTGGGTGCGCCGGCGTCCCCGCCGGCTTTCCGGGCGACGCCGCGGAGCGGTGGCAACCGAAGATGAATCGTGAGGCCGAAGGCCTGTCCTTTGAGGAGCGGGGTTCCAAGTGATCGGACAGGCTATGATCCGGCCACGCCCCACCCGGAGGAGTCCTCCTCCCCAGCCAGCAGCGACGCTCAGGGAGTCGCAATGGCCACCGCCGCGCAGATCAAGGCACTCATCAAGAGCCACCTAGGCGAGGATGACGACCGCTTTCTCGTAGTCGCGATGCAGGTGGCCGCACACGCGGCCCGACACGGACACGGCCGAATGGCGGACGATATTCGGGCACTGGTGGACGACGCGAAAAGGGACCGCCGACGCTCCGCCTCCCCCGTTCCACTTGCGCGGCCACGCGGAGACCTGGTGGGTCTCCTCTCCGCAACCTACCCGGCTACTCGCCTGAACGACATGGTCTTGGCCCACAGCATCCGGTCGCGCCTCGACCGAATCCTCACCGAGAATCGGGGGCGCGAGACGCTGCTTCGCCACGGCCTCAGACCTCGTAGAAAGCTACTCCTACTCGGACCGCCCGGATCAGGCAAGACGATGACGGCTTCCGCACTGGCTGGAGAGTTGAAGCTACCGCTCTACACCATCCTCCTCGACGGGTTGATCACGAAGTTCATGGGTGAAACGGCGGCCAAGCTGAGGCTCGTCTTCGATGCGCTTGCCGAGCACCGAGGGGTCTACCTCTTCGACGAGTTCGACGCCATAGGCGGCACAAGGTCGGCGCAGAACGATGTCGGCGAGATCCGTAGAGTGCTGAACTCTTTCCTGCTGTTCCTCGAGCAGGATGAATCGCAGAGCCTGATCGTCGCCGCGACGAATCACGCAGAAGCGCTCGACCAGGCGCTCTTCAGGCGCTTCGACGACATCGTCGAGTACACGGCCGCCCCCCGAGAGCTGGTCCGCCAGGTCCTCCAGGACCGGCTTGCCCCTTTTGACGTGAAGAGCATGGACTGGGATGTCGCTGCCGACTTCGCTAGCGGCCTCAGCTACGCCGAGGTGGTGCAAGCGTGCGAAGCTGCAGCAAAGGAAGCCGTCCTGGCTGACACGCTCCGCGTCACGACAAAGGCGCTGACGGAAGCACTTGAGGAGCGCCGTAGAGGCGCCTGGAAGCTCGCCCAGCGCGACTAATGCCTGACGAGCCCCGCAGAGGGCTTCCGCACATCTACGTGCGGACGCCCTCAGAGATTCGTCCCTACACCTACCCGGATGGCGGAGGTGGAGGAGACTCTCTCGCGTTACCTGAACGCCTTCGTGCCCAACACGCCGAATACCTGCTAGGTGCGTTCGATCGCGCTCGCGAGTCGCTGGACGATCTCCGTGAACGGCGAAGAGCGGTTGGTATTGCCGAGAAAAGAGGTGCGTACTTGGAGTTCGAGAGCGATCCTGACCTTGAGCTCGCGCTGCGCAGTCTTGATCGCTGGGACACAAGTCCGCCAATCGAGCTGGTTGCGGTCCGCGAACTCGGACAATCCATGCTCGCAACCGTCTTTGTCCCGGACGGCAAGCTCGAGATTCTTGAGCGCTTGATTACAAGGTACCGCGACGAAGAGACCGCCAAGGGCCAACCCAAGAACAAGAAGTTGATCGAGAGTGTCGCCGAGATCCGGCACGCGGCAATCAGGTCGTTCTGGACGGATGACCCGGAGCTCTTTCCCGACGTACAGAAGCCGTCGTGGTGGGAGGTCTGGCTCCGGGTGGGACAGGACCGGGACGAGATCACGGCCACGTTCGAGTCCTACGCGGCGTCGATCGGTATCCGCATGCAGAAACGCCGCATCAAATTCTCCGATCGCACCGTGCTACTCGTCCTTGCGACTCGGGAGCAGATGAGCCAGTCCGTGGAGCTACTCGACTGTATTGCCGAGCTTCGACTAGCGAAGGACCATCCCGAGTTCTTCATGGATCAGCGCCCCTCCGAGCAGGCCGAGTGGGTAGACGACCTGCTTGATCGCGTCGAGGGGCCTCAAGGGCAAACGGCAGCGGTCTGCCTGCTGGACACCGGTGTGAACAACGGCCATCCGTTGCTGCGCGACGCCCTATCGACCGAGAATCTGCTGGCGTGCGACCCAGAGTGGGGCGGCAACGACGATCGTAGCCACGGAACCGAAATGGCCGGCCTCTGTCTGTGGGGCGACTTGACCAGACAGCTCGCCACCAGCGGTCCAGTCACCATCGAGCACAGCCTGGAGTCGGTGAAGATCCTGCCGCCACCCGATCTGGGGCAGAACGATCCGGAACTCTACGGCCACGTGACACAAGACGCGATAGCCCAGATAGAGGCGCAGGAGCCACACCGCCAGCGGGTCTACTCCATGGCCGTGTCGACGCCTGACTACCGTGACCGCGGCAAGCCTTCGTCGTGGTCCGCCGCCGTCGACGACGCCGCTTGCGGCTCCAAGGACGAACAACCCCGGCTGGTAGTGCTAGCCGCGGGCAATGTCCGCCGGGAGAACTGGCACCTGTACCCCGACCGGAACGATGTGGACCAAGTTCACGATCCCGGCCAGGCGTGGAACGCGCTGACAGTTGGAGCGACAACCGAGAAGGTCGACTTCGACACCGAGGGCTTCCCTGGTTGGACGCCCCTGGCTCGCCCCGGCGGTTTGGGCCCGAGCAGTACCACATCGGTGACTTGGGCAAGTGACTGGCCAAACAAGCCGGACCTAGTCCTTGAGGGCGGTAACGGGATCCGCGAAGCGAACGGGACAGTGGCGGACACAGACGATTCGCTGCTGCTGCTGACGACGCATTCGCACCCGACGGAGAGGCTACTGACCACAATGGGCGACACCAGCGCGGCCACGGCGCAAGCAGCGCGGATGGCCGCCAGGCTCATGGCGCGCTACCCGGACTTCTGGCCCGAAACGGTGCGGGGCCTGCTCGTGCATTCCGCCGAGTGGACACAAGAGATGAAGACAGCCACCGTCGGGAAGCCGGCGGGCCACCGTACCCGCCTTCTTCTTCGGCGCTACGGCTACGGTGTGCCTGACCTCGAACGGGCGAGCTGGAGCGCTTCGAACCTGCTGACTCTCGTCGCCCAGGACTCGTTGCAACCGTTCGAGAAACGGGACGGCCGAGTGGCTACGAAAGACCTGGGCCTCCACGCGCTCCCGTGGCCGCGGGCAGAGCTGTCGAGCCTGGGATCTGAAACTGTGGAGGTGCGGGTAACGCTCTCATACTTCATCGAACCAAACCCGGCCCGCCGTGGCTGGAAGTACCGGCACCGCTATGCCTCACACGGTCTGAGATTCGCGATCAAAGCGGCGGCAGAGGAACTCGAGGACTTTCGCGCTCGCGTCTCGAAAGACGCCCAGAGCGAGGAACGGCGCGGTAGGACTCCCAAAGACCCAGGTTGGGAAATCGGCCCCACACATCGGAATCGAGGTTCCATCCACTCGGACTGGTGGACGGGAGCGGCAGCCGACCTGGCAGAACGAGGGTACTTGGCAGTCTTTCCGGTCGGCGGCTGGTGGAAGGAACGATCGCAGCTACAGCAGATGCCGGTCCGCTACTCACTGATCGTCACCGTCAAGACACCCGAGACGACGCTCGACATCTATACCCCCGTGGCGAACCAGATCGGAGTAGAGGTTCCTTTGTAGGCCTGCCGCTTCTCGCGGGTGCAGAAGAACAAGAGCGACGGTCCATACATGCGCCGGCGTCCTCGTCGGCTTTCCGGGAGAAACGCCGGGAAGACCTCAGCGGCCCAACACCGCGTACGTCCCGTCGAGGATCAACCGCACCGACACGTACAGTCCGAACATCGGGATGAGGACCCAGATCGTGTTGGGGGTCCACACCCAGACCATTCGGTCCAGCCTGCTGAGAGCCCGGTGTCCGCCTGAGATGTAGAAGCTCACGATGTAGAGCGAGCTCACGTAGACCCACTGCCAGAACAGCGCGAGGCCGATGATCCCGGCAACGACGGCCGGCAGGAAGCCCGTGGTCATCGAGGCCAACAGGATCATCGAGGGAATCGGCGTGGCGAAGCCGTTGCCCACATCGCAGTTGAAACCGAACGTCCGCCGGTCGGTGTAGGCGTCGTCGTACACGCAGTACGCCGCCCAGACGTCCGCCCATACCGTCGGCGACAGGATGCGCCCGATCGGAACTCCCGAGAACAGAAACGCGAGCGCCGGCGCCCGGCCCGTCGCCGCTCCCCTTCCGCGCCAGTACTCCGCCCGCTTCGGGATGTAGTCCCGCCGCAGGTACAAGCATGCCTCCCAGTAGCAAATCAGGAGGTTGATCGACAGGAAGAGGCTCAGCAGCAGGTAGAGCGGATCGATACTCCCGTGCAGCCGGTAGCTGGCCACGTTCCAGGCCAGCGCCTGGACACCGACGACGAGGACGACGAAGACCGCAACCGGAATCTTCGGCCCCTTCGTGCTGCCGGGTTCGGCGGCCTTGCTTACATCCATTGAGTAGACCCCGGTACCCGCTCCCCGACTAGCCGGTGCTCTCGCCGGTGTCCTCGGTTTCCTCGTCCTCGTCCGACCCCGGAGCTGTCTCCCACTCGTACTCGATGCCCCGGACGTGGCGCTCGAACCAGTCGATCTCCACGTTCACCTTGAACAACTCATGGCGGAGTTCCCCCCAGCCGTGTGGCTCCCGTGGCGCGATGTAGAGATGCGTCTCCACTCCGTTCGCCTTCAACGCCCGGTACAACTCGACCGACTGGGGCGGCGGCACCCGGACATCGTTCTCGCCCACCAGGACGAGAGTCGGCGTCGTCACCTTGTAGATGTCCCTGAGCGGCGAGTTCTCCCAGTAGACGCCGATCGGGGCGTCCTCCTCCCAGGGCGTGCCGCCGAACCAGGGAGTGCGGTAGGTCCGCACGTCGCTCTGGCCGTACATCGAGATCCAGTTCACCGCGCCGGCGCCTGACGAGGCCGCCTTGAAGCGGTTCGTGTGGGTGATGATCTTGTTCGTCATGTGACCGCCGCCGCTCCAGCCCATCTTGGCCATCCGGTCGCCGTCGACGAGTCCGCGTTCGATCAGGTGGTCGACCCCGGTCATCACGTCGAGGTGCGCCTGGTGGAAGTAGTGGCCGACCATGTCGCGCAGGAACGGATCCCCGTAGCCGGTGCTCCCCCGGTAGTTCGGCTTGAAGACAAAGTAGCCGCGGGCGGCCAGCACCTGGACGTAGTTCGACCAGCGGCCGAATCCGAACTTGTCCGAGGCCGCGGGCCCGCCGTGCGTCTGGACGACGAGCGGGTAACGGTTGCCGTCCTCGTAGTCGAGCGGGTAGTAGAGGAGGCCCTCCACCTCGACGCCGTCCTCGCCCGGCCAGTGGATCGCTTCCTGGCGAGGCAGCAGGAAGGTCTCGTCGAGATAGTCGAAGGCGGAGGTCACCTGCCTGGGCTTCCCGCCCTCGGCCGGCATGACATGGATGTCCCCCGGGCTTTCCCGGTGGTTCATCGTGAAGGCGTGCTGGCCCGTGGCCTTCGACCAGGCCCACGAGCCCAGCGCGTGGTCCCCTTCGGTCAGAGCCGTCGGCATCGCGTCGTCCACGGCGGCATGGAAGAGCTGGCTTCGGACCCCGGTGTTCGCGGTGAAGTAGATCGTGCCGTCGTCCGCCCAGCGGGCGCCGTTGACCTCGTGGGGCATGTCCTCGTACAGCAGGCGGTGCGCTCCACCGCCGGCCGGCACGACGAAGACGTTCGTGTTGAAGTACGTCTCCAGGTCGGCGCTGGAGTTGGAAACGAACATGACGCGCTGTCCGTCGGGAGACAGCTCGGCACCCGACTCGCTCACCGTGTTGTCGGTGAGCTGGAGGGCGTTGCCGCCGTCGTCATCCATGATCCAGACCTCGCCCTCGTCCCGATTGTCGAAGAGCGGCGAGGGCGCCCGGTGGTGCGCGATCCGAGCGCCGTCCGCCGAGATGCGAAACCCGACGACCGAGAAGTCGCCCTCGGTGATCCGCTCTTCCTCGCCCCGGTCGTCGCCCGTCCAGGCGATTCGGAACAGGTGGCGCTGCTTGTAGTCCTCGTCGAAGGCGAAGACGTCGTCCTTCAGTTCGTCCTTCTTCTTCTCCTCGGCAGTCTTCGGATCCGCAGCGAGGAAGAAGATGTGCTCGCCGTCCGGGGAGAACTCGAAGCTCTGAACCGAGCTCTCGTGACTGGTCAACGGAGCGGCTTCCCCACCGCGGTTCGGCAGGAGATAGATCTGCGTAGAGTCCTCCTCGCCCCGGTTCGCGAGGAAGGCCACGAAGCTCCCGTCCGGCGACCAGCGCGGGCTCCGTTCCCCCTTCTCTCCGTAGGTCAGCCGAACGTCTCCCGTGCCGTCCATCTCGATGCGACGAATGTGGGTCGTGCGACCGTTCTTCTTCCAGTCCGTGTCGGAGCGGGTGTAGAGGAGCTGGGCGCCGTCCGGGGAGATTCGTGGACTGCCCACCCCCGGCACGTCGATCAGCTCGACGATGGTCATCGGCCGCTTGTCAGAGGCGTTGCCGGCGACGGCGGCAAGTGCGGCTGCCAGGAAGAGCAGGGGGCGTGGCCAGGGGCCGCCGCCGCCCAGGCACCGCGTCAGATTGTGCTTCATCGGGCGTAGCATCGTATCGCGCCGGGCGTGCACCACCCTTGAACCGCCAGAGGAGAACGAAGCAATGAACCACGAGTCTCTCCGCCACGCCAACGGTCGCACCCGCGGTGCCATCTTCGGGAATCTGCTCCTTGGCCTGGCGGTGTGCGCCGGCGCTTCGGCTCAGGACACAGAGGAGTTGCCACCGGATGTCGCGGCAAGGGTAGACGCGGTGTTCAAGCTCTGGAACCGGGACAACACGGCCGGCTGCGCCGTCTCGGTCGCCAGAGCCGGCGAGACCGTCTACGCACGCGGCTTCGGCATGGCCCACCTCGAGCAGCCGGCGCCCATCACGCCCGAGACCATCTTCGAGGCCGGCTCCGTCTCCAAGCAGTTCACCGCCTCGGCGCTCGTCCTCCTCGCGCTCGACGGCAAGCTCTCGCTCGACGATCCGGTGCAGGAGTACCTTCCCGAACTGCCGGACTTCGGCGCGCCGATCACGATTCGCCATCTCCTGACCCACACCAGCGGGCTCAGGACGTTCCGTCCACTGGTCGCTCTCCGGGGACGGCCCGACGGCTTCGCCGTGCACACCAACGCCGAAGTCCTCGCCCTCATGGCCCGGCAGCGGGATCTCAACTTCCCGCCCGGCGAGGAGTACCTCTACAGCAACGCTCCGTACATCCTGAGCGTGGTGCTGGCGGAGCGCGTCTCGGGGCAGTCGTTCAACGACTTCACGACCGAGCGGATCTTCAAGCCCCTGGGCATGACGAGCACGCGCTGGCGCGACGACTTCACGCAGATCGTCAAGGGTCGCGCTACCGCTTACGGAAGCGGCAGGAGCGGCGGGCTCCATACGAACATGGCCAACACCGAGGTCTTCGGCAACGGCGGAATGCTGACGACGGTCGGCGATCTGCAGCGCTGGAACCAGGAGCTCGACGAGCCAAAGGTCCTCGGACAGCGATTCGTCGACATGCTCGAAACTCCCGGACGATTCAACGACGGCTCCCTGAGCGACTACGCACTCGGCCTCGGGATCGGCGAGTACCGCGGCGAGCGGGAGATCGCTCACAGCGGCGGCACGGCCGGCTACCGGGCCTGGCTGGCCCGCTACCCCGACCGCGACCGCCTGTCGCTCGCTCTCCTGTGCAACCACGGCGACATCAATCCGGTCGCGGTCGGCCACCGGGTGATCGACGTCTTCCTCGGACCGGCCGACGAGGCTGCGGACGCGGCGAGTCCGACGCCGCGCGTCGAGGTCCCGCTGGAAGACCTGGAACGCTGGGCGGACCCCTATCTCCACACCCACACCGACTCGATCGTCCGGATCACGGTCCGCGGCGGAGCGCTCCACTTCGGCGCAGTCAGAGCAACGCCCCTGGGCGAAGACCGGTTCGCGGTCGGACTGTCCGGTCTCGTCGTTGCGTTCGCAAAGGAGGAAGATGGCACCAGGACGGCGACCCTGGCGGACGATCCGAAACGCCTCTACCGGGCGATGCCCGCGGTTACGCCGACGCCCCAGGAGCTGGCCGAGTACGTCGGCTCCTACACGAGCGATGAACTCGACGTGACGTACTCCGTCGAGTTCCAGGACGGCAAACTGCTGTTCCGCCGCCCGCTCGACAAGCCGCGCACGCTCGAGCCCCTGTTCAGGGACGCTTTCGAACTGAGCGATCCGTTGCTGGAGAGGTTTCCGGTGCGTGCACTGTTCGCCACCGTCGTCGCCTGGCCCGCGCGCTTCGAACGGGACGCCGCCGGCAGGGTGACGACCCTCTACATCAGCGATTCTTCGCGGGTCCGTCGGCTGCGGTTCGACCGCCGCTAGGCGCCGCGCTATGAGCCAATGTCGCCGGTGTTCCGGGCCATCAGCCGGATCGCGGCCTTGCGTGGCAACAAACGCGTGAGCACCACGGCGACCAGCCGGTTGACCAGCCCCGGAACGACCCGTGGGCTCTTGCCCAGCGCATCGAGAGTCCGGCGCGCCACGGCGTCGGGATCGAGCATGCCGGGCACGCGACCCTTGCCCGAGCGCTTATAGCCCGGCGTCTCGACCGCCCCCGCGCAGCAGGCGATCACATCGATCCCTTGCTCGCGGAGCTCCTGCCACAGGCCCTCAGCCAGAATCGTGTTGAAGGCCTTGGTCGCGGCGTAGGCCGCGACTCGCGACGTACCTTGCAGGCCCGCCAGCGAGGACATCAGGATCACCGCGCCACGCCCGCGCCGCTCGAGACCCGGCAGTAGCGTGTGCAGCACGGCAACCGGCGCCCGGACGTTGACGTCGACCGCCCGTTCAAGCGCGTCGGCGTCGGCGTCGACGAAGCGTCCCACCGGGACGAAGGCCGCGTTGTAGACGATCACCCCGAGGTCGAGGTCCGCCGTGGCGGCGGCCAGCGCGTCGGCGAGATCAGGTCTCGCCAGATCCATCGCAATCGGCCGCACTTCGACACCGTACCGATCGCGGAGCCTGGCCGCGAGGTTATCGAGCAACGATTCGCGCCGGGCGATCAGCACCAGGTCCAACCCGCGCTTGGCCAGGCACTCCGCGAAGGAAGCGCCGAGACCCTCCGAGGCCCCGGCGACGAGCGCCCACTCGCCATACCGGTCGCGGAATGCTCCTCCGGCGCCGGCTTCGGGGCTGCGCGCGATCTCCGCTACGCTGCCTGCCACCGCTCGCTCTTGGAAACACTCACCATGGAGACTCGATCGTGAGGCTAGCAACGACTCTTCTCAGCGTTCTGCTTTGCGCGGTCGCCGCGACCGCCTTCGCGCAGCCCCCCAACGTCGTCATCGTGATGACGGACGACCAGGGCTACGGCGAACTCTCCGCTCACGGGAACCCCGTGCTCGAAACGCCGCACCTCGACCGGCTGCGCGGCGAGAGCGTTCGCCTGGACGACTTTCACGTCGCGCCGATGTGTACGCCGACCCGCGGCCAACTGCTGACCGGCATGGACGCGGCCCGCAACGGCGCGATCAACGTGAGCAGCGGTCGGGCGCTCCTGCGGCCCGAGATTCCGACGATGGCCGACATCTTCGCCGAGGCGGGCTACAGCACCGGCGTGTTCGGCAAGTGGCACCTCGGCGACAACTACCCCTTCCGGCCGGAGGATCGCGGATTCCACGAAACCGTGTGGTTCCCCTCCTCCCATATCGGCTCGGTGCCCGACTTCTGGGGCAACGACTATTTCGACGACACCTACATCCGGAACGGCAGGCGAGAGGCGTTCAAGGGTTACTGCACGGACATCTTCTTCGACGAAGCGATCGACCACATGAAGCGCTCCGCGGAGTCCGGAACGCCCTTCCTGACCTACATCGCCCCGAACACGCCCCACGGCCCGCTGATCGCCAAGGAGGAGGACGAAGCCGCGCTGGCGGCCGCGCTGGCCCGACCCGACTTCGATGACATGAACCCGCAGTTGAAGAGCCGGCTGAGCAGTTACCTGGGGATGGTCCGGAACATCGACACGAACATGGGCAAGCTCGTCGAGTTCCTCGACGCGGAGGGCTTGAGAGAGAACACCATCCTGATCTTCATGACGGACAACGGCAGCACCCACGGTCCGCTCTACTTCAACGCGGGCATGCGCGGAATGAAGACCGAACTCTGGGAAGGCGGTCATCGGGTGCCCTTCTTCATCAGTTGGCCGAACGGCAACCTGGCGGACCCGCAGGATGTGACGGGCCTGACACAGGTGCAAGACGTCCTGCCAACGCTCCTGGACCTCTCCGGGATCGAAACGGCGGCCGCCGCGAACTTCAGCGGCACGAGCCTGGCGCCCGTGCTGCGCGGAGACGCCAGCGTTCCCGAAGACCGCATGCTGATCATCAACTACAGCCGCATGCCGTCCGGGTTCAACTACCCCTCGCCCTACACCCAGTCGATCCTCACGCGGAGCCACGCGGGGGTCCTCTGGAAGCAGTGGCGGCTGCTCGAGGACCGGGAACTCTACGACCTGGAATCCGATCCGCTGCAAACGACGAACGTGATCGACCGGCACCCCGAGGTCGTCGCCAGGATGCGGGACCATCTCCACGAGTGGTGGGACGAAGTGGCCGCCACCGCCAACGAGCCCCAGCGCATCGTCATCGGGGACGAAATCGAGAACCCCATCATGCTGACCGGCTGCGAGTGGCTCGACGTATTCGTCGACCAGCAGAGGCAGGTTCGCGTCGGGACACGCAAGACCGGGTACTGGCTGCTCGATGTGGCGGAGGCGGGCGAGTACGAGTTCGCGCTCCGGCGCTGGCCGCGCGAAGTCGACGTGCCGCTCGCATCGGCGCCCGAGGGCAGCACGGCGCTGCCCATCACGTCGGCCCGCCTGTTCATCAGCAACCACCACCACCTGGATATCGGCGAAAAGCCGCCCTACGGCTACGAAGGTCTCACGACACCGGTAGGCGAAGACGACACGGAGGCGGTGTTCACCGTGTCATTGCCGAAAGGCCCCATGGCGCTGCACACCTGGTTCGACGAGGGGCGCGAGGTCATCGCGAGCGCCTACTACGTCTATGTACGCCGAAAGTGAGAAAGTGACCGGAATGAGCACCGAGCGCTACCTCCGCGAGGACTCGGCCTCTCGGTCGCTCTACGAGCGCGCCCTCCAGGTCATGCCCGGCGGCAACAGCCGCCACACGCTGGTCATGGATCCGTATCCGATCTACGCGGCTTCCGGGCAGGGCTGCATGGTCACCGACGTCGAAGGCCAGGAGCGAATCGACTTCGTCAACAACTACACGTCGCTGATTCTCGGGCACTCGCATCCCGATGTGACCGAGGCCGTCGCTCAGGTGATCGGCAAGGGGACGGCCTTCTCACTGCCGACCGAGACGGACATCCGCCTCGCCGAGCTGCTGATCGAGCGAATTCCCTACATCGACCAGATCCGGTTCGCGAACTCCGGCAGCGAGGGCGTGCTCCTGGCCGTGCGGGCGGCGCGCGCCGCGACCGGCCGCAGCAAGATTGCCAAGTTCGAAGGCTGTTACCACGGCATCTACGACTACGCGCAGGCCAGCGACAGTTCGCGACCCCGGAACTGGGGCGACTCGGAGAGGCCCGCGACGACGCTCGAACCGAGCATGGCGAAGAGCCTCGAAGCGGAGGTCGTCACCCTGCCGCTCAACGACATCGAGGTTTGCAGCGACCTGATCGACGAGCACCGCGACGACCTGGCGGCCGTGCTCATCGATCCCATGCCCGCCGCGCTCGGGCTGATCCCGCCCGACCCCGAGTTCGTGACGGCGTTGCGGGCCAAAGCGCGGGAATGCGGAGCACTGCTGATCGCCGACGAAGTGCTTTCGTTTCGAATCGACTACCGCGGCGCCTGCCATCGCCTGGGCATCGAGCCGGACCTCGTCGCGCTCGGCAAGATCATCGGCGGCGGCTTCCCCGTCGGCGCGGTCGCCGGTACGGCCGAAGTGATGTCCGTCTTCGACCATCGCGACGGCGAGCTCGTCCACCACGGCGGCACCTACAACGGCAATCCCGTGACGATGGTCGCGGGCTACGAAACGATCAGGCGGCTGACTCCCGACGTCTTCGACGAGTTTGACCGGCTCGGCGACCGGGTGCGCGACGGGCTGCAGAAGGTCCTCGGCAGGCACGGCATCGAAGCGGTGGCGACCGGTCGCGGTTCACTCTTCGCGGTGGTTCCGGGTACGGAGCCGCCGAAGAACTTCCGGGCCGTCTTCACCGCCCGCTCCGCGGCGCCGCAGCTCCAGAGCATCGCCCGGGAGATGTTCAACCGGGGCATCCTGATGGGCTCCCGCGGCCTCTTCGGCTCGCTCTCGACACCGATGGGAGACGCGGAGATCGACCGTTTCCTCAAGGCCGCGGACGGCGCCGCGGCGCACGTGCTCGCGAGTCCCGATCCCGGGTCAATGCAGCTCCAGGAGGAGAGCGAGTAGCTCGTCGCGCACGCGATTGCGGAAGTCGGCCTCGTTCTGGTTGAACTGAACGGCGACCGCGATGCCCGAGTCCCGGTGGTAGTACATCGTGGAACGCCAACCGGGGAACCAGCCGCCGTGGCCCACGAGTTCGCCGAGCGGGGAGTCGGCGCGGTAGACGCCGAGCCCGTAGGTCGCGTCGGCGTCTTCTCCGCGGTAGCCGGAGCTCAGCATCTCTTCCAGGTACGGTCCGTCGAGCGCTTGCCCCTCGTAGAGGATCTTCGCCCAGCGTGCGAGGTCCCGGGAGTTCGAAACGTAGCCGCCGCCGGTCCACTCGGTGCGCGGATTGAAGGCCATCAGGTCGCCTTCGGCCGCCTTGGCCGGCAGGGCGAAGGCGTTGTCCTCTCCGAGGTGACCGAGCGCGAGGCCCGCGAACGAACGGCCCAGCTGCTCCTCCGTGCGGGGCAGGTCGTGACGGTCGAGAACGCGGCGCCGCGCCTCGTCGTAGTAGCTGCCGCCCGACGCCGCTTCCATCATCAGACCCGCAACGATGAAACCGGTGTCGGTGTACGCATACCCTTCGCCGGCCGGGAACAGAGGCTCCTTGTCGAGAACGAACTGGACCAGCTCACGCGGCCTGAAGTAGGAGTCCGGGTCGGCGTTCGGGCCGTCCCGCCGCGCCCTCGCTTCCCGGCGCCAGGCCTCGTCGTAGACGTGGTCGCTCAGTCCGCTCGAGTGGCTCAGCAGGTGACGAAGGGTCATCGTCTCGTGGTTCGGAAGCCGCGTCCACCAGGGTTCGCCCCCGAGCCAGCGTGAGGCCGGGTCGTCGAGGCCCAGGAGGCCTTCGTTCACCATGCTGAGCGCGGTGGCCGCGGCGATCGTCTTGCCTATGCTGCCTGCCGGCATCCGGTGCGCCTGCGTCATCGCGATGTCGTGTTCCGGGTCGGCGTAGCCCGTCGCGACGGAACCTTCGCTGCCGTCCGGAAGGACGAACGCGGCGGTGGCGCCGATGAAGCCCAGCTCTTCGCGTAGCTCGTCAAGCCGTTGCTGGAAGATCTTCTCGATCTCCGTCACCGCTGCGACCTCGCTCTCCCACCCATGGGCACTCCGGATTCTCGCCGGCAGTTCGGAGAAGATGACGGGATTCGCCTCGCTGCTGTTGGCAAGGATGACATAGCCATTACCGCCTTCGAGCGACCCGACGAAGTTGCCCCGAAAGCCCCAGTTGCCGCCCGTATGGCCGAAGTAGCGATTCGACTCACCTGGCGGCGCGGGACGGTGAGGGGTGGTCGAGCCGGCGGTGAAACCGAGGGCGTACTGACCCACGCCTCCGGGTGTCACCATCTTTCGAGTGAGTTCCGCGTTCAGGATCCGGTTCGAGCGGCCCTCCAGGGAGAGCTGCACCTCGATCAGGAACCTGGCCAGGTCCGTCGGTGTCGTCCAGAGCCCGGCGGCATAGAGCTCCGGGTACACGTGCCACTCGGCGCGCGGCTCTGCCTCGGCCCCGTTTCCGTCCCCACCGGTAGCTGACCCGCCCGCGCGCGCCGCGTTGACCTCGAGCGCGGCCGGCAGCGGTTGGCAGAAGCAACTGCGGGTCATGCCGAGCGGGTCGAGGACCGTCTCCTGGAGGATCTCCTGGAACGGCCGGTCCCGAACGTCGCTCAGGGCGAGTTGCAGGATCGTCGAGCCGCCTCCCGAGTACTCGTAACGGGTCCCCGGCTGCCAGCCGACGACGACCGGCTCGGTATTGGCCGGCGTCTCCTGACCTTGACGCCCGAGGATCTCGGGGACAGTCGGCAGTTCGGCGCCGGGCTTGTAGCCGGGGAAGCCCGAGACCGTCGTGCCCGCCGTCATGCTCAGCAGCATGCGCGGGGTCACCGGCGTCTCGGCGAGCAGTTCGGCGTCCTCCTCGAGCTGCCAGGAGCGGAGGACCC
>Ga0209754_1002379_pt1 | contig 15074 bp, 13 predicted proteins | sample MesohylBB_FD_187295 | JGI IMG/M metagenome (GOLD analysis project Ga0209754, IMG submission 187295) | Host-associated microbial community of the marine sponge Aplysina aerophoba from Gulf of Piran - sponge mesohyl, lysed by bead beating... | ecosystem: Host-associated > Porifera > Sponge >... | reverse complement strand
GGGGGGGGGGGGTGAGCATGCCCTGGCAGGGCAGGAATAGAGGGCGCGACTTCGATGGGACCGGTTGGCCGGGGTTCTCTTGACACCTCTTGCGCCTGGCACATGTCATCAACGATCACATTGACCCACAGCCAAAGATCGGCAACGTGGTCTATCATTCGAAATGTGCGTCTGGTGATCTGCTCTGGCTTGTCTCGAACGCCAAAGTTATCTCACCATAATAATATACAGTATTTTAAGTGACATGTGTGTGAGAAATGGGTGTATTATGGTGTCAGTTCCGCGTCAGCATTGGGCCAGGGTGTTCGTGCGTGGTAGAATCGGGGCCCGGAACGGCAGTTTTCAGTCGTCAGTTCTTAGTTTTTGGTGAACTGCCAAGTACGCGAGGAACACCTCTTTGTCCGCGGAGGGACGCGGAGAACTGCTTTTTTCCACGGAGAAATACGGAGGGACACGGAGAACATCAAAGGCGTATCGGATTCTCTTTGCGCAGCTGCACCGCCCTGTGACGATCAGCCGCCATTTCCCCCTTCAGGGATCGATACTATCTTCGCCCTTCTCCGTTCCCCCTTCTTCGTCGATTCCCAGGCAAACGTCAACGAGCCTGAACCGTCTTACTGGCTGTGAGCGCCTGATCTTTTCGCCCGGAAAAGGCCAGCGGCTCGCGGGGTTGTAAACCGCGAGCCGCTGTATGGGTCAACAACATGCGCCGCCGCGGCGCCCTCTGTCCAGCGACGTCTACTCCGGCACGGTGGCGGACGGATAGGGCTCCGGCAGCCAGTCGCTCGTCTCGCCGGCGGCATTGACGGCGCTGATGGTGTAGTAGTAGGTGGTCCCGGCGGCCAAGCCGGAGTGCGTGTAGGATGTTCCGGTCAGGTTGTCGCCTCCGAGCGGCTGCCAGTCGGCGAGCCCATCCCACCACACTATTAGTTCGTAGCGCACTGCGCCGGCCACCGCTTCCCAACGCAGTTCGACTGTGCCTGCGGCCGCCTGTGCGGTCAGCGCCGGCGCGGTCAATTCTTGCGCTTGCGGCGTTGGCGTTGGGGTGGGCGTTGGTGTCGGCTGCTGCTCTTGCGTCTGCGACGTGGGCGTCGGTGTCGGTGTTGATGCCGGCTGCTGCTCTTGCGTCTGCGCTTCCTGCGCTGACTCTGGCTGCTGCTCTTGCGTCTGCGGCGACGGCAGGGTGATGCTGGCATGGACGCGCTCGCCCTTGCCGCTGGCGTTTTGGGCGCGGACCCAGACTTTGTACGTCTTGCCGCTTTCCAGGTTGCCGAAGGTTACGGACGTCTTTTTCGCCTTGGGATTCTTGGTTCTGCCCTGGCCGCCGTCCTGCGGTTTCAGATGAACAATATAGCGGTTGGGCGCGCCGCCGCTTGCCGTCGGCGGCTGTGACGGTGACGGTCGCCGTGCCGCGATGCTTGGCCGTCAGCGTCAACGTTGAGGCGTCGTCGGACGATACCGTGGCCACGGTATCGTCCGACGAACTCGCCTTGACGGTCAGGTCGTCGGCGTCGGCGTCGCTGAATACGCCAGAGAGGGAGACTTGCTTCGTCCCGCTCTCGTTGACGATTTCTGCGTCCGCGATGGCGCTGGCCACCGTGGGCGCCCGGTTCTGACCCGGCGGCGGATCCGGTTTCTGGTAGCCGGGAACGACGTAGTCGGTCGGGGCGTCCGGCACCGCTATGCCAACCGTCAGGGTGAAGAAACGGTTGCCGCAGTCGTCTCGCCGATAGCGGAATTCTCCGTCTTGCGAACGATGAAGCTCCAGGCCGTAGACCCAAATCTTCACCTCGCGCATTCCGCCGCCTATCGTGAGCGGAGCGGGAGGATGAACCGTATCAGCGAGTTCGAATCTGGTCCAGAGTGGCAGGTCCGCCGTAATCGTGATTGCGCTTGAGCTAGCGGGCTTGTAATTCCAATCTGTGGTTGAGGGGAAGTTCGTTGGGAACGGTTTGCGGAAGACATGAACACGCTGGCCTGCCCACATCTTGGTTATTGTGATCTCAGGGTTGCCGTGCGTAGTGTGCGGCAGCAGCAACACAAATTCGTCTCCCACCTTGCTGGCCTCCCCCACGCCGCCGGGGCCGAGGGAGCCGCCGGTGATTTTTCTCAATGCGCAATAGTCCGTCTGCGCGCTTGCTGGACGCGGCGATAGGGCGAAGGCGTTCACGGCCAGCACGATTGCGGCGGCCAGGCGAAGGAGCGGGGAGAGGCGGCGTATCCTGCTGCTGTCGCTTCCGGTGTCGAACATGGCGTCATACCTCCTGGATGCATAGGGGGTGGGCGGTCGACCCGGTGTCGAGACGAACGCACAGGCCTCGGAATGATGAGGCACGGCCTTTCTTGAGATGGCGCTGTTCGACCAGCGGGCGTTGACGTTTTCCAGGCGCTGCCGTCGTGCATTCAAGAGGCGGTGCATCGAACTGCTTGTTTAACTGCGAGGCCATTCTCCGAGCGGATTCACACACACGCTTTTCATGTGCCAGTTTTCGATGGCGGCGGAATCTTGTCGCGCTGCACCGGGACCCATGCGGCGGGTCCACCGTTGGTTTCGGCCACGTCACTTTTCACAGGAGTCCTCCTTCATGGGTGTGCTGGCATGGCGAGGACCAGGAAGACAATCAGTACACGTTTCGCGGCTTATTGCGCCGGTACCGTTACCGATGCCCTAGCTGGGGGTGATTTTCTTTTGCATCTGAACCTGTTGTTTTCACAATCACCATAGGCCACAATTTCAACCGCCATAGCTCGAAGTGGGACGCTGTATCGACGTCAGACCAGGCGATGGTTACGGTATTGGCCCTTATGTCATCGACAGTGCGTTGCGGCGTGTTGCTTTGGGCGTGCAGGGTAAGATGAAGGTACTGGAGAGACAGGAGCTAAAGACAAACGCAATCAGAGCGGCTTTTCGAAAGGCTGGCTGGCTGCGCGCTGCTTCGAGAACTCCATCCACGATGACCCTCCAGTCGTGTCTTGGCGAAGGCGGTTTGTACTTCAATCGCGTAACACCCAGACACAACGCCAGCGGGGGATGGCCAAGTCCGTATTTGAAGACAGTTATCTTCAGTGTGCGGCGCCCAGCTTCTTCGGTTCAGGTTCTGCACCAACTCCTGTCTGATCAAACGCTCATATAATATACAACATTTTAAGTGACATGTGTGTGAAAAGTGGGTGTTTTCTGGTGTCAGTTTCGCGTCGGTTGGTTCATGCGTGGTAGAATCGGGGGCGTCCGGGCCGCAGACGTCACGTTTCAGGGCCCGCTTTCAGACGTAAGGAGGGAATTTTGAAATCCGCCGACGAACTCATGCAGGAGGTTGAAGCGCTGCGGGAGCGCCTCTCCCGCTTGAGCAGGGCCAGCCTGCTCATCAACGAAAGCCTCGAATTCGACGCGGTCCTGCAAAGCGTTCTCGACTCCGCCCGCTCTCTCACCGGCGCCAGCTACGGCTTGCTCACCCTTCTCGACGATACGGGACCGGCCGATGACTTTCTCTCCTCCGGCTTGACCTCCGATGTGGTGCAGCGTCTGTGGGACCTGCCCGACGCGTTGAAACTCTTCGAGCATCTCGGTAACATTACCCAACCGATGCGCCTGCCCGACCTGAGCGGCCACGTCAGGTCACTGGGCCTTCCCGAACCCCGTCTGCCCGGGGGCGCGTCTCTCCCAAAGAGCTTTCTGGCCGCCCCCATCCGCCACCGCGGCGAACGCGTCGGCAACATTTTTCTGGGCAAGGCAGGGTCCGAGCACGACTTCAGCTCAGACGATGAAGAGACACTGGTCATGTTTGCATCCCAGGCCGCGCTCGTCATCGCCAACGCGCGCCGCTACCGCGACGAGCAGCGCGCCAGGAACGACCTCGAAACCCTGATCAACACCTCGCCTGTCGGTGTGGTCGTGTGCGACGCGGAAGCAGGGGTACCGGTTTCCTTCAATCAAGAGGCCAGAAGAATCGTCAGCGGCCTGCAGATGCCCGGCCGCCCTGTGGAGGAGCTCATCGAAGTGATAACCTGCCGCCGCGCCGACGGACGCGAGATCGCCCTCGGCGAGTTCCCCCTGGCCCAGGTGCTCAGCACCGGGGAGACCATACGCCTTGAAGAGATCGTATTGCATGTCCCCGACGGCCGCAGCGTCAAGACACTGATCAACGCCACGCCCATCCGCTCACAGGAGGGCGTGGTCGAATCGGTTGTCGTGACGATGCAGGATATGACACCGCTCGAGGAGCTGGAACGGCTGCGCGCCGAACTCATGGGGATGGTGAGCCACGAGCTGCAGACCCCGCTGACCACGATCAGAGGCTCCGCATATACCCTCCTCGACGATGCATCCTCGCTGGATCCGGCCGAAATGCGCCAGTTCCACCGCATCATCTCTGACCAGGCCGACCGCATGCGCGGTCTGATACGCGACCTGCTCGATGTGGCTCACATCGAGACGGGCACGCTTTCCGTCGCGCCGGAGCCGTCCGACACCGCCGCCCTGGTGGACGAGGCCCGCATCATGTTCATGAGCGCAGGCCGCACGAACAGAATCCATATCGACGTTGCCCCGGATCTGCCCCAGGTCATGACCGACAAACGCCGCATCGTCCAGGTCCTCAGCAACCTGCTCTCCAATGCAGCCAGGCATTCCAACGAGCTGTCCACCATCACGGTGCGCGCTGAGCTGAAACCGTTTCAGGTGGTCGTCTCTGTCGCCGACGAGGGCAGAGGCATAGCGGCCGAGCGGCTGCCGCTCCTGTTCAGAAAGTTCGCCCGCGTCGACGGCGAGGACCAGCGGCATGGCCATGGCGGGTCGGGGCTGGGCCTCGCGATCTGCAAAGGCATCGTGGAAGCGCACGGAGGCCGCATCTGGGCTGAAAGTGACGGACCCGGCCAGGGCGCGCGCTTCATCTTCACAGTTCCAATTGCCGAGCAAAAAGAAACCGGCGGCGGCGAACCCGCGCCGTTCGCCGCCGAACCCGGCAACGGGACACAGGAGCGGACGCGCATCCTCGTGGTGGACGACGACCCGCACGCGCTCAGATATACCCGCGACGCCCTCTCCAAGGCAGGCTATGCGCCGATCGTGACCGCAGAACCGGGGGAGGTCGACCGTTTGATTGCGGAGGAGGGGCCCCATCTCGTCCTGTTGGATATGATGCTGCCGGGGTTCGATGGGATCGATCTGATGAAGGATATCCTGGCAAAGAGCGCTCTGCCCGTGATCTTCCTGTCGGCCTACGGCCAGGAGAATCTCATTGCCAGGGCCTTCGAGACGGGGGCATCCGATTACGTGGTGAAGCCGTTCTCACCGACCGAACTGGCCGCGCGCATCATGTCGGTCCTGCGCCAGCGCGCCGGCGCCGGCTATCCCGGGCAGCCTGAAAACTATGTCCTGGAAGACCTTGTGATCAACTACGCGGAACGCCGCGTGGCCGTGGCCGGACAGCCGGTCGCGCTGAGCGCGACCGAATACGCTCTGCTCTACGAGCTCTCGACCAACGCCGGCATGGTGTTGACCCACAGCCGGCTGATGCAACGGGTCTGGGGCCGGGGACACTCAGGCGACACGAGGCTGGTCCGCACCGTGGTCAAGAGGCTGCGCCAGAAACTGGGTGACGATGCACAGGACCCCAGGTACATCTTCACGGAGCCGCGCGTCGGCTACCGCATGGAAAGGAGCGGGACAGTGGAGTAGGTGGTTTACCGGGCGGGCGATAACCCCGGTACCATGAACCGCCGGACAATGACCGACGCCCCCCAACGCTCCCAATCTCAAAGATCATCAAGGGTCACCAGATAGGGACTGACCGCCCTCCCGGAGCGGACCGTCCGCTTTCTGGTCAGGGCCGCCGACACATTGCCAAATTAACCAAATTGGTTAATTTGCGGGTTCCGCTGGCGTAGCCGGATAAAGCGGTTTGCGGTCGTGTAGGCGATGCCCCGCTCTTTGAGGGCTGGCAGCCAGGCCCCGTGTTTGAGTGTGTGCTGCAGGCTCACAACCACAACCAAATCAGGCACTGTACCGGACGTGTAGGCCTAGCCCACGGCTGGCTGGGCTTCCGCTCCGGGCGGGTGGGCTCGTGGCTATATGGGATTGGACTCGGTACGCGTGTGCGTGATCGTGGGGCGCGTAACCGGCTTTTCGAGAATTCGAGTTAAGTGTCGACGGGACTTGAAGTATTGCAAAAGGGAAGTTCCCGGTCCGAAATTCCAAGAAGGGCCGATTTGGGGGAGAAAAGCAGGGTCAAGACAGGCGGGCATGGTCCGGCACGGCTGGCGCAGCGCGTTTTGGTGGCGCCTGGCGGGTGTCGGCGCGCGCCGGCGCGAAGCGCCACATGCCCGGCATCCACACTGCCCGGACGCACCTGCAGTTGCGTCGACGCGTTTTGATCCCACTCTCGAAGTGCTCACGGGCTGCCTGACGTCTACGACGATTGCGGACCCGGGGTTGGATTTCTTGGAACATTCAGGCCGCGTGGGGATGGCAAGGCGTGTGGTCCGCGGCCGGTGCGCCAACACATGAAGTCATAGGGTGAGGACACTGGAAGACGGCGAGGGGGGAGGAGGTCTATACGCGTTCAAAGGCGACAGGGCGCGAAGTGGTTGGCGTAGGGTAACGCAGTGGGTTTACAGGTGCCTTGTACATTAAGACAACTTCGACTCGAATCCATAGCTAGCCTTCACTGATACTATCCAGTAAAATGGAGTTTTGGAGTGCTATTCATGGTTGGCCTCAATTTGGAGACATTTAATAATCGTGGGAAACAGATGACCTACCACATCATTTTGAGAATAGTAGGGAGGTGAGCAGTTGAGCGACGCAGCGTTCAAGATATATGAGAAAACGCTTAAGGAACAACATAGCCGAAACGAAGCAAGACGAATTCGCGCTCGGGTGGCAGAGGCTCGCCAAAGTATTTCGTCCGCTGGGCCGCGTTGGCCATTTGAATTGCTCCAAAATGCTTTGGACTTCGGTCCCCGAAAAGAGAGAGAGTCCGTCTCGATTCGCCTGAATTGCGATCAGGGGGTGGTTACGTTCGAGCATGACGGCGTTCCCTTTACACCCCATGACCTAGCTGCATTACTGTCCGGTGGTTCGAGCAAGGACTTTGAATCGGAATTGACGACCGGCCGCTTTGGGACAGGCTTCCTTGTCACTCACGTTTTGGCTGAGCGCACGGGTCTCCAAGGCCTGTTTGAAACTTCCAATGGATACGAGTTATTTGACCTTATACTGGATAGAGGGGGAGATGAAGAGGCGATTCTTCAAAACATGGAAGCTTGTACCGAAGCCATCCGAGCTGCCACCGCTGTGTCAGACTTGGATGGTGCTATGTCTGCAAGTTTCCAGTATTACATTGACCATGATAGTCCTCTACGTTTAGGGATTGAGTCGCTTAAGTCAGCGTTGCCTTATCTCTATGCCACACGACAAATCCTTGGTCGAGTGGAACTGAAATATGATAAGGAATACACCGAAGTCTGGAGACCTACAAACTTCGTTACACAAGCGTTCGAAGGTGGCTTTGTCGAAGAACGTTCCCTTCAAGTCCGACAAGCCGGTGTTGACGCAAGCGAGACCCGTGTCTATCGCTTTATGACAAGCAAACAGGCACTAGCTTCCGCTCTTGTGCAAGTAGAGAGGAGGGCGGAGGGATGGAAAGTTGTTTCAATTAAGCCAAACGTTTCCCGGGTATATCGGGAATATCCTTTGAGTGGCTCAGGATTCCTGCCAACGAACTTCATTCTTGATGGGAAGTTCGCTCCCGATGAAGAACGAAGCAGGCTACTAATGGGCGAGCAGGATAGAGTACTGGTGGAAGATGCCTTTGCTGCGGCGATATTGGCGGTAAAGTATGCCTTCGCAAACAAATGGGAAGATGCCCATCTCCTCGTGCAAGTACGAAAGCCTGCTACAACATTCGGTTCAACAGATTCTGAGGAAACAGAGTGGTGGCACAATCAACTCGCATCCTTCGTAAGGAGAGTTGCTGAATTGCCCATAGTCGAATGCTCGTCGGGAATGTTGCCCGCGGTCAGTCAATACGGTGGACATGCTGACTTCATAATCCCAAGCCTTTCAACGGACTCAAACGAAAGCGAAACAACGGTGGAACGCATCTGGCCTCTTAGCGATGCCTCCGAACGCCTTTCGCCTCCCAAGAGAGGACTCGCGACTATTTGGACTGAGATTGCACAGGGATGGCACAGCCTTGGAGTTCAAACTAGCCGCATCGGTGTTAAAGATCTCGCGAAGCGGGTTAGAGGCGACGCAGATACACTTGAAAAGCTGCAGATCAACGGAGATGCTCAGCAATGGATATCCCTTTTCTTAGACATTACTGGTGAATGCTGGAAAAATCGTTCCGGAATTGATGGGTCCGTGCTTCATGGCATGCTGCCAGACCAGAATCAGCGCCTCCGATCCCCTTCAGAATTGAAGCGTGACAACGGCGTTCCAGATTTGTTAAAAACGATATGCGACGACATAGGTCTCGATATCCGTAGTCAGCTTCTTTTTGGTGGATTTCAAAGAAAAGCTGCCGAGAGAGACATGCTCCATTTGCAATATGTCCTTGACAATGCGATCACGAACAGCCTATCCAAAGAAGACGTTGTCACTGAAGCGGTGAACTCCCTGATCGATCAGCTTCCTGAGAATGAACACTGTAACGACACATCTATTAATGTTCAGCGAGGAAGTGTACGCCTTCTTCACTATCTCTGGGAATCTAGTCAGGATCAGGCTTCTTCAGTGGCTCGCCAGATTCCACTCATCACACATGACAATAAGTTCGCACGCTGGAGCCCAAATCGTATGATGATGGCCCCCATTGTGTGTTGGCATGAGTCCGCACAATCTTTTGCAAGGGCGTATCCACCGGACCGTATTCTTGCAGAAATGTATGGGGGTTCTTCCTCCGATGACCTCCCCAACTGTGTTACGGCTCTGATTAACTGGGGCATAGCATTCTCCGATCCGATTATCATGCACTCCCCGTCCGAATTAACACAGCGACGGTTGGCTGAGCTCAGTTCTGTGGATACCAACGGGGTCACCGTGCCGAGCAACAGTGAAGAGTTCAGTCAGATCGCTTTGCTCCAGCCTGAAGTGTTAAATCGATGCCAAGTAGGAATTGATGAGGCCCGCGCGCTGCTAGGGCTGGTCCTATGTCATATAGCACCGCATGACCCTAGATGGAAGGAGGAGCGAATTGTAAAGGGCAGAAGGGCTGGCAAACCCCATGAAGTTCCGGTTGCTGCTGCCCTATGGTTGGCCGACCTGAAGATCCGACCATGGGTGCCTGTACCAGGAGAGGACGGAAAACTTGTACCGATGCTCTCCAGCGCGAAAACGTTGGATGGGCTTTTGGACCCAACGTGGTTGGAAGGCAACAATGCAGCGATAGAAATGTTAAGTAAATGGTTCGACTTCGACCAACTCGAGTTGCGACTACTGGGAATTGAACCGAACAGCCAGAAACGCGAACTATTGCGTGATGGTTTGGCGAGGCTAGTCGAGTCGGGCGGTTCCGACCCAGACTTGTATCAGTCATTAGCGGAGGACATAGAAGCACAAAGGCGTTATAGGCGGGAGATTGATCACTTCAGGCGTCTTGGCATTGGGGTACAAGAAGCAATCAAATCTGCGTTGGAAACATACGACCTGAACCTAAGGCTTGTGGATCGTGGTTTCGACTATGAGGTTACTGTACCATCAGATAACGTACTTAGCGATGTGTCGAGCAAGTTCGACGTCGGCCCGTATCTACTTGAGGTTAAGGCTACAACTACAGGCCAAGTTCGCCTCACACCTATGCAGGCGGAAACAGCAAGTAATAAATCTGACCGCTATGTACTCTGCGTCGTTGATCTTCGTTCCGTTCAAGAAGAACAATTGGCAGCTGAATGGTCCGCATCCAGGGTTGAGCCGCTGGCCATAATTGTTCCAAACATCGGTACAAGAATTGCGGAAACATATTCTCTAGTAAGGGATGCGGGGACTAGATCGATTGTCGTTCGAAATGAATCGGCACTTCGGTATGAAGTGCCGAGCGAGATATGGGAAGTAGGCGTATCGATTGGTGAATGGGTTCCGTCGATTTCGTCCGGCTCCATGAACCGCCGGACGACGGACCCCACCGTTCCCAATCCCATAGGTCATCGAGTGTCACCAGATAGGGACTGACTGTCCTCTGGTCAGGGCCGCTAACATGCTGCCAAATTCACCAACTTGGTTAATTTGCGGGTACTGCCAGCGTAGCCGGATAGAGCGGTCTGCGGTCGTGTAGGCGATGCCCCGCTCTTTGCGTGCTGGCAGCCAGGCCCCGTGGAGCTGCTGCTGCCTGATCCGGAGCAACACATCGCCCGCCCGCCAGGCTTCCTCGACCGTCCCTTTATCGTCGATCAGGTCCGGCAGCCAAGTGTCATCCTGTGACCAGGAACCACTCTTGATTGAAGGGATCGAACAGGGTCTGAAGGTCAGGTATTTGCCGAATAGTTGCCTCGCTCATAGCCCTTATCGTACCATAGCCGGACGCGCGCGTTTCTGTGAGACAGACCGAACGCTGAGACGGCGCTGGCCAAGGGCGGGACCCACGGCTTAACAGAGAGAGCACCGACGCGGCAACCGGCCCGCGTCGGTAAGCACTAAGGGGGGAACAATGCGGGGATGGCGGTTGACGCGGCGCGGGGATTATATCAACAGCGAGCTTGCCAATCGCACGCGGGCGGCGGTTGTGTCGTTGGAGCGTTCCGGTCTGTGGGCATTCGTTGTACGCACTTTGCAAGGGCAAGAGACAGGGCGGGGCAGGAACTATCCGACGGCGGCCGCGGCCATGCAAGCGGCGGTAGCGTCCACGGCGCCGGCCAAACCAAACAGAGAGATTGCGACGCAAGTAACGGACTACCTACGCACCAAACAGGGAGGGACACAATGAGCGCAGACCAGCGCGCGGACGATGGGATGAGGAGTTCACTGAGGTTCTTTGCGATGATGCCAGCGAGCTTCGAATTATCTGTCCGTTCATAAGAGTGGGTGCCCTTCAAAGACTGCTGCGTCATCAACCGGTTCAATCTCGGCGACTGTGCAGATAGGGTCAGCGATGTTGCCGCGCTGCGGATGCTCCTTGAAACAGATCGGGACTGGCCGCCCTCTGGTCAGGGCCGCCGACACACTACCAAATTCACCAAATTGGTTAATTTCAGGGTACTGCTGGCGTAGACGGATAAGGCGGTTTGCGGTCGTGTAGGCGATGCCCCGATCTTTGCATGCTGGCAGCCATGCTCCGTGTTGCAGCTGCTGCTCTGCTTCCTGCCATAGTGCGGTGATTTCTTCCGCCATTCTGCGCCCCCAAACCGGTTTGGACCATTCCCCGAACGTCCTCACGTTGTGCAAAATTCACTAAACAAAAGGATGCCGCCACCGCATCAATCTCGACACAACCGACACTGTGCGCCCCTGCCGACGTGCCTGGGGTCGGTCCTATCTTCGCGTGTGCGGTGCCGGCGACATGGGAGAGTCTGAAGTTGTGGACGTCTGGGGTCGTAGTAGTCTGTGGGGTGTCTATGAGCCCTTGTCTCGTGGTCCGGGGCACCGCTGGTTACTGTGTTCGATCAGTTCTTTGCAGTAGGCAAGCTCTTCGTCCTTCGCTCAATGCATCGGTCAGATGGGGAGATACAGACAGTGCAGACAGAATCCGAGCGCAAGGCAATTGTCAACGAGTTCAACGCCCGGGCAATGCAGGACCGGCGCCGCTACCAAGCCAGGCGCGACATGCTCAGCGACCAGGCCCACCGCACGATCGCAGCCGCCTACTCGGACAGGCTGTCCCTATGGATTTTGGGGGAGCCTGGCCACGTGGGTGTCTGTCAGGCGCAGAAAATCATCGAGATCCCCGACCCAATAGAAGTCCCCGTCACGGTATGCGGCATCCCGTCTGCCCGTTTCGGACCTTGCGCCGGGGTCGTTCTCGTAGGGACCGAAATCCACCTGACTCGACAGGGCCAGCCGGAACCAGACCAACGCGTTGAACAGTTGCTCGCGGGTCTCACTCTCTTCGATGTACTGCCTGACCGCGCCCTCGATGCCCGACCTGAACGCATCGATTTCGTCCGGCTCCATGAACCGCCGCGCTATGGACGACGGCCCCCACCGCTCCCAATCCCATAGGTCATCGAGGGTCACCAGATAGGGACTGGCCGCCCTCCGGGGTCGGGCTGACCGCCCTCTGGTCAGGGCCGCCGATACACTGCCAAATTCACCAACTTGGTTAATTTCGGCGTACTGCTGGCGTAACCGGATAAAGCGGTTTGCGGTCGTGTAGGCGATGCCCCGCTCTTTGAGTGCCGGCAGCCAGGCCCCATGTGGCAGCTGCTGCCTGATCCGGAGCAACGCATCGCCTGCCAGCCATGCCTCCTCGACCGTCCGGCGGGCCAACTGCTCGAAGGCCCTCAAATGCTGCTCTGCTTCCTGCCATAGTGCAGTGATTTCTTCCGCCATCCTGCGTCTCCCAACCGGTTTGGGCTATTCCCCGAACCCCCTCACGTTGTGCAAAGTTCACTAAACAAGAGTATGCCGCAACCGCATCAATCTCGACACCGACAGCCCTGGCCGCCTTTGGCCAGCTTGCTGCTACCAGCCGGGGCGGCCGCCACTCTGGGCCCTCTCACGACTGAACGCAGCAGCAGGCTTTTGACCGGTGTTGCACATCGCCATCAAGACCGCTTTCGTGCGCTGCGCCGGCTCCAGCTGCAGTATGCGATCCGGGCGTTGGAAGCGTTCTCGCTCTCGTCGGGTTGCCGCTGCAGCCGGCGCTTGTCCACCGGTATGCTTGCGCGCTGAGCGCCCCTGCCAGCGTGTCCGGGATCGGTCCTATTTCCGCGTGTGCGGGGCCGGCGACGTGGGAGAGTCTGAATTTGTGGGTGTCGTGGATGATGATAAGCTGTGGGGTGTCCATGAGTCTCCCTCTCGTGGGCCGGGCCGGGGGCGTGCTAGCGCCGCTCGGCCGCTTCTTATTCCACTGTACTACATCCGTATGAAGGGCCAAAACGGGCCCTAAGGCCCGACCCGCTCAGCGCCGAAGGCGAAGCTTGCCGGCTTAGCTCGCGCCCGCAAGGGCACCTTAGATGGCCAAAAGGCTAAGGGCCTGTAGGACCTAAAAGGGTCGTCTTAAGCGCTCTGCGGGCGTCCTGTGCGGTCAGTTTTCTGCGCGGCCGGGTAAGAGCGCTGACTTGGGCCGATGATGCGGCTGGGGTGGGGATATAGGCGCAAAATTGGAAATTTTTCCGGTTTCGGGGGCACGATTTTCACAAAAGAGGCCATGAGGACGACTTTGGGGTAGCCTGGCGCGCCAGAACAGGGCGCGCCGCGCCCATGACCAGACGTCGTAATACCTAATCCCGGCACCTCAATATTTCGGCATATCGCGGCGATTTTGCGGCATGCAGTGGCGACCTGGCGGTATATTTTGGCGTGGTCGTCGACAAGGGGCGGCGTGTGTGCGGCGCGAAAAGTTTTTGTGAGTATGAATTTACTCTGGTGGCGCGAGCCGGAATTGCGGCATGGGGGACAGTGCAAAAGCGTCGCGGAAACATCGAGATCGGTCGGTTGTGCAGCGATCGGATGAGGCGTTTCCCTGTCTGATTTAGGGAACCGTCTGTTCTGGGGTGTGAGGTCATCTTCCGCCGGCCCATCGCCAGAGTTTCTCCTGCGACATAGGCGGGCCGGCGTCTTCGGTTTAAAAAGGGGCGATGGGCGGGGCGCCCCGGGTTGGCCGGCGTTGAGGTTGTCCTTATGCCTTTTGTATCGCCGCGGCCGTTGTCTGAACGTGGAGTTCGCGTCTTCAGATCTGCCCGGGTACGTGTGGCTTTGTGCAAGGTGCTGTCCATCTCGCTAGCAAGGATTTGGCTGCCTTGCCGACTCTGGTTTAACTCCGAACTTGGGTTGGTAAAAAGTTGGCCGGGCATTGGTAGTGGATTGTGGGAGCGACTGAGGTTTTGCCGTAGCGTACCTGCGCGGCGGTTGTTATGCCAGTTGAGATGGCGGGTGCGGTTGGTCTGGACCTGGTTGGCGGCGGTCAGACGATCTTACGTCAAGTTGCGGCACTGCACTGCAATATTACGGCATGGTGACGGTGTGAAGTGGTAGTGTGTGCGGCGCGAAAAAATTTTTTCGCCAAATCCTCTCTGGTGGAAACGGGGAGTTGCGGCGTTGGTCTGCGCATTAATTTCTCCTCCTGGGGAGTGCCGCGGTCGTGCATTTCGGCCTCTTTCAGTCGGTGGTCTGGTCGGCGGGATTGATCAGCTTCTGCATCCGGACAGCAAAGGCGCAATCCAAGAGTGCCGCAACGATGCCGCTGGCATCAGGCCTGCAGGCGCTGATACCGAACGATATGGGGACGGCTGGTGTGGCATGCGCTGTTTGGTCGTCTGCGTCGATAGGGCGGCCCAAGCAGAGGCCGAGGTCGAGCGAAGCGAGGGCGAGGGTGAAGCGCAGGGCCGCCCGGTGGAAGGCGGGCGCCGAGCGTGCGAGGAACGAGCCGTGAGGCGCTCCGCCGGCGTACGCGTCGGTGGTTGGTCTGGCGGACGACTGGTTTGCCTGTAAGCTGAGTGCCGCGTTCTGGCCGTCTCCTGGCGGCGCTGGGCGTGCGAGACGCTGTGATTTGGGGTGCGGGGGTGTTTCAGTACCTGATCGGGTCTGTGCGTGGCTCTGCGAGGCTCTGCGTGCGATTTTGCGCTCGGCGGCGTCGGCTAAAAGATGACATTGGAGGCGTTTTGGTCGTCCTTGAAGACGGGTAGGACCGGCCCGGCGCGTGCGAGGAACGAGCCGCAGAGGGCCGGGTTTCCTAGACGCCAAGGTTGTCTGGCTGTGGTAGGCTGGGGCGCCGAGCGTGTGAGGAACGAGCCGTGAAGGCGCCCCAGCCGGTGTCTCTCAAAGGCCTGCCGGCATCGCGGCGTGTGTTGGTCTGGCTGATGCTGGTGTTCGCGAACGGTCAGGGGCGGCCCGGAGCGTGTGAGGAACGAGCCGTGAAGGGCCGCCCGGGTTTGCCGGCGTCGAGGTTGTCCTAGTGCTTTCTGTATGGTCGCGGCGA
>Ga0209754_1002369_pt1 | contig 15164 bp, 14 predicted proteins | sample MesohylBB_FD_187295 | JGI IMG/M metagenome (GOLD analysis project Ga0209754, IMG submission 187295) | Host-associated microbial community of the marine sponge Aplysina aerophoba from Gulf of Piran - sponge mesohyl, lysed by bead beating... | ecosystem: Host-associated > Porifera > Sponge >... | reverse complement strand
GTCTTGGCGGGGAGACCACTCGCCTCCGCAACGTCGCCTATGTTCATGACCACCTCCGTTGCCGGTGGTCATAGTAAAGATTCCTGTCACTGGAAGGTCAAGCGCCGGGAATCTACGCGGTCGTTCACGACGATTTCCTCAGCGTCACCAGCAGGCTCCAAGTCGTCGCCGTGCTCTTTCTCCGTCTTGAGGATGTCCTCGATGATGCGGCGGGCGGCGGGGTCGTCGTTGGCGAGCCAGCGGACGATCTCGGAGTAGGACCCAATGGCTACCCGCCGGCCACCCTGTCTTCCTTGATCATCGCCCTCCAGGGTGCCGCCAACATCTACGCCAACCAGGTACCGACCTTTAAAGTCACTCATAACCTATTGATATCATTGCATTAATAATAAAGGCAAGGCCGTGGAGCGCCAAATTGCGTAAACAACACCGTAAGCATACTGTAAGCGGATTCATTCTCGTCTGAGCGCGCTGCAACGCGGCTCTGTCGCTCTGTCTCTGTCGCTCCTTCTCCAGCATACACTTCGGTAATCTGTCGCAATCCTTTGGCCAAAACGTGGCGGTTGGGGAGAATCATTCTTCAGCGAAGCCACTAGATTCCCCTTTGGCTCAACGATGGCGCGCCTCCTTGACGCTAAAGCAATTGTCGGTTCGAATCCGACCGCAGTATTCCAGCCTACCGTCCCAACGTGAGTATCCCGGCAGTTGAGTGCTTTTTCAAGGAATGCCGTATCCACGAGGCCATCCGCTGCACTCTCGCGGTGGAGGCTGGGCTCAAAAACACCCCACGACTGTGAAGTAGATCCCGCAGCTCCCCGAGCCCAAGGACGCGGGTTGACCGCGCGACCCGCCTCGGATACCATTTCCTGAAACGGCGAAAGTCGGCACTCGCCCTCCCTCTAGTCCCTGCCACAATTCTCGTGCTCAATGAAGAAGCTATTCTCTACTCAGGATCGTTCCGCGTATCTGGAACGCCACCGCTTGAAACTTGAGCGCCGGCGTCTAAGGCCGGTTACCCAGCGCACCAGAAAGACGACCGCTGTTGCAGAGCAGTCGACCCAGATTGTTTTCGAGGGCAATCTCGATCCTATAGATGACGATTCCACCACAGTGTCCAATTGTGAAAAAATCCGTGACTTGCTGAAAAAAGACAAGCCCGTCTTCGTAGACATCAGCAGATTGACGGGGTTGACTTTGGCCGGAGCCATGTACCTATCTGCAAGTCTCGATCACTCGAGTCGGCGTTCCCTCGTCAGAGGGAATTTGCCAGCGATCAAGACCGTCGCAAGCGAATTCCTAGAATCTGGTTTCTTTAGCGCATTCAAACTCCAAGATGGGCGACTACCGACTCCACGCGGCTCTTGGCGAAGACGTCAACAACAGCAAGTGGCCGCTGAAATTGCAGCGGAGCTAGTGGATTTCGCGAACCAAGGGATACGGATGAAAACAGACCAAGCTAAAGCTATTTGGCAAAATCTAGTGGAGTGCATGACCAATACCCGGAATCATGCCACAATGAAAGGAAAGGCCCTCGAGGAACCGTGGATAGCCGGTGTATGGTGTCACAACAACACTGCCCACTTCGCCTTTGTTGACAAAGGGGTTGGAATCTGCGGCAGCGCAGAGGCACAGTCGCGCCTCAAGTCTCTGGGACGGACGCTCTTGGGACACGGCCCAGACAAGCTCGTCAGAGAGGCGTTTGATGGTTCATTGGGTTCATCCACTGGCGAAAGGGGGCGCGGTTTGGGGTTACCTCGAATGCGGCGCGATGCCGATGCTGGCCTCTTGGGAGATTTGAGCGTCCGAACAGGAAACGCATCCGGTAAGATACAGAAGATGGATTTTCGCAAGCTAAAAGAGAACCTCCGCGGCACTGTCCTTACATGGAAGGCAGTTGGAGAAAAAGGGGAGAATGATGGATCTGCGCACAATGGATAAGATAAAATCGCTACCTGGACCACGGTACAGATCGCAGGGTGAAGGATCCGGCGAAGAATTCCGCGAAGACCATCTAATCCCCGCCTTTGACGAGTCAGTGAAGCGCGAGGAAACCCTGACGGTGGAAATGGACGGCGCAAGATTTGGCTACCCCACATCCTTTCTGGAAGAGGCTTTCGGCGGCCTCGCGCGGAGACGCGGAACCGAGCGTGTGCAAAGAACGATTGAGGTCAAATGCACTAGCGAACCCATGTTGGTCCGCGGAGCTACTGTCAAATCTGGTGTATGGCCGAGCTGAATCAGGCGGCGTTCCTGGTGATCTCCCTTTCATCGATACCATCGACGAACTTCACTCTAGCCACGAGGTCCGCGAGCTGACCGAACCCCCGGAGGCGTCGCCAGCGCTTCTGAGCACTCATGGCGAGTTGGTGAACCAAGCTCAAGGCCGTCTTCACGCTCAGGCAGTTCCGGGTCTTCACCGTTCTTAGTCGTATGGTGGCGAAGGTCGACTCGATGGGGTTGGTGGTACGCAGATGCTGCCAGTGAGCTGCGGGGAAGTCATAGAAGGCAAGCAAGGACTCACGGTCGCGGGCCAGGCAATCGACGGCCTTGGGATACTTGGCTTCATAGGTGGCACAGAAGCGGTCTAGCGCCTTGTCCGCGCTCTTGCGCGTGTCGGCCTGCCAGACCTCGTGCAGCATCGATTTGGCGCCGGCCTGAAGGCGCTTGGGCAGCTTGTCGAGGACGTTGGCGGTCTTGTGCACCCAACAGCGCTGCGCACGGGTCTCGGGGTACACCTCGGCCAGGGCCGACCAAAACCCCAGCGCGCCGTCACCTACCGCCAGCTTCGCCGGCTTCACGCCGCGGTCCCGCAGGCTCAAGAGCACTGCCTTCCAACTCTCCGCCGACTCCCGAAACCCCGCATCCAGGGCCAGGAAGTGCTTGCGCCCGTGGAGGTCGCAACCCACCACCACCAAAAGACAGCGCCGCTCCTCGTTGCGGATGTTCACGTAGATCCCGTCCGCCCACAGATACACGAACTCGTGCCCGTGCCAGTCCCGCTCGCACCATTCCGCGTACTGCGCCTCCCACTCTCGCTTCAGCCGCATGATCGTCGCTGGAGACAACCCCTTCACCGCTCCTCCAAACAGCGCCTCCAAGGCTTCCCCGAAATCATTGCTGGATACCCCCTTTAGGTATAGCCACGGCACCACCGCCTCCACCCGCCGTGCCTTCCTCAAATAAGGCGGCAGCAACTCCGAGCGAAAACACCGCCCCGCCCCCGACCGGTCCCGTGTCTTCGGAACCCGCACCCTCACAGCACCCACCCCCGTCAAAACCTCCCGCTCCGGATGGTGCCCGTTGCGCACTACCGTCCGCCTCCCTCCCGCGTCCCGCTCCGCCTCGTAGCTCTCCAAAAAACTCTTCAACTCCGCTTCCACTGCCGCCCGGATCATCTCTTGTGCCCCCGCTCGCACCAACTCGCTCAATTCATCCCGAAACTCTGGACTCCTACCCCTTTCTCTCCTATCCTCTCTCATGGTGGCGCTTCTCCTTTCCCGCTGAAACGTAGGTCTGCTAACCCCATTTCAGCAGAGTTGCGCCGCCTTCTTCAACTCGCCTCCGTACACCACTTTTGAGCGTAGCTCGATTACAAAACCCTTCAAAGCAAGCGTGACGTCAGCAATTTGAAACAGCGACTCCGTGCACTGAACCTAGAAATCATTCAACTGGAAGAGCAACAGTCCCCGGCTTATCGCCGAAGGGTGGTCGCAGCGCTTGGCACCAAGCGACAAGAATTGGAGGCGATTCATGCAACGAAGCCCACGCCCGTACCCAAGCCGGACACCGAGACGGCGGAGCAACTCAAGCTAACGAAACAAGTCGACGATCAAACCGCTTTACTGACGAGGCTCAACAACAAACTTGAAGATCGCGTCGCAAGAACCACAAACCTAAAGGCACAAGTACAAGAGGCGACTCTCCTGAGAGACAGCATTGCGTCAATCAGAACACGCGTCGAGAATGACGTGGATGACCTTCGGGCTAGGCTATCCGCCCTAGGCCTCGCGGTGGAGGACATCATCCGTTTCTCTATTGATTTCCAACCCCTGGAAGCCAAGACAGGTCAGTTGCAAGCGACCGTGGAAGCAGCGGAAAAGGACAATGTCCTCCGCTTCGAAAATTTCGACGCATTCGACACGTTGGAGACACTACCGGACCTTCGCGCTGCATGCGAGTATTGCAACAAGGTGCTGGAAAGGTTCACGAACCAGCTAGGTGCTCCTCAACGCCGTTACCAAGCTTATGTAGAACAGCTGGCTGTCTGGGGCAAAAACTATCGTCAAATTCAAGGGGATCTCGATGACCCGAAGCCAGGGACAATCTATCAACTTGAGGCCAGCGTGAAGTACCTGGACAACGAGCTCGCAGACTGTCTAGAAGAAAAGTACAAGGCACGCCGGGAAATTGTCAGGGAGATCTTTCAGAGTAAGAATACAGTGCTACGTTTTTACAACGAACTCCGAAGAAGTGTGGAAAGACGGCTCCAATCTACGCCAACCGAAGGATTCGAACTTGAGATCGACGCCTCTTTTGTCGTAGACCGAGAATTTCGGCGTGAATTTCTCAACCACGTAGACCAGCGCAAGCGGGGTCCATTCAGGAACGACCAGGATGCACAACAAGAGCTCGCACGCCGACTTCAAGCTGTCGACTGGAACGACTGCGACGCCATAGTGGCATTCGGTGAAGAAATCATCAAGAAGATGCAGACACACGATGGGCAGGAATTGGCGATCGCCGACCAGGTGCACGACGTTAAAGAGCTATATGATTACCTCTTTTCCCTCGACTATTTGACCGCGAGATACGAACTTCGGTTGGGAGGGAAGAGCCTGAATGAACTGTCGCTTGGTGAAAAAGGCCTTCTTTTGCTGATTTTCTATTTGCAGCTTGACCGGAAGAACACACCCCTTGTCATCGATCAACCAGAGGACAATCTCGATAACGGCAGTATTTTCAAAGTATTAGCGGCTTGCATACGCGATGCGAAACACCGACGGCAGGTAATTTTGGTGACACACAACCCCAATCTTGCTGTCGGTGCAGATGCGGAACAGGTCATCTATGTACAGTTGGAAAAAGCAAAGGGCTACAAGTTCTCTTATGAATCAGGCGCGATTGAAAACCCGGGAATCAATAGGCGGATCATTGATGTACTGGAGGGTTCCCAGCCAGCCTTCGTGAAGAGGAGGCTGAAATACGGAATTTAGGATGGGAGAACTGGACCGCCGACGTTCTTCCGTGGAAGGGAGAGGAGTAAATTGCCGCGCCCCCAGTAGCAGTCAGCGGGACAAACCGGGCTATTCGGCCGACAGGAAACGACGAATGGCCTCTGCACAGGCTTCCGGCGCTTCCTCGGCGATGAAGTGGCCGCACTCCAAGGCAGCCTCGGATACGTCATCGGCCCATCTTTCCCAAATCGGGCGAAGCGGTTTGGGTTTGCGGGGCGATCCCCGCAGCGCCAGGACCGGGCATCGGAGTTTCTTTCCCGCTTGCCGGTCTTGCCTGTCGTTCTCAAAGTCAATCGTCGCGCCGGCCCGGTAGTCCTCCGCCATCGCTTGCAGCACACTCGGTTTGCGGAACGCCGCCTTGTACGCTTCGATCGCGGCCGGGGCCAATACACCACGCCCTCCCGCCCACCGGTCCAGCAGATGCATGATGAAGAAGTCCGGATCCGCGCCCATCATTCGTTCCGGCAAGGGCTCGGGTTGAGCCAGAAAGGACCAATGGAATCGCCTGATGGAGACGTCCATGTCCGTGGCCTCCCAACTGTCCAGCGTCGGGACGGTGTCCAGAGTCACAAAGTGGCTGACCCGTTCGGGACTATCGAGCGCAAGCCGGTACCCGACCCTTGCGCCGCGGTCATGCGAGACGACCGCAAACCTGTCATGCCCGACCTCCGACATGACGTGAACCATGTCCTTGGCCATCTCGCGTTTGGAGTAGTTGACATGCTCAGGATCGGGTCCGGGTCCCCGGCTTGCTCCGTAACCGCGGAGATCGGGGATAACCAGGGTGAACGCATCTGCCAGCAGCGGAGCCAGCCGATGCCATTGAACATGAGTCTGCGGGAATCCATGCAACAGCAAGAGCGGTTTGCCCTGGCCGCCGACGCGGCAATGGATCGTGGCGTTCTCGCAGCGGATATCGTGTGTCGCAAATCCCTCGAACATTGGCATCACCCGCAATGGTCCGTTGCCGGACGCTGAACCGATGGTCGCAGAAAGGGGCCTGGAATGCAAAACTCCACCGCAGCCGCCCTCGATCCGTGCGCGGAGCCCTCCGTCGACGACATCGCCAAAGGTCCCCAAAACCGCTTGTATCGGCTATATTGAAGGTACTCCGTCCTAGGCGTCACGCTTGGCAGGCAACAACGAGACGACCCATCGAGCGCTTATGAAGATACACTCCGCTGTACTCATCCCCGGGGATGGCATCGGTCCCGAGATCACCGTGGCCGTGCGCCGTATTCTCGACGCGGCCGGCGCGCCCATCGAGTGGGTCGAACGCAAGGCCGGCGTCGCCGCTTTGGAAGACGGCCCCGACGTGCTGCCCGAATCCACCACGGAAGCCATCGAGCACCACGGGATCGCCCTCAAGGGACCGTGCACGACCCCCGTGGGCGAAGGCTTTACCTCGGTCAACGTCCAACTGCGCCAGCGCCTCAACCTCTACGCCGCCGTGCGCCCGGTGCGGTCCCTGGCCGGTGTTCCGACCCGCTTCCAGGACGTGGACCTCATCATCGTCCGTGAGAACACCGAGGGGCTCTACAGCGGCGTGGAGAACCAGGTCACCGACGACGTGGTGATGAGCATGAAGGTGGCCACCAAGAGCGCCAGCCTGCGCATTGCGCACTGGGCCTTCCGGTTCGCCACCCGGCGGCAGCGCCGCAGGATCACCGTCTTCCACAAGGCCAACATCATGAAGGTGACCGACGGACTGTTCCTGGAGTGTGCCCGCCGCATCCACCAGCACGAGTACCCGAACATCGAGTACGAGGAGAACATCATCGACGCCGGCTGCATGAAGCTGGTGCAGGATCCGGGCCGCTTCGACGTGCTGCTGCTGGAGAACCTCTACGGCGACGTCATCAGCGACCTGTGCGCGGGGCTGGTGGGTGGCCTCGGGGTGGTGCCGGGAGCCAACTTCGGCGAGGACCGGGCCGTTTTCGAAGCGGTGCACGGCTCCGCTCCGGACATCGCCGGCGCCGGCGTGGCCAATCCCCTGGCCATGCTGATGTCCACGGTCATGATGCTGAACCATCTCGCGGATACGCGCGAAGACGAGCACTGCCGCCAGGTGGCGGAACGCATCAAGGGCGCGTACGACCGCGCCCTCGACGACGACTGCAAGACCCGGGACCTGGGCGGCAGTCTCGGCACCGAAGCCTTCGCCGACGCGGTCATCGAGCGGCTGGCCGGCTGACGGCGGTCCGGCCGCGGCCCGGGCTCACCCTGTACCTGCCGCGCGGCAACGCCGGCCCCACCCCTCCCGGATTCACATCCAGGGATCGTCCTTGACATCGTCTCCCACTCAGCGATAATCCCCTTCAGGGTCAAACCTTGAACTATGTTGTTTGGGGGATAACATGGCACGGCCTTTACGGATCGAGTACCCGGACGCGCACTACCACGTCACCTGCCGCGGCAACGACCGGCGGAAGATCTTCATGGACGACGAGGACCGGGAGAGCTTTCTCGACCGGTTGCGGAAGTCCCTGGAGATCTACGAGGTGCGGCTGCACGCCTATGTGCTGATGAGCGATCACTTTCACCTGATCGCGGATACCCCCGGCGCCAACCTCTCCGACTTCATGCGGCACTTCAACGTGGCTTACACCTCTTTTTTCAACCGGCGGCACCGCCGCACGGGCCATCTCTACCAGGGCCGCTTCAAGGCCATCCTGATCCAGCCCGACCTGTGGCTGCTGCCGTTGAGCCGGTACCTGCACATGAATCCGGTGCGGGCCGGCCGCCGGAAACGACCCGAGGTTCCGGAGCAGGTCCGGGAGCTGTGGCAGTACCGCTGGAGCAGCCTGGGCGGGTACGTATCCGCCCGGCGCCGGCAGCCGTGGGTCCGCTACGACGAGGTGCTGGCGCAAGTGCAACAGTCACGGCGGCGATACGGACGGTTCGTCCAGGACGGCCTGGAGCAGGCCGCGCCGAGTCCGTGGAAGGCCCTTCGAGGCCAAGTGATCCTGGGAGACGACCGCTTCTGGGCGAATGCCAGGCAGCGGTGGGCCGGCGCTGCCGGGAGTCCCGGGGAGGCATGGATTCCCAAACGCGCCCAAAAAGTGGACCCGGCCCGTATCACCGTCCAGGTAGCCGCCTATTTCAGGCTCCCGCCGGAACGGTTACAGCGCAAACGCGGACGCTGCCGCGACCAGCGCGGCCTCTTGATGGAGCTGTTGTACCGCTACGGCGGCATGACCCAGCAAGCCATCGGCGCACAACTCGGGGGTCTGGACTACACCGCGGTCAGCCACGAACGGCGCAGGTTCCGGGAGCGCGTGGTCGAGAACGAGGTGATGGCCAACTGGTGGCGGGAGCTCGATGCCGCGGTGGAGTCCACCGGCCTGTAGCGCACTCCCGCGCAACAGAACTGCCTGCCGTCGGCGCGGCGCGGCGACTCGGTCCGTCGTCACCGCAGGGCCGGCATGACCTCCCGGGCGAAGAGGTCGAGGGACGCCATGGACGCCTCGCGGGAGATGCCTGGGACCGAGAAGCGGCAGATGAGGTGGTCGAGGCCGAGTTCCTCCCGGAACCGCGAGATCTCCCGGACGCAGGTCTCCGGATCGCCCAGGATGATGCGGTTCTCGGCCAGCCGCTCGATGGAGAGCTCTCCCTGCGGCCGCTTGATGACCGGATGCGGCCAGCGGAAGTACATGTTCTCGTAGGCCTGGATGAAGGAGTCCCCGGCGGCGGCCAGCGCCTGCCCGGTGGTGCCGGCGACGAAGATGTACCGAAAAGAGGCAATCTCGCCCGGCTCCTTGCCCATTTCCGAGCGCGCCGCCCGGTACGACTTCACGCACGACGACAGCTCCGACAGTGCGGCCGACGGCCCGCCCAACCAGGCATCCCCCAGACGCGCCGCCCGCTGGATCGCCGGCGGCGTCCAGGCGCCGAACCAGATGGGGGGCGCGGGCTGCTGCAAGGGTCTCGGCCCCACCGTGGCGTCTTCCACGTGGTAATACCGGCCGTGATGCGTGACGTGGGTTTCGGTCCAGAGCCGGCGCAGCAGGGCGGCTCCTTCATCGAGGCGGCTGCCGCGCTGCTTGACCGACAGGCCGAAGGCGGCGAACTCCTCGGGCGCATATCCGGCCCCCACCCCCAGGATGAGGCGGCCGCCGGAGATCATGTCCACCATGGCCCCCTCCTCGGCCACGCTCATGGGATGATAGAGGGGCAGAAGCAGGACCCCCGTCCCCAGCGCCACCCGGCGGGTGCGGGCGGCGATGGCCGCCAGCCCCAGCAGCGGGGCCGGATAGAGCACCGGATTGTTGTGGTGCTCGCCGAGCCAGACCGAATCGAACCCCGCCGCTTCCGCCCGCTCGCACTCCCGGATGGTCTCCTCGAAGCTCCCGGTGCCCTGGAGCGGACTCAGTCCCAGTTTCATGATCTCTCCCGCTTGTTCCCACCGGCTGCGGCGAAAGCCTCGCCCGCTCCGGCCACGAAGGCTCGGATCCGTCCGGGATCCTTGCGGCCGTGTTCATCCTCGACTCCGGTGTGCGCGTCGACCCCCGCCGGCCTGACCGCCTCTATGGCCCGGGCGACGTTCTCCGGCGTCAGCCCTCCCGCCAGTATGACAGGTCGGGGGCTGAGTTCCACCAACCGGCGGCTTACCTCCCAGTCATGGGTCTTGCCGGTGGCACCCGACGCCCCGGTGGCGGGATCGAAGGTGTCCGTGATGAAGCCGTCCACGTGCGGCGCGAAGGCCGCCACCCGGGCTTCCAGCTCCGCCAGGTTACCGTCCCGGACGATCAGGCTCTTGATCACCTGCAGGCCGGGCCGCAACGCCCCGAGCTCGGCCACCCGGCCCTCGCTGATGGGACCGTGCAGTTGCACGCCGGCGCAGCCGAGGCTCTCGCACAGGGTGGCGATGGAGTGCGGGTCGTCGAGGTAGGTGATCAGCCACGCGCGCGGACCCAGGCCGAGCGCTTGTATGACCGCGGCGGCTTCCTCTTCCGGGAGATCCTCCCGGTGCACGTCCAGTCCGATCGGAAAGCCCAGCCGGTGGACGCCGTTCTCCACCAGCATCCGCGCCTCGGCCTCGTCGAGAATACCGGCGATCTGAATGATGGGGTCTGCCAACACTACCCGTCGACCGATTCCACGTAGCGTCGCAGGACGTACAAACCATCCGGGGTGAACGGCTGCGTCTTCGCCGCTTCCAACACACCGCCGACAGCCATGAAGGCGCCGCTCTCCACCTCCTCCTCCTGCAGCGTCATCGGGCCGTCGTAGATGCACCGGTAGGCGGCGCCCCACACCCGGCTGTTGGCGTCGGCGTGGTAGAACTCGAACAGATGCTCCAGCGGAACGTCGCGGATGCCCATCTCCTCCTCGAGCTCGCGCCGGGCGCCTTGGAGGTAGCTCTCGCCGGCCAGCACCACGCCGCCGGCGGCGGGATCGTAGTATCCCGGGAACACGTCCTTGGTGAGGGTGCGCTTCTGGACGTAGACTTCGCCCGGGGAGTTGAACACCAGGATATAGGTGGCGCGATGGGGCAGCCGTTCCGCCCGCATCTCGCGCCGCGCCGCGGAACCGACGACGTTGTTGTCTTCGTCCACGACGGCCACGATTTCATCGCCCGGATCCATGAAATATGCGGGTTAGCGGCCGGTCCGTGCCCTGTCAACCCGGGCACCGCCGGCGGCTGTTCAGAAGGCCGTCAGCACCACGCCGCCGGCGCATACCAGCAGCGCGCCGATGACGGCCTTGGATGTGACCCGTTCCTGTTCCTTCAGCAGAAGGTGGGTGAAGGTTACCGAGAACAGCGGCGTGGTGGCGATCAAGGGGTCCACGAGTACCACGTCGCCGAGGCTGAGGGAGATCATGTAGGAGGTGATGCCGCAACTCGTGACCGCGCCCGAGAGCCCGAACCACAGCAGCGTGCCCCGGTTGACCACCACGTCCCGGTAACCGCGCCCTACCACCACATAGAGGAACAGTCCGACGAGGCTTCCCATCAACGTCAGGCAGATGGCCAGGGGCACCGACGTCAGCATCGAGTAGCCGAACTTGCGAATCGGGCTGGCGACGCCCCCCAGAACCGACGCCCCGAGGGCGAACAGCAGGTCGCGCTTGCGAAAGGCCGTCAGCGCCTTGGCGTCGCGCATTCCCAGCACCGTGGCCCCCAGGATGATCAGGAGGGTGCCGCTGGCGAGCGCGACGGTCCACTGCTCGCCCAGCCATGCCACGGCCACCATGCCGGCGAACAGCGGCGAGGTGTTCCGGAGCGGGGAGGCCCGGGCGACGCCGACCCGGGAGATGGCCGCGTAGAAAAGGAACTGGGTCGTCAACGGCGCCACCGCCCCGGCCAGCATGAACCACCCCACGGCGGGCGCCGACGCCTGGGTCCAGTCCGCGAACGGCCCCATGACCGCCAGCAACAACACGCCCATGGTCATGATGTTGAACGTGATGGCGGTCGTGGGTGAGCCGGTGCTCAGTCCGTAGCGCACCAGGATGTGGGCGGAACCAAAGAAGAACGCAGCCCCCAGAGCGGTCAGTGTTGTCATGTGCAAGCGGGATCGGCGGATCGCGAAGCTGTTCTGCGAGACGGCACACTATACAATACCCGGGGTAGATAGGCTAACCTGTGCCGGACGGGACGGACGCCGGCCGCGCGGGTCCCGCGCGGCCCACGACGAAGGAGAACCAAGACATGTCCTACGATGACCGCAGCGTGAAACCCATGAGCTCGAGCCTCTTGCGGGCACAGATCGGCACCAAGCTCCTGGCCGGCCTCTACGACACGGTTCCGACCATGATGACCAGCGCCATCCGGCTGTCGGTGGACCTGCCCGGCGCCGCCGCCGGCTCCGCGGGTCCGCCCTTCGCCTTCAACATCGCCATCAGTCCGGCGTGGTGCAGCGGCATCCAGGGGGCGCGCCTGGTGGCACGGCGGAAGATCGACATCGCCTGGCTCAACCCCTCGGTCATCGCCGCCATGGCCTATCACGGGCGCGGCGCCTTCCGGAAACCGCTGCCGTTGCGGGCGCTGGCGGTCTTTCCGTCGTATGACCGCCTGGTGGTGGCGGTGGGGCGCAAGCACGGCATCCGCTCCATGGACGAGCTCAAGCGGCGGAAGCCCGCCCTGAGGGTCTCGGTGGCCACCAACGACTGCATCGACTTCGCCATCAACGCGGCGCTGCGGGCCCACGGCATGACCCTCAAGACCTTCGAGGAATGGGGCGGCGTGGTGGACCCGGTGGTGCGGCCGAGCAATCCGCGGCGCCTGGAGGGCATCGTCTCCGGCGACGTCGACGTGGTCATCGACGAGGGGCTGTCGTCCTGGGCCGCCGCGGCGGTGGAGCAGGAGATGGCGTTCCTGCACTTCTCCCCCAAGGCCATGGCGTCGCTCGACCGCTACGGCTTCAGCCGCGCGCCCCTGAACGGGCCGCTGTTCGACGGCAAGCTGCCCGAGCCCGTCGAAGCCGTGGACTACAGCGGCTGGCCCATCGTCACCCACGCCGACCTGCCGGACGAGCTGGCCTACCACTTGGTCCAGGTCATCGAGCAGATGCGGGAACAGATCGGCTACGATACGCCGGAGGTCCCACCCATGACGCAGTTCTGCGCCGACACCCCGGACGGCCCGCTGGACCTGCCGCTGCACCCGGGAGCCGAGCGCTATTACAAGGAGAAAGGTTACCTGTAAGACAGAAACGGAGGCGCCAGGCGGCGCGGACGAGGGGCGACCAAGCCGGTCGCCCCCACACGCCTCGTCTGGCCGACGTTCTCCGCGGCTCAGGCGGCTATGCCGAGCAGATGACGTTCACCAGGGCCTGGCGCTTCTCCACCTCCACCGCCTTCAAGGCCCGCTCCAGCGCGGGCATCAGGTCGGCGGGGTCCTCCACCCGCTGGCCGTAGCCGTCGGCCACCTCCACCGCCTTTTCGTACTTGTCGACGCTGTCGAGCATGGTGATGGGCTGGTGGTTGCTCTGGGCCGCGTAGCCTTCCGGATTGAGCCCCACGGTGGCCCGGCGCACGGCCTGCCACCGCTGGTTGTTGAAGATGACGCTGAGGATGGGGAGCTTCTGCTCCGCTCCGACGTAGTGGCTGGCGATGGGATTGCCGAACATGTAGGAGCCGTCGCCGTGGGTGCCGATGACCAGCCGGTCCGGGGCCGCGAGCTTGGCGCCCAAAGCCACTCCGAGGCCATGTCCCAGGCCCGACGCCGCGCCGGCGTTGAGCAAGGTGCCCGGCTGGGTGATGTCGATGTGCGTCGACGCCAGCGCGGATTCCTTCACCACGATGGTGTCGTCGCTTTTGAGCTGGTTGATGCAGTGGGTGACCCACACCGGGTGCAGCGGCTTCTCGTTCCGTACCTTGTCGAGCCGCGCGGCCCAGCCGTCGCGCTGCTTGCGCCACATTTCCGCCAGGGCATTCCGGCGCTTGTCGATGTTCGCCTTGACCCGTCCCTCGTGGGCGGACATGGCCTCGTTCAGCGCCGTCAGGCCCACATCCGTGCCGCACGCCAGGGCGATGTCGCAGGGGTGGCCGCGCAGCGGCACGTAACTGTGCAGCGGGTCCGCGCCCATGTGGATGACCTTGGCGTCGTCGCGCACCTTGTCCGTGGCCGGCAGCCACGGCACCGCCACGTCGACGACCAGGATCACGTCCGCCTGGCCCAGCAGCGGATTGAGGTCGTACCCGAGATTCATGGGATGGTCGGTGGGCAGCGACATGTAGCGGTTGCGGTATTGCACCACGGGGATCGCGTAGCGCTCGGCCAGATCGCCCAGCGGCCCCCAGACCCGCGGATTGCGGCCGGCCCAGTTGGTGATGATCAGCGGGTTCTCGGCGCCGGCCAGCAGCGCCGCCGCCTGGTCCGCGGCGGCCGCGTTGGGATAGGGCGGCGCCGGGGCGTGCTGGCGCCCGGGGGACTCGTAGGTGAACTCGTCCATCTGCTCCGCCAGCACCTCCCGGGGGAGGCTCAGGTAGACCGGTCCGGTGGGCTCGCTCTTGGCCACGGACAGGGCGCGGTCGACGATGGTCTCGGTCTGCTTGCCGTTGCGCAGTTCATAGTCCCACTTGGCCGCCTCGCGCACCATGGAGGCCTGGTCGAACATCTCCTGGGTCCAGTGGATGTCCAGGCTCCGGTGCCCGGCGAGGCCCTCCTCGTTGGTGGGCGTCCGGCCCGCGGTGAACAGCATGGGAATGTTGCCGCGGGCGGCGTTCAGCAACCCGTTCATGCCGTTGGCGGTGCCCACGTTGACGTGCACCATCACCGCCTGGGGCTTGCCCGTCACCAGGTAGTAGCCGATGGCCATGTGCATGGCGGTGTTCTCATGCGGGCAGGTAACCGGCGCGGGCACCCGGGTTTCCAGATTCTCGGCCTTGGCGAGGGCCTCGACGATGGGCGCGAAGTCCGTGCCGGCATTGGCGAAAAAGTAGTCCACGCCACGGTCCGCCAGCAGCGCCAGATAGGCATCCGCCACGGTCGCGTTCAACAGGGTTGTCTTGGCCATCTCGTTCCTTCCTTGTTCCCGGGTTCCGGATTCGTCCCCCGGTCTGCCCACGATAAGTTCGAGGCTATTCGTATATGATTGCCGGGTTACCGGCAAGGTAATGGAGCGGACGGGCCGCGGCCTCTTTCCGCTTGTCGGCCGGCACCCCGGACGAATCCAAGAGTCGTCGGTCAATTCCCACGGCGGGTGTCCTGTAGTTCTTGGACCGTCATCAGGTCGGCGCACGTGCCGGCATATTGGTGAGTCCGGTCATGCCGTTGGACGGCGAGCAGCTCAGGATTCCCAGACCGGTGAGCAGGAGAGCGATGCCCGAGGCCACCGCCCGTACGATGTTCCAACGCTGCCACGGGACGGAGTAGGCCTGCCAGGTCTCCTGTGCGCGGGCGGCATCCAGCGGGGCCTCGACCAGGGCCAAGGCCTCGTTCATGGGCACATGGACCGTGATAGTCAGGATCATGCCGCCCAC